>FTCU01003476.1_pt1 | contig 30242 bp, 38 predicted proteins | sample 1639521 | NCBI WGS metagenome assembly FTCU01 (sample SAMEA3914864, study PRJEB12502) | metagenome | biome: forest; material: soil | place: USA | collected 2012-03-12 | depth 0.3 m
CTTACCTACCCTTACCTACTCCTTACCGGCCTACCCCTTAATTATCTACCTACCCATTGCGTGTAATCATCATTGACATGTTCATTCTTCACACACAACGTCATTCTTCATAAACAACAACGCTATGTGCAGCTTCGGGATGCATCCAGCACAGTAACAATACATTTTCAACCTTCATTGGTGGCCCCAGAGCTCAATCGCCTTAGCTACCCATACCCCACGCACTGTCATCAACACAAAGAGGCCCTTCCCCAAAAAGGGGTACAAACTAGAGCACAGAGCCTAGGACAGCAAACAAAGACATTCATATTGACATCTCTGCATTAACATGGCCGAATAAGACCCAGATCTTCGTCACCAATATACTCCCCCATAACAACAAACACACCAACGCCTCCGACTCCTCGCCCAAAGAAGGAACGAAAGAGAGACAAAATTATAACGAGATAAAAAAACAACACCAGACCATGCAAATCATAACTCGGTCATCTCTCAGGATGCAACATCTCCCCATCAAGATCTTTGCGCCGCTGCGCCACCCATCCATCCATCTGTCCATCTGTCCAACTCCTCGCTCGCTCGGTCAGTCAGTCATGTCGTCAAAAAAACACACATCACATGTAAATCATCTAGAATCCGAACTCTTCCCGCTGTCCCTCTTCTTCTCATCTCTCCCCCTCTTCTCATCTTTCCCCCAATTTTCCACCTCACTTTTCCCCCCCTCCTCCTTTCCTTCTTCCCCCCCCTCTCGCTTGCTACTGTTGCCCTTCTTCTCGTCCTGCGCGCGGGAGTACCGCGCCCAGTCGCGCAGGGCGCCCGCGAGCAGTTCGTCTTTCCGCTCGTCGGTCAGGCTCACGCCCGCGCTGGACTTGGGTCTTTGGGTGATTTTGTCTGGGTTGGGCTTGGACAGGACGCCGTGTTTCCCGCTCTCGGATTTTGTGCGTCGTTTTTCTGTTTTGGAATCGGCTTTGGATTTGGGCCGCAGGATGCTATCTCGTCTTGCGGATTTGGATTTCTTGTGTTTCCTAGCACCGTCGAAGAAGGGTTTTCCCGGGACGGGCCCGGCTTCGAGGTCTGGGCCGCTTGACCCGGCGGGTGAGGCGCCTGGGGGGCCGGGTTTGGGGCCGCCTGGTCCGCCGGGCGGCCCGTTCCTCCCTTTTTTGATGCTCCTCCACTCCATGCCAAACGCACACAGCAGCGAGGCAAACGCCAGGCCCATGGACGCCAGGAAGATGTGCCGGCAGGCGTTGTTGTAGGCGCCGATGACGATGGCGACATCCTCGGGCGGAACCATGGCCGCGAGCTTGGTTGCGCCCTCTTTGACGATGAGCTCGGCGTTGAAGCCCGGGAGATCGGACAGCTGCGAGACGAGCATGTTGGTGAGGATTGTTTGCCCGACAGAGGTGAATACGGCGCCGCCAAGCTGTTGGACAAAAAAGTTGATCGCAATGCCCGTGCTAATATCCTCCCTGGGGAGGACGGTCTGGATGGCGAGGCCCGACGTCTGCATGCCAAATCCCAAACCAAAGCCGGCGAGGAACTGGAACGCGACCCAGTGAGAGGTGGGGCTGTCGCCGTCGAGTGTGCTTAGGAGACCTTCGCCGATGGACATGATGGCTGGAGCGACCAGCATCGAGGGGACGTAGTATCCGATCTTTTGTGTGATGCCGCCGGATGCAATGCTCGACACGACCAAGCTCAGTACCAGCGGGAGTGTGTAGATGCCGGATTTCATCGGGTCGACCTGTTTGACGGTTTGAACTAGAACCCTCCTTGTCAGTATTTTGAACCTTCCCATCTGCGAGCACATTGGGCCGAGACTTACACCACACGGGGACGTAGTAGACCAGCATCAGCATGGACCCTGCCAAGAAAAAGGTAAAGCCAGTGCCAAAGGCGACGCTCCGCTGGGTGATGACTTTAGGCGGCACCGAGGCGGTCTCGGGCATGAAGATCTGGACTGCGAGGAAGGCAGCCGTACAGACGGCAAAAATGACGAATAATACAATGACGTGCCAGTCGTTCCACTCGTAGATGGAACCACCCCATTGAAAGGCGATGAAGAGGCTGATGACGCCAGGAAGGAAGAAAAACATGCCCAAGGGATCCAGGCGCTTGATATGCACCCAGAGACGAGCCGGGGCGTGCTTCTCCTTGGGCGGGTTCCAGAAGAAGATCATGAAGACTAGGGCCACGGCGCCAATGGGAAGGTTGATGTAGAAGCACCAGCGCCAGGTGACGCCGCCCGTAAAGCCACCACCGATCAACGGCCCGAGGACGGAGGCGATGCCGAACACCATGCCGAACAGCCCCTGAAAGGCCGGGCGGCGGTGCAGCGGAATCATGGGGATCATGATCAGGAGGCAGCCCGAGAAGATGCCGGCCGAGCCAAGACCGGCAATGGCTCGGCCAACAATGAAAGCGGTCGAGCTGGGGGCGGCACCGCAAATGGCAGATCCGGTCTCGAAGATGATGATGCTCATGAGGAAACACCTAACGCGGTCGGTTTCAGCAACGTGGGGCTATCACACGAAGGTATCACAGCAACGTACCACTTCATATCGTAGAATTTGTAGATGCGGCCGAAGAGGAGCTGGGCACAGGCCGTCGTCAACATGTACGAGGAGCCATACCAGCCGATATCCCCCAGGGCCTGAAACTCGTCCGAGATGCGGGGGACCGCCGTGGCGATGATGGTGCGGTCGAGGGCGACGAGGAAGAGAGCCAGGAAGTTACACAGCAGCGTCAACCAGAAGCGGACGCTCCTCGGCTGGAACAGCTCGTCTTCGCTGGACCCCGGCGGCGGCTGAGAGGGTGCCAGCTTCTCGGCATCGCTCGGTTCGCCCTGCCCGCCGGCCTGGGCGCTGCCGATGGAGGTCATGGATGGCGACTCGGCGGTCATGGCGCAAGGCAAGACCGGGACGGCCAGCGACGGCCAGCGAGGGTTGGCGTCGTGTTCGGGAGGCTGGCTGGCTGGTGGGGTGGTAGGCGGCGGCGGGCGGCGACGGGCAGCGGGCAGGGGATCCTGCAGCGAGCGGGCTGGCTCTGCAGCAACCTAGCCCAAAGGACCGAACCGGGAAACGTAAAAAGGGCCCAAGAGCTGGAATTGGACCGCCGAGGATTTATACTCTATGTCTGCGCTGCCATAAACACACTGCTGCTGCTGCTGTGGCTGTCAGAGACAGCATCAATGCAAGGCGAGAGACACCCGGCCCGGAGGTTTTCTTAGGAGACGGAGACAAGGTTGGGGCGACAACAACAACAATGTGACGGCCGAGTCACGGAAGTTGGAGAGAGCGGGCAGCATTTTGGACCAGAGCAGATCCGCGTGGGCAGGGCGTGCGAAACCTCCGGCGGCTTGTGTTATATGATGGAAGCGGACAGCGAAGACCCATCAGCATGACGGGGGACGAGCAAGCCCGGCCGCCTGCACAGGCAGAGAGCCAGTATCCGCAAATCCGCAAATCCACAGGCCACTACTTCCACAGAGTGCAGAGTGCAGAGTGCAGCACATGGCGGTAATCTCGCACAGCGGGTTGCTGGGGCGGCAATCTATCCGGACCGTCTCAAATTATGCCCGCTCCGGACTTTGGGTCTCGGCTCTGATGCTTCTTCTTCTCCCTGCTCCGTGGCATGTCTTGCTCGATATTGCGAGGGCATCGGTCGTTGCTGTGTTTATTGGGCGTTGGAGTCGGGTTTCCCCATCGGAGCCCACTGGTGCCGGGCGCCGTGTAAGTCGGCTACAAAATACCCCCAACCCCCAGGCCTACCTCCAGGCGGTCCCTGCCAAGGCGAGCCAAATCAGGCGGCAGTGGCCCGTGCACCTGCTCTTTTTGTGTTGCGCCCTCCAATCCCAGGCGATCGTCCCGGCTGGGCCTAGCGCCAGGCTGGCAGGGTGGAGCTATCGCTAAGTCGGGCATGGAGGGTGCTGGCTCGGTCCCGAGCTCACGTCCGTCTTCGGTCAGCCTTGGCTTGGGGGCCAAGACAGGACCCTGTCGGCTCTGGCGGCCCGTCGACAGCTGGGGCGGGGCAGGTCTCCAGTTTTCTTTGACTGCCGGGGTCCAGGGTCCAGGCCCGTCCCAGACCTCAGCGCCTGGGCTGCCACTGCTGCTTCCCCTCCCCGAAAAGCTGCGGACGGTTTCCGGGTTTGGAGGTCGCTGTCACGGTCGCGGCTTGGTGTCACAGGCCACCAGGCGCATGCGGGCCAGAGCAACGGTCCTGTCAGAGTGGGCGATTGGTGGGTTTGGGCGTGGTTGAGAGCGGTCGAGTGGTCGAGTGGTCGAGTGGTCGAGTGGTTGATGAATGGCGCTCCCATCCCAGGGCTCAGGCTCCCAGGCAGGCAAGCAGGGCAGAAAACACCCTGGCTGCGCTGCCCTGGTTCCCTGCCGGGGTCAACCACAGTCCAGCCCACAATGTTTGCCAGTCTGCCAACGTCGGCCACGGCGTTGTGTGCGTCAATTATTATTCTGGACTTCTTGTTGGCTGCTGGCTGCTGGCTGCTGCCCATGAGTCGGTGACGAGTCTGACGACCTTGCCCCGGCGTGCCAAGGGTGCCCTCCTCTTTCTCCTCACCTCGCCGCCGCCGACGCCGACGCTGACACTGACACTGACGGACCTTGTGTCGCATCTGCCCCCGCTGTCTGCGTCTGCGTCTGCGTCTGAATCCGCTGCTGCTCCTCCGGCCCCAGGGTCCGGTTGTCTCTCTCCTGTCGCGCATTCCGTCAACCTGGAAATTGGGAAATTCCCGGAAGGAGGCCGGACTTTGAGACCCGCCTCGGTCGCAACCTTTCTTATTATTCCCATCCCCACAAAGCGGTCGGGTTGTGACGCCGCGCCGTACACACCACACGCAGCCGGCAGACAGAGTCGACAGACAGAGAGACAGAGAGAAACACACGACAAACGTCTCTCCGTTCTGTAACCTCTGCCCTGGCAGCTGTCAAGAGCAGAGCACCCTCGTCCGCCCTCCCTGGTCGGCGCCCCACGCCGCGGGACCTTCGCTGTCTGTTGTTGTCCGTCGTCCGCCGCTCGCGTCATCCGCTGGTGCAGCATCGCAGCTCACGCGCGCTCTGCAGCGATCGCCGGGCGCCATCTCGCTTCTGGCCCCACCGCCATTGCGGCTCTACCAACTGGAATTCTCGTGGTTGGCCTGTTGGACACTCGGTGGCAGGCCTCGGGCCCGGCCAAGGCCAAGGGCAGCAGGCGGTTGTCCGCTATTAGTGCTAGTTGGAGAGGGGGGGAAAAGCAAGCGGCAGATTCCACATTTTCAACCCAGCAGCGCGGCCCCTCTCTCGGACCCGAGCGGCTCTTTCGCCTATCCGGCAGACGGCCGACCGACCCCAGACCCAAGACCGACCCATATCAAAGGCCCCTTCATAACCGAAGCCCCCGTATACCATGGCATCCGAACAGTCTCTTCCCGAACCGCCGCCGCCGCCGTCGCCTCCGCGGGCCCCCGTGCCCGAACCGGCGGCGATGAAGCTGACGCGCGGCCACTCGTGCGTCTTGTGCCAGCAGCGAAAAGTCCGTTGCGACAAGCAGAAGCCATGCGCCAACTGCGTCAAGGCCCAGGTCGAGTGCCGCGTCGTCCCTCCACAACCGCCCCGGCGCCGGAAGAAGAAGCCCCACGAGCGCGATCTCATCGACCGCCTCCGGAAATATGAGTCCCTGCTGTCTCAGCACGGGGTCAACTTTGACCCCATCGCCCACGACCTCAAGCCTTCGGACGACCTCGCCGACCTGGCTGATCTGGAGCAGGACCTCAGCGGCCTCAAGACGTCGCCGTCGAGCTCTGCCGACCATGTCTCGCCGGGCCAGGGCCACGATAAGTGAGTTCTTATCCATCGGCCGCCTCCTCGTCTGTCCCTGGTCTCTAGGCTAACCCTTTCTCTCCAGACAAAAATGGGCCCCAGTTATACATGAGGTAAGTCGTCGTTTCCGTGCCCTCGCCTCGTTTCCTGTTACTGCAACTCTGCTTCCCGTCTGTTCGTGTGTGCCCGCACCGGGAAGTCTCTCACCATGTTCTACTCGCGTCGATCCCTTTGCCTGGCTTCCGAACGGTGCCGTGTCTGACTGGGGTCGAATAGTACCGAGGAGAAGCGGAAGAGGACTCTTCAGACGAAGAGTACGAGGGGCCAACAATCCACAACGCCTACGACACCATGTTTGACAATAGCGATGGCTTCCCCTTCGTTGTCGGCGGCGTCATGGCCAACGTGACCAACGTCCACCCTCCCGCCATTCAAATGTTCCAGTTGTGGCAAATCTACATCAACAACGTCAACCCCTTGCTCAAGGTTACCCACACCCCAACCTTGCAAGCTCAGGTCATCAGCGCCAGCGCCAACCCGGCCAAGATTTCAAAACCCCTCGAGGCTCTCATGTTTGCCATCTACTTCGCCGCCATCACTTCACTGACCGAGGATGAGGTGCAGAGCACTTTTGGTGAGGACAAGGCCATCCTCTTGGGGAAGTACCACAACGCAACCCAGCAGGCGCTCGTCAACGCCGGTTTCATGCGGTCTACCGAGTTGATGGTCCTGCAAGCATTCTTCCTCTACCTGGTAACTCTCCAACACCCACCCCCGGTGCTCATTCGTCCCGTCCACTGACACAGAGTCTCAGTTGTGTGCTCGGCCATATGTCGACCCGCGCTCCATGTTTTGCCTTCTCGGGATGGCGTTTAGGATAGCCGCCCGATTAGGCCTGCACCGAGATGGATCGCAGACCGACATGTCGCCGTTTGAGGCGGAGCAGCGAAGGCGCCTGTGGTGGCAGATCGTCGTCTTTGACAAGCGCATTGCAGAAATCACCGGATCGACCGTGACTGCCCTGTCCTCGTGTGCCGGCGACACGAGGATGCCTCTCAACATCAACGACTCGGACCTGAACGTCCACGCCAAGGGGCAACCGGGCCCCTACCCCGGTCCTACCGAAATGGTCTTCTCCCTCACTCGCATCGAGCTCACCGTGGCCGCCTCACCCGACAACGTCCGCCGTGCAGTCAGCACCCCCGGAGGACGGCCGTTACACAAGCCGATGGTGCACTTCAGCCCATCGGCCACCTCGCCCGACGTTGTGTCCCACGTGGCGAGCCAAAGCCTGCCGAGCGACCTCGCCGCTTTCTGCGCCTATGTGGAAAACGTCTATCTCAAGCAATGCGACCCCAAGGTCCCGCTGCACTACTTCACTCTTCTCATGACGCGGCAAGCGCTCTGCAAGCTGCGCATCATCGATTTCCTCTGTCGGACCGCCAACACCGACAACGTCGAGCAGAGCGAGCGCGACAACTACTTCATGGAAGCCCTCCGCATGGTCGAGTATGACAACCTCATCCAGAGCTCAGATATGCTGCAGGGCTTCCGGTGGTACACGTACGCCCACTTCCCCTTACCCGCCTACCTCTGTCTGGTCTCGGAACTTCGGCACCGCACCACGGGCGAGCTCTGCGAGCGTGCTTGGAACGTCATGATCGAAAATCACGACCTACGCGGGATGCTAAGACGCCACAACCGCAACCCGTTGCACATCGCCTTCGGCCGGTACTTTGTTAAGGCCTGGGATGCCCGCGAGGCGGCCGAGCTCCACCTCGGTCGCTCACTGGCCACGCCCAAAATCGTCGCACTGCTGAGGAACACCTTGGCCAAGTCGAGACCGCCGGGACCGCCACGGCCTTTGGGACTTAACGGCCCCATGATGGGTGCCCCGAGCGGGCATCAGGTTGCTGTTCAGCCCGTGATGCCACCACAAGGATTGGGCGCCGCGGGAATGCCCACCGCGGGAGACATGAACGCGCCTTCGGCGGGCATGTACTCGAGCAAGCCGATTACCCCCCAGAGCAGCATGCCGCCGCAGAGCAGCATGCCACCGCAGATGGGCGGCATCGGCGCCGGGAACCCCATGATGATTGACGACGCAACCATGTATTCGGGATACGACAGCATGGGTACCAGCATGGGAACCAACCTGGGTAATAACATGGGCAGCAGCATGGGCAACAACATGGGCAACAACATGTACAACGGCGGCCCGTCCGCGCCAATGCAGGACGCCGAGTTCGGCGGCATGGACTGGAACTATCTAGTTCAGCTCAGCTCGCTAAGCGGGTTCAGCCCATCTAGTGGGTATTACGTCCAGGGCACCGGGGCATAGCAAGCAACGACTGGAGGTGTGGGCGACGAGCCAGAGCCACGGCTTCCGCCAAGTCCCGATTCTTAGAATCGGGTCGAGCTGCTACGGCAACGGAAAAGGCTTCCCCCGTTGGGCGACAAATCGTGCAAGGCGCGTCGGTGGATACACGGAAGAAGAATTCGGGAGCGCGAGCGATCTCACTGGAGCGGCGGCGTTCACGGCTGGGACTTGGGAGTGCGGCGGTGTTGATCTGTCCGGGGCGATCGGGATCGGAATCGGGTTTTTGGGGATCGGGCGTTTTTTTGGGTATGGCGTTGTGATATACCTTGGCTGGGGCGGGATGAGCGTGTTTGCTTGCTGTTGTGTGGCCCAGACTCGTTCCTGGGCCTTTGGCTTCCCTCGGATTCCCCCCTTTTCGCTCGTTAGCTGATACCACTTTCCTTGCGACTGTTTCCGGGGTGTGTGGTTGGTGGTTGGTAGGTGGTTCCTATCGCGAGGTACCTCGAATGATGAATGACGAATGAGGATCACGAAGATGTCCCTTCCTTGGGCCTGTCGGCCCCAGAGATGCTGAGATGATCGTCTTTCTCTCGGGTTGGTTTCGGGCGTGTTTGTCAAGGGGGGCGGAGCGTCGTCGGGGTTACCACTCGGAGTTGGACGTTGTGTGATAGACGGCGGCGGGCGTTGTTCCACTGCTTCTTGTCGGCGGCGTGGCTTTTTTGCGGCTGTGAGGAAAGTTGTGTGTCACAAAAGTCGGGCGTCGGCGTGTTGGGAGACCGTAAGTCTCACAGGTCTCCCTTGGGTTGTCGGGTCTCGGCGTTGACGGCTGGCCGGGTGTTTTGGGTGACGTGATAAGGGGGATCAATGTCGGTGGTCGGATGGAGGTGGTGTCGAGTTCTGCCCGGTACGAAAAGTGCTTGTTATAGGTCTGCTATTTTCACGGGTAATCTGGTCCCATCAAGAAAGAAGTCATGGACGAGACTCTGATCTACTGGCAACGGGGCTTGGCCGTCTCGCTCCAGGGTTACCCCTTACATCTTCATCTCCCTCTCCTCTTTCTGTTCTCCCTCCCGCTTTACCCGGAGTCCGTCAGCCACCTTGGCATCACTTTACCAAGCCTCTTATCGTCGCCGTCACGGTTGATGACGGACGTTCAAAACCGGCTTTTATTGACACTTGGCTCGACTCAACTCCAAGACTGCTCCTCCGTCGTGAGAAGAGAAGCCGTCTAAGTCACAATACAATACAACTAACCAACCCCCCAACCATCCGAGAAACCGGCTTCTGTCTCTCTGCCTTCACCGCGTCCAGATAGACACCCAGACATCCACTTCGCAAGGCTAGACCCGTGACACTTAGCAACCAAGGATACAACAACACTCAGAGAAGGAATAAACCTGAGCCACCCAATACCATCATTCCACAGAAGATCACAGACATACAACGAGCTGGCCAGCCTGGGGCGGGACAGAACCAAGTCAACTCAGCTCGTCAACTCAGCTCACCAAGAACAACATATTTCAGATCCACCCACCCAACCAAGCCGAGTCAAGTCACCACGGCATTCCCAGCCGGCATTCGTCCACATGCATGTACAGACAGACAGTACTGCACGACATCAACACCGCAGAGCCCATGCACCTGTGCAGAATACATACGTCAAAAGCCTCCCCGCTGAAAAGGTCATGCTCTGCCTCCATGCAAGGGTCCCGTGGTAAGGGTTCACAGCCAAGTTCCAAGTCAAGTCGCATCAAGATGCAAGCAAGGCAAAGAAGAGTCAAAAGTGTGTAGTCAGGTGAGAGAGAGTCCCAAGCAAGTACTGATATCGTACCTAGCATAGCAGAGCATAGCATAGTAGCATAAATAATCCCGCACCGACATCCACACACACACACACAGCCTCTCTGCCTCACTCATCCTTGCTATCTGTCTCTCTCTCTGCCCTCCTCGTCCACAGACACACACACAGACAGCAGCCTAACAACCGCAACCAACCCAACCAAACAAAACCAGCAAGATCAAAAAAGAAAGAATAAAAAACACCGCGCGCTCCCAGCCCCAACCCCCAACCCCGACCAAAAGCCAAGCCAAGCCCAAGCCCAAACCGAACCCGAACCGAACCCAGCTTGAGAAACCCGTGCGCATTTGCAGTAGTGGCGTGCGTGCCAGCCGTACCAAAAAAACAAAGAAAAAAACAAAAAAGAACAGTCCAGTCCCCTCCCTGAAGACCCCTGGCCAAGGATATTTGGTCGTCCCTCCAAAAACGCCGTCAACCTGCCCAAGCCCAGATTAAAAAGAAAACGATATAGCCACCCCAAAGCCGGCCGTCATTTTGAGAGAAGAGATAGAGAGAAGAGATAAGAAGATGAGCCCAAGTCCAGCCAACCCCGCTTTTGTTTTAACCCCTGCCGATGGTCATGGTGTTTGGTGGTCATCATGGTGGTATCGCCGTCTATATTATTCTTACAGAGGAGGTCCATTCGCTGTTGATGGGCTCGTTGTTGTTGTGGGGGTTGTCGTCGCCGTTGCCGCTGCCGTTGTGGCGTTTGGTATTGATGATGTTGGGGTTACCGTGTCGGTGGGCTTCTCCGCCGTTGGCGAGACACCTGCTGCTGCTGCGCCGCCGTCTAGACTTGTGGCAGACTTGGGCTCTTCCGCGCTGGGTACGGGCTTCAACGCTGTGGTCCCCACAGATGGGCGGGCGGCGGCAGCCTTGTTCATCCTGCTCTTGTAATCGCTCAGGCTGAGCTTCTTCTTGATCGGACTTGGCGTCGCGGCGATGCCGTTCATCGACGGCGGGGCGAACGGGCTCGGGAAACCGGTGACTAAGAATGGCGATTGAACCGTCGTGGAGGACGCGGCAGATATGGGTGTCGCCGAAGCTGGAGATGCAACGACGGTCGGGCGTTCGAAGCCCGGAACGGGCGGCATCTGTACCCGTAGGTCGGGTGATCTGATTTTGATCATATTTGCGGCTGAGGCGCTTCCACCAGCATGCGTGGTCATCGGAGACACTGATCGCGCACTGGAAGTGGGCCGGCCGTCTAAACCTGCCGACGCCGAAGGACTGGCGCTCACTACCTGTCCGGCTTCTTTGACTGAGGCTGGTGATGAGAGGATCGCATCCCGCTCGCCATGGCTGTCCACGCTCATGGCGGAAGGGGGCCGCTCTACCGCACGTCGTTTAGCTCGCTCTTCCTCTTCGAGTCGGAAATGGTGCCAGTTATCCAGCATCCGTTTCCTCAAGCAGGGTCCGACCCTCCGTTTTGGAGTCGATGTCTCGTTCGAGTCCGGGAAGTCTGTCTGCACCGCGGCGTCGCAATAGTTGGACTGCGGCGCAACGGAGGCGGGACGCGAACCGCCATGGGCGGAGCCAGTCCTCGGCCTCGGGTCTTTCCGAGCGTGAATGGCGTGCACGGGGCTTTCGACGCTACTCGGTGACGCGGACTTGCTCCTTGCAGTCCCGGTCCCGGCGTCAACGTAGCCGCGTTCGGGAAATCCGCTGGGGAGATTGGGCGTCTGGGCTGCAGAGTTGGGCTTTGACGTCCTTCCATTGGAGGTGCCCGTGCCGTCAGAAACGCGTTTCCTTTTGCGCTGCGGTGGTTGGTGTTGTTGTTGCTCCATGCGGCGGAATGAGTCTTCGACCATGGCCACCTTTCGCTTATCCCTATCTGTGGGCTCGGTCAAGATGCCGAGGGTATCAAGGGAGCCCTGGCGCGCGACTGGGGTCATGTCGCGGCTGGGCGGCTTGCTTCGCGAGGAGCTGGACACGGACCTCCGGTCGTGCTCGGGGATGTCGTCCAGATGGCCCTCACTCGGAGCCCGGCTGTTGGTCGCATGCCCCGTGCTTGTCGGAGAGATGGCGTGTTGTGCTTTAGGCTTGCGCTTCTTCTGCTTTGGTAGATTTGGGCGCAGCTGGGTCTTTGCCAGGTAGTTTCGGTGGAAGCGCGCAAAGGCGCACTCCGGTCCGAGATTGCATGCGCAACCTCCATGTTCCGAGAGGATGAGGTGGACCCAGCCGGCATACTTTTGATAATCATTTTCGTCGGCGCTCTGTTCGGTCTGCGCGCCCGTCAAGTCGTCGCTGAGGCCAAGCAGCCGAAGGGCGTGCGCCTTCTCCGGGGTCGGGAACCGAAAGTCCCACGGGATCGTGATTTGCTCCTTCGCTGCGATTTGCCGGTCGCTGACCAACCAGAAATGGTATTCGCTGCCGGTGGACAGATAGGTCTCGAGGAGGGCGTTTGGCCTGCAGCTTCGTCGAACAAACCGAGCCTCTGAGCCCTCTCTCCTCGTGTCGATGTAGAGCGGGAGAAGCGGGTGGAAAAGGACAAATGGCAGCGGCGCGGTCAACTCGCCCCAGCGGTTCTCGGGATCGGCGCAGTAAACAGCTTGGACGCCAACCTGGCCATTGACTTCCATGAGTGGGACATCCTTCTCGATCGTCGACGGCGCGATGAGACACGGCCACTGGACGACCGTACCCGGAGAGATGACCTTCTTGCTCTGCTCGATTTCGGGCCTGACCCTTATGGCGTCGATGTTTGTGGGGAGCTGCTGGAAGACGTCCTCGTAAAGCAAACCCGTCTCGGCCTGCATCTTTGCTGGATCTCGCAGCCAGGCTGACATGGCGCTGGAGACCTGCAAATTATCAAAACTGTTTGTGTTGACGATTTGATAAGCCTGGTCGTTGTAGAGCGAGAGGAATCCCGACGAGTAGTTGTGGAGTTCGAAGTCGTCGGGAAGATCGGGCGGGGTGGTAGCGGGGCTTAGGGGGTGGCCGTGGGCAGCTTTCGCGTTCCCATGGGGCGGGCTGCGCTTCGGGGCTTGGGAGCTGATTGACTGACTCGGCTTGTGCGAGTTCTTGGCCTTCTTCGGAGGGGGAGGGTTGTCGTGCGGGCTGATGTGCTTCACACTCTCGGGAGCGCCGGGCTGGGTGCCGTTGATCTGGACGTCGGTCGGCTTGGGCTTCTTCTTGTGGCTCTTTGCTGGCGGACGTCTTGGTTTCTTGTCGGCCGCCTCTGCCACAAGGGGCGCCGTCGCCCTCGCCCTCTGGCGTGCGGTGGCCTGCTGGCGATCCAGGGACCGCGGCTCGCAGTCGGCGCATGAATGTGCAAAGGTGGGTCGGAGGGCATCTTCGATGTGGTCGGGATAGTAGCACTCGATGTGCTGCCATGTCTCGCACGTCTCGCAGAATATCGTGTTTCCGTCATCGTCAGCGAAGCCGCAGATACACTTGATGGTGTACGGCTCCTCCTCCGCAGGCTCCTGCTTCCGAGGGATGTCTCGAGCCGAGACAACACTCACAAGCGGGAGAGCAGGCTGACTGGGAAGCGCGATCGGCGTCGACAGCGGCGGTAGCTTGTCTGTCATAATCTTGTAGAGGGCCTCGCAATGGCCAAATGGCGGAGGGATGGCGTGGATGGGCTATCAGTCCGGTCGGAGGCGCATTCTTGTCGCGCGTCTCGACGCGATTGAGATCGAGCTGTGTGTGTCGAGAGGACCAGTGTGGACGACGAGAGTGTCATCCGCACGGGTCTGCCGGGATGCGATGCGTTCGGGCGTCGCACGCGGTCGCAACACCGGCTGCTCGAACTCGGGTCGTCGTCGGCTCGATCGGAAGGCGATGGAGGTGTCGTGAATGTGATGTCGCGATGATCTCGACGGCGGTCAAAAGATTGCAATCGCTGGCCGTGGAATCGTAGCCGCCTTGTCCGCCTCGTCGGGTGGCGGGTGCAGGTGGGCGACGAGAATAGGTATCGGTCCGGTCTCGAGGTCGAGTGTGGCGAGGGTCGTGACGACAGGCTCGAGAGCGGGAAAACACAATGGACGAGACGGGGAATGGGGATGCGCCTCGAGGACAAAGGCACTCGAATCGAGCGGACCGAGTCGCGGGACGCAGGATTGGAAATCCAGCTGGGATCCCAGAAAGATCGAGGGCGAAGGGGCCGAATGGGCGACGCGAAAAAAAATTGGGATTGAGTAAAGAGAGGCAGAGTTTGAAGGAGAGGAGGGCCAGAGTGGAAAGTGCAGGTGTGCAAGTGCGAGAGGGGGGCCCACAACACTGGCCGGGCCAGGAGAGAGAGAGAGAGGTGTGTGTGTGTGCAGCGGCGCTGCGCTGCGCTGCTGCAGTGCTGCAGCGCTGCGTTCAGTCAAAAGCCCCCCCATGTGCCAGAAGAACGGGCTGCGACCTTTGGCGACCGGGATGTCGCCCAGAGGAAACGGAGGGAATGCGCGGGCACGGGCCAATCAAGAGACCGGCTGCTGCTCTCCGCTTGCAGAGCCTTGATTGGGGATTGGGGTTTTGGGGGGGGAGAGGGACTGGAGAGGAAAGAAAGCGGAATGGCAGGCGGGCTGACTTGCGCGACCAGCACCAGAGAGCTCCTAGCGCAGGGCCGAGCCAGGGAGCCAGGAAAGGAAGATGAGAAGGCGAGCAGGCCAGGCCAGGCCAGCAACTGGTCAGTGGGCGGCGGCCAAGCTTGGGAAGGACCCGGTTGCTCCACTTGCGGGCAGGAGGCAGGGTTGGTGCAGCACGGTGCAGCGCGGCCTCAGGCAGCGCAGAACGGAGCAGGGATGGAGGAGGGCAAGAAAGGGCGGTGGGTCGAAGTCGTCTCGAGGTCCGTTTGGGATTGGTCGGCGCGGTGAGATGGGCGAGTACGGAGATCCGCTGGCGCGCATTGCGCAGGATACCCTCGGATTCAGAGCCCAGGAAAAGTGGGCCGGGTGGCCAGCGAGAAGAGAAATTGGCCATCAGCAATAAGCTGCACCTCCCGTGCAGGATATTGGAGGCAGTGCGGTGTACGGGAGTAAGGTGTGTGGTGGGAGAGACACTCAAACCGAAAGAGACAGCATCGTCTGAGATGGCACTCTGACCGGGCGGGAGAGCAGGCGGGTGGATTGAGACCGTCTTCGTGTGCCAAGTTTGCGGGAGTGTCAGGAAAAGCCAAGTCTCATCGAGCCTGTCGAAAATCGAGGTTGACTCGGATGGGTGTGCCCGGGTGGGCAGAGAGATGCAGGACAGGAGATGCAGAGATGCAGAGGAACTGGAGTGGAAAGCGAGGAGCTCCGGCTGCTGAAATTCCAAAGCGGATGCGGGTGATGGCTGTTCGGCAGTCCGCAGCACGAGAAAATTCAGAGTCCTCTCTGCCTGCTGGGTGGTAGCAGCACAGTGCAAATATCCATCCTTGTCAATGCCAGCTCGTTGACGTGGACGTTGACGTGAATCGGAGACTCTGAAACCGCCAGACAGCCAAGGCCAAGAAACGCCCGACCGAGTTCCGAGTCTCGTGGACGAAAAGGGACGGAGGCTTTGTTCTTGTCTGTATCCTATTTTCTGTATCCTGTACATACCGATAGAGCACAGCACAATATTGCCAGTGCCTGCCCAGGCTCGCCAGGATATCCAACATGAACTGGAGCAGGCCAACCGTTTATTACGAAATCGACTTGACGTCACAGCCCAAGCTCAGCAGGCGTGTGCTCCTGGTGCCGGGATAGTCCCTCGGAGCGCAACGCTCGACACTCTCCAGCCGAGCCAGCTTCGACATTGCCACAGAGCCAGCCGCTGTCCTCGAGGCTCGCGCCCGTTGGTGAAGCGATGAGTGTGGCGTAGCAGCAATAATCGCAGTTATTTTCCGCCGTGTCAAATACGGTAACGTGACCGTCAGCGCCCGCGCACCTGGGTCACAGAAACGGAGCTTTCAGGACCTGTTGGCCCGTTCCGCTGTCTCGAGTCACGCTGGAACCTGAGCTCAACCGACGCTTGGCTGGCTCGCTGGCTGCTGACGAGGTTTCCAGGTTCACTTGTAGTATTCTGAAAACAGGGTCGCCGTATCACGTCAAGGCTATCGCGATGGGGCATCCTCGCTGGCGAAGTGCGGAGCAAGTGGTACTGTGCTATGTCTTCGTCAGTGACACCGACATCCTGAACGACACCGGCAATATCAACGGCATTGCAAAATAACCGTCGCGGCGTATTGGAGGAAATGGTGAATTGTTGACAGCGCCCTGCCATGCGAGGCCCGCGACGGGCATGTTCCGTTGACCTGGCCCCTGTTTCCGCTCCGGAATGTTGGCAGCTGCGGTTGGTGAGACGGGCAAAACGGATCCACCGCCGCTCACATGATACGTCGAATCCAGTCAAGCGCGCACGCGGCGCAGCAAACCAGCAAATCAGCGCCTTGGTTCCTCCCCATGACGTGCGGTGGGACTCGTGGGAGGCTGTTGTGGGTGGCGGGCCGCCAGGGCCAACCAGCCAGTCAGCACTGCCGCCTTGTGTTCGATCCGCTGTCGGGAGGGTCTCGCCATCATCGCCGCCAGCCATCATCGATAACGCTCAGGTCGGCCATCAGTCATCGGCACAACCTCGAACGCATTCAACGCGGAATCCGTCTTTGCCTGCAGAAGCCAGAAAGCCGGCCCCCATTGTTTTCGCCGCTGCTGTCGACGACACAGCGAGACAGCCAAGCGGACCAGCGTTCCCCGCAATCCTCCACCGACAAACGGTCGACATGAGGCTCTCCGCAGTCATCCTCGCCCTCGCGGCGAGCGCCAGCGCCCGTAATGTCATCCGCCGCGGCGGGCAAAGCCCACTCGTGGAAGACGATCTCGCAGTCCCGGGCCAGAACCCCCTCCGGTTCTGCGAAGCCGACCGTGACAACGACATCATCGAGATCAAGGAAGTCATCCTGACGCCGAATCCGCCCGAGGCGTAGGTCGACCCCAAGCCAACGGGCTTCTTGCTCAGACGAGAGACGGGAAACAGCGGGGGCTAATCACAGTGTGTCTTGCAGTGGCGCGACTCTCCTCATCGAGGCCAAGGGCATCGTGCACCAGGCGATCGAAGAGGGCGCATACGTCAACCTCGAAGTCAAGTATGGCTACATCCGCCTGATCAGCACGACGGCCGACCTCTGCAACGAGATCAAGAACGTGGACCTCGAGTGCCCCATTGAGAAGGGCGCGCTCTCCATCGTCAAGGCCGTTGACCTGCCCAAGGAGATCCCACCTGTATGACTCGCCCGATACGGAACCGTGTGAGATCCAGTGGTTGCTGACACTAGATACAGGGCAAGTACACCGTCCAGGCCGACGTCTATAGCGCCGACGACGATCACATCACCTGCCTGACCGCTTCCGTGACCTTTAGCAGGAAGGTGCTGGGCGGGCTGTTGGATCTTTGAGCGTTGGCGGTTTGTGAATATATTCTGTGACACGAACGGGGAAGTGTGCTTGTTGCTATGCGTTCATGTTATCTGGTCTGCGAGCGACGGGCTGTTTATGTCGGTGTTGGTTGGTGTTTGTTGCGCTTGGAGTTTCGTTGTTTCCCTTCTGCATCTCTCTCATAGCATATTCAAGGCACGGAGTCTCGAGGCTTGCGCGCGAATCGAATTCGGGACTCTTTATCGGTATCATTCGCTCAACACGTATATCACTGGCCCGGCCCTCCCTGATCTCCTCCCTGCCGTGTTCCGCATTAACCCGGTTATTCGCCAAACAGCCGGCGGACTCTCCGCAGCACGCTGTCCTTCTCCGGGTCGTAGGGGTGGTCTTTGCTCGGGATTTCGAGGACGGTCGGGAACGCTTGTGTGTAGGTATCGATCCGATGCCGTATCTTGTCGGCGATCTGTAGCGCAATTCTTAGCAGGCACCTCAGCCGGCAGTCCGGGGGGGATGGCTGACATGTTGGTTGATCAGCACTATCCCGATATCCTTCCTCTCCGTTGTAAACTTGTCAAAGGCGGCCTCGATGGCGGCGTTTTCTGTCTTGCCATCTACGACCAGGAAGTTCTTCTGGTTGTCTGGCGGCGCCGTGACGTGCTGGGTATGGTGTCAGTCTTGTGCGGTCCAGAAGATCGGAGCAGAACAGGAACACACCCCGATGCCGGCCAGAAGCAGCCCCGTGATGGAGTCCTGATCGTTGGCGCAACCATTAGTACACATTCCCAGTGACGTGCCCCTCAGAGACGCCTGCCATGGGCTAGCTCTCACCTCGTCCCCGATCACAGCCAGGAACTGCCTGTCGCGGAAGTCTGCCTGCGACGCCATCTCGACTGCGAATGGCCGGAAAGGGAGGCAATCGGGCGCTGGATGAGGAAGTCTGTCGCCGAAGTGTCCGGGTTGCGAGTCTCGAGCCGGCGCAATCAATATTGGCTTGTTGCTGGTTGGGAGGGTCCGCCGTGTTTCGATGTCGATGGCTCTGTCGCTGAGCCGTGGGGTCGACGCCGTTCGGAGCTCTGACCAACGGCCGCCAGCAACCAACGCCCACGGAGGCATGGACCACTGCACCGCTGCAAGACCCCGCTGCGCAGCGGCGCTGCCTGCTTGCCGCGAGCAGACCCCTGTTCCGGCACGCGGTCCCCAGCAGGCAGCGAGAGTGGAGCTGTTGCTGGGTTCAGGTCTCCAACGTAAACAATTCATCAACCCCAAACTTTGAAGTTCGACTCAAGATTTGCGCCATCCTTCACCCAACTCCTATCGCCAGCACACTGCGCAATCGCACTTCAACAGATGACGCTCCCTCTGCAATACTGCAGCTGAGTCGGCCACTAGGCGGCTCTCTGACTTTGCAAATTTCTACCGTCTTCTACCTCGAACCTTGACCGGCCCCGCGAGGCGACCCCAAACAAAGAATCCCACAGCGCATTCTCAAAACCAAGCGAAATCGAATTCCTCAAACAACTACAGCCATGCCTCCACGATCGCAACGTCTAGTGAGGCGCCAGCCCCTCACCGAGAGAGTACGCGCCATGCTCAACCCCATGGACTTCTACCTCTGGCTGTCGGAAGAAATCCAAACCCTGAGCTGGGACTCGAAAGCCTTTGGCACCCGGTTTGGGCTCGCCGCCAACTTCATCTTCCTTCTGGCGCGAGCAAACGCTGGTACTACACGCGATGTCGACGACGTATTTGGCGATGCGCCCGCTAGTAGCTGGGTCGGACTTCTGGTGAGTCCTGGCCTCGCGATTCCTCCGTGACGTTTTGCTAACGTGTGCCACTCACTCGGCCAGGCCAATTTCTTCCAGTGGATGCTGATCTCCATCTCGGCACTCAACGCATTCTACACCATGACTCGATCGCGCCACTACCGATTCTTCGAGATGAACGTTGAGGCAGCGGGGCCTGGCACGCCCTCAGCGCAACGTGTGCGCGTCGATTCATCACCCGCCTCATCAACCCCCCTTCGCCTGATCCAGGAGATTCTACGGCCCGAGACCGCCGACCAGCGAGCACACCCCGACAAGACACGCGATGTGTGGGAGATGCAGGTGTGGGATCCGTACCCGGCGACACTGCGCATGTTCTGCCTCTTCAGCCCGGGACACATCCTCATCCACATGCTCTTCCTCCCACTCCCGACCCTCGACCCGCGCCCGAGCGTGACCGTCTTCAAGTGCTTCCTTCTGCAGGTCATTTTTTCCGCCCAGCTTCTGCTCATGCACTCTCGCTTCTCTCAGCAGAGCAAGGACACGGCCATTATCCAGAAGGAAGTTATGCACGAGTATGACGTCAAATACGTTCACCCCCGGCTCCACCCCGTGGTCCGCGAGGTCGCCACGCAGGTTTCGATCACCGACGGACAGATTGATCAGGAGGAGGTCACGTTCGGCACGCCGGCGACAGTGATTCAGCGATCTTTCCAGACACGCCCGAACCCGAACTACAGCAGATATGTCAACCCCGACGCCGGACAACTTAGGACCACCATGTCCCCACAGCTGAGGCCAGCATCTCCCAGCCCTTTCACGCCCTCATCGAAGCCCCGGACCTCGGTGCCTCCATCCTTCGCTGCTCAGGTACAGCAGCAACGGCACCAGAGACAGAGCCTGCCCCCAGTGTCGTCGACCGGCGTCGGCGGAAACGGCCCCTCAACACCCTCCACCGTCTCGCGAGCCACCCCGGCTACCACCTCCACCTCCACGGGCACCTCCACAGGCACATCCACGGGCCAAACATTCACCCTGCCCTCCAACACGGGCTACGGCGGCAGCCTCGGCGTTTACCAGCACATGAACTCGCCGCTCAAAAAGGCCATCAGCCTGGGCGACATGAACGGGTCGTACGCGTCGCCGCGCAACGGGCGCGAGATGGCCGCGCTCGAGCAGCGCGAGCTCGCCGAGCGCATGGTCCGCCAGAGCAGTCCGTTCAAGGAGCACCGGCGCGCCACGACGAACCAGCTGGACCAGAACAGCATCGGGGGAAGCGGTGGTGGCGGGGGATTTGCGCACTCGCCTGAGAAGTTGGCTAGGGCCAGGGCGAGTCGGTGGACGCAGGAGAGGTTTCCGACGAGGAGGGTTTAGGGGGTGGTTGGGTTGATATGGGAGGGATGCTAGACTCTCTGTGTTTTTGTTCTTGTTGCATGGATGGCAGATATGGCGTTGGAGGGCGAATATTTGGCTTGATAATTCGCATATTTAGGGCGTTTTGGTGTCATGGGAATACAGCATTTAATTATTTCTTCTCCCGGTGTTGGGCACAACCCTCCTCTAGCCTCCTCGCTGTCCAGCCGTCCAACTCGCCAAACAAAACCTCATGGGCATCGACTTTCCAACGTTCAGCGCAAACCATAGGTGGCGTGCGTCTGTTCCTGTCTGGATGGCACGCTTGGGGTCTAGCGCGTGCTCATACAACACACTTCTTCCATGCCATCTCCTTCCATTTACATTCACATTAGAGCGTTACTAAACACAGAACTTATCTCTAACTAGTCACCAGGCTTGACAGGCTGCTCATAAACAAGAAAATAATCAGCAAACAAGCCGGGACCCCCGTACTGCGAGTCGTCCTGGACGAGCTCGCGCTCCAGGCGGAACCCCAACCGCTGGTACACGGGCACGCCGGGTTTCATGGCGTGGACGAAGATGTCGAGACCCAGCTTCTCGGCCTGCCGCATGCCGCTGCGGACGAGAGCGGTGGCGACGCCCCGCCGCTGATGGGTTGGGTGAACGGCGAGGTAATCGAGGGCTGGGTATGAATGGCGTGAGTATGGCCCTCTCCCTATCTCGGCAGTCTTTGCCTACAGTTCTTGCTGGGGGAATTGTGTGAGATATGAGAGCAAGGAAGAGGGAACTATACTCATGTACGTCTTGCGGCCTAGTATCTCGCTTTGAATCTCGCGCATGCCATCCAGGAGCGGGTCAGAGGTGTAGTCAGGATCCCACACGGCCGTGTCAGCCACGCGGGAGATCTCGGCCTCCTCTTCCGCGGACACGGCGGGGACAAGAGCCTCGGGCCACGCGGTAGTGGTGGGAATGGTAGAAGACGAAGCAGGAATCGACCACCGGGCGTATCCCAGGATCTCGCCCGTGACGGTGTCGACGGCCTTTTGGTGGCGCGCCGTCGCCCGGTTCCGCAGCAGGTTGCGCGGGTACCGCAGGGCGACCTGCGAGATGTGGTAGTCGAGGGTGCGGTGGCGCCATTCGAGCCGCCAGTGGGGGTCGGCCCAGAAGGCGGGGATGTTGGTCCTCGCGAGGGCTGGGCCGTCAGCCACGGTCACTTGCGTGATTGCGAAGGCGTTTATGGGCGTTTCTTTGTTGCCTCGAGAAGGCGTTTCCGCAGGCGTTGGGGGGGACATGTTCTCGGATGTGGTCGGGTTGAGATTTGAGAAACCCCAGGGGCAGTTCAGACGAATGTCGGTGTGCTATCTCACTGAAGAAAGGAATGGAGAGTATGCAGGGAACTCCGAGCCTGTTGGCTCCCGGGTGTCTGATATATTAGATGGTTGGACTATTCTGTGCATAGTATGCCGTTCCAGCCATCCGGTAATTACTCGTTGAGCTCAAACAGTGCCTCAAGACCCGCCTCCTGACGGCTATACGTCCAATAGGGGTCATATAGCAAAAGCGGAAGGTAACAACAGCTGCCAGGGTATGATGCAAGCCAGGTCACATCTTTCTTGTCTGTTCTGATTGCCGGTCGAGGTCTCACATTCTTAAACAGAGGTGACAGTGTTGTTGGAGGAGAAAGAAGCTTGGTTTCCCGGCCCCTTCAGGCCACACAAACAATGTTCTAACACCCCAACGAGGGTTGTAACGGGCAGAGCACCAGGGCATTACGAACAGAAGGGATGCTAACACGGGGTGTAAGCATCACCGTTACTTCTTGACGTGATGCTCAAGGTCACACGCTGTGGGGGCGTGGTCGGCGGTCAGGCATTGCCCAAAGTCGAGGCGAGTTCCTCGATGAAGATATCGGCAGCCCTTTCGCCGATCGCCAGCGCGGTATTGTTGGTGTTGGCACCGACGTTCCGCGGGGCAATGCTGAGATCGGCAATCTTGAGGCCCTCGACGCCGTAGACACTGAGGCTGGCGTCGACCACGCCGCCCTGGTCGCGCGGCGCCATCTTGCAAGTGCCGAGGGAATGCCAGCTGGTGCCCACCTGGCCTCGCAACCACGCCTCCAGCACGGCATCGTCCTCGGCTGTGTACTGAATCTCGGGGGCATCAACAGGGAGTGGCCCGTCGTTGAATGCAATGCACGCGGCTTCTGAACCAGGTGCAAACGGTGGGTGACAAGCCGCGACCTCGCCGCGATAGCAGGGCATCCGCCGCATGATGGCGCGCTGCTTCTTGTAGGCCCACTGGTGCTTTTTGACATCCAGCCCCCCAGGGTCAGCAAATATGCCAGTCTCAAAATCCAGCGGATCGTCGAGCTTGGGTCCGGTAATGTGGATGTGGCCGCGCGAGAAGGGGTAGACGGAGAGGACCGATATGGCCAGTCCGGGACCGCCGGGGGCCAAACTCGGGTCGCCCGGGAACCCGGCAATGGCAGTGAAGATGACCATGGGCTTGTCCGGCCGGTCTCTAAACTCACGGTCCCAGGCGCTCTTGAAGTCGTCTCCGAGAGCGGCGGCCTCGGCATCCGTCGGCCGGGCTTTCCCCTGAACTTCCTGGCCGTTCCAGCCCAGCATGGGGTGCCCGCTCGCCATCAGCTGTTCCGGACTGCCCATCCGGCCGTACACGAGAGCATCCAACGTGTCGCTATCAGTCAAGGCGTTGAGGTACGGGTAGAACATCATGTGATGGTCTTCGTACCCACTGCCCACTCCTGGTAGTTCTGCCACGAGAGGAACACCCGCAGCCTTCAGTATCTCAGGGGCGCCCACGCCAGACCTCTCCAGGAGAGGAGGCGTGCCGCAGGCGCCGCAGGACGCAATAACCAGCCTGCGTGCCTTGATCGTCTTGGTCCCGCTCCCGCTGCCGCCAAATACCGGGTTGGGACGGTACTCGACACCGACGGCCCTGTTTCCGTCGAACAAGACCCGCTCGACTTGTGTTTGCACTAGGACATGCAAGTTGGGGTGCTTGCCGTCGCCGAGCAGGGGGTGCAGATAGCACGTCGCTGCGTCCTGTCGCTTGCCGTCGGGAGAAATGTACCGGTACGCGCGCCCGACCGCGTTGACCGTCTCCAAGTCTTGCATGTCGTGGACCTCGGGCCAGCCAGTCTTTGCTGCTGCCGCAACAAACTCGTCCTCGAGCCGCTTGGACTGGTATGAGCCGCGCGAGATGTGGACGGGGCCGTCCCGGCCGTGGACGGCTTTCTCGTCTTCTCCATGGTAGGTTTCCAACTGCATCCGCGCATGTCAGCGTTTCTTGGGGGTACTCAACACAGAGAATACACGCCCACCTTTTTCAGATAAGGCAACATCTCCGCCCCCGACCATCCCCGGACGTTCCAGGAGTCAAAGTCGGACCTTTGCGCCCGGCTGTACATCATGAAGTTGGTCGACGAGCCTCCCCCCAGTACGCCACCCGAGGGCACGATCAGCTCTCGTCCGCCGAGCGCCGTCGACTTCTTGCTTTTGTAGAACAGGTTCGTCGTGCTGTCTGGCGCAAGATGGGCCAGGAAGTAAGCCGGGTGTGTGATGGTCGGGATCTCGGCATTGTTCTGGCCACCCTCGATCACCAAGATGCTCAAGTCGGAGTACGCAGCCGCCAGTCGCGATGCCATGACACAGGCCGTCGTGCCGCCTAGGGTTACTTAGCATATCGGTCTGTCATAACAAAACATTCCACGGCGACCTGGCTTACCGCCCACGATGACTATATCCACCTCAGTGACATGGTCGGGGAGCTCTTCGTATTTATACAGACCCATCGCATAGGTTATCACGCAGAAGCTAGCTTCAACAATAGAGCAACAATATCACTCGTTGTAGATAAAACGAGAGAACGTGTTTGAGATACTGAGGGAAGAAGTATGCTCCTGCTCTCCATTTCCGCCGTCCACCCTGCTACTTATACTTGCAGGATTTTGTTCCACAATTAGCCGCCCAAGGATCGGATTCCCCTCGGATTCAAGTTGTCAACCGAGTGAAAGAGCGGCGTCAGCTGCAGGAACTTTCGGAGAACCCGGCTTGTCATCCTCATGCAGAAGATGATGGCACGGCTCCCAAAATACTACGTCAATGGCGGTTGGATCGGCGGTGCAGCGGTATACGCTCTGGGTTGCCGTTCTTGTCTTGATCATCACAACCTTTCTGAGTTTGTCCAAGCTATCGAGGGTCGGTTGCGGGTGAACAAGACTTTCCAGTCACCGCTTCATGTACAGTAATTGCCTGCTGTCCACTGATACACTCATCTCAAAATCTTGCTGATTGGAGTTCCGCTTCTACCTGCCTTATTGTATTTCACATCACAAAAGATGGAACTTCGTGGAGATCTACAAATAAAGGTCTCTGCTTCAAGAAGGCAACGGCAATACCCCCTTTTGAGATCGGAAAACATCTGTTCATTGTAAATATGAAGAGAATAGATTTCGAAGCATACACTTGTAAGATTCAATGCAAAGTTCCATATTTAAGCGATGTGTAAGTTACTCGGCATTGCTGGTGACTCGGCGGTGTTCAGCGACTGTGGTATCAGTGCTTGCTTCCTCGAATGGAACATGGATTACCGAGCGGGTGGCTCGAGTAGCTGGCAGGTACACTCTGCCCTGTTCTGTTGGCAATGAATGGAAGTTGTTGCCTTCTTCACGACTTGAGGAGGATGCCTCCCTCGTCATAAGGCAATCTCATTTTGTATGAGCGTGGACGATCGTCCTCTGGCCCCCGAAACTACGCTCCAGATACCACCAATGTCTCGCTCCAAGAGCAATCATCATTACTTCCCATGTTGTCACGGACTCGACAATGCGGGTAGCATGGCCTCGCTTCCGATCAGGAGTTCCGGACAGCGAGCTAACCCGTCATCGCCACCACGGCCGCACCGTGTCTCAGGGGGGGTCAAAATCTCTCCGCCACAACTCCTAGACAGGCACACTGTGTTCTTGGATGGCGCAAAGCGTAGAAGTCTCTCCAGATCTGTGACAGACTTTTTCAACAGTCTCCGCCCGAGCAGACGAGCCGAGCGAGGCGGAACAGCCCGGCCGACAGTCGACGATGACGCCGAGCACCAGCGGGAGAGACCCAGGCCGTTGGTGTCAACAGGAAGCTGCCGAGAGCAGAGATCACGCTCCCTAGACACAGAGAACCCCGACACAATCCCAGCACGTCTCTGGAATACGCCAACCACACTGCCGCGGAGAATACACAGCACCGGAAGCAAGGCACGCAAACCGATAGCCAAGCAGCCGCCAACGAACAAGCCCATCGTCACCTTGGACTCGCCGGTAAAAGTGCCTCTCAATTCGGGCCTAAACGAGGGCTGCATTTCTCAATATCCTCCAACAACCCCTATCACCATCACCACTCCCATCTCGACCCACCGGCCTCCTTCCCCCCAACCAGCCTCCTCCCACGCCCTGTTTCTCGCCAAGCGCGAACTCCGCCGCCAACGTCGCACTCTCATCTCAAGTGGCGACTTCCTCGGCGTGACAGGCGCCAACCCCTATACTGGCGAGCCCGACATCGTGACACCGCCGACTTCGACCTCCTCCGCCCTCACCACAACCACCAGCGCCACCAACACGGCCACCACCTCCCTTTCCTCATTCCCCCAGCCCACCGAAATTGGCACCACAAGAAAAACCCAACCCGACGAAGCAGCAGCAGCAGAAGCAGTACGACGACGCCGGCGCAAAAGAGAAAAAGCGCTCCGCCGAACAGCCAAGGACGAGGAACGGCTCCGGCGCGGGGAGCAGCGTAAGGATGCGGTGCGGGAGGCAGTGCGACGGCGCGGGGTGCGTTGGCGAAGGGAGGAGGGCGGGTGGTCGTCTGTCGCGGAGCCGCGGCTCAGTCCGATTTTGCAGTCACCGTTGGGGAGCGGTGGGAAGGCTTCGCCGAGGGGTGAGGGGAATGGGGGGTCTTTTTTAGGGGTTGCGGCGGTGGTCTTGGGGAGGGAGGACTGCCGCCGCCGGGGTTGGGATGTGGGAGAGGGGAGGTTGAGGTTCAGCCTGTCGTCGCCGGGCCCTCGCCGGGGTTGGGATGTGGGAGAGGGGAGGTTGAGGTTCAGCCTGTCGTCGCCGGGCCCTCGCCGGGACGGGTCGCTTCAGGAGGGGGAAGTGGACGGGCTGTTGGAGTGTTACCCGGAGTGGGAGGTGGGCAACCTCGTAGCCATTCCGGTGGGCATTCGCAGGGTCTCGGGGGAGTGCAAGGTTCGGCGGGTGACCACCGGGCGAGTGCTGGAGCTGAGGGACTTGGATCCGGCAGAGTCAGGGGAGAACATGCTGCGCAGCTTGGTCAGTCCGGTCAGTATGAGCCCGGTCGAGGCAACACTCCAGGGTTTAGCAAGGAGAACTCGTGGCCTGGGCCAGGCGCTCCCATCTGCCTACATACGCACCACCACCACTACTGGCTCCGAACACAGTCAAGCTCGCTACCGTCTCGACGTCCATCCCTCCGGCGGGACGCTCGACGGGTCGCACGAGACTCCTCAAGCTCAGACACGGCAAGCCTCGATGCCCAGAGCGTTGTCACAGCCAACATCGCCGCTGTCGACGAGGAGGACGTACGACAACGTCTCTTCACACCAGCTGGGTTCCCCAAGCAACATGCTACTGAACGTCTGGCAGAAGCCAGGAAACCAGGCTCCGGAGACGGAGGCGAGGACGACACCAAGTCAGGAGACAAGGGGAAGCTTACAAGCCGACGGCCCTACCCGCCGTCTGCCTCTCTCAACAGAACCAAGAGCAGGCAGCGCTACTACGTCGTCGTCGCCAACAAACCACGAAACAACGTCTCCAGCACCGATACCGGCCTAGGAGAGACCGGCAAAGGAGAACCATCCACCACCATCACCACAACACCAACACGGCCGGCCCATACGCCAAACCATGCGGCGCGACCCCTCGGAGCCCCCCGGCCGCAAGTCGTCACCCACGTCCACACGCACGTCCACCTGCCCCCCACCAGAAGCCAGGACAGCACCACCAAGCACCTGGCAAGCCCAAGCCGAGACCATCGTCCGCGGCGCAGCACGCACAGCCTTCACACACCACAACGCCAACAACGCCAACAACGCCAACAACGCCAACACAGACTTGACCCGACCATCGGCGCCAGCCCTCCGACTGGTGATGTCAAGGGGCAGACTAACAGCCCAGCACCGGCCGGTATCGGCGGGTTTACACCAGCGTCCCCCACACGGGGGCAAGCCCGCCTCGGCAACCATACCCGGACAGGGGAAGGGCAAGGGGAAGGACAAGGACAAGGGGGGTCAGAAGAAGACGGACTGCAACGGCACGAACAACACCAGCAGCAGCAAGGAAAAGGGGAAGGGCAAAGTAAACGGCGGCGGCAAACAGCCTGACCTCGCCCTCTGGGCGGGCAGCGTCGCGGGCATGGTGACACGCGTGGTGGGCGGGTACTGGCAGGTGGTGAGTCCCGTGTTTGACGGGGAGTCGGGGCTGCGGCGGCGGCTCGACAACAGACGGGCGACGGGGGGCGACGGCGTGGTGTGCGTGCTGGCGGTGGTGTTTCTGTTCCTGGCTGTTTCGGGAGGGGTGTGGGCTGTCCGGGGGGGGTTGGCGGTGGTCAGGGTGTTGGGGGAGGTGGGCGGGGGGTTGAGGGTTGTTGCGGGGTTGGGATGATCATGATACTGGCTGGTAATACCTATACCTACAGAGTGAGGAGGCAAGTAGAGAATGTTTAGAATCAGTGTTATCTCGGTCCTGTCCTTGCTTGACTTGACGGTGAGGTTGCAGCCCGCAGGTCCGGTCTGGTATCTTGGCCCTTGCTCGTTGCCCCTTAATCCGAGCTGAGCGGCTGCAGCGACATAGAGGATGGGCGTGACGAGACGGGTCGTCCTGCAGCAGATTCGGGGAACTGCTGATCCGAGCGGGCCCGGTTGGATTCAGTTCCTTGATGGGGCTGCATGGTGCTGCTGCAGTGCTTGTATGGGATAAGATACTTCCTTTTGGTTTCCCTGGATGGGTGAAAATAAAAAATAGAAACTAGAACCACGCTAAGAAGACCCCCTGATCTACGCGTTAGTGTAAAGAGTCTTTTCTTTTATTTTTACTTTTTTCCGCTTCGGGTGAAGATGGAGAAAGCGGGCGGTGCTGGGTCGTCAGGTGATGGATAGCAGGACTGCGGGACTGCATTTCGCCGAGACGATATGCGGACCGGGCCAGTGAGACGACGGCTGGTCTGCATGCCGACCATCTCGATTGGAGAGGCCGATTGGGGAATTCGTCGCAGGGCTGGCTGGTGCTGCAGCTTGTCGAAAGGGGATGGATGCTCTGGTCCGGTGGGGTTGTCTACCTGCTGTATACGGATACGCAGTGCAGTGCTGTGCAGTGCAGTGTTGGACAGTGCTGTTTTCGAGGATTGGATCGACACACCGGCGAGCCACGACTCCACGAGTGAGTCAAGGTGAGTCGAGCCGAGTGGGCTCAGCGGGATTGAGTTTTTCGTTTCTGACTTCTCTGCCGACGATAAACGCCGGGGAATTTTCCAACGGCCAGGCCGAGTCGAGGCCGATGTCGTTGGTGGGTAGAAGGGCGGAGTCGTGGAAGGTCGGAATCCGTTTTCGATGGATCGCAGATCGGCCGGGGCCTCCACCCGTAACGTTATTTTCCAGGGTAACAGGGCAGCTTCGGGAGAGCTGTCTCGCCGTGTCTCATGGGCCATCCACCGAGTGTCAACCTGTCTCGGAGGATGTTGGTTGAAGCTCCATGATCGGAGGTGCCCAAGCAGCATTCTGTAGTTTCTGTGAGCACATCGACGTTCCTGCCACCCCTTCAGAGCACTGCAGTGCCGTGCACGTGTGTTTGCGAGTTGCTTCTTCGGGATGCGGCGGCGCTGCCCTTTGTTTCCTTTCCCCACAGCGGGTCCGTGTCTTGGCTGCGGCCCCACAGCGCCCCAGATGCCGGTCTCGCAGGGCCAATGGCGGGCCTTTCTTTAGCAATTGCGGTGGCCACCCCGCATTCCGCGAACCGGAGCCAACTGCCCTGCTCCGAACATCGGCCGTCTCCAGTCTCCAACCCGCAGCATCGCCGAGTTGGAGCTGAGAGGGCTGCCGTCATCGCTGGAAGCTTGTTATAAGTGGCCGCCGGCGGTCCTCAAAGCCCGAGCAGTGGATTCATTGCCTCATTCACTCCTCCTCTTCGGACCTCGGGTTCTCTTTGCCACAAACTCAACAACAAACCCGTTGAGAGCAGAACCGCGAACCATCAACGACCAATTAATTCCAGACAATTGTCCAACGCTTTCCGGTCGTTGTCTGTCGCACCCATCTCGGTCGTTTCCCGTAAATCCCAATTGGAGCTATTTTCTGCAGGACGTGTTTGCGTCGCACAGCCAAAATGCCGGCCGCCGAGAGGATACCGCAGACGCTCTACGACAAGGTCTTCCAGGCCCACACCGTCGACGAGAAGCTCGACGGCACCATCCTCCTCTACATCGACCGCCACCTGGTCCACGAGGTCACATCACCAGTGCGTTATCCTGCCATTTTCTTTGGGCAGGACTGCCCGCTGACCCCCCGCAGCAAGCTTTCGAGGGCCTCGAAGCCGCCGGCCGCAAGGTCCGGAGACCCGACTGCACCCTCGCCACTACCGACCATGTAAGTAACCACAGTTACCTTGGGCCATCACGCCCGTGCCGCTAACACGCCGCAGAACATCCCCACCAGCTCCAGGAAAGCCCTCAAGGACATCGCGAGCTTCATCCAGGAAGACGACTCCCGGACACAATGCGTGACGCTCGAGGAGAACGTCAAGAAGTTTGGCGTCACATA
>FTCU01003534.1_pt1 | contig 30044 bp, 24 predicted proteins | sample 1639521 | NCBI WGS metagenome assembly FTCU01 (sample SAMEA3914864, study PRJEB12502) | metagenome | biome: forest; material: soil | place: USA | collected 2012-03-12 | depth 0.3 m
AAGCGGGCTGCTTAAAGTTGCTGCTGTACGTCCAGCCGCCGATGGACAGTAGCACCTTGAGGTTGCGGTTGCGGCGCTTGAGCAGGTTGAGCTGCTTCAGACAGCCGTACAGGTTGGTTCCCGCGTCATTCCAACTGTCGCCCTCCCAGTGGATGTCGGTGTCGGCCCACGAGTCGGTCAGGAACACCTCGCCCGTCTCGGGCCGCACGTTGGCGAAGGCGTACAGCACGTGGGTCAGCTTCTCGACGGGCAGGTCCTGCGGGCGGTGCTTGCGGGCGTAGATGGCCCAGTTTACAAAGTAGGCAACGGAGCGGTAGCCGGGGGTCGCCATGGCTAAATCTTTTGGGGTTGATGATGCTGCTGGCGATGTTGTTGGTGGTGAGGTCAGGGCTGGGCCTGGTCCGGTGCTGTGAGCGACGAACGACCGGAGACCTGGGAATATCGTGCCTTCTTGGTGGATGAAAATACCCAGAAGAATGATTGCTATGGCAAAGAAGATGAGAATACCAGACAGATACCGGGACATGAAGGCCTGGAGAGTGCAGCACGCTTAAATATGCATTGGGTTCCGTCGTTGGGTTTGACTCTGCATGTTCTGGACTCCTGGAGCTTCCCTGCCAGGCCTGCCCCTCGCCCTGAGGGCGCCCATTCGTGCCATTGCAGTGACATGCTGCGTGGGAGCTTGGCAAGGGAGGGGCAGCTGGGCCACTGCAAGCCCCATCACAGCGGGGTCATTTCAGCTCCGCCACCACGCAGCGGCACTATTTTGTGCAGAATTGCGTGCCTGACTGACCTGAACCGCAAGACTCCCTCAACTCCCAAGACTTCCAGGAACAACGCATCACGGGTCTCATCCCACATGCGGAACGCGGCTGAGGCTAGTTATTTGCCCCGGTCGACAAGCCGAGAACCCAGGTCTAGAGCGCGTCCGATGACGTGCAGAATTGTTTTGCATTCTGCTGTGCAACGATGTCACCATCTCACCGCCGCCGATCCCCGGCATTGGTGTGCCGGTCTCCACCTTCCGCTGACTCGGCGCTGCTCGGCGCCCGCTTCGCCCCGATGGTGGAGTTCGGCCCCGGCAGGACCGGACGGACTCACCGGAGTGCGTCACCTCTTCGCCCACACTTCAAGTTCCACCACGGCATTGTCAATCACGGTCCGGCAGTCAGATCAGTGAGAAGCCGGTGGGTGATGTGTCTGTCATCCATCGTCCACGAGAAGCAGCACAGGGTCACCTCGGGCTAATCAAGGGGCCAATATCTCTTCCATTCTCGCACAGTCGCGCAGTTTATGTCTGTTGCTCATTCTCTTTACTAGAAGCCACCTCAGCAACGTCTCTCATCTCTACACTAACCCTCATCTACGTGACAACGGACCTCATTCCACGTACCTTTGGTAACCACAAGCGAGTAGTGCCTAGACACTTGCTTCAATCCTGATCAAACCTCTCTCCTATCCTCTCACTTCATCTCTGGCGGCAAATGCGGCCAGTCCTTGGTCTCACACAAACACATCATCTTCCTCCCCTCGAAATACCTCCTCCCGTAGCTGATACAAACCTGTTCCCCCGCACGGATCCTCTTCCTCGCCCGCACCGCAATAATCTTCACCCCGCCCACCTGCTCCGGCAGCGCCTCGGCATTGGGCTTGCACGACGAATTCAGGAACCGAGTCCAGTTCCCGTGCGTCTGCGCGTCCACCACCACCTCCTGCACGCCGCTGTTGGCGCACCCGGCCATCGTGAACGCGTAGTCGCTCGTGTCGGCCTCGGGCGCTGTCGCCGGCAGCAGCTCGCCGAGGTACTCGCCCAGCCAGTCTCCCGCGCGGAAGGCCTGGCCGGGGAGGATGTAGATCCCCAGCCCGGTATCGTTCGCGCCGGGGTCGGTGCGTCGGATCTGCAGCTTGCTGAGGGCTGGGGAGAAGTGCTTTGCGCGGAAGGCGTGGTAGCAGGAGATGGTGCACGTCGGGTCGGAGGGGGGCTTGTGGCAGTGGAGGCAGTCGTATTCCGGGGGGGTGGGATTTGGCGGGGGTCGGAGGATTGCGAGGGCTTCGGGAGGGAGAGAAGAGTCTGTTTTGGGGCGTTTGGATGGGGATGAGCTTGGTGGGGGAGAAGAGGAAGAGGAGCGAGCGCGTTTGCGGGTGTTAGGTTTCAAACTCGAAGGGCTTGGGGTTGGGGTTGGGGTTGGAATGGAGGCTATGGGGGTGGCTGTGGGTGACGGTTGTTGGGAGAGGCGGTCGGGAGCTTGTTTGGTCCTGCTGGAGCGCCTGGTTAGTCCCCATCTGGTCGGGTCGAACATGTAATTTTGTATGCGGTACACACTCTCAAGGTAGGATCCCTTTGCTCCAGTGTGATTGTAGGAGCGAAACCACTCGGTGCCTTCCTGCGCGGACTCGGAGTTGGAGGCCCAAAGTGGCATCGTGGCGGCGAGGTTGTCGAACCTGAGTTTTCGTAACTTGGTGTGATGAATATAAGCTGGCAAGTCAGTTAATCTCTCGGGACTCGTTACCTGATATTCTTGGGCGCGCTGGAAGACGACAAGAATAGACGGTATCGCGATGTGACTGTTGATTCTTTACCGATTTCCAGTTGGAATGCAGACGTTTTTGGATCAGGGGCTCAGGGCTGGCTGTATTTTATAGAGCAGGCCGGAGGGTTCATTGTCGAACTCGACCATGTCGAGGAGGGTGATAGAGTAAAGAGATCCATTCATTGTTTCGATTCCATAAAACAATTGTTCTCAAATCGGGGAGAGTCAAAGAGGTAAAGAATGCATTGTTGAGCTTGATTGTCCTCGAACAATATACAGCGTTCAGAACAAAGAGCTCGTGACGAGAGTTTGACGAAGCTCAAAGATTTGCCCCCATGAACTCTCACTCTGCTGGCACCCATCCAGCGTTCTATTTTCGTGCACGTTCAAAGTTTCCAGAACTATCGCTAGTAACCGAATGGGAAAAGCTTCTTGACAGATCCAATATGGATGATGGGCCACAGGTATCAGGACGAATGTGTGGCCTTGGGTGTATGGCCCGCCATGCACCGTTTTGCCTAGCGTTTCCACCATTGTCTTGTGTCTTGAAGCTCCGCAAATCTACCGCTATTCATTGCGGAGGCTCGATAGGGTTTCTGCGCTGCTTCTGATCTTCAGAAAGGACCTCATAATCCTGTCTCTTCACAGACCTGAACGTCAGGGGCAAGGTGGATCCGGCCAGGTCACAATCTATGTCCTAAGCACATGTAGCATCAACATTCACCAAGATGCTGTGCCCATGCTGGTTGCCCGGGCAAAAGACGTATTTCGGTTGGTAGGACCTGGAGCAGAGCAGACCGACTGTGACAGCGGAGCTCGACTTGGGAACACATTTTTGTTTTCAACATCGAGCTCCAGGCAGTCTGGTCACCTCACGGCAAGAGTCCCGTGGCAAACCACGAGACAAATCTGTTGCATCAAGTTCCAAAATGGCAAGTGTTTGTGTGTGGCTTAACCCTTAATCCCGCAATGTTCCCATCCCTGAATGCCTTGATGCCTCAAGCCCTGAATCCAATCCCACCTAAATCCCTGAAGTCCCGAATCCCAGAATCCCATGATGCCATGATCCATAACCAACTATGCAAGAGAATGCTGTGCAAGCAGTTCGACAATGATATTAATACAAACCCCTACACCCTCATACATCGAACCCCCTAGGTGGCCTGGAACCCCTGCCCAGCGATCCGCTTGGCGACGTGTCGCTGTGTTCCTCCTTGGTGGAGTTGGTGTGGCCCTCGCCAGAGGTGGACGGCTCCAAAAGCTGCGGCCAGAGCTTGGACACGAGCGGCTTCACGGTCATGAGGCACGCACACACGATGGCGACGTTGACCTCGACGACGTTCCAGTGGGTCATGCCGATCGAGTCCCACGACGGGTCTGTGGTGTTGGAGAAGACGTATTTGAGGTACATGGTGCGGATCAGGGAGACGGCACATGCGCTGATGAAGGAGTTAGCATGTTCTTTTTCCTTTGGTGGTGGGAGAGGAGGTACTCACAAGAACCCAAGGCTGAAGAGGACCAGGAGGAGAAGCTTTTGCCGGAGAGACATGGTCATGGACCACACGATGGGAATTGGGATGATAAAGACGATGAAGTCGGTGGCGACATGCATGCCGATGAAGGCCCAGGCCAAGGCTAAGGAGTGACAGGTACCGTACTCGCTCGGCTCCCACAGCTTCGACAGCGGGACGCAGGTGGTCATCTGCACGATGAATCCGGCGATGTTGTAGACGATGGTGATGACCAGGATGGCCCAGATAACCCAGCGAGCGTAGTGGTACGTGAAGATGCGGAGGTAGAGAACCAAGATGGATATCTTGGTCAGGGCGAGGCTGACCATGTAGCAACATTGCATAGCAAAGACGACCTGGTGAGAGCGAGAGCACGTGTAAGCTAGCGCATAGACTGACGCTGCGGAACCAAGTTCGGGGTTGACTGACCTTTGCGGAGGGGACAGCGGTGGCGGGGTTCACCCACATGGTGTGCTTGCCATAATCGAGCGTAGTCACTGGAGATATCAAGATGGTGAGCCACGAATCTTCAAGAGCGAGCGTGTGTACGCGCGAGGAACAACTGACATATGATCAAACAAATGCTGTGGCCAAGGGAGCAGACCAGGGCAGCCAGGAGGGTCCAGTCCTCGGCGCCAAACACCTTGACGATCTTGGTCCGGATGTATGCGCGGAGGCCGACAAGACTGGCTGCTAGCACCCACAACAACGTCGCCGAAGCGATGAGTTGTGGCGCCTGCGTCTCGTTCTTCCCGGGGTATTCCATGCCGAAAACCGAGGAACGACCGGATGGTCGAGGAGCGTTACAGTACCGTCAGGTGTGAGGGTTGGAGGAGGTCAAAAGTCTGGGACGATGGAGATCATTTAAGGTTGATGGGACCCCATCTCAACCCCCCGGCCCTTGTTCCCAAATGTGATTCTCTTGTGGGGGAAACAGATCCCAGCAGACCGGTCTTGCGAGTCCAGGAGGAGGCCAGGAGCTGACAGCGGGTGAGCGGGAAGCTAGCGGAGCAAGGGTCGTGCTTTGGAGACGCCAATGGGGACCCTCGCTCGCCCAAGCGAGGGGTGCGCTAACTCCCAGCACGGACTGGGCCCGACGACCGGGTTTGTTCCCCGAGCTGAGCCGTGTTTGCGCTTTGACTTCCTCGCCGCTGTGGGCCGTGGTGTCCAGGGGGTTTTCCGCGAGCCAGGCCACACTCGGCAAGGCCTGAACGGCACCTGGCTGCGTTGGGCCGTTGGTTGATATTGCCCCTCAGTAGAACCTGGCAGCTTGCGTTTCTCTGTTTCTCCCATGGAACGAAATGCCTGCCTATTCTGGAGTGGCAATCACAACAACACGAACTGTGGCGTCGTGTCTGGGCGTGTGCTTGGGACTCTTGAGTCTTGTCTCTTTGTCGCCTGCGGAGTGCGATGTACAGAATGTGCTTCGATGTGTGGTCGCGGACCACCACACTGGTGTGAGCCGCGCGCTGGGTGAGCAGGCCGGAATGCTATTCCCGAGCATGCCAGCTGCTGGCTCTCGTCAGTGGCGTGCGGGGAGAAGGACTCGAGCAGAGTCACGTGCTGAGCCGTTATCTCGAGCTTCACTCTCCGATGCCCGGTCTCTCCTCGTCTTATCAACCGTCGTGTCGTGATGGGTTACGAGTCCGACGCGACGACGGCTTCCACGGGCGGCGCTCCAAGCTCAGGCTTGGGCGCCGCCAACGCCCACGGCAACGGCAACGGGATCCCCAAGGCGCGGCCGCAACGGCCCTGCGACAACTGCAGAAAGAGGAAGAGCCGGTGCGAGATGCCTGATAACGACACGCAGTGCGTGCTCTGCCAGTTCCACAACAAGCCCTGCACCTTTGTCAACGAACCGCCCAAGAAGAAGCGCCGGGTCAGCGAGGGCGGCCCGGTTGACGGCAACCTCCCGAGCAACAAGCCCCCTTCGAGCTCGAGGATGATTCCGGAGCCTGCCGAATCGACCACGGTTGAGATGGTCCGGAGGGACCAGGTGCCCGTCACCGACTATGCCCATCTCAGGGGCCCATCGCTGCTCAAGAAGACGTTGGGCCTGCAGAACCACCGGCACAGCTCCCTGATCGGATCCACGTCCGTGTACGAGCCACGACTGCTGGGCCTGCCCGCTTTTCGGCCCGGCGAGGACATCCCAGTCGGGCCGCGAGCGCTGCGCAAGGTGTCGGCCACCGAGACGTTTGTGCTGGAGCCGGACACGGGGACGCGCAACCACGACCAGGAGATCAATGACCTGGACGCCATCGAGGCCCTGGTGGCGCCGCACGGCCGCCAGCTCATCGGCCTGTACTTCCGCATCGTGCACCCGACCTTCCCGGTCCTCCACAAACGCGTGTTTCTGGAAAAGTACGAGCGCACGCACCGGGAGTTTGCGCCCCCCTTGCTGGCCGCCGTGTACATTTTGACGCTCAACTGGTGGTCGTACAGCGCTGAGCTCTCGCTGTTGCCGCGGCCCGACGAGCGGCGGCTTGAAGAGATCGCGTTGAAGACGATGGGCGACATCGTGCATCGGCCCAAGCTTTCGACCATCCAGGCTGGCCTCCTGCTCCTCCAGCGTCCCGACAGCCGGTCGTGGGCGCTCATCTCGCAGCTCGTCGGCCTGGGTCAAGACCTCGGGCTGCACCTAGACTGCTCGCACTGGCGCATCCCGCAGTGGGAGAAGGGCCTGCGAAAGCGGCTGGCATGGGCGCTCTACATGCAGGACAAGTGGGGGTCGCTGGTGCACGGCAGGCCGTCGCACATCACGGCAGCCGACTGGGACGTGCGACCCCTCGACGCGTCTGACTTTCCAGAAAGCAGTGCGGCGGACGAGGATGATGAGGAGGGCAGCACCGAGGTCGACAAGGGTCGCGTGCTCTTCTGCGAGATGGCCTCGCTGGCCCGCGTGCTGGCCGACGTGCTGCGAGACTTCTATTCCGCCGCTGCCGAGGCCGAAGCTCGCGCCAACGCCGCCGCCGGCGTCGCCTGGGTGCTCCACCGCGCGAAGCCGCTGCAGCTGCGGCTCCGGGGTTGGTTCACCAACCTGCCCGACTGCCTTCGCCTCCAGGACGTCGGCGTGCGCAAGCTCAGCTCCACGGGCTACCTGCACCTGGCCTACTACGCCACCGAGATCACCCTGCACCGCCGCATTGTGGCCGCCTTGGGCCGCGGTGACACTCCAGACAGCCCCGAGTTGACACGGGTGTGCCGGCTCGCAGCGCGGGAGCGTCTCGTCAACGCCCTCGACTTTGTCAACACGCTGCGGCCGGAGCACCTGCAGAGCTTCTGGTACTCGGCGTCGACGTACAATTTTGCCCTCATCGGTACCTTCATCTCGCTGCTGTGGGTCACGGCCGCGGGACCTGACGACGCCGCCTTTTACAAGAGGAAACTAGACGAGTATCGCTGGAGCTTGCGTCTGGCCAGCAAGGGGTCCGAGGTCCTGGAACGCGCCATCGCCCTGCTCTCGGCGTCTACCGGCGTGCTAGTCAAGGCCGTGCCGGACACGTCGGCGGGGGCTTCCTCTTCCGAGCTTGGGGTGCACGGCCAGGAGGAGGAAGAGATCACGTATGGGACGGGTACTGGCACGGGCGCGGTGGCCATGAGCTACCCGGCCTCAGGGTTCAACGAAAGCGACCAAGAAGACAGTGACGAAGGAGCAGTCATACAGCCGTTGGATCAGGAGCATCACATGCATCTGCCCTGGCTTGGCGACGACCCGACCTTTGACCAGCTTGGTGCAGACGGGCAGGCCTGGGTGTAGGAGTGGTGGCACATCAACTATCAGTCACGGCATGCCGCCAGCGTTTCAGGGCATTGCTTGCTCGACACAGCGTCGTTGAAAGCGTGAGGGTATCCAAAGAAAGCTACCTATCCACCTCGACATTCCCCTCCAAACACGCACCCATCACTATTATTACTCATGTTCGCCATAGCTACCGCAACCTCTTCCCCTTAGACCTCTTCCTTCAGAACGCTCACCTTGGTCGGCTCATCCTTCCCCTCGATGCTCTCGCCCTCAACCTCGCCGCCACTCAGCACCTCTCCCTTCTGGGGCGGCAGCACCGCCTCGTCAACCAACGACACCGTCTGCGGCCACACATACCAGTTGATCCCGATATACGTCGTGAAGGAGACCGCAAAACCAAACAGCCACGCGAACGCATAAATCTTCCACGCCTCGCCCACCTCCAGCGTCGGATCAATGCTCTTGGCGAAACCGGGCATCAGCGGCGCGACGGCGACGCCAAATGCAATAAAGGCGCGCAGGTTGAACCCGCCCGTGTACCAGTAGATGCCTTCGGGCCCGTCCTGGTACATGGCGTGGATGTTGAGCTTGCGCTTCTTGATGATGTAGTAGTCGGCCACCATGACGCCGGCCAGCGGGCCCATCAGGCACGAGTAGCCGGACAGGAAGGCCAGCAGGCCCGCGGCGTTCTTGATGATGTTCCAGGGAGTCGAGATGATGCAGAAGACGGAGATGAAGCACGTCGCCCGGAAGATGTTGATGTACTTGGGCCAGATGCCTGTGACGTCGTTGGAGAAGGGGTAGGAGCCTGTGTCGACGGTCAGATGCCAGCTACGAGACGGCGGAGGGGGGGTCAAGGGGAGAGTGTCTTACCCGCAGCGACTTGGTTGCCAATGGTGGCCAGCATGAAGGAAAAAGCCGTAAAGAACTTGGCCGCGCGCGAGTCAAAGTTGGCAATGACATTGGGCATGTACCAGTCAAACGTGCCGTAGAGGTACATGTTGGCCGACGTAACAAAGATGGGCGTCAGGGCGCCGAGGGTACCGATGATGGGGAGTGCGAGGAACTGGTGGCCGCCGGCCAGGCCGTTCTTGGAGAAGCTGCCATCCTCGAGTATTAGTGTCTGCATAAGTACCCGATTCGGGGAAACAAATTTCTTACCGGCCGAAATCCGGCATGTTCACGGCCATGGAAGAAAAGAGACCAATGATGACGTTGAGGGCGGTCAGCGCCGAATAGGCGGTACCCAGGTACGGCGACGTGATGACCATCTCGCCCGTCACCAGCGGACCGCCACCTTTGGTGATGATGGCCGCCCAGAGGAAGAGGGCCAGGAAGGTCGGGGGTACAATGACGGCCTTGACGAGGAACAACACCCGCAGCTTCTCAATGGGCATGAGCGCCAGTATCGTCTGGAGGAACCAGTACAGAAAGATTGTGAGAAGACCTGCCGACGTGACGTTGGCCTCGTCGGGCAGGTGGTTCGGGAAGTCAATGAAGCTCGGCCAGATGGCCTCGATCATGCGCTGCAGGAAGGCACCGGCTTGGACCGTTAGGATGGCCGTCCACATGAGGGCCACGAAGGCGCGGATGCAGATGGCTGGCAGCGACCCGTACATGCCAAAGACACTGCGTACGATGACCGGGTACGGAATGCTGTACGTGGCTCCCATCTTGCCCGTCAGGGTCACCACGACGGAGCAGATGAGGAAGCCGCAGAAGGTGATGGGGATGGTCTCGCGCGCCGTGAAGCCGAGCGACATGACGCTGGAGACGATCGAGGTGAGCGGTGGGGCGAGCTGAAGATTCATAGTCAGCCATATTCATTCCTTCAAGGCCCCTTTCGGTATCTTTTCAAACTCACCATGTCCGATGCCCAGTAGGCCCAGTAGTCGGCGCCGCCCCAGGTCCGCTTCTCAACGGGAACGGGGTCAAGATCCTTGTTGGACCATCGCGGCGAGTTGGCGTAGATGCCGGCCTGGAAGGGCACGCGCCAGTGTAAGTGAGGCTCGATCTTGGCCTTGAGCCGGTTGGGCGAGAGGATGGACATGGCTGCGTTTGGCTGTCGCTCTAGTTGAGGAAGTATCAAGTTGGTTTACTTCTTTGTGGATACTGGTCTCAAGGATGTTAAGGATGCCGAGTGATGGGTTGCATCGGCATTCATATATTCACGGTCTTCGATGCTACCTCACTGCATTTCCCAGGGATGCCGATATGCTGAAGAGCTACCCCGGACCGCGATAGGGGCTGGCGATAGGCCTCGGCGCCCGCCCGCCGGCGCACCGTCCCAAGCAGCCCTCTGGAGGCGGGACCGCGCCCCAGATAGTACGTCCCGGCAGCCTGGTTCGCTGTCCTTGGCTGGGGTTGGCCAACAGGGGATTGGGGTATTATCTCTTCCAGGCTGGCGTCGAGGATATCTCCAAGAGACGCCAACGTCGGCACACGACCGTACCCCCACGCAAGAATCCCCCCGCAGCGCCGCTCTGCCGTGCATCCTGGTGGCAGAGCCAAGAGGGTCTGGGAGTGGTCTGGCTCTGCCGAGACCTAAACCCTGTTGGGTAAGGCAGGCCTATCCCCGACGCCACACCCGGGCTCGGGGGAGGATAGGGGATAAGACTGATAAGATGGCCGTGACAAACGTAACCGCGGGGCAGCCCGCCGGTGGGCCGCCGGGCACCGCCTCAGGGCCGACTCACAACTCTACCAGCCAGGATGACCGCCGGGACTTGACCCGGCATCGGCGTAAATGCAACCCGAGGGCGCGAGAAGAGGGGCCGTTGACGGGCACGTCTTGCTGCCCTCGACATCTGCTTCATTCTAATATCTCAAAGACACCCTTGAACGCGCTATTCTCTCCGTTACGGCCTCCTCGCTGCAAGTGTCGCAGAACCGCAGTCATGGCAACATTTACAGCAGATGCAAAGCCGTACGAGTACGAGTTCCCCCTGGCCGGGACCGCGCTGCTGCTCATCGACATGCAGCGCGACTTTCTGCTCCCCGGCGGCTTCGGCGAGATCCAAGGGGCGGATCTCACGGCGGTGCAGGCGGCGATCGAGCCAACCCGGAAGCTCCTCGAGGCGTGCCGTGCTGCTGGCCTTGCTATCTTTCACACGCGCGAGGGCCAGATGCCGGACATGAGCGACTGCCCGTCCAGTAAGACGCACCGCCCGGCCGTCGCTCCAGGGACCCAGTACACGGCCGGCATCGGCGACAAGGGCAAGATGGGCCGCATGCTCATCCGCGGTGAGTACGGCCACGACTTTGTCGATGAGCTGCAGGCCATCCCGGGCGAAGTCGTCATCGACAAGCCGGGCAAGGGCGCCTTCTGGCAGACCGAGCTGCACTACAGGCTCAAGGCCCGCGGCATTACACACCTGATCATCTGCGGCGTGACCACTGAGTGCTGTGTGACGACGACGCTTCGAGAGGCCAACGACCGGGGGTTTCAGTGCTGTAAGTCGAGGTTCCCCTTCACATCGAATACGTTCACATCCTGTGACTGACCCCCTGCATAGGCGCTGTCATCGAAGCCACGTCGGGTTACAACGACAAGGTCTTCAAGGGCGTCAGCCTCGACATGCTGCACTGGTCCCAGGGGCTCTTTGGGTTCGTTGGCCACCTCCAGCCTTTTCTGGACGCCCTGCGTCCGCTCCCCGGGCGGGACCTTTCTGGCGCGACCGAGACGCCGCCGCAGACGCCGCCCGAATGGGATGGCGACCTCAGCATCCCCAGCCTGCAGGCGGCCTACCGGTTCGGGCTATCGCCCGTGACGGTCGTCGAAGCCCTCTACACCAAGGTCGATGCGTACGACAAGGTTAATCCAGGTGCTTGGATCCACCTCGTGCCCCAGGAGGCCGCCCTGGCCGCAGCCCGCGATCTGGTAGCCAAGTTTCCCGACCGCACTGCCCTTCCTCCTCTGTTCGGTGTGCCCTACACGGTCAAAGACTCGATCGACGTCGCGGGGTTACCCACAACCACGGCTTGCCCGCCGCTCCGTCACACGGCTGCCGCCTCAGCCCCCGTGCACGACTTGGTCATCGCCGAGGGCGCGCTCTTCCTCGGGAAGGCCAATCTCGACCAGCTAGCCACGGGCCTGACGGGACAGCGCTCACCGTACGGCGCACCATCGTCCGTTTTCCAACGGAGCTTCATTTCGGGCGGTTCCTCGTCAGGCTCGGCCGTGCTCGTGGGCGCCCGGTTGTGCAGCTTCTCGCTGGCCACCGACACGGCCGGGTCCGGACGCGTGCCAGCAGCCTTCAACGGTGTCATTGGCTTCAAGCCCACGAGAGGCACCGTCCCCTTCATCGGCGTCACGCCGGCCTGCCTCAGTCTAGACTGCATCGCCATCATGGCGGCCTCCGTGGACGACGCTCGCACCGTTTGGCGCGCCGTCGAGGGCTTTAACGCTGCTGACCCCTACGCCAAACGGACCGAGCTGCGATACTACTCCCGCCACGTCGACGCTATCGGTCCCGCGGTGTCGCAGTTCCGCTTCGGTATCCCTCCGCCCGAGGCCCTGGCGGCCTGCTCGGCCCCTTACCGCCGGTGCTTCGACGAGGCGGTGGCGCGCCTGCAGAAGCTCGGCGGCCGCCTACAGCCCGTCGACTGGACGCCCTTCCGCGCCGCCGGCGATCTCCTCTACGACGGCAGCTTCGTTCTCGAGCGGCTCGCGTCCATCCCAGACCTACCCGGCAGCGACGGCGCCGACGCGGCAACCTTCCTCGCCCGCCACCGAGCAGACCTCCACCCCGTCATCCTCGACATCTTTGACGCCGCCTTGGCCCGCAACACCTCGGCCGCCGACGCGTACCGCGACCTGCAGATTCAGGCCGCTCTCACGGCGCAGGTGCGCAACACCGTCTTCTGCCAGGCCGCCTCGGGCGTCGACGTGCTCGTCGTGCCCACCGCCCCGACCCACTTCACTGTCGCCGAGGTCGCTGCAGACCCCGTGCGCCGCAATAGCCTGCTCGGCGCCTTTACGCACGCCGGGAATGTTCTGGACCTGTGCGGCGTGGCGTGCCCGGCTGGCAAGTTTGCCGCGGCTGAACTGGCCGAGGGCGAGGACGGCGAGTTGCCGTTTGGCGTGACCTTCCTGGGCGGCAGTCTTACCGACGCCGATGTGTTGAAGATTGCGGCGCGGTTTGAGGCGGCCGCGAGGGCGGATGGCGCTATTTGAGGGGATGTCGCTTGTCAGGGGATGAAAGGGTTATGGCTGGTAAGAGCCATGGGTTGTCCTTGGGTGTGGTAAGCGTGAGGTTTCTGGCGTGGAGGTTTGGGCCAGCTCTGTACATACCTAAGTACCTCCTGCTTTTCTTTCTTGTCCTCGCGCCCAAGAAATCGCCAAAGCTGAGCCGATACAAGAGAGCTTTGCTGTTATCTCACTCCACCGATCCGAAATCCTCCGAGTGTGCCTTTACCCACTCGGCGATCTCCTTGCACGGCGCAACCCATATTTTCGCATCCTCCGCAATCCTTCTGACCACCTCCTCGATCAAGGCAAGCTTCTCCTGGCTCTCCGTCAAAAAAGGGTGGAACAGAACCGTCATGAACCCCCCTTCAGCCGCAACCTCCTTGATCCTCCCCATCACCCACTCCCCAAACTCCTCAGGCCCGGCCACCTCTTCCTGTTCCCCGCGTGTCTTCCTGATCCCAGCAAACTTCTTCATGTACCAAAACGCATCCACCGCCCTCCACTCAAAAGGCAACACCACCACGCCCTCCTTCCCCACACCAAACTCCCTGCCCTCAGGTGACACATACCCCACCCCAAACTCCTTCATCAGCCCCCACGTCCGCTCATTCACCGTCCCCCCAGGGGGGCGAAATCCATCATATCCCTTCACCACGTCTTGCCCCTCAACTACCTCCCAGCTCCTCCTAAAATTATCCCTCTCCTCCACCTCCCCCAACCCACTCCACACCTCATGCTGATACCCATGCCACGCGACCTCGTGCCCTGCCCCGACAAGCGACGCGACGGCGGCGGGGTAGACGGGCAGGCTCCAGCTCTCGGCGAAGTAGGTTGCGCGGACGCCGTGGCGGGCAAGGAGGGTCAGGATGCGCGGGAGGGCGGTGGTGATGGCGGGGTCGTTGAGGACTTCGGCGGAGTCTGGTGGGAGGTTGCGCAGGCGGGCTTCTTGGGCGAGGCCCAGGTTGTCGAGGGTCAGGGCGATGGCAGAGGTGTAAGGGGCTGGCCAGGGTGGCATTTTTGAGGCTAATGGGAAGCGGTTTTCCTTGGTGTTTGGTAAGTGTCACCTTGGAGGGAGGGTATGTTTTTTTTGGGAACAGGTCTTGGGTGTTTGATGGGTTGTTGGGGCTCGGTTTGAGTTGGGTCCAGAATGACGCGGATTTGGTGGAGGGGGGAGGAGAGAGCTTCGGCAATTGATGTGAGAGGCGACGCGACAAGTGGGTGACCCCGCAAGGAATCGGTGTTTCGGACTTGTGATTCGTCGAGGTGATTTTGGCTTCTAGGTTGACAGGAAACAATTGGTGCCTTCTCTCTTCTTTCCTCTGGCAACAAACACAAACAAATCGAAACAGAACAGATCCTCGGCTTATCTTTCTCACAGCATTCTTTCATTACTAAACTGTAACTGACTTCTGATCCTTTGTTACAACACCGAGAGCATGGCTTTACCCAGGGGCAATCACATTGAGCAACCAGAGAGACGTCACCTCGAGGTTTGAGTTGAGCACGCCAACCGAGTTTCGCGAGCCTATATCTCAATAGGTTCTGACCAGAGCATCCAGTTATCCCGGCCTGAGTAGTCAACTTGACTCCATCCCTGCACGAGAGGCACGCTTGGCCGGCTGAACTCAACGTCTACGACGCGGCGGCCCTCGCCATTCCATCTTGGAGGGGACACCCCATAACCGTGAATCCTCTGCCCTTCGAGAACGTCACAAGCAGCCAAGGGAACGCCGGGGGATGACGGCACGCTGGTAGATGTCTCCAGGGCTGCCATCCGAGCACCAATGGCCGCCAAGATTCGTCCATCGGTCGGCCCTTCGCGGCCTTGCTCCTTGAGCATCGTCGTCGCAAGCGCACGCAGCGCCGGATCTCTGCACTTGGCACACACAATGAAGAGAGGGCCGGCAATGCCGGGACGCGTTGAGAAGCGTTTGAGAGCGCCGGGCTTGGTCCGCCGCCTCAACCGCGCTGACGCTGCGGCATCGCTCACGATGCTTTGAAAGTGGTCCTGGTGTCCATCGTACACCGCTTGAAATGGACTGTGGATGCACAGGAGGAAGAGCAGAGCCGCCGTCAGCTGCGTGCGCATGGAGTAGATCTCTGCCAGTGTCTCCGACTCCTTCAGAGAAGACGTCGCGGTCGAATGCTGGACTTGCAGCCTCGTTGCAAGCGTCGTAAGGCCCTCGAGAACCGACCGACACTGAGCTACGGCATCAGAATGGTCCTGGAACATGATGGGATCATGCTCTTTCCAGCTTGGATACGTGTACCGCAACTGGGCAGCCGACTGGATGAATCGATATGCTCGGTGAAGGCAGAGCATCGCGGCATTGAGAGCAAGCTTCGGCTCAAAGAACGCATCGTGGTCGTCCCCAGCGCTTGCCCCTTGGAATGCCAGGTGCATGACTGCTGGAGTCTGGGCCAAGGCATAGCTGCCAATCGACAGGTTTATTTTGACCAGCTCCTCTTTGATCTGGCCGAGCAGACCATCAGACGAGGAGTCTCGGTGACGCTGGTACGTCTCGGTAAGCATTTGCACTGCCCCCATAAAGTGGATGAATGCATTTTGCTCATGTTGGCTCAGGATCTCAGCGCAAGCCAGGATCATTGACGCGAGAGCCAGGGACTCTGGGCCGGCATTCTTGTTGCTGAGATCCAACTGGAGCCTTGCGAGAGCATTGCCGTAGTACCGCCAGGACGAAGAACAGGGGCGTTTTTCGACAGTGTTGTCAAGCGAAGATTCGTACGCAGCGCCAAACGCAGCAGCGGCGGCTTTCACACATTCGACCTGGTTGGATAGTTGGAGAAATATGCGTCCCCAGACGCCGTCGTCTTGTAGAGGACGGCCGTTGATGTCCAGAGAGAGCACGTGGGCTGCGAGGTGGCTAAGTCTCTCTGTTTGGCGGTCTGCTATGACGCCGGTCTTGAAAGCAGGCTGTATTGCGGTTGATGATCTGTCGTGGTTGTACGCGTAACCGCAGCATAATCGACCTGCTCGGACGCAGCGTTGACAGAGAGGCTTTTGCTCGTCACATTTGACCCGGCGTGTCCTTCATCCATCGCGTCAATCGAATGCAATCAGAGGCGCGCCAACGAAGCAAGGTGAGGACTCGTACTTGCAAGTCATGCAGCCTCCTTTGGACTGCGAAACAACAACGCGAGATCGCTTCGATATATGAGCTGATGTTGACTCCATTGCGGCCGTAAGTTAACGTGGCGATGTGATGAACGAGGAGGTCCATCGGGTGTCAGCCGCTGAGTCGCCAGTCGAGATTTATCAGCCGGGGCCGAACTTACCAAAGTACCGTACCTTTGGGACCGACACTCTCTCGCCACCGGTTTAAGGGGCTCTTATTGCGTCTGTTATCCCCCGGTCTCCCACTGAACGCACCGACTCTTTTTGAGTGTGGATGTTGCATGCACAGCCGCTCCGCAACTCGTGTTGATATCTCGAGGTCACACCCGAGAAAGTGTCTGAGATGAGAAAGCGAAAATTTAGAGATGGTCGGCGCGGACACGGGGCGCAGCAGCATGACCCAGGCATTGCCTCGTGTCAGAGACCGAGATGATCTCCACAGTATGTGGATGGGGCGAACCTTGTCTCCTTTCCACGGCACAGCCCACACATGAATTCGACTTGCCGAGTCTGGCTTAGCTCCACAAACACCGAGCTGACAAGGAGCTCCAAACACCGAGACGAGCTCCACTCACCGCGATTAGCGAATCAGAATGCAGGGTCTCTTAGAACAGGAGTAACGGCATCAATGATCACAGGGAAGAGCCAGACGCTCATCAGGTGGAAGCCATGGCTACTTAAACCACAGAAAATCTCAAGACAAAGGGTAGGTATGAAGCAGTGCTCATCAGGTCTTTGAGGTTTCTTCTTCAGCTGTCTCCCTCGAATCCCTCCTCTTACGCCGGAGTGACTTACACAACACCAAAGTTGGGGGATCACGAGAGTTGCAGAAATGCAGTCTACGTCCTCTGTTCTTCTCCTCTTGCTGGCCAACACGGCAGCAGGATATCTGACTCCAAACCCGCCCGGCAAATACAATGTCACACTGACCACCGGGCCCCTCATCGACTACAGCCGTGACGACCCCTATGCCCCAACGCCAACGCCTCGGGCCTTGATGCTGTCCGTCTTCCAGCCTGCCAGGTGCGCATCTACCGTGCCCGTTTCCTACATGCCGGACGAAATCGCCGACTACCAGGGCCCGTTTATTCAAAACCTGTTCAACATCTCGACCAATCTCACGCCCCTTTTCCGAGAGGCTCGCCTGCCAGTGTGTTCGTCGCGCCGTCCCCGCGGCTGCTCACCCCTGGACGACAGTCCCATTCTTCTCTTCTCTCCTGGTTACAGCATCCCTCGGTTTTACTACAATGTCATCGCCTCTTCCATTGCCAGCGAGGGCTTCACAGTCATCACCATCGACCACCCCGGAGACGCCAACATCATTGTTTACCCCGACGGTCACGCAGTCTACAACAACGCCACCATCTTGGACACTCTGACTTGGGATTATTTCCCCCTCGCCGCCGACACATCCTTCGTGGTTGACCAGCTGAGCAACGCAACCGCCATGGCCGAGCTGCTGCCCCTACGCGGGCGCCGACCGTTCCGCACCGACCGCGTCGCGGCATTTGGACATTCGGTAGGCGGCGTTGCCGCCGTCGTCGCCACCTGCCGGGACCCCCGCATCCGCGGCGCGATCAACTGGGACGGGAGTATATTCGGAATGCCTCCCGCCGCGGGACAAGAGCCGCCGGTGCTACCCATGTCCCAGCCAGTGCTCTTCATGTCTCACCAGAACTGGTTTGAGGACACCTGGCTGGCAACGTGGGAGCAGCTCAAGGGGCCCAAGATGGGCGTCTTCATTGAGAATACAACGCACTACACCTTCTCGGACGTGCCCACGCTGCTTCACGCCGCCGGACAGAGTGCCGCGCCGTTGGCAGATTTGTTGGGCACCATTTTACCCGCTGAGATGCAACGCATTTTGACGGCTTATACGGTTGCGTGGATGCAAGGGGTGTTTGCGGGGGATATGAAGGCAGGAGGGTCTTTACTACAAGAGGGGCAGCCGGCTAGGTTTCCGGAGGCGACGGTTTTGATGAAAGGCAATTTTTGAACTTTTGAAGTCGCGGACTGCAGACGGGCGGAGGGAGGGGCTGTTTTCGTCCACCATCAGGCAGGACTCGGGCTCAGAGACACAGGACCCGTGTTCAATCACCGCTTTCATTTCAAGATATTCTGTCAGGCGGATTAAGAAGAAGAGTTTGTAGCCCATGACTTTGTTCTAGGTGTGTACCACAGAGTAACACGAGCAAAGATAAGACCCGGCATCTACTCCCTGACTTACATCTGCTACGTTACCTTAGCTACCACTCTAGTTACCAACCAGACCCCGTCAGATCCAGGGCAACAACTCCTTCATTCACCAAATCCCAGCCCACAAACTCCCCCCCATTCGTCACATACAACGTGTTCCTCTCCTTCAAGCTCCCCCTCCCAAACGCGGCACTCGTCGGGTTCAACAGCTTCGCCGCATCACTCACCACCCTCTGCGCCCCCCCTCCAACCAGCGGCACCTGCACAGCATAGCTCGGATGTGACGCAATCCATAGCTTCCCCTTCAGCAGATCCAGCGCAATATCGTCATACACCACATCCGCCCCCGCCGCCGTGCTGGACGCTAGCGTCTCCACCCCGCCGATCGCATTCCCCGCAAAGTCGAGCTTCACCCGGCCCAGGAACTTCTGCGCCGAGTTGGTGAAGTACACGTGCAGCCCGCCGTGCGCGGCACGCAGGCCGTTGATGCCGAGGTTGGTGCCCGGCGCGGTGCCGGTGGGCGTCAGCAGGGGGCTGGAGAAGGCGATATCGTGGGCGCCCGTGAGCAGGTCGATGCGGCGGATGGCGCCGATATCCGAGTCGGCGGCAAGCAGGAGGCGGGGGTTGAGCGGGTGGCGGGTCAGGCCGTTGAGGATGAGGGAGTCGGGGACGTCGGTGATGAATTTGACAACCGGGGGGGAGTGATTGAGGTTGATGGTCCAGATGCCCAGGGTTCCCGGCAGGGCGCGGGTATTGGCCAGGTCCCAGGTGGCTGTGACGAGGGCAAAGAGGTCCGGGGTGATCTCGGCGATGCCGGAGATGCCGGTTGCGTTGGGGAAGGTGTGGACGATGGAGGCGGTGGCAGTGGCGACGGTTGGGTCGATCAAGAAGAGGTCAGGAACGCTCATCGAGGTGACGAGGAGCTTGCTGTTGGCGCGGACCGCGATGTTCTCAATGAAGGTGTTGATGGGAAAGGTGTAGACGTTGCGGATGGGCGGGTTGGTGGCCCCGCCGCCCGTTGCGTCGGCACCGCATGCCGCTGCGACGAGCGCTGTGAGGTAGAGGGAGGCTCTCATTGTGGAGGCGGTGTGTTGAGACTTCAGGGTGCTGCAGAAGAACACACATCACAGCAACTGGTGAGATGAGGGCGAGCTTCTTATGGTGTTGTATGGCGCATTGCCGGCCGGCAATGTCGTGAACTTGGAGTCCGCCATAGAAACAAGTCAATGGTACGCTAGCGGGACTAGTGATTCTCTCAGCAGGGAAGTTTTGCAGAAGCTCTGCAGAACTCTGCAAGAAAAGGTATGGAAATCGGGACCCGTGGGGCGACCTCGGACTCTGGGAGTGAGATGATGCGAGTGCCGAGCCCCTGGTGCCTGACTTTCCCTGCAGCTGCTCGGCAAGGAGAGCCGGAACCGCGGCCGATAGGGCTGCGAATACAGAGCAAGACGTATGGCACCATGCCAGTAAGACCTAAAATGTCTCGCCCAATGGAAGCGGGAAGAGCGGACGGACTATCAGATGCTGGTGACATCGGGCAGGGGTCTGCAGAGGGGCTCGAGCCTGGTTAGCATCCATCCTTCGGTTCTTGGAATACTGGCTTGGCAGAGGTAGAGTTGCTCTCATGAGAAAAGAAGACGCAATGTAAGTTAGAGGATTGGATATCATCCATTGATCTTCTCAATAAGTCACCTGAACCCATCGATGTGCGAGATGGCGAGGAAGGGGTTTCGTTGTCATATGCCGCGTGCGCTGCGAGAGCCCGCCTCTTGCCGGACCTGAGCGAGCCAGTGAATCTTCTGTCTGTACGGAGTACGGCACTGGAGTTCAACCAAGCACAAAACACATGCACAGTAGGTGCGGCCCACACAACGTGTGAAGCCCAATGGCATGGAAGGCCACTTGATTCGTTCAGCGCGATACCTTTAAGCGTAGGTAAAACCCTCAAGTTGATCTAATCACTAATGTTGTCGCGGGGCATCAGCCCTGTGTCCGGCGCCTCGATTTGGCAAGCTCGGCAACGTGACATCGACTTCTCCCTCTTTGTTGGCACCTGGCTCCGCAGGGGGGCAGCTTCGCCACAGCCTGAAAGGGTGATGGAGCAAATCAGAATGGCGGTTGCTTGCCGTTGTGTGACCCGCCAACCCGAAAAGGGGCTGGCCTTGGCTTGGGCTGTGCTCAGCCGATGGCATGGAGGGGTGCAAGCTTCGCGGCACAGCCACCCCCGCCAGAGGCCGTTGGAGGGCTGCCCAGGGACTCCCAAAGAGCCCATCGAAAGCTTGGCGGAGGCCTCTGTCTGGAATGCGACGTTGGTAAATGCATGAAAAGGTAAACCAACCGCCAAGATTGAAGCTGAACGCATCTCCTGCTCTCCATCCTCCCGCTGAGCATCTCGCAAGCTTCTTCTTGTGCCCCCTCTCACGGCAACCGTTCCCCTTCATTCCCCGCCGCATCATGAGTTCGCAATCGCCGTACTACGGCCAGCAGCCCCCCCAGCAGGGCTACGGCGCCCCGCCGCCTGGTGGGTACGCCCAGGGCCCCCCGAACCCCGGCGGGCTCCCGTATTATCCACAGCCCGGACAAGCTCCCGGACAAGCTCCCGGCCAGGCACCATATCCGCCGTATCAGGGCTATCAGTCGCCACCTCCGGGCCAGTATCAACCTCCGCCGCCGGGGCAGCCAGGCCAATACCAGAACCAGCCCCCTTACCAAGGCGCACCATACGGACAGCAGCCTCCGGCTCAAGGCGCGCCATACGGACAGCAGCCTCCCGCTCAGGGCGCACCCTATGGACAGCACCCCCCAGCTCAGGGCGCACCCTATGGACAGCAACCCCCAGCTCAGGGCTATGGCCAGCCCCAGCCGAATGCATCATACGGGCAACCCCCCCCTGCGAACGCCCCGTATGGACAGCAGCCCCCCGCCAATGTCCCTTACGGACAGCACCCCCCTCAGAATGCGCCATATGGCCAACAGGCCCCTCCTACCCCCGGCCAGTACGGCGCACAACCTCCGTATGGCCAACCCCAGCCCGGGTATGGCCAGCCGCCGTCTCAGGGTTATCCTGTAAGCATCATCCACTCCGGAGAAAGAGGCAACGTCATTACATGTTTCCCCGATTTACGAATCCTAACCATTTCCGACTGCAGCCGCAGGGTCAGCAGCAATGGCAGCAGCCGCCTCCGCACGGCGCACCCGGAGCCGTGGGCCCGCCGGTCCCGCCCACGCCAGCTTCGCCAGGGTACGACCCGGCTCAGAAGGCGTGGGCGCAGCCGGTCAACACGTCGAGCGACGCCGAGTCCCTCCGCAAAGCCATGAAGGGCATGGGGTGCGACGAGAAGGCGCTGATCCGGGTGCTCACCAGCCCACAGTACTCCAACCCCTGGGCGATGGCGCAGCTGGTGAACGATTACAACGCGCGGTTCATCCGCAACCTGGAGGAGGACATCAAGAGCGAGACGCGCAGCGGGCTCGAGATCGCCCTGATGGCGCTCCTGCGCGGCCCGCTCGGCAACGACGTCAACACGCTCGACAAGGCGCTCAACCGGCTCGGCACGGATGAGGAGGCGCTCATGGACGTGCTGCTAGACCGTTCCAACGCGGACATCCGGGCGATTGTGGCCGAGTACAAGCGCGTCACGCGCAAGGACCTGGCCACGGACATCAAGGAGGACGTCGACGACGCGCTGTTCCGGCTGTGCAGCATGGTGCTGGCGGGCACACGGGCTGAGGCGGCGGCGCCGGGGTTGGCGCACGAGATCGACCACAAGATCACGGAGCTGCAGAGGGCGACCGAGGGCATGATTGGCGCCAACGCCGTGTCGGTCGCGCAAATCTTTGCCAGCAGCAACGCCGCGCAGCTCAACGCCATGGCCGAGGCGTACCAGCGGAAGTACCACCGCGCGCTGCGCGACGTCATCGAGAAGGAGTTCCGCGGGGACATGGAAGACGCACTCCTGCGCATGCTGGCTGCCGGCCGGGACCGCGCCGCTGACGATGCCATCCGGCTGCGGGACGCGCTGAACAAGGGGAAGAATAAACTGCTGATCAACCGGGCCGTGACGCTGTACTGGGACGTGCCGCGGTTGGAGGCGGCCAAGGCGGCGTACCGGAAGCGGTTTGGTCACGCTATCGGCAAGGACGTTAAGGATCTGCTCCAAGGCGATCTAGAGGATGTCCTGCTGGCGATATTGAAGGAGAGGTGATTCAGGGCGTGAAGGTTTCGAAAGTTCTGGGGGTCGAGTATGGTCGAGGATGGTCTGGGACATGAGAATGCCGTGGCACTTGGATGGATGCCATTAATGAATCTTCCCAACAATATTTCCTAGAGTGATTAGTGCTCAGTATCTTGGTGATGGAGAAGCAGGATGGCTTGGAACCGGGTACCTACACTTCGATCCCTCAAAGCCGTCGCTCTGAGGAGGTTAAAGCTTGCAATATACGAACCGCTTAGTTCACTTGAGTCAACTCAACACACGTGCCTTCATTGTCTCAATCCCATCACCAAAACCCAGCCCATGCAATGCGGACCTCACACAGAACTTCACACAGCCATCTTGAGTGTCGAGGATCAAACGAAAGTAGACATTATGACAGAATCAGGGGTATAAAAGTACATAAGCCCTTCACTTTGCACCATTTTCCACCGGCCAGTACCCTCCAATCTCCTCAAAGATCTGCTCAAATCCAGGCAGCAAGTCGTCCAGTCTACCCGCCTCGACGTCGGGCATGTCGGTACACCACTGCGCAGGGGTGTCTTTGGGAAGATTCGGGATTTGTTCGTTGTGGATCCACCGGATGCCAATGTCGTTGATGCCAGAGGAGTCTTGGTCATTCGGGGCCCGCTTGTAGTTGCGGAAGACACCGCCTTGCGCCTCACGGTTCCAGCGCATGACCGGAGAGGTCATGGTCTTGAGCAGCCCCCCGTGGAGGAAGGCGATGCGGCCGTCGTCCGGGTGGTGCTGGGCAAAGGAGTGGCCGCAATAGCTGCCTTCGTAGACGGTGCCGATGCTGGTCAGCCAGCGTTTAGGCCGGCCATAGCGCGTCTTGAGCGCGTGCCAAGCAAAGCGGAAGGTGTCCTTGTCGCCGAGGAGAAATTCGTCATAATAGCGGTTGGGATCGTTGTTCATGAAGGCAGCCAGCTTGACGTGGTACCAGAATCGCGACTTGTCGACCAGCAGCTGGCCACTCTCGAGCTCAAACTCGTCCATCCGGCATTGCGTGTTGGTGATGGCCCAGACTGGATTGGCCGGGCGGGTGCGCGCCATGTCGGGCCAGAAGATGGTCCTGTACTCCTTGTACGTGGGCGACTCCCACAGTTCCGCGGGGTCGATGACGGGGATGTTGTCGCTGTCGAGCAGCAGGACTTCGGCGAAGCGGGAATTCACAATGGCAGCCGTCTTCAGCTGGTAGTTGATGAGGGTGGTGTGAAAGACGGATTCCATGAGGTTGTCCTTGCTTGCCAGGTCGTTGAACACGGTATGGGGGTATATCCTGGTGAGTTGCTGCTTCTTGTCGTTGTCCAGCTCGTCGCCGTAGTAGTGGACTTCGACGGGGACCTTCGAGTTCAGGCGATGGAGGGCGCGGAGGAGGGCCTTGGTGCGCATGAGGGTGTCGCCGTTGCCCGCGAGAAGGACAATGCCTCGGCCGGAAAAGCGAGACGCGACGTCCTTGTAAGGGGGGCTGTTGCGAACAAACTCCTGCCATTGGCGCCGTCGAAGGTCCATCTCGCTGTCGGGGCGCTCCTTGACGTTCCAGTCTTTGGCGCCATCGAACATGAAATTGACCTTTTCGTCGGAGGTCCAGTTGCACGTTTTTCTCGTCTCGCTGACGCCCAGGCTCGGTAGGGCAACTACCTTCTCGAAGTGCTTGCCCCTGAAAGACTCGGCCGAGGTAAACCGATGGGCGAGATCAAAGCCTTCGCCGTGGACATTGTCGGAATGGGTGAAACCGTCCACGACGCCAGACCACGACTCGACGCTGAGTTCACGGCGGTACCAGCCGGCGATCAAGAGGACAGAGGCGATGGCGGCAACAGCGACAAGGCTTCGTGGAATGCGCCTGAGGGGGGCCATGTTGCATGGGGTAGCCGGTTCGTGGGGGGGAGTGAAAATAGCAGAAGGGACCCTTTAGGGCAACACTATACGGCCATGTCGCGGTCGAGAAACAGAATCGTCTGCCCGGGTCCGGAGAAGATGTCTGGAAAACTGACGAAATGGCGCACCTTGTGCGCCCGCGCTTTGGGTGACGACGCGCCGACGCGGACAAATTTCCCCCTTTCTCCCTCTGCCCTTTTTCCCTGTTTTTCTTTCCCTCACGACCGGCCGGCGGTCGACCGGGATACTTTGTACATACGTATGCAAGGCCCGTGTGCTCGACCAATCGGGGCCACTTCGTTGCTAAAACTGGATCCGCGGCGGGCTGTTGGTCGTAATCAAGCCGTCGTAATCATGCCGACTTTCGGGGTCCTCACAGCCATCCCAGCGTGATTGCACCCTTTCGTGCGAGGGCTGGCACGGAGGGCTTGAGACATCCAACCAGGGCCCGCACCCTGATACCGGCAATCTCCCCCTTCGTATTTCTCTGCCTCCCAGACAACAGCCCCGACCCGTGACATTGGAGAGGCAGCAGGGCCACGTGTGAAACTCCCAGTGCCGAGTTTGTCGCCACAGCCGCACGGTAGCACAGGGCGGAGACATGTCCAGCTGCTTCCAATCACGTTCACCTGTGCCCGTTAACGAGCTCCGAGGTCAAGCGACACGGTAAGGCTGCTGGCTGCTTGCGGATATGGAGTCTCCACAACACCACATCCCAGCTCCCGCCGCTGCTGGTACTTGTACTGAACAATGTTGGTCAGCTTGCTTGGATACTGTTGCTGTTGTCCGTTCAAGTGGCCGTCGGCGGCAGAATGACTGATGGCTGACCTTGTCGCCCCGCCTAGTCAATCCTTGCCACCAAGTTACTGCCGACAATGTCGAGGTTGATATTTTCCCTTGTCAAGTACCTGATGTGTGTCGATGAGGTGCATTTGACGTGTCCCAAACACGTTAGAGGTTCTAGTTGTTGGCATCGGCGTCGTTGAAGAAACAAGTTGTTGTTGCGAAGCATCGGCTGGGGAGCCTGCAGCTTGTGTCAAGTGCATGGTGGCCGATTAACGATTGTGCGTGGAAGAGCATATAGGCTGTCTTCGCGGGATGATGTTAAGGGACACACGAGACATCGTCACGCAGAACAGTGATCTCGGGGCAGGGTTCACGGTAGAAAAGAGGGTTGACATGCGACACGGTCAGCAAGCCGGAAGCCCGAGCCCTGCAGCCTCCCTCGATCCACCTTTGTCCCTTTGAACACGTCGTTTGGCCCTGATGGGATTTCCATGTCGATTTCCACGCTCACGATGTGCTTTCTCATCGGCTTTTTTCCAGAGCTACCGCCGCCGTCGTCGACGAATGCTGTCCCCCTGGTCGATGAAGCTTTCGGCTGTGGCGAGAAGGTTGATGGGTACGTAAAGCTCGGGTGTAAGGTCGGCAAAGCGGGATGTCCTGCTCGGATGTCTCGATATGCCGTCGAGAAAACTTTCCTCCCACATCCTGCTCCAGGTTAGGTTCGACCCTGTTGGCCCCCCTCACCGCTTCCGCTAGCTGGTGATCTCGCGCTCATTGCCACTTTTCCGGGCCGCATGGCGGGAGCTCCGCAGAGAGCGGCGCGGTGTGAGAATTTCATGCTGTTGGTGCTGTTGGCGCGGTCTTGAAATTGCAACCGTCATACACTCGCGGCCGAGCGCTCGCTTGGGAACTGTTTCAAGGTGCGCCTGCTGCAGTGAAGACGAGTACCAAGTGTACTCTAAACTAGGGTCTGATTCTGGTGAGACTCCGCCACATGCAGGGAAGGACCAGCAAGATGAACAGCAGGTTGGTGGCGTTTGAGAGCGCGGACAAGGCTCAGCCAAGATGCGTTGCAACCAGCACAAGGTCCCTGCCTCGGGGTTATGTAGGCGTTCTCCGTGGTTCGGCTTTTGCATTGCTGGCTAATTCCGGTTTCCCTGTCTGCCGAATCGTGCCGTTCCAGGGAACACGGATCCTTCAAGTGATATCGAGACTCCAAAACACAGCAACACAGCCACCAACATCGCCAACCAGCCCCTTGTCTATCGGCCAGGTGAGACAGCATTGAGCAAACCGAGCCAACGAGCTCCCGTTACCAATGACGCCGGCTTTCTCTCAAATTGTCAGCTCTCATCATGCTGACCCTTGTCTAAATGGGACTGTCTTCTGCGAAAGCGGATAGGAAAGAAGGCCCTTGCATAAGAGAAGTCGTATCGCTCATAACGACCCCAGCTAGGTGACATGCGCTGCTCGAGCCATTGCATTCCGTTGGACCACTGCTGTAATGCAGCTTCTCACTTCTGCGCCATCTGAAAGAGCTACTGGGCTCATTGGTTGGCTTGCTGACCTGCAGGTACTGAGCCGAGTGTCAGGAAGCAACCAGATCACCAACGGCTCGGCTGTGTGTCACGAGACAGCGAAGACGCTTTGCCAGGCCAGTTAGTGATCTTCGGTTTCCCCCGCCGTCCAATGGGATGGGAAGTAAACCACACATGCTCTCCTCCTGGCCATAGCCACATGCGGCCCTTACGGCTCATTAACGTTCTGGGCACGAGCGCCGCGCAAGATTCCGGATCAGTACAGGCACCGTTTATGTTGCGAGAATTTGCTCTCTTTGTGCAGTGACTCGATCTAAAGGGCTATGGAAATAACCAATCAACGAGGGACCTAGGTAGCTTTAATACACCAGTCATCTTGGGACAGACATCCTTTGAGACATACTGAGGGCCATGGGAGGCACATTGCAATCGTCGCCACCAACTTGAAAACAGTCAAGGCAGGATCGGCTCCTAGCCGCCTGGCCGCAACACCACGAATGCTGCCGCACGTCCCTCGCCAACAAACCATCGATTAGCTAAAAGTTGTTTCCAAAATGGCAGACCCATGCACCTCTGAGGCGTGAGGCATGCGTGGGACGTTACTTTACTTCTGGGGCTGCGAACCAACAGCACTTGGCTCTCCGGACTCCGGAGCTGTCAGCATTGAGGGCACATGCCGACATTGATGAGTTTGATATTGGAATATTCTGTCTAAAGCGGGAATGACATGGGATAAGTGACGTTGCTACCCTTCAGAGGCTGAGGACCAACAGCATCTTACCCTCCGGACTCAGCGTTGTGGGCAAGATGAGGTGGCACGGGACATCGATGAGTTCGACGTTGTGAAATTCTGTATAAATATGCCATCAGACACCACCCCAAGATCGAATTCCTTTTCCCCATCAGTCAAACACTCTCATCAGCCTCTCTTGCCTCTCGATTCTCTCGCCGTTGATCATCGCATCCCAGTAAGAGTTGTCCAGTTGTCACCGCAGCGCCCTCCCAGCCATCGCTAACTTGTGCGGTTAGCAGCCAGTCACCATGCTTGCCACCGCTGCCATTCTCACCGTCGTCGCCGCCGGCTTTGTCCCGGCTGCGCTCGCTGCCCCTACCGAGCCCGCTGAAGTGGCTGCCCGCGGCGGCGGACTGAGCATCAATGACGCCTGCAACCAGCAATACGGCAGCCAATGGGCCGCTGCGCACGCAGGCAACGGCAAATACGACTGGTACTGCGTCAACTCGGTCACCGGGGCCACCGGCGGCATCGATTTGAACACGTACTGCGCGCACCTGTACGGCAGCGGCTCCATCGCCGTCAACAACAAGGGCGGGCTCTATGACTGGTTCTGCACCTAAGCGACTGCGCTGATGTTATTTGCCCGACTGGGGGTGGTTGGGTCTGGGGCTTGACGAATCTCGGGGTGGAAATGGTGATGCACTGAAGATTTCAAGGAACATGGCGCCGCCGGGGCCACAATCCCTGTTTTTATTCGTTGCTCTGCTGCTCGTGTCTGTGGCCTTTCAAAGCCCTACATCGACTCTGGGCTGTTTCTGAGTACCTACCTTAGTTTGGGAGATTCAACATGCTCCAAGTTTTATTCGCTTCTTGCACAGCCATTTTGCCTCCGTCGTCGCGTAGCTTCTTGTGTTCCGTAGTTCTTCTAGCCACTGGACCCTCGCAATCTAAATCAGGGCTCTCCAACCTCATTTCCAGCCATCTTCAGGGGTATATCTGCTTTCCAGACGTCTTCGAAGGTCATCGTAAAGACAGGACGGTTCCATACCGCGAAGATAGGTACTTCCAAGACCGCTGAGGATGCGCGGAAACGTGAAACGAGACCCCGCCGCCCCCCAGCCCTGCCTGAGCCTTCAGCTGAACAATTGGCGGGTACATACCGCCGCCTGCCTCGCCCACATGCCACTCGATATGAGAAACAATCCACTGCACAACGAACACATCATCACTGTCCTCGTACTCAAAGTACGCATCAATCCCGTACCCCTCCCTCCCGCAGCTGCCCCCCCAATAACCGGTCTCTAGGTTAAACGCGGTCTCTTTGTCGCCGACGCTTACACCATCGACCTGCATCCAGGCAAGGCCGCCAGCTGTCGGCTCCCACTCTCGGGGATCAGCTTGTAGTCCGGCCCGAGGACCGATGTGACAGGGGCGTCGGGGCCGAGGACCTCGTGAAGTGCGCCTGCGAGGACAGGGCGTGGGATGTTCAGATGGGGGTTTGCAATGGAAGATGATGCCGTCCGAACCGTAGTAGGGCGGGCCTGGGATCCAAATGTGCGCATGGAGATCTCGGGTTCATGGAGAAGAGAGACGGGTGGTTTAGGGGCAGAGGCAGCGTACCTAGGTACTGTCGACAATGTCGAGGGTGATACTGTGTTCCCTTGTCAAGTACCTGCTGTGTCGATGAGGTGCGATTGACATGTCCCAAACACCTTTGAGGTTCTAGTTATTGGCATCGGCGTCGTTGAAGAACAAGACGCCAACCACAAAATAGACGCGCTAAACGTGCACACAGTGCACACATTATCCAGCTGCAGCACGAACCTTGCGTGCGCCTAAAATCTCTCATGCACCACCAAGCCCACCTCCGGCCACAAGATTACCCCAGGAGATTACGGCGCCGCGCGCAGCTTGTATCCCCACACCCCTCCGGCAACAAGCGTGAGGATGCCCAGGTGCGTCTCGTCCGCCAGCCCGGGCCGGAGCGCGGGAAGAACCGCGTGAGGAGCGCGTCACCGAGCAAGGACCAGGGGGCCAGGAGCTGCTAGGTCCAGATGAACTAGTGCCGCGTAGGCAGTATTCTGTGTCTGCCGACGGCGTTACTGTCGTCGGAAAACGGCTTGACCGCTTGGCATCTAAATGCGGCCCCGCCCCTAAGTACTGCAAATTTTGCAACGCTAAAGGGCAGATAGCCATACTAGCTAGTATATTGAAGCAGTTAAAGCTATAGAAAACTATAAATACCTTGCTAAACTGCGTTGTTTGACAGTTTAGAGTAGTATTTAGATATATATATATAGTAATTGACTTCGCGCGCCTAGCTACGTATCGCTACGTAGTGTTAAAAGCCGCGTAGCTAGTATTTCTAGCTACCTATACCGCCTCTTTATACTGCTCTTAAATACTATAAACTCTATAATTAACCTTTTTTTTTTTAAGCAATTATTAAAATTAAAAAAAACTTTTGTCGAAAACCGCATCCCCTCCTAGGGGCGACCAGCGCACCAAAACCGACGAAAACACTTGCGATTAGAAGCTCTTAAAAAGCCCTATCTAACTACCCCGGCTGCAGCCGCGCG
>FTCU01003091.1_pt1 | contig 29901 bp, 34 predicted proteins | sample 1639521 | NCBI WGS metagenome assembly FTCU01 (sample SAMEA3914864, study PRJEB12502) | metagenome | biome: forest; material: soil | place: USA | collected 2012-03-12 | depth 0.3 m
GAGGAAAGACAGAGCTCAATGTTTGAGAGATAACGGACGGCTATAAGTACGTGGAAGATGTGTAGCAGACAGCGATGGCACGCCTCACTTTGGGCCCAACCTTCTCTTATTCGTCAACGCTTTATGTGTGCTAACATGCAGGCGTCCTGCAGAGCTGCCTCCTGGGGCCGCACCGCGATTGGGTTGCCATGATGCAGTGGCGTACATCAGTGCTGCCTCAACCCGCCAAAGTCCAATGACGACCCTGCTTGGAACCACATTATCAGCACTGCCTGCATATCCCCGCTCGGCCGGGAGAGATTCGGCGCGGGGACTGGAAGCCGGGAGACGGAGGCAGACGTATACGTGCTGGAGGCAGACGCACTCACATGCAAGAATGACGATGGGCTGTGGCATGATGCTGTATCATTGGCTCACACAGAGTTCTGGCTTGCTGTCTCTGCAGTCTGGGGTCCAAGATCCGCGAGCACCTGAGATGATATGCATTTGTTGCCCAAGTTGCCTCAGGCCTGGGCCACAGGGGTGAGGTTGAGCCCTCGTTCCTGGCTGCCGGGGCTGATGAACTTGGGGTCGTCTGAACCAATTACCCAGCACTGTAACTCTTTCCTGTCAGTCGTGATGATCTTGTGCAGACCAGGAGGTGGTGGTTTCTGTCACCTCCGACACTTCCTCATGTCTTCTGTCTCAAGCCCACGTCATGTAGTCCACAGACTCATCGCTCCTCTCAAGTTAATTTCAGCGTGATGCGAGTTTCCGATAAGTGACAAGCTTCTGCATTGGCCCGTAATGCATAGGTACCCATCAGATACGGGTATTCTGCATGTTTGCCTTTTGGCCACTTGAGGCACCGTGATGTCAGATTCAAGGGGCCCGTCCAAGACGAAAAGGCAAATGCGAATCGCGGGGCAAACCGAGGGAAGGTGATACATGCCCGAGGCAGAGGAAGCACCTGCCCTCCATTCTTCCTGAAACTTGGACGCCCGGTGCCCACTGATCTCGACAACTCTGCCATCACCACCACCAAGAATAGGCAGTATCATCCATCCTACAACGCCGCCTCTCCGCACTCCACAACCTCCTCAGCGTTTTAACAGATTACAAAACCGAAGCGGCCAACAACCGGTCACCTCGAGAAGGCAACCCACGCCCTCAACCCACCACCACCACCACCACCACCACCACCACCATCCACCGAAGCCATCACCTCCCGACCATGGTACTCAAACTCCAACAATATCTATCACTCCGCGCCTCTGAGCCCACCGAGGCCACACAAGCACAGCAAGAACCTCACCGCCCCGACAAACACGTCCGCTTCCTGACCAGTGACGGCGGCGTGGTCGACGGCGGATTGTACGGTCCCGAGCCACCACCGCAGCCGCCGCACCCCATTCGCAAGCGGAAATTCAACTATCTCGTTCCAGCCGGCCTGCTGCTTTCTCCTGTGCCGAAGAAGTCACGGCAAAGGGAATCCAACTCTGTGGCGGCTGGCCCCGCTGCGCCGAAGAACAGCTGGGGAGGAATGAACACTGCGACATGGAAGAACAGTTGGGCAGGGAAGAACACTGCGACATGGAGGAACAATTGGGCAGGGAAGAACACCGCGACATGGAAGAACACTGCGGTAGCGAAGAACAGTCCGGCCCCGAAGAGACCGGCACTCAAGAAAGGCCCAGCACTTCAGGACAGCTCGGGAGAAAGGAACAGCTTGGATGGGAAGAACGGCTTGGGAGGGAGGAACTGGAACTGGTGGGTTTTATTACTCCTTTTATGGGTTGTTTTCTGTTGCCTACTTCGCTTGGCGGGAATTAGCTGATGGGTGTGTCTGGTAGGGCTGGCGCTCTCACGGCGATTGGGGTGTTGGTTGCTGGGTGGTGGATGTGGAGCTCGAGGTCGATTTCGAAGAAGGTGAAGAGATGATGAGGGTACCTGTAACTTGGGAAGCGTCAGCAGTCTTTGCATTGTATTTTTTTTACCACGTCTAAAGCTCAAAATGTGTGGCATCTCTGGCCGTTCATGGAGTCTACATGTGTGATCACGGATACTTTGTTTGCGGAGAACGAAAGAGTCGACTGCGTCTCGACTCAACGCAGAATGGAGCCGGTGAGGAATCCGGCCGATACTCCCACTCCTTTGATACGATATTTGGTAACTGCCACAGCGGACAGGTTGCTGAGCAAGTCCGTTTCGACAACCACGATGCTCCTCTATTCCACTACCCCAGAAGTTGACTGTTCATACACAATCCCATAGGTTCCACCTCGCCTCCATCACACCTCCCTCAACACCCGTGATCCGTCTTCCTCAATTTCTCATCCATAACGTCGACCGCCTTTCCTCGAGCAACATCTACACAAATACGGCGGCAACACCAGCAACCAGGGCAATCATGCCGCCCTGGAGCGCCATGCAAGTCGGAACCGCAGCAGCGTTGGTGCTAGAGGCGGCCTTGCCGGCCTTGGAGGCGGTGGCGGTAGAGCTTGAGTGGGCGGTGGTAGAGCTCTTGTCCGTGGCGGACGACGTCGAGGAGGCGGACGTCGAGGTGCTCGACGGCTTGACGCCGCCCTTGGCCTCGAACTGCTGCGACTGGGCGAGGATGCCCGAGCCATCGGCCTTCTCAAGGTTGAACTGGTAGGTCGTGTCGTCGGGGACGTCCTTCTGGGTGACGACGATGCTGCCGGTCGTCAGGTCGACCTCGCCGAGATCCTTGGTGTAGGGTGTGTGGCCGCTGGCCATGTTGCTGAGGACGAGATTGGCGCGCGAGGGATCGGTGCTGACCCTGGTCCACTTCACCGTGACGCCCTGTGAGAGGTCGACGACGTCGTCTGGACCAGGGGAGGTAATGGTGAGGGCGTGAAGAGAGGCGACAAGCGCCAGGAGGGCGGCGATGACTTGGGTGCGCATTTTGGCGTGTCGTGAAGGATGAGGCGGGATTGATGGAAGGAATGGATTACAGATGGTCCGGGGAGTTGAGTGAGGGAGCGACAAAAGGCGAGCTGCGTTGGGTATAAGTCTTTAACGTCACGAATCAACGAGGATGCGATATTGAAGCCGCGCGAAGCAGACCTCTCGAGTTATAAAGCGGCGCCAGCGCCAGCGCACCCCCGATACGAACTCGAAGACGGTCTCTTAACAAGCCGGTATCGTTCGGCGCCGACACTCCTCCGACTGCTATCACGAGCCAAAAGCTAGACATCTGCTGAGGTAGCGGCGGTCTGGTCCTGGTGGCAGTACCCGCCGGTCTGCGTTTGTCGGCGGGTACGCATGGCGGGACACGAGCGACGCGAAGGGCCGAAACAGGGGTAACGCGCCTGTACTTAAGTGTGTAAGCTTATTGTCATCTGCACCGAGCTGCATGGCCCGCAGTGGCTGGAACTCATGGCCTTGCTGCGACTTCTGCTTCATGGTGAGATTCCGGTTCGTATCTGCCCCTACTCAAAGGGCCGAGTCGTCTTTGCGGCACCACGGACTGCGGGACGATTGCCAAGAGGTCAGCATCAGGCGCAAACAATCTTCTCCGTGTGCCTCGCGTGCCTTGAGATGCTGCCCCAAAGGGCGGATTTTGTGTCTCCGCCTTGGACGGCCGGATCTATGTCGAATCATGTATTGCTGCTCTAGTGGACGGTGTTGATGAATGCCAACGTGAAAGTGTATACCTCGTAAATGATGAACCAGATGGGTCGGAATGTTTAAGGTTTCTTCTTGAGAAAAACAAGACCCCGATCGGAGCGTTCCCGTTTTCGGTAAACCGGAGAGACTGGGACATGCACGCTTATGCCGGCCGGAACAGTGACAGAAGCGACATCAACGTGACTGGGACTCCTTAATAGCGGCGGAGTGAGCTAAAGGTGCCCGTGGTGTGCCGCCTTTTGGTGATCCCACCGCGGCAGCCATCAGCGCAGATGTCCTGAAACGGGTTCAGATTACGGCATTTGATATGTGCGGTTGAGTCCCTGGTAACGACCTTCCAAGAAGTTTCTAGCTTGGGAGCCCGGAGTGCGCAAGTTCAGTCCTGGAGCAAGCTTAAAAATAGCATGCTGCTCACGATAGAGTTGTGCTCACGATAGTTTTGTTGATGCTTCGGGGTCATGACTTGTCGTCGCTGTGTTGGGGACAAGCCTTGCGTCACAACCTGGGACGCCAGCGATGGCGTGAACAAGGCGGATTGTCGAGGCAAATGGGCTCAGCCACATCAGAATGCCTACCCGGGCACCAATCGCTCCAGGAATCTCAGCCGCACTTGAACGGTAACTCGGCCAGCAATTATGCTAATTAAAGTTTCTTCAACGCTAAGTCCAAATTCCCTCCCTCGTGCCACCTTGCGAACGTTTCTGATTCCATGTGCCAGCGCTCTGAAAACCCCGTCAACATGTCAACATCATCAGCGTTACAGCCAATCATGGGCGAGGTCGAGGTTCCTCCGCCTCCTCGTTGCGCGGTTTGCGGTAGCTGGGGCGTTGAGGGCAAACTTTCGGAGCCATTGCGACTCAACTTGATCGGATTAGCCATGCGGTGCGATAGTGGCTGTGTCACTTGTGCTCTATTGCTCGCGGGAGCTATGGACTACTTCAAAATGCACAAAATACCCAGCTTCAAGGCTCAGGGCGGAGACTTCTGGGTCACGACCAAAGGCTGGTCTCAGGTCCGATTCAGCACCCATCGAGAGGAGAAAACGGATCCAAAGGACAGCCGCCCGCATCAAACCTTTGTGTTGGAGTATACACACCCTGTCGGCGATGGTGAGCCTCTGGCCCTTCTTTGGTCAACAGATTGACCGGTGAATGTTGAGAGCTCGATCTGACTCTCCTAGAACGTCCCCGGTTGCTTCCATCAATTTCCCAAGCTGTCAGACTGCCGTTGGATCACTTTACGGCAACCGGGCATCACCCCGCCGCAGATTGGCTGGCAACATGTCTTGCTCAACACGACGTGTGCAGCATCAGTCTCTCGGCATCCAAGCCCAAAAGATTGCTGAAGATCGGTTCAAGAGAAAACGGCATTGAGGCAGCCAGCCTGGTGGAATACGACAAGCACACGGAGAAGTATGCGACTCTGAGCTACTGCTGGGGACAAGGCGACAACTTCAAGCTCACGGTGGCCACCGAAGATGCCCTCCGTCATGGAATCGCACTGGCCGATCTGCCAGCCACTATTAGAGACGCAATCAAGATCACAAAAATGCTCGGCTTGACGTACATCTGGGTAGACGCGCTCTGCATCCGCCAAGACAACGCGTCAGATTGGGAAGACCAGGCCTCCAAGATGGCGGGCATCTACGAAGGCTGCACCATCATGATCGCACCTACACAAGCCGCAGACTGCTCGCACGGTTTCCTTCCCAGACGACAGCCCTCACTAGAGTTCCGGAGCACCTCCTTACCATGTGCAAAGCACATCCGGCATCCCACCGCCTCGGTAATCGTCCACATACGCTCGAGACCCCGATGCCAGGACGACGCCAGCACCTCCAAATCCTACGCCTACCACGCCGGCAATTTTAACAGCACCGTCTACCCCCTCTTCACGCGGGCGTGGTGTTTTCAGGAACACACACTGGCGCCACGCGTGCTGTACATTGACAACACCGAGTTCAGCTACTCCTGCCGCAGCGGTCGGATCTGCGAGTGCAACGGGCCGGAGAACTGGACGCTGGGTGACTTCGGCGACATCCACCAGGTTTCAAAGGCGTCGATACAAGAGCTGCGCATGGCGTCACACTTCGGGGAGGACCTGTCAGCAGACGACGTTCTGCGCAAGTGGCAGGATACGACGGTGCAGTACAGCGGTCGGAAGCTGACGTTCCACCGCGACAAGCTGACGGCGTTGTCCGCCATTGCGGATATCATCCCCCGGGGCGTGCTGGGTGACTATGTGGCTGGCCTGTGGTCCTACAGGTTGATTGATCAGCTGTGCTGGTGCATCTTTGGCCCCAGAACGCCGCGCCCGGAGGACAACACGGCGCCTTCGTTCTCGTGGGCGTCGACGGTTGGAGTGGTCTGGTGGATGGTCAGCCTCGAGGACGGGGATGATTGCTATTATTCCACGGTTACTGGGTGGTCGGCTGTCGCAAGCGGTCTCAACCCCTTTGGTGAGGTAGACAGAGCGAGCGTGCGGTTGTCGGGCCCATTGATTACAGCCCGTGCGAAAAGGGGCGTGGACAGGAAGATGCAGCTGCATGTTTTGAGTCCATCGGGATTCCAACTTGGCTTCTACTACGACTGCCTCGGGGAAATTGTTGATGGAGCAAGCACTGCACTGGTACCGATCAGGAGAGCAGGTCGATACTTTCTATTTCTCGTGCTCGTCCCGGTTCCGAACAGCATCGGGATCAACACCTTTCGGAGAGTCGGTATCGCGGATCTCGGGGCGTCAACAGACAGTCATTGGTTGGAGGGTGTTGATAGAACCGAAATAACCATAGTCTAGTGGGGCGGTATCAACTTCAAGAAGGCAATTGCTTGTGGTTAGCAGTACCCCGTCTTTGGCCAGAGGAACAGCAGACTCCGAGGAGCCGTTTCTGGCGCAACAGAGGCAGGGATTATTTGCAAGCCTAGCTGTTTTTGACACGACGAAGAACAAGGATGACCGACGGCGCGGTTTTTACCACGCACTAATTACCTAAGGACAGAAGAGAAACAGATCTCAGCAAGAGAGCATAATCGTGAACCATTCTACAAGCGGACAGGCGGGCTGCCTTCAAACTTTTGGCGCCTGGGCTCTTACAAGGGGTCCTTGCCCAGGGACGCAAACTCGGGGAACACAAGCGAGCAAAGCGAGCACGGTCCGCTTGACCCTGATCTAATTAAGCGACCCCAGAACATGCATCATCGCCGCGACCATCTCCACATCACGCGTCTTGTCTGGCCTTGACTTCCCGTTGGGACGACTGAGCAGCCCTCTCAGGACCCGAAGTCCATTCTGACTCTCTTCTCTTCAAGCCTAGTTGTACTCGTCCAGACGTTATCAGATGGTTGCATTCCACTTATGAGACTGCTGCCAGGTGCAATCTCGTTTACCAGCTCCTTCTCTGCCCACATGTCAATCTTCCTGGAGAGAACAACCTCGAGATGACCGTCAAACCAAATCTCGGCCTCGCATTGCTTGCGGCGGCAGTACCTATCGTGCAAGGCGCATGCAGTCTTCCGTCGACCTACGAGTGGACGTCAACCGGGCCCCTCGCGAGCCCCAAGTCCGGCTGGGTCTCGCTCAAGGACTTTACCCACGTCCCCTACAATGGCCAGCACCTCGTCTACGCGACGACCCATGACAACGGCACGACCTATGGATCGATGAACTTTGGCCTCTTCTCGAACTGGTCAGACATGGCCTCGGCGAGCCAGAACGCCATGGCTTTACGCTCCACCTCACCGAGTCTCTTCTACTTTGCCCCGAAGAGCACCTGGATTATTGCCTATCAGTGGGGCCCAACTACCTTCTCCTACCGAACTTCGAGCGACCCGACGGATGCGAGCGGGTGGTCGGCATCGCAACCGCTGTTTTCTGGAACTATCACGCAGTCCGACACTGGCCCTATCGACCAGACCCTCATTGGCGATGACACGCATATGTACCTCTTCTTCTCCGGGAACAATGGCAAAATCTACCGGGCGAGTATGCCTCTTGGAAGCTTCCCGGGGGATTTCGGAACCGCATCGGAGATCGTTCTGACCGGCGACCAATACGATCTTTTCGAAGGCGTCCGGGTCTACACCGTTGCCGGCCAGAACCAGTACCTCATGATCGTCGAGTCGGTCGGCGCCATCGGCACCAACTTCCAGTACCTACGCTCCTTCACGGCCACCAGCCTCAACGGCACGTGGACGCCGCAGACCACGAGCCAGACCGCGCCCTTTGCGGGTCATGCCAACTCCGGGGCCAACTGGACCAACGACATCAGCCACAGCGACCTGATCCGCAGCAACCCCGACCAGACCATGACCATCGATGCCTGCAACCTGCAGCTGCTCTACCAGGGCCGGCTGGTCGGCAGCACCAGCAACGACTACGCCACCCGGCCTTATCAACCCGGCCTCCTCACGCTACAGAGCGCACCCAGCGGTGGCGGGACGAAAACGAGCAAGGCACCCAGTGACGGTCTTCAAGGGCATCGGTGGTATGCCCTGGTGGCGTATCTTGTGGTTGCGTTTTTTCTGTAGGATTAGTTGCGTTTCTGTACATGGAGCATTTAGACGATGTCCCGTTGACCATTCATCATTTCAGCCACTTTTTCTTGCGTTTGGGTACCTCCTACGTAGGTACTCAGATGATTAACCCAGCTGCCCTGAACTTTTCAAAGCTCTCCAACCACCCCTGAATCGGGTCAATATCTCCCTCGAATCCAGTCTCCCGGAGTCCCTTCAGAGACATCTGCCGGTCAAAAGTCAACCAGTATCCCACGCTGTCCAGCTGCCGACTACCGACTCCAACCCCTCCACTAACAGCATTTACTGTTCCGTGCCTGGCAAAAACGTCCCTATGCTTGGCCACATATTCCCCAGGCGTCAGGGTTTGAACAGTCTGCGGCAACTCACCAACCTTCAAAGTATTGTTCTGGTCCTGCGTGTGCTCGACGGGTGCGACGCCCACGAGGCCGAACCATTTGGCCAACTGCGGCCAGATCTCGCCATATCTGCATGGCGTCTCGTTGTCCGCAATGTTGAACAGCCGGCCGCCGCCGCATGTCTCGGGGTGTAGCGAGGCATATATCATGAACCGCGCGATGGTCTTGCTTGAAACCGGGGTGAATAGTGAATTGGCACCGGCTGTGTTACCAGGGAAGGGTACTTCGACGGGGGGAGTTCGGGACGTTTCCGCCGGGTTTGATCCGACGCCGTGGTTCGCAGCATATAAAGAGAGGTATTGGGCCCAATGCAGTGCTAAGCTGAACTGGGAGCCGTTTGGGGTGAACCCGATATTAATGGGTGTCAGCTTTGCTCGAAATTCGCTTAGGAAGGACTTACAATCGCATCTGGGCAGACCTCGCACCATATCCATTTCTTTCCTTCCCGCGCTGCGTCGAGCAGTCTGCGGTAGGCTGGGTAGACAACAGTCTTCTCGTAGCTGGCTGGGAGGCTGTTTACCATGTCCTCGGTCAAGGGAGGCGTGAATGTCCCTCCAGGGACGTAGATGCCGTACCCCTGGTTGCTTGTGAGCATATTACGTCCATTGATTTTGATCACTTTGCGGGGCGACTACCCTTGTCCCTCCAGGAAATACCACAAACTGCAGATTGGGACAAAGCTGGTTGTGGGCCTCAATGACATTCCGGAACATGTGCAGATTAGTGGCGACCTCTTCAATGTCGTCTTCTACCGCGGTGAAAACTTTGGAGACTCAGACTGTGTTCAGGGGCACTGCCAAAGAGAGACATACCCAGGTAGTAGATGTGGGTGACACTTTCGATGCCCTTTATCTCCTGCCTCAAACTCTCTGCCAACGCCGTGGCATCGCCATGGCGAAGGTCAATACCTGAGACGAGCTGCAGGTCTGGCTGGCGGGAGTCCGGCTGGGGCCAATGACAGTCGGAAAGGTTGAGCGGGCGGTTGGTAACGGCAGTGACCTTGGAAAAGGAGCCGGCATCAGGGTAGGGAGTCAAAAGCTGGTTAACAAGGGACCAGCCAATCAGGCCGGATGCCCCAAAGACAATGGCATGGTGGTTCAACCCTTCGCTCATATTGGGTGTTGAATGCATAGGGAGGTAGGTAAGGTTGATAACACCAGAAAGTCCTAATCGGAAAGCTGGAGTGGCTGTGGCTTTGTTTGAAGCCGGTAGTCGACGCCGTGGAAGCGCGCCTCGCAACAGGGTTTCATGTCTGGGGATGAAATGGGTCTCCGATGAATCATTCTGAATCATTGTGTGGCGCTCCACATCTGGGGCTTGTCCTGAATGGTCAGACTGTTTGCTACACAGTACAAATAGTACGAAGAGTTGTGAGGGAATGGCGGAGAACGACTGGAGATCGTAAGGCTGGGTCCCCAAAGGAACCGTGGACGTGTGTCAAGGATGATCTAGGAAAGCATGACATTGGTTTTTCTTTTGTTCTACCCAATGGACTCTTCAAATACTATCTGGTACCTAGAAGGCACGGCAAACGATGTATCGGTAGTCTTCTTGATACTGGCCAGGGCCATTGTGGGTGGTCCAAGTGAGCTCGCTCGTAAGGGCTCTCTTGATGTAGTAAAAGCGCCCCTGGTCAACTTGATCGCTGGCTGCGGCCTCAACCGGCTCACTCCCAACCCCGTCCGAGTGGACAGTTGCACCAGACAGAGGATATATCTTCATTCTCTTTTCCACCTCTAATCCGAGACTCGGCGAATCTTTCGGGTCCTGAACGCCGTTGAGATCATCAAAGACGTTGGACGGCAGCTCAACCAACACCCGCTGCCGCTGTAGGTGCTGGAGCCGCGCTACGGCGTCTGTGATTGGGCGTAGGAGCAATCGGTTGATCTCATCCAAGGCCCAGACCGGCCGTACCTGAGCATCATGGTAGAGAGAGTCCGTAAAGGTCAATACCAACGTCCGGAGGTTTGGAAACGCTTCGCCCAAGTAGCGAAGATGGACGGCGAGTTGCGCTCTGCCCTTGTCTGCAAATAGGGGCGTTAAAGGGTCGCTCGTCCAAGGGTAGTCGCGCGAGTGGGTAATCTTGCCCCATAGCAGTAGCTCCCAGCGCAGTTCAAGAGAAGTGATACTGGCTAGGCGCTGAGGCAGCAGCAGCTGGTGGGCGTGATGAGGCGCAGGGCAGAACAAGGCGTCGAAGAGGGCAGTGCTCTCGAGGAAAAAGGTGTTGGTCGAGTATAGGACGTCGATCCCTTCGGCATACGTCTGTCGACACGCTAACAACCATCCCATCACGCCGATGTGACACTCCCACGACCAGTATTCGCAGTGCGCCCGACCGCGTAGACATTCATCCGAGTGAGGGTATACGTATGCGTCACACACACTAGGCGGAAGCACGCGGTGGCATACGCAGCCGTACCAGCGCCACGCCGGGGGCGCGGCGTAGTCTGGGTAAGCGTAGTCGCCCAGAGGCGCTGAACCAAGGCCATGCCCCTTGTTCACCGATCTCTCTAGCAAATGGAGGCAATTCGCCCGTCGCGGGCGACACAGTCGCAGGTCCAGGCGCAAAGTACGCTCGCCAAAGGCCGCGATCAGGACAAGGCGGCGCAGCTCTGAGGGGAGTGTGGCTAAGGTGCCGAGCGTGGCGACGAGGTCCTGGGAGGGGCTTTTTGTTGGGGTCAGGGGTCGCGGTCGCTGGGCGGGGAGATATGGGAGGGGCGGCGGTTCGGTTGGCTTGTCGGTGTGGTTTTCATTTTGGTTGCCGCGCCTGCGTCGGATGGTGTCAAAAAAGCGACGGATGCGAGAGCCCGAAGGTTGACTTTCTGCTGGCATGACGACGAGGAGGGTGGGGGCAGGAGCATGTACAAGTGGAGGGTGTCTGCGGCAGGTGTTTGGCGGTGATTCTGGTAAGCGACGGGGGAAATTGACCATCTTCTTCTGAACGGGGGGGGGGTATTCTCCTTTTGTTGGTTGGCGTAACCTCGTGAGTCCCTCCTGGGTTTAGCCCCTTCTCATCGATCTGCAAGGTCTTCCACGCCCATCATTGGCCTAGGCGGACAATATCACCGCTTTACCAATCTGCCTGCCATGATAGCTTGTGAAATTATGAAATATCGATCCTGATTCATGCCTCCACGATGGGCGAGCAAAGCGCAGCGACGAATCCAGTACCTGAACCAATACAGCATTATTCTTTTCCACTGGCAAGAACAGGCTCCCACCCTCCATCATTCCCAACCCTTCACCCTCAAAGCGCGCGGATCTTCGCATACGGAAAATCGGGCTCCCGGAAGATCTTCTCCTTGGCCGCCATCGACTTGTACTCCTCCGGCAGCGGCAAGAACTCAAAGCTCAGCACCAGCAGCGCCACGACCAGCTTGAACTCCATCATGGCCAGCTTGCGTCCTACACACTCGCGTCAGTACTGTAGTTCACACACCCTCCCTGTCCTCTGCCGAGAAAAAAACTTACCAAAACACCCCCGATACCCTCCCCCAAAAGCCAACGCCGGCAGCGCATAAGCATCAAACACCTCCTCCCCAGTCTTGTCATCAACCTTGATCCACCTCCTCGGCTCAAACGCCCCCAAATCCCTCCCCGCCACCCCCCCAAGTCCATCCCCATGCTTCTCCCCGGCCGCGCGCGACGTCTCACTCCTCACCCCCTCATCCACCGACGCCGGCGTCCGATTAATATGATAATTCATAAAGATCTCAGCGCCCTTGGGGACGGGGCAGCCCAGAATGGTGGTGTCGACGAGGGCCTGTCGGAGGTTGGCTTTGGCGGTGCCGGCCAGGCGCATCCCTTCTTCACAGGCGGCGTCGAGATAGGGAATAGGGGCGTCGAGGATGGCCTGCGCGGTAGGGAGGGAGGGGCCGGGGAAGGCGGTGCGGAGGACGCTGCGGAGGGTGGTTTGGACTGTGGGGTAGAGCTCCATGTAGCGCACAAACCAAGCGAGGGTGTTGGCTGTTGAGTCGTGACCCTGCGGGTGGGTTAGTTATGGTGTGGGTGTGAGAAACGGAGGGAGGGAGGGTGTTACGCACGCCGACCATCATGACAAACATCTCGTCGAGCATGGCTTCGTCCTTGGTGGGGTCCGAGGGCTCGACGCCGGCCTTCTTGGCCTGCAGGATCTGGCGGCGCAGGACCAGGTCCATGGCGCACGTGTCGATGGCGTCGTCCTCGAGGCTGCCGACCTCGAGGCGCTGGAAGCGCTCGACAGCCGTCTGCATGGCGCGGCGCATCTCGCCGCTGACGACGCTGCGAAACTTGCGGTACCGTGGCGTGTATGTCTCGAGCTTCTGGGCCAGCTTCGGCGAGGGGCTGTTGGAGTTGCGCGCGATCGTGTTGCCGATGTAGGCGACCTGCTCCTTGAGGAACGTCCCGATGGGCGGGGTGTCGGTGGACGCGGCCGCTGTGTTTCCGGCGAGCTGGTCCTGCAGCTTCTTGGTCTCGTACCTCGTGGTACCCGGCTCCTCGCCAACGACGGCAACCCAGATGGCGTCGAGGGCGGCGTTCTTGAAGTCGTCGTGCACGTTGAAGGCCTGGTCCTTGTAGGTGGTGGAAGCCTTGAGACGCCACAGCTCGAGCAGCTCGCAGGTCGACTTGTGGATGTTGGGAGCGGCGACCTTGCGCAGAAAGTCGGTGCTCATGACGTCGGCCCACAATCGCTTCTGGGCCTTGAGCTCCGGGGTGGTGTACTGGGCGAGCGAGGCGCGCGGGAACATGGGGCCGAAGATGTCGAGGGCCATGGGCGCCTTGTCAAACTCCTTGTTGCGGCGCACGATGATGTCCTCGATTTCGCGGGGGTCTTCCAGGATGATGAGCGGCTTGCGTATGCCCGGCATCAGAAACTGGGCAATGGGCGTGCCCAGCTTCTGGGTGGTGATTGTGAAGAGCGCATCCGAGAATTCGTTGGTGGCCTTGATGACGGGCACCAGGTCGGGGATGTCGCCCGTGATACGCTTCGCCGAGGCCTCGTTGTGCGGGATGCCCGGGTACGGCTTGGGGTAGAGCTTGCGCACGATGAGAACGAGTCCTGTGACGGCGACGCCGAGCAACCCGAGACGCACCAGGTCAAACATGATGTTTCCTTGAGATCAATTGCCAACTTCAAGTTCAGTCTTGACTCCTGACAGATGTTGTGAGGATGCCGTGGGTAAATGAGATGAGTTGAGTGAACTCGCTTCCCGGCACGCCCTCTGCAACAAGTACTCCGTCGTTCATTTATCAGGAAACAAAGCGGGACGCCATCCGGATTAAATGTGACAGCTCACGGCGGGCGCCGCATGGCTGCCGTTGATAATGCGGTTGGCCCCTCGCAGCCCCTGTCCAATGCAGCCGCACCAGCGCAGGCCCCAGGCAACACAGCACACGGCGGGAACGAGGCCAATCACAGGCGTGTTGCTCTTGAATTCCAGCCACCCGCCCGCTGGCAGCTGGGTTGTCCCCTGCTGCGCCGTTGTGCCACGGGGCCGCGATGCAGTGACCAACGCGCTCTCGGGGCTGACTTGTGCCGAAAAGCATTGTGTGACACGGCGGGAACAGTTGTTGTCCTGATTTGCACTGTGTCGGCTGTCCTCTCCTCATGTATCTCACTTGTTATTCGTCATTAGGATGGCTCTGTCTTTTATCCTCACCTGCCCTCGTTTCTCTTGAATTCCTTCTCACAAAACCCCTCGCTCGACTTAAAACAGGCCGCCGGACCGTGGCAGCACTTCGCAGCAAACTCGTCTCATTTATATTGTTCAAGTTGTTTTGAGCCCTGCATCAACTACATGTCCAACCTCCTGAATTCATCGTAGATCATTACTTCTAGTTCTCATCACACCACGACACCAGCTTGACACACAATACAAAGTCAATCACCCCCTCGAGGAAGGCGGCGTCCCCCTCCCGCTCGCGCCTTCACTCTGCCCCCCTTCCGCGACCTCCCTCTTCAGCTGGCGATGGTAGTCATACTCAGCACTCACAAACGTCAACATGGTACCCCCCGCATCCTTCCCCGTGATATACGTCTCATCCTCCTCCGGAACCGGAACCGTGCGGTTCTTGTTGCGCATCCAACCCCTCAGACCCGTCAGCGTGCCTTTGGGGACGGCGACGGCAGAGAGGCCTTGCTTTCTCTGCTTCTCCGCCTCGAGGCTGTCGCCGCTGTGGAGTTGCGCGGAATTGCTCTTCGGTCCGCTGCCGAGCGTGAGGTAGCGGAGCTTAGAGATCCAGGTGAGGGAGGAGTTGGTGACGTTCTTGAGGAGGACGAAGATCACCGGCATGGTGGCGGAGATGATGCCGAGGTTGATCTCGCCGATGCTGTGGACACAGGAATTAATGGATGGGAAAGAGGGAGAGGCTGAGAAGGGAGTGGGGGACTGACTTCATGGCGTAGATGGGCATGCCGGTGTAGGTGATGTCGTCGCCGGGGTTGTTGTAGATCATCATGCGGTAGGCGGTGCCGACAATGGAGAAGACGCAGGCGCTGGAAGGAGGTTAGGCTAAACAGATGAGATGGATCATAAGAAGTGAGCTTACGAGGATCCGGCGATGAAAATGGCAAAGATGCCGGCCTTCTTCTTCCACGACGCGCGCAAGCCCGAGACCATAACCAATGGGATGATGAGGATGTAGACGTCCAGCACAGACCCAACGATGCCGGTAGCAGCCGCGGTCGGCGTGCTTATCGTATTGCACCGCGCCCCGAAGGTGAGGGAGAGCCACGCGCCGAGCCCCTGGTCGTCTCCGGGCCGGGGGATGCAACCGGACAAGAACGCAACGAACGTGGCAAGGTAGAACACGACATTTACAGACAGCCCGATCCAGATCAAGACGCTAGCGGTCATGGAGATCTGGAAGAGACGTCGGTACAGAAACAGGATGGAGCCTTTGATCAGCATTGCGGCGATCATGTAGACGGCTGTTAGGATGATGGACCGCTGGGAGGAAAAGGGTTAGCCGAGGCTGCTGGCAGGCGTTCTCTGAAGAGTCTTACCGAGATGTATGCTTCAGTCAGCTGGCTGAACGGGATATCCCACATGTGACGACCGGCCGGCTTGTCGAGGACTGGCCCTGGGTCAGCAACACCAAACGTGAATCTTGAGAACAGGGTCCCTTACACGTCAACATCACGCCGGAGTAGCCAACCATGACGGCCTAAGTGCACGGTCAGAATGTAGTCCAAGCAAGGGATGAGGGTCCTTGCTCACGGCCGCCAGTGCACAGAGATCTAAGTAAGAATCAATAAGTGTTGGTCCGAATCAAGCCTCACACCTCAAAGACAAACTCACAGTCGTCAACGCCCACATTTCGGGTGATCTTGATGCGGGTGTAGAAGCGCAGGCCCAAGAACACCAGCATGGGCGGGAGTGTAGCATAGATGAAACCCCTCGGCAGCACGGCCAGAGAGTAGGGGTTCTCAAAGTTCGAAGTGACACCTGCGGGCGGTGCCTGCGCGGGGATCTTGCTGAAGTCGAAACTCATTGTGTCGGTGCGGTGCTCTCGAAGCCGGCTCAGTGAGGACAGAAGGAAGATGACAGACAGAGCGGGCCTTGGAGTACGGGGTACCATTCGTGTCCGAGTATTGCGGGGCAGGAGAGCAATGATAAGGGGGTGCCCGAGGTTCGGGTGAGAACCGAAGCCCATGGTCGCTCACGTCCCTCACGGGAGTGTGTGTCAGACTGCGCCGCGACATGACTGCTTCCAGAACCATGCGGAGGTTACTTTGTCACACCTGAGCTGTGTCCACCGTGCTGTTGATCTCGCTGCGAAACCCCGCTTGGTGGGAAACGGCCTTACCGAGATAGCTACCTTCTCCGCCTGGCCGCACAGCTGCGTTTGGGGGCAGAACAGAGGTGCTATTGCGTAGTCAGGCAGGTGGCGTATAACGTGGCTGGATGAGACGGCGCATGGGAAAGAGGCGTAACTAGAGAGCAGACCAGGCAGACAGCAAGACAGAGAGAGGACCTCTAGCTTGCTACGCCGCCCTCGTCTCGGTGATAACCCCCAGGGCACAGATGCGGTTAGCCCTGACGGTCGAGTGCGGGAAGTCTGAGTGTGGGGGAAAACACGCTTCCGCATACTTTGGCAGTCTAGCAGACGCAGAGGTCTGAACTGCTGCAGGTGTTCGGAAGTGGGCGCCGAGCTCAATCACTAGTTTCTCGACGCCGTGGCCCTGCAGTTGTGCGAATCAGAAGGGAGCGCAGATGAGGCTGAAGCAGGGTTCTGGAGGTCGTGGAGGAGATGTTGCCAGTGCTCTCTGATGACTTACAAGGAATCGTGGACGATATGGGTGCATGGCGAGCGAGGGGGTCGTAGACGCCACGGGACGGCACGGATGACGTGAGCGATGCATGAGATGAAGGGGAGTTTGATGGTGGTGGGTTCAAGTCAGCGCCACCTGCAGTGTTTTCCTAGTTCCGACCAGAAAGGTCCAGTTCTCAGCTTCAACCTGCACGGAGAACATCGTGTGGGTGGGTCGGGATAGACAGAGCAGCAGGAGAAGTTAAAGCAAAGCAGGTAAAATTCCAATTCCGAGTCCCTGGTATCTTTCAAACCAGCAAACCCTCGCGCGCCGTTCATCTCGTAAAACAGATAATATACCGTACAGAAGATAAACAAACAAAGCATTCAAGTCATCAGAATGGGCCATATGCGTGCCATTGCGGTTCCTGCCGCTGTGCATGTTCAGCTCCCATGATCCGCATCCATCTGCCGAGACAAACTCGATCCGCTGCCCGCTGAGTGGTCCTGGCTGATGCTGCCTGGCCCCAAAACAGATCACCTCCAGGCTCCAATCTGGCTGGCTTGACGCTAGTGATAGCGTGGATGCCCTGTCGATGGCGCCAGGGCAGGTCAGCAACCCCCGCAGTTCAAGCTCTTGGCTTCCCAACCCCAAGAATCGCCGAAGGTAAGGCACTCACGCGAAACGGAGATGTTGAGCAGCTGCATAGCTAGGTGAAATGCCTTGACCGACTCGCCCAGTCGCCGAGTGAGGGTGGCGATGATCATGAAGCCCACGACACTGAGCAGCGACGCCAGGACGGCCTGCGCCCCAACGCCACCGGCGACCTCGACGGCCCAGTTCCAGTCGCCTGGGAGGACTTGGTCGGCGGGCATTATTTGGCTGGCTTGGGGGTGCATGACGGGGCTGTCGAGGACGTCGAGAAAAGAAAAAAGTATGCGAGTGTGAAGGGCGATGGGTTGCTGACATGTTGCTTCGTCTGACGAGGAACTCGAATCCGTATTATGTTCCAAAGATGGGAGGGTTTCGTGCAGGCTTGCCTGACGCGTTGGGTTACTCATGCTGAAGAGGTGACCAGGAGTCTGGAATGGCGCTGAATGGATGGTGTGTGGTGCCAGCTGAGCCCCTGACCCCGCGTGTGGCGCTCGCTGGGTTGCACAGAATGCACTGAACAGTTCTGGGATACCTTCGGTGCCTGGCTACGCCTACCAGTCGCCTGCCAGTATTTACAAGACAACCCGGAGCCAGCTTTCCAACTGAGGGCCGCTATGGGACCGCCCCTTTCGCAAGACGAGGTCATCACGCGCGAGAGCGGCGCATGCCCTATTCGCACGGCTCTCCTGAATCGACACAGTTCTTTGACTTGGAAGAGACAACATGTGGACCCCCACGCATTGATGGGGTATCTGCGAACCAATCGATTGATGGATCCCCTTCGGGAAGCAGTGCAACTGCGGCACGCCGCCTGCGCCGCGTCGGAACTTGACAACTGTCTGTGCGACCGTCAAACCGGGTTGCGTCAGCGACTCACACATACTGTCTGACAGGGCTGCATGCCGTCTTGCTGTTAATTCGCGCTTGTCGTGTCCAATCGATTGACGTGCTGGTGTCACCACGTTACACAAATCGACCTCGTGCTTTCATCTTGGACCCCAAAGTGCCTCGCGTCTCATACAAGCTCTTTCTCCTGGAGGTTCCGGACCTTGTTGTCCGGACGCGGCTCGGTGTTGTGCCCTCCTCGGACTGCGGCTGGCCAAGAGTTCCATGGTTGAGCCCGTCTAGATAGGAGCACGTGCCTGGGAATAGCATCAGCCCATGTCCGCCGATGGCACGTCCACAAAATGTTTCCCAAATCGGCGGTCGTGAGGCCCTCACAACCCTCCCGCTGCTAATAATGGTGGCGCAAAAGGAGATACCAGCCGCCTCTTGCACTCTGATCAGTCTCAAGCGACAGACCTGCATTAGACCGGCCCTAGTCTAGTGCGGATGGACCAGGCAACCAGCTGAGTGCCGAGCTGGCATGCAGGTACCGTACTTGCTCCAGACATAGAGTGGCGTTACTAAGGCGCCACACCAACGCCGCTCAGGGGTAATGTTCGCTTGTCCGGAGTGAAGTGTCGAGCCTCTGGCTTTGCCTCATGCCTCCAGGAAACGTATGCCGCCCAGGGGTTGCTGAATTCCGTGACGAGTCTGGGGTCGAATCACAAACAAGACAATTGTGACGGCTGATGGCTGTGCCTCTCGGTGTGTCTAATCACAGAGCCGGCCAGCATTCCACTCTCGGCTCTTGATATATCTCGCCAAGTGGAGTCGTCTCACCAGCGAGGTGAGCGTTGATGGGATCAATGCTAAGAACCAACGCTCGACTCCAAGTTGACGTCCCCTGGACTGAATTCGTCGAGCCTCCTTCCGTTGCATTGTGCCAAACACAACCGAACTTGCCCGAGACCTGCTTTCATCATGCCTTCACCGGTTGCCATCACAGTTGTGGTTCTGGCCCTGGTGTATGTCATACTCAGGGCAAGAATCCACTTCACTCAGCATGTGGATGAGCCGCCCGCCATTCTCACCGGCATCCCATTCCTGAGTCCCATTCTCAGTATCCTCAGGCATAGATACAAGATCTATCTGAATCTGGTGTAAGTGGACATTGCAACGGGCTCCCACAACGAATGTTAACATGCTCTAGGCACCAGTACAAGCTGCCCATCTACACTCTGCGTCTACCCTTCGCCCGGCTCTACATCGTCAACGACCGCTCGCTCATCTCAACCATTGAGCGGCAGTCCAAGATCATCTCCTTTGCGGCCGTCGAAGCCGAGGCAAGCACCAATCTCCTAGGCATGAGCGAGGCCACCAATGCAACCATCAAGCGAGACCCGACGGGCGAAAACGGCCACTTCACCAGCTTCCACCATGCCGTCCGCCCGGTGCTAGCGCCGGGCCCAGGCCTCGACACAATGAGCCGCCGCTCCGTCAACTCCCTCGCCACCTCCTTCGCCTACTTGCGCGCTCGCCAAGCCCCCTCCACAACCGTCTCCCTCTTCGCCTGGGTCCAGCACGAGATCATCATGGCTACCACCGACGCAGAGTACGGCCCGGCAAACCCCTTCCGCGACTCCGAGTTTGAGCAAGCGTGGTAGTATGTATCCCCCAAAGCAACCCACCACAAACCCATCCCGCTAATCACCCAAACCAAAAACAGCACCTTCGAATCCTCCGTCCCCATCCTCTCCGGCGCCCCCACTCTCGGCCCCCTCCTCGCCCCCGCCGGCCTCGCAGCGCGCGAGTTCCTCGCCGCCCGCCTGGCAGGCTACTTCGCCGCAGGCCACCACATCAACGGCGAGCGCGGGGGCTCCGCCTTCCTGCTGGCCCGCCACGCGCACGGCGTCGAGCGCGGACTGACGCCCGACGACATTGCGCGCGGCGAGCTGGGCGCGTGCCTCGCCATCCTGAACAACACGGTCGCGGCGGCGTATTGGATGGTGGTGCATGTTTTCTCGGATCCTGTCGTGCTCGGGGATTGTCGGCGCGAGCTGGAGCGGGCGGTTACGACCGATGCGGAGGGGGAGAGGGTGGTGGATTTGGAGTGTCTCAAGGGGTCTTGTCCGGTGCTGGGGTCGACGCTGCAGGAGGTGATGCGGTTCCGCGGGGTGGGGACGTTGATTATACGGAGGGTCATGGAGGATTATCTGCTGGCGGGGCGGTGGGCGTTGAAGAAGGGAGCGGTGCTGCTGATGCCGAATCTGGTGCAGCAGTATGATCCCGCGGTGTGGGGGCCGGATGCGGGCCAGTTTGATCATATGCGGTTTGTGAAGAAGAAGAAGGGACCCAAGTCATTTCACATCTTTGGGTCGGGGTCGACGCTGTGTCCTGGGAGGCACTTTGCGACTACGGAGATGTTGGCGTTTGCGGCTCTGATGGTTTTGCAGTTTGATGTGAGACCCAGGATGGGGGGATGGGCGATGCCCAGGACAGATGGTTGTTTTGGGTTGGGAGTGGCGAGGGTGTTTTTGATGCCTGACAGCGACTTTGAGGTCGACATTGTGGCGAGGGAGCCGGGTCTACACTGGAAGGTGCTGATGGCCGAGTCCAAGAGGGCGGTGCACACCAAGATGGATGATGCTGAAGCGCAGGAGAAGATGGAGCGTGAGAAGGAGACGGGTCAGCTCAGGAGGGAGTCCGTTTGAGTGGATGTGACATTGTATCGGAGGAGGCAGGTTTTCTGTTGGTTTCCAGCTCACTCTTCTCCTGCTGCTTCTCACCCAACTTCTCTTCATGTACATAATTCTTCCCTCTTCCCTTGTCCTCGTTCTGTAAGACTACCTACCTGATTTGTAGACACATCTTGTCAGAGTGGTTTGTAGAAGAGAAGAACCACAGCCTCTGCAATACCGCCCCCTGAATCTCAAGCTCTCGAACCCCTTTCGATCCCAGTCGAGACCACCTGCTTCAACCTTCTCCCGCGTCAAGCCCGGGTCAAATGAACAGGGCCATGAAGCAGATGAAGGATCCGTCTGTAATGCCGGCACATGGAGCAGCTCCATCTCTCATCTCGCGGAAAGACCCTTCATGCAGACGACGACGAACCGTCCCGACGGGTCACCGAGCGTGCCAATGATGTGACAGTAGCAGTGTAACACAGCAAGGCCCAGGCAGACGGTTGGCGCTATCAAATCTGGTGTCTTCAGGTCTTGCATTTTTAGCGTCCTATTCCCAGCTCCGTGGCGCGTTAGTCACGCCCAATGGCTACCTGGCTGGGCCGTCGACTAAGCTGCTGTGCCCCTTGTCTGCCGAGGTCACATACATGCGACGAAGACCTGCTTCGCCTCCCCCACCGAAATTTGCCGCAGTGCGGCAGCAATAGGTCTATCAGGCAGCCTTGCTTATTATTTATTTCCACAGCGCGGTGGATGTACAGTACATCGCGCAACCTCGGCGCCTATCCGTGGCGCGGCTCATGCACTCCTGTGCCTGACTGCCGAGCACTTACATCAAAAGTCCTTAGCGCATCCTCAGTGCACGCCGTGAACAGAAAAGCAGAACCAGGACCAGTACTCGCTCATCATCTGAGTACCCCTGGAATCGTAGCAACTGACACGAGGCTATCGCCACCGCAACGATGCTGTCAACCGTTGACCTTCCGCTGTTCAAGGTGCAGCAACTGCTTGCCTCGCCAGCCGCCGCCGCAGGACCGACGCTGTACCTTGCGGCATGCGCCCTGCTCGCCTGGACAGTCTGGCAGTTTGTCGTCGCCCGGCCGCCGGTGCCCAAGAACGCACCCAAGCTATGGAACGCCTATGGCTGGCCTCTCGTGGGCTCCGCCCTCAGGTTCTACTCGCGTCGGCGCGATATGGTGATGGAAGGGCTTGCCGCATCGCCCAGCGGCAACTTCAGCTTCTACATTGGCCAGAAGCACGTCGTCATCCTCAGCGGGCCGGGAGGGAGGAAGACCTACTACGAGAACAAGGGGTTTAACTTCTCGGCCGGGTGAGTCCAATGACCATCTCAAGCTCCTGCTTCTGACGGTTGATTAGCTTCGTTGAGTTGCTGGCGGGCATGCCTTTTACCCAAGAAGCGGATGCAACTGAGGGAGAGTGGCCGCGATATTTCAACAAGACCCTCGTCACCATGATCCGCCCGGATATCTTGTCGGCGAAGCTGCCCCTGTTGCGCGGGGATGTTAGCGCCGCATGCGACCGGCTGGCGGCCCAGGCTCCGTCAACCTCTGCGTGAGTTAGAGAATCTGAAACCTTCGAGGCAAGCTCCTGACCAACTCAACCAGCGATGAGTGGCGCGTCACCGACGCCTTCGACAGTATTTACCACCTCAGTAAGTCTACTGCAAGCTTTTCATGCCGTTTTTCAGCTGCGGCGGCCCTCATGATAGACAAACCTTTGGTCCCAAATCTCTCTCACACACACCGAGAAAATGAAAGCTGACCGCAATGACCAGTCTTCCAGCTCCTCACCCGCATAGTCGGCGCAACCGAGGTCTCCGAAGACCCGGTACTGTCCCGGCGGATGCTATCCGTCTTCGAAAAGTTTGAGCGCAGCAACAGCACAACGGGCATCATCTTCCCCTGGCTGCGCGTCCTCACCCCGGCCTACCTGCTGCGCATGGCGCTCGGCACCGTGCTCTACCTCGCCTTCCACCGCATCATCCGCGCCCGCAAGCGCACCGGCCGGCGCGAGGAGGACGCCCTGCAGTATCTCCTGGACCAGAACACCCCGCTGGACGTCATCATCAAGGTAACCCCCCGGCGTCCTTCCCCCTTCCCAAACATAGCAGGACTAATAAAAGACCAGTTCCAAATCTCCGCAACCTGGGCCGCCCTCCTAACAACAGCCTCAGAAGGGACCTACCTCCTCCTGCTGCTAGCCTCACACCCCGTATGGCTGGCGCGCTGCCGCGCGGAGCTTGCGGCGCTGCTCGAGACACACCGCGCCTCGCCCGCGCAGTCTGCCCGGGACATACTGGATACCCTGCCGCTTGCGGCGTGGGAGACGGGTTTTCCTGTCCTGGACGCGTGTTTGCGCGAGACGTTGAGGGTTGCGATGCCTGGGGCGGTGTTTAGGAGGAATTTGAATGGGAGGGATGTGGTATGTTTGTGTTTCGTTGCTTCTTTTTTTCATTCTTTTTTTTGCTTACCTCAGGGGAGTTTGTTTCTCTGATTGAGGCGGTCGTATCGCTCTCATGGGCTGCTCGTCAGAGAACAGCCTTGACCTCAAACAGACCGCTAACCGTCGGTCCAGCCCATCGAGGGAAGGACAGGGGAGGTGGTGCCCGACGGATCGTTCGTGGCATACTTGGTGGACGAGGTGCACATGGACCCGAAGGTGTATGCGGCGCCGGAGGAGTTCAACCCGGGACGGTTCTTGAGCGGTGGGGCTGATGGGAAGGGTGAGGGAAAGGGGGCGCATGAGTTTGTGGGATGGGGATCGGGGAGACATCCTTGTCGTGAGTTCTCTCTTCACACGTCTCCTTGCTTCTCTTGTGTCTTGTTCTCTCTCTACCTACATTCCCGCTTTGATCCCCGTTTCTCTGCCCTTCCTCTCTAGTACCAATTAGGAAATCTTTGACCAAAGGCCAAGCTAACTAGTTGGCCTAGTCGGAATGCGACTCGCAAAACTGGAGATCACACTCCTCGTGGCATATTTCATCACCGCCTTCAACTTCGAGCTCTCCGACAAGCACGGCAACCTGGGCCCCAGCAAACCCCAGCTCCCGCACCGCAACGAGCACACGGCAGTCAAGTCTAAAGTGCCCGTGTATTTGCGATACAAGCCTCGGGTTTGATGATCACTTGCTGTGATGTGCTGCGGCTGGTGTCCTTTCTCACAGCACTGGTTGGCGAGGTGGAGACAGAAAGACGCGATTCAGGGGTCGTCAGAAAGGGGTCATAACCACGATCGTTCAAAAACAGTCACTTGTCGTATACGAAGCAAATTCAACCGTTGTACTCCATGTTTCCAACCCAAAAGATCCCGGTGCACCTGCCTACCTACCTGTTGAAGCCCCTATCCCAACCTCATACCATGTTCCCCCCCACCTCCTCCCCGTCATCATCCTCCACACGCAAAACGGTCACGCCCTCACTTTCTTCACTCTCCGCATCTTCTTCGCTCTCTTCACCCTCTTCACAACCCTCGCCTTCTTCGCGGCCCAAGGCGGCGGCGGCGTCACCCCTACTTCCGGCGTCGACGCGCCCGCATAAGCCCACGGCTGCGCCAGCGGATTGAACGGCTGGGCCGCCGGCGCCGCAGCCTCGGCCGGTGCCGGTGCCGGCGCGGCCTGAAACCACGGCTGGGCCCCGGGGTTCAGCGGCTGCGGTTGCGGTTGCGGTGGTGGTTGAGGCCACGGCTGGGCCCCGGGGTTCAGCGGCTGCGGTGGTGGCGGGGGCCACGACGGTGCGACGGGATTCAGCGGTTGCGGCGGCTGCGGGGCCGCCTGTTCCACGCTCTCCATGGGCCCCGACGGAACCGCCGGGGCTGGCGGCGGCTGCGGGGCCGCCTGTTCCACGCTTTGCATGGGTCCCGACGGAAGCGCCGGGCCTGGCGGCGGCTGCGGTGCCGCCTGCTCCACACCATCCACCTCCACACCCTCCATCGCCCCCGACGCTTGCCCCTGGGCCGGCGGCGGCTCGGAGTCCTGCACGAGGCCCGCTTGCCGCCACGGCGGGACCACCCGGAACTGCGGCGGCTGTGGGTCCTTTGGCTGCCATCCTGGGAACAGCGGCGGTTGCGGGACCTCCGGCTGCAACCCCGGGAACAGCGGCGGCTGTGGGACGGCCGGCTGCCATCCCGGGAACAGCGGCGGTTGCGGGACCTCCGGTTGCCATCCCGGGAACAGTGGCGGTTGCGGGACCTCCGGCTGCAATCCCGGAAACAGCGGCGGCTGTTGGTCAACCGGCGGGAACACCGGGAACATGTCCGCTATCGGCGCGGGCTGGGCCACCGGCGGGAACACCGGCTGAGCCCACTGACCTCCCACATCCAGTCCCTGCAGTGCCCCCGGCGGCAGGTTCAACAGCTGAATCGGGTTGAACCCGGGCTGCATCGCCAGCGGCAGATTCGGCAGCGGATTCGCCTGCGCATCGGCCAGGAGGTTCGCCTGTATCCCAGCCATCAGGTTCGAGTCCAGCACCGGCAGCTGAACCTGAATCGGCTGCGGGATCAGGCCCGGGAACAAGGGCACGGCGGGCACCGGCGTGGGCGGCTCGTCGACCCAGTGCTTGCCGACGCGGGCGCCGCGCAGCGGCGGCGCCTCGTCGACCTTGGCGCGCAGCCACTCGGCGACCGCCTCGTCCGAGTCGGCGCCCTCCCAGACCTGGTTGTTGATGTGGTCTCGGATGGTGCGCTGGAGCCGCACCAGGCTCGGCCGGAAGCGCGGCTGGTCGCACAGGCAGCGGGCGACGAGGGTGCGCAGCTCGAGGCAGATGTTGTCGAATGTCGGGTGGAAGAGGGCACCGCCGTAGGTCCAGGCTTTGACCATGACGCCGGTGTCGGGGTCTTCGGCGTCCATCTCTTCGGGGAGGGGGGGCAGGTGCGGGTTGTAAAGGGTGATGGCGGTGAACATGACCTGGTTGATGTTAGCGGGTGGGCTGCACGCGGGGCCGCGGGGCCTTGCGTCGATGGGGAGGACTTACCAGCGCGAATTGGTACAGGTTGGTCTTCCAGCTGTACTTGCCGGCGGTCAAGGGGGGCGGCTCGGTGTAGATGGGGCATTCCGTGACCCAGTCCCATTCCTCGCTGAATTGTTCCTGCGTGGTGAAAGGTTTGATGGTCAGCAAAACACTCGCGGTGGGATAAGCATGGAGGGCGGGATGGCTTACCGGCGTCATGAAGGTGGTTTTGGCCCTCTTTCGATAGGCGGCCATCAGCGCCCTGTCAACGCAAGTTTAGTGGAAGACCTAGTGGCACGAATTCGTCGAAGAGGATTGCCTACCTGTTGCTAAGGACATCGCGTGCGTTAATTCGGACGCCGAGGCCAAAGTCGCTGACCTTGAGACCTGGAAAGTGCTTGTGGCAGTCAAAGTCCGGGCCGACGTTCGACTCGCACACCAGAACTGCGGTGTCGTGTCAGATACTACTGGGGTTTGAAACGTCCCGGGTCGCGGCGTAGTACGTACCATTCTGAGGGTCGATGTCAAAGTGAACGAACCCCGTGCCCCTCTTTGTCGGGCCCTCGTCGTCCCAGTCCTCGTCGTCGTTGTCGTCGTCGTCGTCGCGGTGCACCCCAGGGGCCAGAGGGACAGCCGGGGGGTCGGGGGGCACGCGTTCGCTGAAGGGCTGCTTCCCGTCAAACTTACCGTTGGCATCGATGCGGTGCCGGAATTCCCAGTCCTTTGTGGGCCGGTGCTCCATCCCGACACAGGATTGCGCGACTAGGGTTGACGGCAAGGTCAGCTCGGCATGTTTCTTCAACTGAGGATGCAGCAAACTTACGGCATTGGAACATCAGCCACAAGATGCGATTGGGGATGACTTCTGGAGCTGGCGCCGGCAGCGTCGCGGGGTTCCTGTGGGCATCGTTGAGGGAGCAGAATATCTTGTCCAGGGAGCCGCGGCCGGCATACTCCAGGAACAGCATGTCGTTGATTGGATGGTTGGGAGGTAGATTCTCAGCGATTTCCGGATGCTTGAGCTGGGTAACGTGCAGAGCACCGTGGAATTTCTAAAACCCCCTTGTCAGCCGTTGTTCCGGTTTGAAGACGGCGCGGCCGGGAAGTCATGGACAACTAGTACTGACCGCTTGCATCTTCTTCTCTTTTCGCAGATTTGCCGCGGCGGCCGGGCTGTTGTTCATGTTGCACTTGACAACAAGGTGCTCTGGTTGAGGGCCGTCGGGGGTCTCGTGCTCGCGGCGGAGCAGGCAAGCGATGCCGTTCCCGCCCCATCCAAGCGTCTTCACCAGAGTGGTGCGGTCGTTTGAGAGGGTCTTCGCAAGCTGGATCCGTGCAGCTTTGGCGTCGTACTTGTTTTTTTCGAAACCAACGCCTAGCGGGTTGGGGCCAAACCAGTATGAACGGTGCTTCCAGCTCTTGTTGTGCGCCCTCAAGCCTGGGAACTCGCCTGCCTTGGGGAGCACGATGCTCCCCTCATGTGCCTGGCGCTCGGCGTCGGTGGGCCCTCGGCCTTCGTTTCGAAGCTTTTCAAAGTAGAAGGCGTTCTCCCGCATCTGTCTCCTCAAGGGATCGGGGTATGGGATCCCCTGCCGGGCGGGCAAGAACCCCGCGGGTTGATGCTGCGCCATGTTGGGGGTGGAGGGAGGTACCGAGGGAGGGTTTGGAGTTGGGGCGAAGGTGCGCGGCTCAGCGGTAGTCAAGGGATTGGTGATGGAAACAGAGCCGTGTTCTTGGATGGCGATGCCAGAGGGTCGGAGCAGGCGACTCCATCACGTCGAGTAAAGCCGGAGAAGGTAATATCACCACCGGAAGACAAAGAATGCGTGCAATCCGCGTCCAAGCCATGAGCTTGTGGAAGCTTAGCGGTGATCGGTGTCTTTGGCTGGACGCATTCGGGAGAGCTCGAGCCGCTGCCTCGTGAGACAAAGACGGCGGCACAATGCCCGGCTTTGTGCCTTTTGCGGCCCCGCCACGGGACAATGAACAAGCTGGTCGCGAGTGGCTGAGCCTTGGCTTCGTGGCTTTGTCCGAAGACCCGGGTTTTCTCTCTGATGCCATCTTTTCTCGACACTGGGACAGATGGAGCGTCTTTGATGATGCTGCGACGGAGGCTGCAGTGGAGGAGAAAGAAGGGCAACGCGCCCGAGGATGGACGAGCAATGAACGGCATTGAAATTGTCCCTTTAGCGTGTGTGGTTAACTTTGAATACATATTTAATTTGGGGTTTCAAACATGCTCAGTTCCAGCCCCGTCCAAGAGAGTCTGGTGCGGTGTGGGCGGATGAGGGTTCCAATAAGGTGCCTCAAGGGAGGCAGAGGGGACGGGAGGAGGCGAGGGAGGTCAGTTCAGGGACCTGGCCGCCTACCTAACGTTAATGCAGGCACACGCCCCGCTCTTCGGTCGGTCTGGTTCCACTGGACACTGCAGTGCAGTTCCGACTCCACAAACAACGTCGATGGAATTGAGATCCCTCGAATTGCCAGTGTCTGTGAGTTGATATCGACGAACCCCAAAACACGAAAAACACACGAAGAGGAAACACCGTGAAAAAGGCCAACGCCTTGCATCGGCCTTTTCCGATTCAAGGGCTCCAGCCGGCAGTTTCCCCCAGCTGCGCCGATAGCCGAGGCTGATTGGCCCAATCTCCCTACGGAATAAGGAGCACCCGCCGGCATCGTCCTCGTCGTCACAAACACCGCTCGCTGCGCGCCCGCGTCGAGACGCCAATCCGGTCTCTCCAAGTCCCGCCATCCACACCACACACCGGCAACCCTCGGCCAACCGCACCAGCACGGCAGCAGGCCCAGCAGCCACAGACCACCCTCGCCCAAGAACCGCCGTACTGTGTACATTTCGTACCGCGCCCTACTGGGAACAAATGCAGCCTTCCAGCCGGCCGAACCGCGGCAGCGACGCCTGCAAGACCTACACTTCGTCCGCTCCCGGCCGCCTCCCACGACAATCCCGCAATCCGACGGACACACCGCGGATGGACAATCTGGCGCCGGCCAGGACGAGACGATGCAGGAGGACGCGTCCAGCTCGCACGAGGACGGCGAGGACAATGGAGAAACCGAGCAGGAAGCTGCGTCCAAGAAGCCTGCCGGTGCGGCGCCGCTTGCACCACCGATAACTGCGCTCCAGTACCCCGCTAAGTACAAGCCCGTTCTTTTGCTCGGCCCCTACGACACGCGCGGCCACTACAAGAACGTGGGGACGGGCAAGCGCAAGCGGGCCACCCACAAGATCAGCTGCCCGACGCGCATCAAGGTGGTGTGCCGCAATCGCGACGGGTGCAAGTGGTTCATCGACCCGCGCTGCAAGCCGCACAACCATGACCTCAACCCGGTGCCGCCCGCCCCAGTGCCGCCACCTCGCCATCATCACTAACCCAACACACAGACATCAATTACCACTCACCTCGCACAGGCCACAAGCCGACTTCAAACAAACAACACACCGCTCGATATAATATCTACCGCATTTACTAACGCCTTGCAAACTGCCTACCCAAACTCCCAAACTCCCTTCCCAAACTCCTAAACACCCCCCTTTCCTTCACTTCACCCCCTCCCCTTAACCCCTCAACCCCTCACCTCAACCCATAGTACTATACCCCCAATACCTCTCATTCCCCCTCCACCGATCCCGCCCGGCCCTTTGATCAGTCGTCCGTCCATCAACTCGATCCCACCCCAACCGGCTCGCCGCCGCACTCCCAAGGGCATGGCCAAAGTCCTGGATAGTCTCGCTTGGGAGGCTGGAGTATGCTGACGCGAGACGGTCGGTGAATCTTGAGAGGCGGCTTCGCGAGGGGGAGCGGGTTCGGCGTGGGGGGCAGCGGGTTCGGGTTGTGGTGTTATAGCGGAAGGGGTTGGGGGAGGAGGCGCGGTAGGTGGAGGTGTAGCGGGATGGAGAGGAGGGGCGGTAGGTGGAGGTGCGGCGGGGGGGAGAGGAGGGGCGGTAAGAGGACCTGTAGC
>FTCU01000685.1_pt1 | contig 29789 bp, 23 predicted proteins | sample 1639521 | NCBI WGS metagenome assembly FTCU01 (sample SAMEA3914864, study PRJEB12502) | metagenome | biome: forest; material: soil | place: USA | collected 2012-03-12 | depth 0.3 m
ACCCAGGACCTTCCGCAAGGTGCGAACTGTCGGAGAACCGAAGTTGCTAAGCGGACGCTCTACCAACTGAGCCACACGCCCTTGATTGGATAATTGGATGTTCAAACAGACCGGACTCCGTTCCTATGACTGAGCCTTTGTCCAGACGACATCTTTGGCCAGCGTTGCGACGCCAGCGCTCGACTCTAAACTGGATGCAAGGCGAGGACTGTTGCAAGGCAGGAAAATCCGTGATAGGGAAAATCCAGCATTCCTGATCGAGGGTTGTGCGGAAAGCATCGTGTCAAGGTAGGTGGCGCTCTTCTTCGATTATTCAGTCATCGCTACAGTCTCGTTGATTGAACTTGAGTTCTGAAAAACGGATTGGATACAACATCTTGATCCTCGTCACTTGGATATAGAAGAGAGTGATGGTAGAAAGAAATCAAGAGAAAAGCGAGTATGAAACTCAATAGCGTTCGAATCCCTCTGCCTCCGCATGACCCCTGAACTGGGCTAGATCGACTCCTAAAACAAGCATTAAAATATCAGTGTTCATGTGCATCTCTATCCAGCTGTGTACCTATGTTCAACCCAACAACAATCGCTTAACAAACAAGCCACCGCTCAACAGCCACCATTAATAGCTAACGGCTCAAACAAGAGCCACCCATACCAGCCTCGCTCACTTCTTCCTAGTATCAACTCCGCCCTCCACTCGGTGACTTCGCCCGGCCCGCACCCTTACCAACAATCTTCTCAGCCCAATTCCACCCCAACGCGCCGCTTGCACCCCCTCTCTCCCCAACAACAGCATGCGCGAGGCCACCGGCAGAAGCAGTCTCCTTCTTCGCGCCCCCCCGGCCACTCCCCGCCTGATCATCGCTCTCGTCCCCGCTATCAACCCAGTCCCGCTCGCTCCACGTGACCGAGTCGTGCCGATCGAGCAGCGCCGGCCGCGGCGTGACCGGCGAAGGGGAGGCCACGCCCGGCCCAGGCGAGACAGCCGGACTCCTCCCGACCAGCTCCCCGACGGTATCCCCCTCCTCGCCGGTCATCTCCTCCTCGACCCTGACCTCCACCCCGCCTCCTCCCACAGGCGTTTCCGCCCCCGTCGTCAGGGGCCCGGCCCTCTCCACCCCGGGCTCCTCATCATCCCTCTGGCGTGCCACGACGGCATCGCTGAAGTGCGCCTCGACAAGGTGCTGCACGACGGGCCAGCCAAAGGCGTTGGCAAAGGTGCGGCGCACGACAATGTTGTTGTGCGCGTCCGGCTCCAGCTTGACGAGCACCTTGCGCCAGGACAGGCCACGGTGGTAGGCGCGCGCAATCTTTTCCTCGACGCGCATCTGGGAGCGGTCGACGTCGGCGGGCTCGCCGTCGGCGGTGGGGGTCGGGCTGAGGGTGTTGTTGTCGATGGAGGGGGTGTGGACGGTGGATTCGTCGGTGCCGACGGCGGTGGAGGAGGCCATGCTTTGGCTCGAGGTGTGGGATTGTTCGGATGCCGGGGTCTCCAGCGGGTTAGAAGATTGGGATGGAGGGGGTGAGGAGGCTTCGCTGGGGCCCAGCTTCTGGAATGATCGGCGGCGTAGAGTTAGGGGACTTGAGGACCGTTGCTTGAGTGGCGGTGGGGGGATGTCGGATGGGTGGTAAACCCGGTCGTGGAATATGGTCCGCGGACGTTTGGACGGGTCGATGAGGAATTCGACCGTTGGCAATTTTGGATTCAACAAGTCACCAGCCGACTCAAAGATGGTTGTTCTTGGGGGTGTTGACATGCTCTCTGGTGCTTCTCCGGCGAGATCGTTCCCAGCAGTCACTTTCGATTTGGACGAGGTCGCAGCCTCGAAGGCGTCCGACTTGAGCGTTTGGCTTCGCTTATAAATCTTGGCAATCTTGGGAGATGCCGGGGGTTGTGGCTTCGGAGATTCGCTGCGGAAGAAGGTGAGGAGGCTGGCAAAGGGGTTGGATGTGCTTGTGGTAGCGCTCTGGAGGTTCTGCAAGTCTGAGGGCGTCGACTCCATGTACGGGCTTGCCATGGACCTCAGACTCTGGCGGTCGTCCTCCAGCATTGCATTGGTGGACGGTTGAGGGACCTCATGAGAGTCCTGAGTGCCTGTTGGAGTCGTCTTGCCCGTGCCATCGGTCTCTTTGCCCTCTGTCTCCTCAGGTGACCAAGGCGAGAGCCTTGGCGTAGTCACGTTAGCCCCCGTGAGTTCCGCCCAGCCGAACCCAACGACTGCCTCCATAAGCCCGGTCTCTCGGCGAGCCTTTTCAACTCGTTCGAGACCTTGCCAGTCAAGGAAAAGGAGGCAGCTCGTTCGAAGGGGCACGATGCCGTCATTGACCACATTGGAGTAAACCGTTCTGTTGCGGAACTTCTTCAGTGCGTTGTGCGCCGGCCCAGTGGGAAGGATCCGGAGCAGCGGCTTGGATTCCGGCTGGGGTTCTCCGTACACGCGCTTTTGGGCGTGCTCTCCGAGGTTGCTGACGATGGCGCCCCATCCGTTCCGCGCAAGGGTCGGAGCCCTCCAAGTCAGTCCGAGGTCCTGGCCAGTCCTGCCCACCAGGCCAAAGTCCAGCGCAAACTTTACGTAGAGGGGGTTCTCGTGGTTGAGCCCGAGAAACGGCGATGCCATGGCGATGAAGTTGACGGGCTCAATGAGATCAAAGAACTGCGGCGAGTGCTTCTGAAGGTAGGCAACAGCGTAGGTCTGAACCAATCCGCCGAGCGAGTGGGCGATGAAGCTGATCTTGGTAAATTTGTACAGCCGGTCACCCCGCGGGACGGCTGTCTGGTGGACGGAACTGTGCTTGTGGGCCTCTTCGATAGCCTTCTTTTGTGCGCCCGTCTTGAGCGAGTGTGCGATGGCCTCGGAAGCTGCCTTGGCGGTCGGCAAACACGGCTGGTCTGGGTAGGTCATGGATAGGATGTATCTGGCAAGCCGCTTCCCCAGGTACTTGATGCCCCTTTCGGTTTTTGTCGCGTTCCCGGAGAAGCCACGCACAATGACCTCCTCTTCATCGTCTTCGTCGTCTGTGTCGTTTGCTTCCCGATCGTCCTTCCCCTGCTGGTCATTTCCGCTGCCTGATTCGTTTGGTGGACTGGAGACGGTGGCGGGGGCTGGTTGCGTCTTAGAGGTGACCCCTGTCGCGCTTTTTGCAGCCCGCTCCTTGGCTTTACGCGCTTTTGCGTCGACCCTGGCCTGCTTGACTGTAGCATCTATGCTTTCCTTGAGAAACAGCATATCGCCGCCAAGATTGCTATGCAGCCCATGCGTGAGCACAACAAGATGGACCTTCTTCTGCTTTGGCCTTGGCGGCCGCCTTGGCTCGCTGGGCTCTCTGCCATCTCCGCCGTCTCCGACAGGCTCAACGGGAGGCTCGGGAACCTCGTTTTCTCTGGCGCGGAGCCATCCCATATCATCCCAACCTGGCAGCTGGGGGGTATTCCAAAGAGCTGCCGTGTCTTCCACCTTGAGGTGTATGGCCCTGGAAAACACGCCCCGTGGCTGGGCTGGATGGTTCGGTGCGCCAGGGCCCTGCTGGAAATCGCTCACACGGCCTGGCTGGGGAGCTTGAGCCTGCCCCCCAATGACTGGCACCACAGAGCCAAGATTCAGCGACTTCTCGTCGCGGGCCAGCAAGATGTCATAGTGGACAGATGCCGAGTTGGAAAAGACGATCTGCGAGGCGACCTCGATAACCCAAGTCACGGAATCCTCGTCGTGTTCGGGCCCGCTCCCGAAGTGGCCATGGTGGCTGCTGCCCTCGCCGGCGCTCTGGCGGATGTTGTCGGGTATGACCAGGTGACAGTTCCATACTGCCCCAGCTTTGAGCATGGGCTCGAACTCGGGCACGCCATAGCGGCGGGGGTTCTCGAACTTCTCGAACGGCCTGAACGTCGACGGGTATGCGGCGGCCGAGATCGTGTAGGGTCCGTGGACAAAGGCGGCACGGAGGGGGATGGCGCATGTGTTCTTGACGCGGAGGTATAAGAATTCGGGGGACGGCAGGATGTGGTCAGCTGAGGGCTTGTAAGTCACGGTGTAGCGGATGATCTCGCCAATCTTGATGCTGCCGGTCTGGTGGAGGAGGAGCATGGTGGATATGTGACGGCGGCAGCCGGGAGCTCATGGAACAGAAGCGCGTCGACATCCAACAAGGCCAAGCAAGCAGGGCCAAGGCGAGGATTGAGAGTCGAGAGCAATCGAGAGGAGCATCAGGGCATGGCAGTTGAGGTGGAGCCGATAGTGCCGTGGCGAAGTGTTAGTCCATCGCGGACATCACAGCGACTTGGCACGAGGCTGAATTGTGATTCCCGATGGTCTGGGACTAGCGAGGCGTTGACTGGCGGTTTCGGCGGTGGGGGTGCTCGGGAAGGCTCCGAACCCAACGAAAGCAAGCGACGTTGGCGCGGGTCTCAACCAAAGGAAGAAAGGAACAGACGAAACACTCGGGCAAGGATGGGACCTTGGCTGCAGCTGGATCCGGCTTGCTGGATCCGCGGGAGTTGATGGAAAACGCACGGTCGTGTGTGGATTTAAAGCTTGATTATCTTGGCCAGCACTTGACGTGCTGCCGTTTGGTTGTCGCGTGCCGCCGAGCTGTCCGATCCCTGACGGCGCATGACAGGATCCTGTATTCTTTCTGTACAGTACATGTATTCTGTATGTACTGTGTTCCAGAATACCGGCCTGACCCATGCGGCTCCGATTCCGAAGGTCTTGGCACTTGCTTCCTTCTGCTTATGTAAGTATAAGAGTTACATCTTGACGTCAAACTGCGGTTCGAAGCCACGTTCTTCAAAGAGGAGGAAAAAGCGTTGGTTTCACCTTTCAAGTATGGACTGATCATGAGAAGTTTCTACCCGGGTAAGACTATATTCAATCACTATCAAGCCACCTTGAGCTTCTGGGAGCTTTGTGGCCAATATCAACCACTTTGGTCCCTTGGAGTGATTGGCCGCCCGACGCAGAGATGCAGACGTTGCCACCAAGACGGACATCACAGGATCTGACTAAACCTTGATCTGCCATGTGAAACATCTCCGTATCTGATGCGTGAGTCTGTTAGTCGAGGCTATACTTGAGTTAGAGAGGGATCTCTGTTGTTCGAGTGAGACCCAACGAGGAGGTGATCAACCATGTCCTAAAGGTTACCAAAAAACGTGGTCGGGCAGACCCATCTCCGGGACCATGGAATCAATCCGAAGCAGAAGCAAAAGCAAAAAGCCTCCATTTCTCCCAAGACCAACATACTCGGCACGGCTACGGTGAAACGGACTCCGAAACGGCCGTCAGCGCCAGTCGAGAACCAGCCAGCAAAGAGTACGTAAGGGCAAATTATGTATGTCTTTATCCACCTCTAAGTCTTTTTCGAGGTCTCTATCCTTTTCCACCTCCTATCCCTCCTCAAGGTTTATGTCTTTTTCCGACTTTGAGACCTGTTAAACGTCTAGAACTTTTCTAAAACCCCAGCCATCGTACCAATGCAAGGTTTTCTCCAATTCGCAAGCTAACCTCAAATCATTTTCCACATCCAGCCCCTTTCTACATCCAGCTCTTTTTCGGCGAGTGTCCAACAGAGAAGTCGTGCCACAGTCAAAATTCAGACATATATTGTTGAGCGGTCTACAGGGAGGACAGCATTTCACAGTTAGCCGAATGTCAGAGGTAAGACATACCTAAGGTATAGATGAAAGCGAGAGAGCCTTAGAGGACTTGTAACATCTGTCTACTTTGCCTCACTGATTCAGTTATGCTATATCTAATATAAATGCAAGTCAGAAATGCTGACATTGATGATTTGTCTGTAGTGACAACGCAACTGCGTATGGGCAGATTCCTTGATAACATTTGTTGTCCCCAAGCTTAACTGCAAAATTCAGAGTCCAGCAACCATCGTAATCTGAACGCTGAAATGGGAAGTGATACTCGAGGAGTCGTACCCAGGAGAAAAAATGCAGCTAGAACAAGAACCTGGTGACATATCCGCTCTGCCACCACCTGCCCGCTCCAATATCTTCTGCGCCATCATGCTGTGGGTCCTCGAGGGCGCATTCCTCAGGCCATGCTCCAGGACACACCACTCTCCAAGATGCGTTTCTCAGGTCATCTTCTGGGCCATCACCTTTAGCCCTCTCCTGGTCAACCTCCGAGTCACCATACTTGGGATCTTTCGGAACACACTCCACCTGAACCACCTCCGGAATTGCCGGCAGTCCATGACGGTGGTCATCCTTTAGAAGACACTCCTTCAGAGCCACCCTCACATCGCCCTCCTTAGCCCCACGCTCTGGTATCTCCTTCGCGCCAATTTGCTGGGAATCCTTCGCTCTGTGCTTTAAGATAACCTGATCTCGGGCCTCCTTCTTCGCAATCTGTGTGCCTTGGCTTTTGTGGGACCTTTTGGCCCCCCCGCCATGTTCCCGCTCGGATGGGCGCACTTGGCCAACGTCTGGCAAGGACATCTGCTTCTTTTGGCGCTCTGGCGGCCCCCTTGGCCCCTTGGCCTTGCTCGGAACAGTCTCAGCAACCCGCATTTCTGTTGTGGGAATGGATGATATTAGCCTAACTGAGAAAACACACGAGACGAATAAGATGCCCCTACGTACTCTTTGCTGGCTTGTTCTCGACTGGCGCCGACGGCCGTTTTGGAGCCCGTTTCGCCGTAGCCGCGCCGAGTATGTTCGTCTTGTGAGAAATGGAGGCTTCTTGATTTTGCTTCTGCTTCGGATCGGGACCCTTTTTGCTGGATTCTTCGTCATTCTCATCGTCGGCATCGTCGGCATCGTCTGGGCCGTAGGACACTACCAAGTGAAGTCGGCCCGTCCTCTTTTGCTCATAATCGGCAAGCCGAAACGATTTTCCGTCCTTTGTCCGAGTTTGTTGCACAAAACGAAGCATGACTTCAGCAGCGTCGGGGTATGTCTCCTTCCACAGTTTCCAGTTACTCCCGACTAGAGTCTTTCCAAGGGCCTCTTCTGAAAGGGAGTCGTAGGACAGCAGCATGCCGATGAAGTGGGCAAGCTCTGGTCCCTCCGCAATCGGAACCTTGGGATCGCCTGGTTTTCTGCTTTTGTGCTTGATGGCCCATTTTAAAAGCCTGTCCCGGAAAGCTCGGTTGAAGCTGTTTTCCTGTGAGACGTATCCTTTCTTCTTGCCTTCTGCCGCGGTCTTTTTCTTTGTCGGATCCATCATCGCCGTCAGTTAGTATCGGGGGTGCAAGTTAGTGAGAATGTGATGAAATCAAGCGATGCTTTTTGGGCAGAACTCGGCGAGATTATTATCTCGCCATTGGAATAAAGTTGCGGCAGGTATGGATGGGAATGGAGGTGCACGGAAAACCAGGTGGGCAACCGGAGAGAAACTTTGGCCATAACGATATTTAAATTTGTTCCTCGGTGGGCGTGGTTGGGGTAAGTGTGTTGGTATGTGTTGGGCGAAGGCTGGCATTCTTGGTGAGTTGTTGAAGTTGAAGCAGCAAGTCTGCCTGGAAAGAGGAGTTAAAGGGGTTGGCGTTGGTCGATATTCTAACTGTTGAGTTTTGGAGTTTTACCAGTGTTAACCTTGCTGGGAGCCAACCAGAGTTCCGGAACCCATCTTCTCTGAACTGTGAGCATCCCGCTGGATCATATGTCTGTACATAAGGAGTTTACGATGCGTCGCAGAAGATTACACTTCTACAGGCTATCCCTAAGGCGAGGCTCGCCGTTTTCTTCTCGTCTCTTCGTTGCACAGCGCAAGCAGCGGCTAACACTCCCTCGAGCACTCCCAACCAGAGAACAGAGCCTCACTCTGCTGGTCATAAATTCATTCTGAGCAATCCACCATCACCAGGAAGTAGACGAGGTGTTGACAGAACTCCGTTTACAGGTTTCTGTGTTTGTCATAGGGGTTTGGGTGTCTCGAGTCTCTCGACCACGCAGGCTGACTGACCCCTGGACAGGTGGCCTGCACAGCTGGGTGCTGGGCTTGGATCATCAGAGACGGCTGAAAAAGGAAAGAAGAGATGAGAAAGAAACAAAAGATAAACTAGAAAGGGACGAAACATGAAACTATCACTACCAACATCATGTGCAGTCTCAATACAGAATATATTGATTGAAGACAAAGGAGAATTATTTAGTGACGCAGATGCCCACAAACGCGGCGAGTGCGTGGTTGAATCCTAGCCTGTTTGGAGGGTTGCTCGCCAGCTCTCTTGATCCTTTCTTTTGTGTTGCGCGGCCATCCCCGACCGAGGTGGGTTCGATCCATTTCCTTGTGGTCTTTGCGCTTGGCGCTCCCAACTGAACGCAGCGAGCGCAGCTCGGGTGCCCCACTCTTTACCGATGCACATCACGTCAGCCATTCGGCTCTCGACCTTACCGCCCTCCCTGACCGACTTTCTTGTAAAATAAAAAAACGGCAGAAACCCTCACCCTCCACCCCTCCAAACCCACACGCAGTTTGCGACGACGATACCAGTCATGGGGCGACGCCCGAATCCTATAATCATTGCGAATTTTTCGCGCGGCTCTAAACTTCAAAACAACAGCAACAGATACGAACATTGGTGCAAGACGCGAGTACCTCCTTTTCCTTCCTCGCTCCCGGCTCACTAGCTTCGCCGCGCCCACCCCTAACCAAGTCTTACAACTACAGATGCGGCGAACACTTCCCACGGGGCCGGCTCGATAGCCTGACGAAACACTTGACACAAGCATGCCCAGGATTGAGTCGAGAGCAGAAACTCGATGCCCTGTTATCCCTGTCAGGCATGAACAGTGCGGCGTCCCAGCGCTTCCAGAGCCAGCAGCAGCAGGCCCAGCAGGGCCAGGGCCAGGCCCACGTCCACGCCCAGGCCAATGGGTCGTCGGTGGACTTGCCCATGATCCAACGCGACTGGACTGCTCTCGGAGTCCTTGCCGAAGTCTCGCGGCAAATCGACCTGAATGAGAAGAACGACGACCGTGGCCAGCCCAATGGCACAGCCCCGCCGGGTACCGCGAACTCCGGTGGGCAACCGGCGGAGCGATTTGAGCTACAAGACGAGTTTACGATCGAGAACCCCCCATCTACCCAGGATAATGGCACCGACCAGGCAGTGAAAGGTGGGTGTCGATGAAAGGGAACCAAACCGAGAAAGCCCTCTAACTAACCGTCATCCAGAGGCACCCCCGTCGGAAGAGGTAGACCGCGTGCCCACTGCCGAAGAACGTCTTCAGGAAATATTGCGTGCCGATGATGCCGAGTCAGAGTCGGCAAATATCTCCATGGCTGTCGCTGCGGCGGCTCGTATACATCCTGCGTTCCTCGACCCTGAGATACTTGGTGAGGAAGCGACGGCGGCCGCCGACGCCGCTACTGCTACCGCCAACGCCGCCGCCGTTGCCGCCGCCGTAGCAGCAACCAGCCTCCCGATGGCCGATATGAGCGGGACAGAAGAATCTCCCCCTCCGGCCCCAAGCACTCCCTTGGTCCCCACGCCGAGTGCGCCGCAGCCGCCTTGGGGCGAACTCACATACACGACAGACTCGTTCCAGGCGACTATCACGAACAGCGGTCCCATGCAACCTACGTCGGTTCCTCTTGGGAAAGGGGTTTTCCGCTTAGACGGTGGCCCGAATGGGGCCAAGTCTCGCCATTCGAGGGCACGATTTAACGCAACCCGGCGAAAGGAGGTCCAAGAGGTCCGAAAAATCGGCGCCTGCATCCGGTGCCGTGTCCTCAGGAAGACCTGTTCTCAAGGTTCGCCTTGTGATACCTGCCGGAAGGTCTTGTCCCCCCGCGTTTGGCGCTCAGGCTGCGTTCGGACAAAGTTCTCAGAGCAGCTGGACCTGTACTCCGCTGGGGTGCAAATCGTCCTCGCCCAGGCTAGAGTCAACTCGCTCAAGCAAACCATGACCCTTGGTAGCCACGGCGTTCTGGTCGAGGCCTGTCATTTCCCTGAGTACGCTCCGCGGCTCCAGCTTCAGGTCCTGCAGCGGGATCCTGATAGGGATACCGAAGGCAAACTTGTTGATGCCACCATTGTGGACGACAGACCTTCCGCGTATCCCATCGTCATGCTCGACAACGACAACCAAGACGTGCCAGCCAGAGTTGAAACGTACATGCGCGAGATCCTGCCTGACATGATCAAACGGGAACCTTCACATTTTATGCAAGTCACGTTGCAGACTGCCGTCGATGTCGCAGGAAAGACCAACGACGAGCTGCTGAAGAAGTCGCTTGAGCTGTGGGGGCTTGTTGAGATCTTGGACCGAGAGCGCCAGTGGGCTATCAGTGCCAAAACCTGGGCCGACGATTCCCCTGCCAAGTCTATCAAGGAAGATACGGATGGAGAGCTCTTCAACACAATCTGTCTTCAGCTCGCCGCTGCAGCCGAGAGGAAGGCTGCCGCGACTAGCAAGGCACTATTGACTGGGATGCAGCGCGTGCTGCAGGACAGCAAGGTCAAAATCGACTTCAACATGTACTTTGCCGTCCTGATCCTTCTGAACTGCGTCGAGAAGTCCAGCTGGGCCTTTAAGGCGTGGGAGCAGGAAAACCTCCGCCACCTCTGGCCCCTCGAGAAGGAACCAGTCAGTTTCGCCCAGCAAGGCTACGTGATTGCCAATCTCCTGCACATGCTTCTCGGCATCCGCAAGGCCCTCCCGCGAACCGCGCGTCGGGAGGCCGATGGGAAACTCACCACGGAGGAGGAAGACGCGGAGATCAGGGAGTACTTTGAGGCCATCAACCTCGACTGTGAGCACCCCATCAGTGCACCCTGGTACCCGTAGAAGCTAACATGCCTGTTGCAGTTGCCCAAGTCAAGGCAAAACAGGAGCGCCCGGCTTTCTCGCCCACCGACTCTCGTTCCTTTGAGCTCTTGTTTTGCTCGACCCTCCTTCTCCCCAACTCCGACTCTTGATCGAGACGGACCAATGCCAGGCCACGCATGAGCCTAAGCTTTTTTTTACTTCGATTCCGGCTTTGAGGCCGGCCGCGGCAACGGCTCAAGGCTTATGACTGAATACGCCATGTACGATTACACGGTTTCCGGCGCGTCGGGGACCCATGATGGCTTCACTAATGACATAATGTGCCCCGCCTTATCTAGAGGTTGGTGGCGACGTTGGGCGACACTTCGTCCCGAGCGATATCTCTCGATTGGCGAGACGGACAAAAAGGATTTGATGTTACGAAATAGATAATACCCCAACACGGACCCAGATACCGGTAGCAAGACTCTTGCTTTGGCGTTCTGAAAAATAAAAAGTGATATTCTTAAACAAGATGACCATCTGACAACCAACAACACATGCTCGACTCAGATGACCCGTCAATCCCAAGCTCACCTCTCCCGATCACTCCCCGCGCTGCCACCGGTATCCCTCCTCTCCAGCCCGCCCCCGACCCCGGTCCCCGCCCTCTTGGGCTTCCTAAAGCAGGCAAACTCGCTCTTGCTCGCCTCCCGCAGCCGCTTCAGCACGGCGCGCATCTCGGGCAGCTCGGCCTGCAGGCGGGCGCGGGCGTCGTTGTCGGTGCGGCCGTCGAGCTCCTGGTAGATGGCGCTCTGCAGCTCCGACGCGCGGTCCGTCGTGTAGTGGCTCAGGGTCTGGGCGACGAACTCGACGTCGAGCGTCGCCTGCATGAGCGCCTCGAGGTGGTAGCGCGGGCGCGTGCGGAAGGCCTCGAGCAGCTCGCGCGACGCCTGCTCCAGCAGGTACGACAGCACCTCGGTCGTCAGCGACGCCGCCGTCGTCGACACCTGCGTGTGCACCAGCACGAGCCCCAGCAGCGCCTCGTACACGTAGGGACGCACCTCGCGCGGTTTGGACCCCGGCGGCGGGACCCAGTCCGGTGCGGAGACGCCCGCGCGGATGATGCGCCGGAGGGACTCGATCGAGGGGCGCGTGTAGGACTGGAAGAGGCGGGCGTCGATCTGGCTGAGCACGTCGCGGATGGTTTTGGTTTCGTCGGTGAGCTTGACGGAGAAGGCGTTTTCGAATTGCGTGTTGAGGCTGGGCACCACGGTGGCGCGGAGAGCTTGGAGGTTGCTGAGAGTTAGGAGCATGCGGACGTTCTGGTGGAGTGGTTAGCAAAGGCGGTCCAGGGGTATGGGTGAAGGGGCTTACTCTATCGCCTGCATCTATCGTACCGCCACCGAGAGTTGACGCCGAGAGGTGTGGGTTTGTCGAGTTGTTGCTGACCAGCACGTAGCCGTCCACTTCCACGGTCCACTCGTCGTCCGCCTTCTTGGGGAACCGCTCGGCATTTTCCACCATGCCGCTCAGAGCCTTGTAGAGGGTCGTCACGTATTGGCTGCGGACCATTTGCAGCAGCTTCGTCGGCGGAGGGAGGACAATATCCCCGGCCCCCGGCTTCGACATGGCCTCGGAGATGTACAGAATCTTCTGCATCCCGCTGAGCAGCGCCCCCTCAAAGGCGGCGAAGCTGGCCGGCATTTTGGTCACATCGCGGCTGTCGGGCGACCGGTTCCAGTCCTCAACGTACTTGATGTTCTCGGCATCTCTGTTCCATGCGGCGCAAAGCGCCGTCACGCACCTCTCCCGAGCAACTCCGACTAGAGTCCTGACGCGTTCGAGCTCGGCGGCATCTCCCTTGCCAACTGGAGAAATTGAAGCCATGTCAGATGCGCCACTTCCTACGATTGCCAGCATCTTGGATAGGAAATGCACGCCGCTGAGGGAATTTGACCAAGGAGGCCAAAAAGCAAACTTCTCCCATGCCTCTCCTCTCTTCGGTGAAGGCGGGGGCGGGTTGTTTGGGTCGAGGTTAAAGCGAGGATCTCTGGGTGTGAGAGACATGGATGCGGGACCCGGAGTCCCTGGCGACTGCGGTGGCATGGGAGAGAATAGCAAAGAGATATCCTCGGGCGGCGGCCCGGCGAAGAACATGAGAACATTGTCTCGAAGCATGGTGACCAATTCAACAGTCCCCTTTTGGAGGTCCGTCGTCCCCTGCTGGGAAAGGCGGTGGTGCTCTTTGGACTCCCCGTTGTAGCCCACCGGCATGCTCCTCTGTGTGTTGCCATCAATGAAGCCCTGGACTGTCTGCCAGAACTCGAGGACCTCGCCCAGAATACCCTGAGGAGAGAGTAAATTATTGATGAAGGCCACGTTCAGCTCCCAGAGCTCGATGACGTCGGACGAGTCAAACGTCTTGGACATGGCCTCCATGGACTGCCTCCCAAGAGTCCGCATGTGAGATGCGATTGCTTGCGGGGTTGGCTTCTCGGAGTTGGCTAGCCGGCGCCGCAGAATCTCAATCTCGACCTTGGACCGATCGGCCATGGATTGGATTTTGCTCTTCAAGGAATCATAACGGCTCAGCAGCCACACCCAGATGGGATTGTCCTCGACACCCAGCTCCAAGAGGAGTGAAATCAACTCCATGTGCTGGTCGTCCTCGCGTTGCCCTGGGGTATCCGCTTTGGTCGTGTTGTAGGGGGAAATGAGCCTTCGCCAAATGTCCCTCTTCAGCACCTGGATCTGTTCCTCAACATCATGCCACATCCGGGCGGCCAGAAGAATGCGGTACAGCTGCTCGTCGGTGGGTTGTGACGATTTAATCTCCTCGGCTAGCTTCTTTGCTTCGTTGGCGAATCTTCTCGCCTTCGTGTACTCCTCAACCAGCGTCTCGTGGTCCTTGCGCTTGATGCTGTCTGCTATCGCCGCGCTCGTCTCCACGTACTCGCTGTACTGATCGAGAGACGACGCCACCGTCTTGAGATTCTCCTCCTTCTCTCTTCCTCCGAGCGCGGGACCCCATACATCCTCGGCCTTTGCCGAGACGTCCAGAAGCGGCGCCTTTACCCCAAGGACGCCGTACTCGCTCTCCTTGATCAAGGCGTTCTTCTTACGGGGGTCCGTTGCGGGGGAGAGCGGACTGATCAGGGGCGGCGGGCCGCTGGTGCTTCGAAAGCTATTCCGGCTCGTGTGACGAGAGTGGGCTCGGGCGCGCGTAGGCGTGGGGTCGGCGCCGCGATACTTCATCTCCTTGTAGACATTGTCGATGGTCGCCTTGGCGCGGACGAAGCGTTCAAAGTTGGACTCCACAAGGACCTTGAGAGATGCCGATTTCTGATCGATCGACCTGGACAGGGTCTCGAGACCGGTGATCAGCGACTGCGTGTCGGCCGTCGCGTGCATCTGGGAGAGGAACAGCGCCGGCGAGAATGTGGTGGAAGAGAGAAGGAAGCGATTGCCTGTCCACAGTGTGGCGTCAGTCCCTCATCTTGGCCGCCCTGCTCTCTACCATCCAGCTGGACTCACGAAGCCGCAAGTCATCCTGCAGCGGGACGCCTAGATGTTTCAATGTCCGCACCACGCTGTCTGTGGTCCCAAGGGGGTCTGCCTCGTCCTTCTGCACCAGGTTGCTGATGCCGCTGCCCGAGGTCTCAGACCCCGGGATAATGCTGCTCCTGGTGCTCACGGCTCTCTCCAGCGCCTGGTACCTCGATTTCCGCCTGTTGGCCTTCTGCTTCTTCTTGGCAGCCTCGGCCTGGTCGTTGTCGGACGCATCGCTGTCGAGGTCCTTCTCGGCCGGCCATTGGACCGGGTTGAGCGTCGAGATCTGGTAGAAATCGAGGACTGTCCGCTCGAGGTCAGCCATGGTGGTGGGCGCGCAATGCGCGATGTCGTCGTCGGCCGCGACGTCGGTTGTTGCGTGGAGTGGGGTTTCAACGAAACGGTGCTGCTGTCCACGGGCTGGTGTGAGCAAGGGGTCGTTGAGTGGGGTTTCACTTTGGTGTGCATTGCTTTGCCTGCCGGCGGTGCTGAAGCGCGAACAGTGCAGTGGGTCCCCACAGCTACGTAATGCAATCTGATAGCCTTCCACGGCCAGCTTCGGGCTTGTTGCCACCGATGCAGCCAATCCCTGCAAGCGCACGGCCCACTGCCGTTCTCCCGTGCGACCGGCTGCTGCGTGGGTGGGTTCAGTGGGCTCAGTGGGTTCTGCAGTGGAGGTTGCATGTTGGTTGCACTGCAGTGAATTCGATCAGATTTTAGCGAGCGCGCAAAACCACCAGCCAAACATCTCACCCTACAGATTCCCTGGCAGCATTCTCGACATTCTTTTCGACCCTCTCTCCCGCTCACGCCCTCATCGTACCAGAGACTACCCTAGGATACCGTCAACATGCTGGCCCTCCGCTCCATTGCTGCCCCGGTGCAGCGCCAGTGCTGCCGCGCAGCTCCCCGCGCGGCCGTTACCCTCTCGTTCCAGGTCCGATAACAACACCCCCCGCCCAATCCGGATCTCCAACCATGGGCTAACGGCTGTCCTGCCTTTTAGAACCAGAGACTTTACTCCTCGGAAGACCGTGTTGCCAAGTTCAACGGAAAGAAGGACGCGCAGGTAAGCAATCTGGTGTTGCGTGCATTGCGCCCAACCGCCCCAGCAGTCCGCTTGGCCTCGAAAATCACTCAAACACAGCACGGCGATCACAGCACCACGGGTGAGCAATGCAGCTGACATTTGTCTGTAGGGTCGGTACACCGTCAGCTTGATCGAGGGCGACGGCATTGGCCCCGAGATTGCCGTCGCCGTCAAGGACATCTTCGCCGCCGCCAAGGTCTGTCCTTTCTCTCACCAACTTCCGCTCGTCCGCGCCGACTGGGTCTACGACGAAAAAGTGCTGACACACTCCGAAACAGACCCCCATCGCTTGGGAGCCCATCAACGTCGACCCTATCCTCAAGGACGGCAAGACCGCGATCCCCGATGCTGCTATCGAGAGCATCAAGAAGAACAAGATTGCCCTCAAGGGTCCCCTTGCCGTACGTGCATGTGACAATTGGTCCCCGAGCGGCGCATATTGACGGCGGTTACAGACCCCTATCGGCAAGGGCCACGTCTCGCTCAACCTTACGCTCCGCCGGACATTCAACCTCTTCGCCAACCTGCGTCCCTGCCGGTCCATCGCTGGGTACAAGACCCCCTACGACAATGTCGACACCGTCCTGATCCGCGAGAACACCGAGGGCGAGTACTCCGGCATTGAGCACGTCGTGGTCGACGGTGTCGTGCAGAGCATCAAGCTCATCACCCGCGATGCCAGCGAGCGCGTGCTGCGGTATGCCTTCCAGCACGCCCGGTCCATCGGACGCAAGAAGGTCCGTGTCGTGCACAAGGCCACCATCATGAAGATGAGCGACGGCCTCTTCCTCAGCGTCGCCAACCAGCTCGCCAAGGAGTTCCCTGATATCGAGTTCGACGCCGAGCTTCTGGACAACACCTGCCTGCGGATGACGACCGACCCCGTCCCGTACAACGACAAGGTCCTGGTCATGCCCAACCTGTATGGCGACATTCTGTCCGACATGTGCGCCGGTCTGATTGGCGGTCTGGGTCTGACCCCCTCTGGCAACATCGGTGACGAGTGCTCCATCTTCGAGGCCGTCCACGGCTCGGCCCCTGATATCGCCGGCAAGGGCCTCGCCAACCCCACCGCCCTGCTGCTCAGCTCCATGATGATGTTGAGGCACATGGGCTTGACCGAGTATGCCGACCGCATCGAGAAGGCGGCTTTTGCGACCCTGGCCGAGGGTAAGGCCCTGACTGGCGACCTGGGCGGCAAGGCGAAGACGAACGAGTTTGCGGCGGCCATCATCGAGAAGCTATGATATCCATGTATAGACTGTATAGTATTCCGGCCAACTTTCGATAGCATCTTGGCTGGTGGTTAACGATGACGATCTTAATGACCCTCCAAATTCTCGCTGTGCACTTTGGCCACGGCCCTGAGGCTACCCTGTGTCTCCTGGTGACGGTAAAGCAATCCATCATTCACATGTGAGAACTGCCTCTTATCAGTTCGTCAGAGACGCTTCTGCCTACGCATGTACTAAACACGGAATACATGAACAAAGCCCACCGTATCACGAGTGTATTGGAGTGCAGCTACAAAATGCGATCGTTCATGTCTCCTTCAATTCTTCCTCCAAGAAAACAAAGCACATAAGGTAGGGTAATCCGCAGCGTAGCGGGTTGTCTTTCCATCCCAAGCTCACACGCATCACAGCTGCCCCGCTGTGGGCAGCTCCAAGCGCTGAAAATACAGCGGGGGTTGACACCCAACTCCCTATGGAATTGAACCAGCTGCGATTTCGACCAAGAGCTCCGGGTTTCTTCAAAACCACCACAGCCACTCCCTTTGCACCTTGCCGCTTACCTACCCAAACGTTCAAGCATTTTCACTCTCTTCCATTCCGACTGGGCCATGTCATGGCTCAAGGAACTGACGGCTGGAACAGCCAACGTCAACGCGTCCGACTCAACGACCCTGGAGAACGAGATACTATCTCAGTGTATGTTTGAGGGGGGACGTTGTGAAGACTAGGCATGTCCGTTGCTAACGTCTTCCACAGATGTGCCGGAATCGTTCAGTCTGAGGGAACTCGCCGACTCGGCAAGAGAGTCCCTCACTGAGGCGCATTCCGTGAAACCCAAGGTGCGGAGGGAATTCCGAGAAACCACAGCCTCCCATGCTCCCGACAGAAAGTAACCCGTCTTAGGTGGTGCGAACCCAGCTTGTTGCACTCCTGGCCTGCCTCCGCTGTGAAAACCGCATCGTCCGCTCGGAATCAACAGATCAGGATGCTGTCAGAGAGCTTGCCCGGAACATTACCAGGATCATCGCTCCTGTGGTCGCTTCGGATGAGCGAGATGAAGGTCAGTCCAAGAGTGCTGGTAAACTGTGAGACGTTGCTTAACTGCTTTTATAGTTCCCAGCCGGGAAGCAATCATCAAGCAGAGTCGGGCAACCTCCAGCGTGGGTATCGAGGCCGTTGAGGCGCTCGTGAAGCAGGTTGAGCCGGTACGCCTGGAGGACGAGGTGCTCCTCGCCCTGCTAGTTTACACAGACGATACCACGACTTGGGGAAGCCCTCAAACCAAAGCGAGTGCAGCCAAGCTGCTCGAGCAGCAACTCAATATCCCCGGCAGTCCGTCAAAGGAACAGTTCATCACCGAGTCGATCCTCCAAAACTACCTTCGTCCGCTCTTCTCCAAGTCCAAACCATCATCCATCACGGCGTCCGGCCGAAAAGCAGAGTACCAAGTGACAACCAGGGGCGAGGGCGTCCCAGACGACTCGGTCCTGACAAAGCCTTGGAAGTTCACCGACCTCCGAGCCATCCCGGCCATGGGATGGGCGGTTCGCGAAGCGGATGTAAGCATTGACTGAATCCATTGTTCCAATTCCGATCCGCAAGGGTATTTGGGTATCTCGTGTGCCCAATAACAAAACAAACTAACTCCATGCCACAACGACCCAGACCCAACTCATCGCCAAACACTGGCCGCTCTTCATCCCCGTCCTCCTCACCCTAGTAGACGACTCTACCACCCACGTCACCGGCCTGCTCCTCCTGGTTGACTTCCTAGCCAAATTTCCAGACAAGACGCTGCAGGACACGGGCCTAGCACAGGTCTTTGAAGACGCCGTCTTCCCACTCCTGTCCCACCTCCCCAGCCTGACGCCCGAGAAACAGTCGGTGGCGCTGCTTGTCCCGGCCTATGCCGTGCTGCTGACGCTGGCCAACAAACAGCCTGCCGTTGGCAAGGACGGCATTCGCGGGGGGCCGAAGAACAGACTTCTGGACAAGATGCTCCGCGAGGGCGTGCTGATGGGCTATTTCCACGCCAAGGAGCACGTCAGAATTGTCGAGGTGCTCTGCCGGCAGACGGCAGCGATACTGAACGAGATGGGCGTGCATGCCGTGAAGCATCTCAAGGTGAACACCATGCAGGACCTCAACCTTCCAAGAACCTGGCTTAGCTGACTCACGCGGTGCAGGATCTCATCCCGATGCTCTCGTCCATCATGATAGACCCATTTGCCCCCGTCGCGCCAACAACACTCCTCTCCGCGGTCGAAGCCCTCCAGGCACTCTTGGCAAATTGCTGGGTGCGAATCCCAGGTTCGCCTTGGCAAGACGAGATCACCAACACCCTCGTCCTCTGCTGGCTGCACCTGGCCGAACACGACCACCACGCCACGGAGGACAAAGCCTACAGCCAGATCGAACAGGCACTGCTCACCTCATCCCGGGCGCTCGTGGCTGTGCTCAGGTCGGCCTCTAGCGAAGCCGGGTCCCAGGGGACCGACCTCGCGACACACGTCGCGCCGCTCGTGGCAACAGACCCCCGTCTTGCACCACTCTTCCCCTCCAACTGACCCTACCCCTTTCCTCCTCCTCAGAGTCCCGCTTTTCAGGTCTCTCATCTCCCCCCACAAACATCCCAACCAGCCCGCCCTCCTCCTCCCACAACGGCGACTCCTCCGCCACCATCAAACCATCAGCGTTAGCCAACAACAGCCCCGGCGGCAACCCCTAGTCCACCGGCAGCTGCTTGAAAAGGCTCTTCCCCCTCAGCCACTTCCGATACGCCTTGTACCGCTTCTTGAGCGCGTCCTCCTCCGTCACCGTCAGCGGGTTCTCCGCCACCTTGACCATCTCAGCATACAGCACCCGATCCTCCTCTTCCCTCCCACCCACACCACCAGCATACTCATCCTCCCCATGATGATAATCCCATCCCAACCCCACCTCCTTCCACGCCCCGCTCACAAACTCGAGATACTCGGGCTCGACCTCCTCCTCGTCGCCGGCGCCCCCGCCCTGCGGCGGCGGCTCGGACACGACCAGCGGCAGGTTGTGCGGGTGGGCGACGTAGCGCGCGTAGTCGGCCGCCTCGGCCGGGGTCACGGCCGGGTTGAGCGAGTCGCGGACGACTTGGGTGAAAGTTTGGGTCGCGGCGCGGGACTTGTCGAGGTCGGACTGGTGCGGCGAGGACTTGGCGTCGCTTGCTCCGCTGCCGGTGCTGTTGCGGGTGAGGTGGGAGGGGTGGTGGTGGTGGTGGTGGCGGTGGTGGGGTGCGTGTGGGGTCGGGGTTTCGTCGGTGCTGTTGTTGCGGCTGTGGCTTTCGGACTGGCGGCGCTGGGGATTGGTGAGGTGGTGATGGTGCTGATGGGCGCCGTTGGTCGCGGCGTGGTGTTGTTTCTCGTGCAGCCAGCGATGGAGCGGCATGCGGCCATTCGGGACCGGGGTGGGGGGTTTTTCGTTGATAGAGGAGGTCTCGGTGTCGTCGGCTAGGCGGGCGAGGTCCTGCGGGGCAACAATGGTGACCTCTTTCTTGGCCTTTTTCTTCTCGTGGGAGCCGCCGTCGGCCTCGTTGCGCACCCTGAAGGGACTGAGGTCATAGCGGCCGTCTTGAGTCGACTTGAAGGGGATGTACTTGATGGTCGAGTTCATCTTGTAGGGGAACATCTTGGGGAAGGAGGAGAGCGTGGATGGGCGGTAGTATTCCAGCCAGTAGTCGTCGTAGGCCGATATGGGTTTTCCAGGGGCGGGAGGCGTGGGGAACGGGTACGGCGGGAGCACGCGCTCCCTGAGAAATTCCGGAGTGTACCAGTGGATGTAGTCACGCTTGGGCTTTTCCAACCACGTCCGAGGGTTCTCGTGGTGGAGGTAGTAGTCCGTGGCGAGATCCCACAGCATGGGCTGGCCCTGGGCAAAGATGTAGTTGCCGAGAAACAAGTTGTATGCTTCTTGGCGCTGGCCGTCCAGGAACGAATTGTTGTAGTAGCGCTTGAAGCTCTCAATCATGTCGCGCGAGTGGCTCGTCCACTGGTTGATCTTGCGGTACGTCTCCATCGTGTTTACGAGCTGCGACCCGCCGTACTGCACGGCGATGGTGTCACCGTGGTCGTGATACATGTGGGTGAAGAGGTTGACGGCGTCGGTGTCGTACTCGACCGTGGTGTCTCCTAGGATGCCGAGGGCGTGGAGCTGGTGACCCAGAGCCCGCTTGCCAATGACGAACTGGGCGGCGTTGGTCCGGTCCAGGCAGTCGATGCAGTTGGTGCGAGCCACGCCGTTCTGGGTCCGGATCGGACTGGTGTGGCCGTCGCCGTTTTGGAAGAAGCCGGTCGTGCGGACAACCTCTTCGGCAATGCTCTCGAGCGTCCCGATCACGTCTTGGTCGCGGCTCTTGGCGGCGCGCGACATGTCCCACGCCCGGTGGATGATCTTTTTATCGTCGGGCAAGAACTGGTTGAGGTACGCGATGGCGCGGGTGTACTCCTCGAGCAGCTTACTCTCACGCGGCGTCCGCTCGCGAGCTTTCACCAGGTTGAGAGCATAGATTGGGGCGCCGTAGCGCTCAAAGAGGTTGTCGAAATGCAGCGCGGCTGCGGTGTAGAAGGGGTCCACCAGGTTCAGCTCGATGGGCGGTTTCGGGGTGACGCCCGTGTTGTCCTGCGTCCAGTAGAGCGGGATTGAACCGCGATGCTGCACGTAGGATGTGTACGTCGGGTTCGCAAAAAACTTTGGACCCGGCGCATGGAACGACGTGGTCATGGCCTCGGACACAATCTGCTCCGTCTCGACATCGTTGGCCACATAGCCGAGGTCGTTGGCTCCTCTTTTCAAGAACCGGGCGCCGGCAAAGAAGCGGCTGCGGCGAGCAATGACGGTGATGTGTGCGGTCCGCCCATACACCGACACAGCAGCCTGGTCGATGTAGCCGTGAATGATAGGCCGAGACCAGTCGAAGGGCGCGTTGAGCACCTTGGCAGCCGGCTGCAGCAAGTGGGAGTTCCATACGAACATGGAGTTGAACTCGTCGTCGACGGGACAGGGGTGGCCGCCGAGCAGGGCAGTCCTCTCGCGCGTGATGTTGTGCTGCAGGGTGTTGGTGAGGTCGTACGAGTAGCTGTAGTAGAATGAGCGGGTCAGGTCCAACTGGTTGAGGATGCCCAGGAAGCGCGACTCCTCGGTATTGCGCTGGTCCGTCTTGAAGTTGGGTGACGTCAAAGGAACCAGCTCGGTGCCGTCAATCTGGTAGACGTAGTGACCGCCGATCATGGCGACAGTGCTCTTCTTGGTGATAAGCATCATGTAATATGGCCCCGTGAACTTGATGAAGCCCAGGAGACCCCATGTGGTGCAGCGCAAGCGCAAGCCGCCCGTCCCCTTGTTGCCGTCGTCGATGGTGTCGAGCAGCTGGTTCATGTCCTTTTGGGTGTAGACGGTCTTGTCGTCGGTGATGCTCAGCTCCGAATCATCGTCGTTGGTGCGGTCGATCTTGAGGATGCGGTAGCGCTTCTCAGTCACGTCGCCGCCCACGATGTAGAAGCGGCTTGCCGTCTCGTAGAGGCTGAAGCGATGCATTTGGTTGTGCTGTTTTAGCCTCGGGCGTGGTATTGGGCCATGGTTGGCGTTACCAATGCCGGAGGGTCCTGCGTGGCCGTGGTCTGCGTCAGGGTCGTCGGCATCGTCGTCGTCGTCATGGTCAAGGACCTGGGCAAGTCCGGAACGCACTGGCGGTTCGGGGCTCAGGGTGCGCTGAAAAGGGCGGGCAAAGGCGGCCTCGTCCTCGTCGTTGTCGCGGCCGACTCCGGCGCGGAGGGCACGCGAGGGAGCTGAGGTTCCCGAGGTGATCGAGTCCGTATCGGCAGCCGTGTTGCGCAGGGGCGGGAAGATGGGCTCCGGGGTGTCGTTGCCTCGTCCGAGAGGGCTGATCCCTGGACCTTGTTGGCCATGTTGCAGCGGCGTGCTCGTGCCTGTGCCTGTGCCTGTGCTCGTGCTCGTGTCGTCACCGTCGGTGCCGTCGATGCCGCCGTCGTGGGGTGATACTGACGCAGCCATGGCCCTCGTGCTGGCCAGTTCCGTTTCGGCCGTGTCACCCATGTTTGTTGGCCAGTCTCAATAAATCATGGGCCATGCGGTGATCGGGTCGGCATGTGCCCATTGCCGGTTGTTGACATTGACTGCAGGCAGGTCGTGGAATGGTGAGGAAGTCAAGCTCGGCAACATCCCGAGCGGAGTTAGAACTGGGGTGGCCCAGCCCTGTGACGATGACGGGGTGGGGCGTCACAGCTCCCCCACAGTGATCCCGGCCCGCTGTGGGGGGCTCGGTTGGACCCGACTATCAGTGGTGCTGCAACCTGGAAGATGCAGAAGATATTACATGGATATCAGAAACGAGTCACTCCATGATATAATTGGTTCACTTTCTCTAGCTCTTTCTGCATGATTAAGGGTTTTGCTGACGCCTCAACCTCGAACCTGACTGACTTTGGTTTCCCGACTTGCAGCCACTGACCCACCAGGCACCAGGTCACCAAACTCAACGCCAGTCGAAGTCATCCTTTCAGTGCCCACTGCCACCATGAGCCCTTCAGTGCTGCCACCACTGTCTTTGCGGATCATTACCTACAACATCCGCTACGCCACGACCGACCTCTTCCAGAACGAGAGGCCCTGGGCGGAGCGCGCGTCTCTTGTCCTCAACCAGCTCCGTCACGAAGTCCGATGTGTCGTTCCGCCGGCCGCCTCCAGCGACTCCCTGGCGGATTCACTCACGCCGTACTCGGGCGCCTTCATCTGCCTCCAGGAAGGTCTGTTAAATTCGAGTTCCCCAAACAAGAAATCATTGGTTGACATTGTAGGACAGTCCTGCACGCGCAGTTGGTTGATGTGCTGGCCGGCCTCAACGGTATTCATGACGATCAAAAGGGAGCAGAACCAGCAGACGGGCCAATATGGAGACATATCGGCGTCGGGCGCGAGGACGGCCAGCGCAATGGAGAATACAGCCCCATCATCTATCCCCTGCACCTTTTCAGGCTGCTTCACAACGAGACCGTGTGGTTGAGCCCAACACCGGACAAGCCAAGCAAGGGCTGGGATGCTGGCTGTATTCGGCTGTTGACCGTCGGTGTGTTTGAGCACCGCAAAACGGGGCGCAGAGTCGTCGCGGCGAATACCCACCTTGACCATGTGGGCACAAAGAGCCGCCTGGAGAGCGTTGCCATCATCCTGAAGACTCTGAAGCGCGTGCGTGACGAGTGGGCTGGCAACACAGCATTGGGTGTCTTTTTGGCCGGCGATTTCAACTCCCGCAAAACACAGGAAGCCTACAAGGCTATGAAAGAGAGCAAGTGGATGAGAGACCTACATGACGAGATCCAGGAAGAGAATCGGTATGGGGACGGAGTAACCTTTACAGGGTTCCGTCCTGACCAAAACAAGGAGTGGCTAGGGAGAATTGACTATCTCTGGCTCGGCCCGGTTGAGAAAGGCCTTGAGGAGGCCTGGCAGTTTGAGGGGTATGCCGTCTTGCCGAATGTCTTTGATTCAGGGGTCTATCTGAGTGATCATAGAGCTGTCGTAGGGGATGTCTCGCTGCTCTGAGGCCACGCCAAAAAGCTCACCAGCTAACCCCCTTCCCCGGTGGGATGGAAGGGCGGTAGCCGGCTACGAAAACCCTCGGGCGCGCTCTGCTTTTGCCCTGGGGTTTTTTCTCCGCTTTCTTTTTTTTTCTTTTTTCTTTTTCTTTTCTTTTTTTTTCTTCCTGTTTTTGCTCTTTTTTTCTTTTTCTTTCCTTTTCTTTTCTTCATTTCCTTTTCATTTTTTCTTTTCCTTGTCTTTCTTTTTCTCTTCTTCTTTTCTCCTTCTTTTCTTCTTTTCCCCTTTTCATATCTCTTTTCTTTTCTCTAATGTTTTTATTCCGCTTTCTTTTTCTTTTTTTCCTTTCCCTTTTCCTTTTTTTTTCTTTTCTCCTTTTCTCTTTTCCTTTTTTCCCTTTTTTTTTTCTTTTTTTTCCCTTTTTTTTCTTTTCCTTTTTTTTCTTTTTTTCTTTTTTTGCACTGACGGAATCGAACTAGCCACCTGTGGCAAGTGACACGGCCAGCGACCAGACACCTCCCACAGCGCCAAAGGCGCAGCGGGAGGGTCTGGTAAAAGGGGAGACGAAAAGCTGCTACATACAGGAACAGACATGTGATGGTTGTGGTCAGTAGATCAGGGCAAGACGCGCAGGAGACATTTGTCGGTGGGACATCATCGGGCTGTCAGACGAGCGCGAGCATATGCAAGTCAACCCATACATACATCAGGACGCCATCACTCACGCATACTCGGCCACCAGGCCCCCCTCCGCCTCCCTGCCACAAAATGAACACTCGGACTTCCCGCGGATCCCGCTTGCAATCCACACCTTTTCGCAGGCCAAAACGAAGAGGCAGTGTGTATGTGCTGTGCTCTACTAATTCACCACCAAGCGTGTCGACTTCCCGCCTCCTCGTCTCGTCGTCTGGGATAGCTTTCCATTGAATGCAACACCACAGACAGCTCTCTTGCCACCACCTAGTCTTAATCACCATAGCCATGGCTCTGTGAGTATACCCCAGATATGTTGCACGTATCAGCTCTCTGATGCTTCTATTGCTAGCTCGCGAGGCTCATCTCGGACAACGTCCCTGACATCAACCCTGGACTTCGATGCCATTACCGGCCCGCTGAACTCTAGCCGGCCTCAGTTCTCGGGCACCCAGACCCAGTTCCCTGGCTCCCAGATCTCGGGCTCGGAGCTCTCGGGTTCCCAGCTCACCTCCACCCGCTTGTTCTCGGGGCCACAGTTCTCGGGAAGCGGCACGCTGTTGACGGACCACTGTGCCACGGCACAGTATACCCTTATCGACTATGGCGCAACGGCGTCGTATGTCCCGTTTATCGGCTGCATCGACGGCCAGCCCGAGTGCTGTCCGTTCACACCCGTGCCGCCATCCGCTCGTACCACACCTACCGTGTCCGTCCAGGGGATCCCCGCCGCCGCGTCTCCCCCCGTGTATCCTCAGCCCAAGAATGCAAAGGACGCAATTGTCAACAGTTGTCCCAAGGACTATTCTTCCGTCTCCGGGAGTTGCTGCCCCACGTGAGTTTTACGCCCCTTCAAACTAACCGGCCGCTAACTCTCCTTGTCAGTGCCTACTCACCGTGGACCGCCGCTCTCGGCGGCATCACTCCCTGCTACAGCACCCTGCCTGTGACCCCGCCGCCGCCAGAGACCAAAGCAATTGCGGCGAGGGAGACCAGACCCACGGTAACAGTGACTGGCACCGTGTTCGCCATGCCCTTCGCCGTCTTGGACGACGGCGCTCTTCTGTCCGCGGGCGGCATCGCTGGCGTCATCGTCGGCTCCTCCGTCTTTCTGGGCCTCATTGGATGGGGAATCAGGTGGTTCCGCCGTCGTCGACGGAACGCTCGGACTCTCGCACGCCTGAGAGAAGAGCTGCAGGGCGGATATGGGAACGGCGTGATCAGCTCACCGGTGCCGCTCCCCGTACCCAACTCCTCCCACAATCCAACCTCCTTGAACAATGCAACCCCCCTCGGGTTTGCGGCAAACCTCGGCCACGCCTACCGGTACGCTGGCCGACCCCGTGCTCTGGATCCCATCGCAGAACTTCCGGCTTCCACCCAACGGGCGGTGGAACTCCCCGGCTCCATCCCACAGGCGGTGGAAATGCAGCCAACCCCCAGCCATAAACCCTCGCTGCCAACCGGCGAAGAACCCCCATACATTAGAATCGTCCCAAAACCCATCCAAAACCACACCACCGTCAGAACACTCCCCAGCAACTGGGACTTACCCCCGCCACCGCCAACCCTCCCAGTCCCGCTCCGCACCCGCAGGCAAACCCACTCCGGCCACCTGCCACCCCCAATTCACATTCCCCGAATCCCCTCATCAGTCTCACCAACCAACAGCATCACCAAAACCCCCGACAGATACTACAGCCACCCGCCCGCCACCTTCCCCACACTGCACCACCCCACCCCCTGGCGCCCCTGCCCAGCCAACCTGAACCTGCACGAAAACTACGCCGACAACAGCAACGCCGAGGAAGAGGCGCCGCGCGTGTGGCAGGAGATGGCCACGCGCAGATGCGAGATGGCCGGCTTTGACGGCGGTATGCATCGCGCTGCGCCGGCGGGCGGGAGCAGCAGCGCAGACGCGGAGGACGAGGCGGCGCTGGAGAGGACGCGGACGATTCTTGATCGGGGCCGGGCGGCGTATCGGTATCGGGTGGAGGATTTGGAGAGGGGGGAGATTTAATTGCCTTGATGTGGGACTTTTGTTTGTTGATGGGGGTGGATAAAAGGGGTGGATAAGGGGCGGACAAGGGGCGGAAAAGGGGTGAGTTGTTGTTCAGTGGATTGCTTGGTGGATACGGTGGAGGTCCCTGATTGGTTTTGTCAAGTTACCTCGCTGGCGCGGTGTTCCGGTTCATTGTTTGGTCGCATATCTCCTGTACATTGGTTACATGCAGTATTAATTCTCGGACTGGCGAGGTAGTGATATTCTGGGTAACCCGAATCTCGGCCCGAGACAGACAGTGATGTCAATTGAGACAAATACGATAATTAAAACGGTCTGGTATAGCTGCACGATGATATCAGCTCCAAAACTTGGCCAAGACCATTCTGACGGCTGATCGTGTGGTCCGCCCTCGGGTGGCTGCCGGGCCAATGACTTGGTCGTGATCGGCGCTGGTGACGCGATGGCTAACGGCAAAGGGCTGACGGGAGTTTAAGCGCACGTATGCACTTGCGCTGATATAAAGTTTAGTGATGGTATCTGTGGAGAGAAGCTTGTCTTTGGGTTGCATGTATCGTTTGGAATTGCTTCTGCGTGTTTGTTGTTGTAAACGCTCTGGGGCGGCGCCCCTTTTTCTTCTGTGTCAGCACCATTCAACCATCACCTCCTCGCCAGCGGTCTCACATCTCCAGAACTTACCTTATACTTGATTAAAATGCCGAAGCCCACCCGACGGCAGAGTCACTCGACTCCTCCCATCTCCTATTCTCGACGTGTGGACAACCCCCGCCGCAGCAGCCACCGCTCTGCCAGCCCAAGGAGGCAGAGGCGCCCCGTGAAACAGACACGATTTCGAGTCCCGAGTGACGACTCAAATGATGCCTACGGTACTCCACGGGATAAATACTACTTACCTGGGGACGATTCGGATGCCGACCACGTGCTGAGTCGAGGGCGGGCACCGCATCGTTCTCGGCCTGACACTGCTCACTCACCACCACCACGCTCGTCGAGTCCTTCGTCCCGCTCCGCATCTTCCAAAACACGCTACCCACGTGGCCACTCGCCACCTTCTGTCTCCTCCCGGTCTTCTCCGCCGCCACACTCCCCTCGCTTTATGGCAGGCAGGGGCCGGAGCGCAGAAAGTCATCACGACAGACGAGAAGCGTCCCGCTCGCATCGAGCCCGCTCCCATGACCCCCGAAAAGACAGGAGCAGAGAGAGGGACAGAAAGAGGGACACAGACCGAGACCGAGAAAGGGGCAGAGAGAGAGGAAGAGACAGGGACAGGGACAGAGACAGGGACAGAAGCACAAACAGCGCCGGAGCCGGAGCCAGATCCAGAGACAGAGACCGAGATGAAGAGAGAGACAGCGACAGATCCAGAAGAAGAAAGAAATCACCCTACCCCCGCAAAGGAATCTACCACGCCCGTTCCCCCTCCCCCTCCCGGTCCCGGTCCCGGTCCCGGTCCGGGTCCCGATCTCGATCCCGCACGAAAACGAAACCTCCATCCACCCGCACCATTGTCCGCGAAGCGACCCACCACGCCCTGGAAGCAGGCGCACTCGCGGCGCTGAGCCTGCGGAACGACCCGTCGCCGTGGCTGGGGAAGAAGGGCGGGCAAGTCGCCGCGGCGGCCATCGGGGCGGCGGTCGTCGATACGTTCGTCTCGCAGCGCACGCCAAAGCGCCAGGGCGGGCTGCGACACTCGGTAGCAAAGAAAGCGGCTCAGATGGTTGTCGGAGGGTTGGCAGTATCTGCTGCGTCTGGGGCGGGGGAGAAAGTGAATAAGGTAAAGGGGCGGAGGTAGGGACGTGGAGGAGGGTGGTGGTGGCATGAAGAAGAGAAGGGACGGGAATGATGAGAGAAGGCGCTAGAACACGTGCGATTCCAAGGTGCTGTTGTCGAAGCTCGGTATTTCCTCAGACTCTTGTTTTTGTTTCTTGAATTCTTTTCGGCGGGATCAACAAGGACAGGTGGACAGGACGGACGGATAGAAAACACGCACATTACACACGGACATAATGGAAACAAAGGACATCGAGGCTTAAAGGAATCTAAAAATACCCTGGCACTTTTGCAGACGCCCGAAAGCGTGGAACCCGTAGATGGATGCCGACACGGCCTGCGTCCGGAGGTGTCGGAGTCCGAGGCCGAATCGAGGCGCAGGTTTCCTTCCAGGCAGGTCCCGACCCCGGATCTCTCCAAACGAACCCCGACGGCCTTGACTTCGAGCCGGAGACGCCTGACTTTAGACGCTTTACTGATCTGCATGTCTTTGAGCAATTGTGAACCCGTATTCAACATGTGCCTGCCTGCCAAATTTCAAATCCATGAATCGCCATTCCGTCCCTTCTCTCAACCCATCACGGCTCCTGCCACGCATTGCTGCCCACGTTCAGCTTGAAGGAGGTACTTAAGAAACCTCGTTTCTCACCCACCTCTTTCTCCTTGCACTTGACAACCCACAACAACTTGGAAGCGCTGTGGGTGGCAGACGAGCGCAGAAGCGACGGGAACACCTCGCTCTCCCTGTCACTGGATATCACAGCTCAAGATTCACCATCGACCACTCCGAACGCGAACATGGCAGAAGAACAGCCCAAACCTTTCCGAATTCTCGGCCTTCACGGCATGGGCACGAGCGCTCACATCTTCAGGTCCCAGACAGGTCCGTTTGCTTCTTGATTGCCTTCCTTCGTTTCCAACCCCAACTACCACAAGCTAACCAACACAAAACCCCAAACAACAGCCGCCCTCCGCTCCAAACTTCCTCCCCACATCATATTCGACTTCCTCGACGCCCCCTTCCACTGCGCTCCGGCCCCGGGCACCAACATCCTCTTCGAGTCCAACCACTACGCCTGGTGGACCCACCCGACGATCAACGGCGTGCGCGGCGCCCACCAGTTCCTCGAC
>FTCU01001078.1_pt1 | contig 29496 bp, 19 predicted proteins | sample 1639521 | NCBI WGS metagenome assembly FTCU01 (sample SAMEA3914864, study PRJEB12502) | metagenome | biome: forest; material: soil | place: USA | collected 2012-03-12 | depth 0.3 m
GGGGGGGTTTTTGTGAATAGGGGAAGTTGGTGGTGGGGTGAGGGGGGTTGGTGGTGTGGTGAGGGTGCGAGAGAAGGTTGCTGGTGTGATGAGGGCGAGGAGGGATAGATTTGTGAGGGTGATGTGGTGATGCATAGAGCGATCTTGCGGGTGGCATATTGCGATGTTTTGCGGTGCGTGGTGGCATTTTGTTTCTTTAGTGGGATTTATTGTTCCTTTCTCTTCAGTATATCTAGCCCCTTTTTGCGTTGGGCTGTGCAAGTGTCTGTCCCTTGACGTTCCTGGCTTTGTTTTCGATCATCTGAGTACCACATGGCATACAACGCTACGACCTGGACATGTACATCTAGACATAAACAACAATAGCAGCGACAGCAACGACAAAAAGCACGAAACAACCTCAACCTAACGCAGACTTGACCAACCTAGGATCTCTTCATAGGTAGCCAACTCCTGTACCGCCCTGAACACAGCAACCACCCACTCTCCCCAACACAAGCGAGCGGTCGTACAAGTAGTACACCCACCTCGCCTCTCCCTGCCCTCTACATACCGTGCAGCAAGAAGATAAAAAACCCAAGACATGGATCCCCCGCCTCAAGAAAACACACAAAACCAACCCACCCCCTTTCCGATCTCATCCCGCATCTCCCAACCCATGCCAGATCGATCTGACATCGCACAACAAGCAAAGCAAAACACCCAGACAAGACACACGAGCCCGAACATGCATGGACGGGGATAGGGATGCGACAGAAGGACGGCCACGTCACCGGAGTAGATTGAATTTCTGCACAGAACCACGGGTGGCGGGGAGGGGAGTTGTTTCGGATCCGGTGTGTGCGATGGTTTGGGGCGCGGAGACGGGGGGGGGCGAGAGAGAAAGGCCGACCGAGGATGATTAGGGACGGGACGGGTCTCGCGCTAATCTGCGACATTGTGTACCTACCTGCCTGCTTACATGGGGTTTTTGTGAGACATGTGGCATGGATGGATGGGGATACGGGGAGGTGGGTAGCCGGGCGGTGGGTGTCTTGTCTTTGCTTTGCTTGGTCCGCTGTGGTTGGAGTTGTTGTTGTGGTTGTTGTTGTCGTCGTTGTTTCGAGCTTCGCGGAAGTTCACCAGTGCATTGCGGGTCTTGGAACAGCAGCTTTGGACCTGAGCTGGCTCATCGCCTTGGCCTGACCGCTGTCTACTCTGTATGGCCGGACCAAACCCGGGGCACCGACCCGGAGGGGACGAAGGGGTTTGGTTGCTTTGCTAGCGTCGAGCTGAGTTGCTGTGTCCTCCTGTACACTGCCTCGACTGCCTACTCCCTCCTACGCTTGGATCATTGCATTGGCCTCTCCTGTCTTCCTCGGCCCTCGAAGCGGAGCCCGGCAGCCGGCTTGCATATGCTGTGTCCTCTCTCCCGTGTCCGGTTACGCATCACGCCCGGGTTGGGCAATGGTTTGCAGTAGACAGCTCCAGCCCCAGCCGGCCCTCGACGCCGCGTTGCTGGTCCGAGGGAGGGGGGTTTGCCCGGCCTATCGGATGGCGGGGTGGTGGGTGTGTGGTGGGTGAGGAAGGGTGATGAATGGTGGTTGTGGTTGTGGTGATGGTGGTGAGGGTCGGGGATCGAATGGTCAACAGCACACACGCATACCCCACAGACACACAGGCAGTCCGGCGAGTTTCAGTCCATACAAACACAAGAAGAGTCAATGCTGTTGTTGTATCCCGTGCGGATGAAGCCGATGAAGCCAGCACCGGCATCGGCGCTCATCTGTCAAGACTGCGGGCATCCGAGTCCTTGAGGTCCCCGGCCGGGCATCCGCGGGCATCCCCGGGCATCCCAACCACCAAGCTGTCCAACAACAAACGGGAAGGAAACCCGAGCCGGCCAGCCAGGTCTGAGGCTGGCTGGCTGGACGGCCACCACCGGGTCTCGGGGTCGGGGTCTGCGCGTCGGACAAGTCCTCAGGTCGCGGCTCACAGAGACCTACATGACTAGCGGAGACGAGATGCGAGATGTCTCTGCGCCGGCTTTCCAGAACCTGTCGCTTAGTTGCATAACTTCTTGGTGCTGGGGTGAGTTGGAGTTGTGCACTGTGCACGGTGCGAGTCGAAAAGCGGCAACGCGCGGTGCCCTGGCTCCCTGGCACGTTTCCGCCTCCGTTTCTTTGGCCGACGCATGGGCGCATGGCGCAGAACTATTGCGGCACGACCCCTGCGACAGCCTTCGGAGCTGGTCCCGGGGCCTGCCATTGGCTGCACCCCCCGCTGGCGGGGAGCTGAGGCCTGCTGGAACGGCACGCAACAAGTCGCTTTCCCAGGCGGCCTGCACTCCCTGCACGCCCTGCACGTCCTGCACGTCCTGCACCGTCTGCCCTGCACCGTCTAACTCAATCCTGATCTGTCCGCAGGTCGGTCGATCTTGCATGGGACCAGATTTCCCGATTTGGTGACGCTCGTTGTCGTCGCCTGCACCAGAGACGCACCCGGTCCGCTTACCACGCACAGAATACGCCTTGGTGCCTCGCAAGAGGTAGAAGCAAAGGCGTGGGCGGCGAGACATGCATCGGCGAGGGCGCTGGTCGCCGTGCTGTTGCCTCCAGGCTCCCATTGGCCTCCCCTTGGCAGATGGGAAAAGGCAGCCAATGGCGTGCCCGCCGGAGCCTTCAGCGACCGCGTGGCTCGTGGAAGTCTCGATAGAGCATGACGTCAGCGCACCCTCGCTAATCTGTTCCCTTTCTCTTCCGCCAGAGCCATCCCTGGACGCCCTGGAAGCCCTGGAATCCCTGGAACCCCAGCACGAGGCAAGCCTTCGGGGGAGGATACCGTGCAGCAAATACTGTCCCGTGGACTGGCCTGCCCACCCCGTCCGGAAGCAGCCGGGATGCCGCGACGCCCTGTCAGCAGTCAGAAATGAGGCCACAGAGGCGGCTCTGGATCGGGGATGTGAGATGTGACGGAGCAGCCCCCATGAGCCCCCCCCCAATCGCGAGCCGTGATCGATGTTGCTCGATGTTGGTCGGCGACCCGGCGAGCACAGTGCATGCGTTTGCTGCAGTGCACTGTGGCAACTGCTGGCTTGCCGTTGGGCTTTTGGGCTTTTGGAGAGGCCATCATGTCTGGCACTTTTGCATCCTCCCATCAAGCGTGTCGCCTGCAGCGGACAGAAAACAATCCACTGCTCCACGTGTCCCTCAGCAGGCAAACATCGGCAACTTTGGGAACCGGCGCGCAATTGTGCAAGCTGGGATGTGAATCCAAGATCTGCCATGCTGTCCAGTCACGTCGAGGTTGGACCCGATCTGATCCGGCCACACCCACTCCCACGCGAGCAATCGGCCAGATCCAGCAGCCCCGTGTCCGCCTCCGCCTCCGCCTGCGCCGTGGCCTTGCATGTTTGCTCCTGTCTAGATCTCGCGCTGCTCCGAGCACCGTGCCAGGGGGGCCAGCAGAAGAAGGCATTTCGACGACAACATGACGGAGGCCATTTTCCTTTCCTCGCCTCGCCTCGCAAACACCGGAACCCGCCTCCCCGTGCCCCCTCTCGCTGCCCGTGACATCGCCGCGCGGGGCATGGGCTGATTTTCCTGCAACCGCCCGATTCAGCGCCGCTGTTCCGTGTCACCCTGGAGCAGCCACAGTGCACGTTTCTGCTGGCGTAACGGGAGCAGAGCCATCATCGCCGACCGGAGTCTCGTTTTCGTGGCGTGATCCCCGGGGGGCGATTGGTGGACTGCGTCCCGGGTCTTGTGCTGTATTCCGTGTTCTGCACTTTCGTGCACTGTACAGAAGTAACTATGCCGCAGGCTGAGGCAGTCCATGCTGCTCGGCTTGCTCCCTGAGCTCCCTTGCCCGACGACACACGCGGTGGTCTGATTCGGGCCTGTTGGACCCTCTCGTTCCTCGGACCGCTGCACGGGACCCCAGACGCATCCCCGGCGCCGTCACATTTTAGCCGTCTCTTCTCACTTTTTGCTGGCTGTTCGACCGTTGCTGATTGCCAGGTAGCAATCAGAGTCAGCAAATTCCCCAAGACACTGGCATGATGCATTCAAAAGCCAAAATCATACTGCTCGGTTTCGCCCGAACGGCTGGCCGACGCTCTGCGGCTGTCGGGGGAAGTGAGCACGCCGCCTCGGCCACAGGTCTCACTCGGCTTGAGTCGGTGCCGACGCTCGTTGGTCATCCTGCACCGTGACGGCTGCCAGTTTCCCATATCACCTCTCTGAAGGTGCAGTAACACTGTGACGTTCTTGAGATCCAAGTCCGATCCGCCCTCCTTCAGGCGTCCCTTGCCCTCCCCCTGTCCACACCCTCCACCCCATTCGACGGGCCGGGAAGACGGAACGCCACGGCCTCAGCACGATATTACGCGATCCGCCCAACTATCGTGTCGTATCAGTCACACTCGTCGACAAAGGCCGTATCACAGGATATCAACCAACACAACACAACCCCCTCCCTGCCATCACCAGCCTTCAGGAGCCGGCCATGTTTCACGGCATCGGGACACAGGCCCTAGCCGCGCCAAGCGTGTGACGGCTCTCCCCTGTCCTCCACTTCTTTTTCTTCTCTCGAGGCCCGGGCAGGAAAAACGACGAGGGACTGCAAAGGGTGGCCGCAGCACGCAGCACGCAGCACATACAACAGCTGCAGCGGCTTACACCAGCAAGCAGCAACAGCGCAGAACACATGGATGTGCCTCTCCCCGTCGACGTTGACATTAGCGCCGATGCAGCCTCGGAAAGGGACCATACATAAACCGCCTCCCCCCAAAATAAAAAAACAGAGCAACTCGAGCCGAACCCATCCCACAAACCAGAGCACGGAACGGGTGATCCCCCCTCCTCTGTACACAGTATGTAGATCCGATCAGATAAGCAAAAGCGTCTGCCTTCTCCCACAGTGTTCGCTCCGCCATGTGTCAACGCCAACAACCGCCTGGCCAGGGTCCAACACTCACCGAAGACGCCTCCATGTCTCAAATCGAGATTTCCTCCCGCGGCTTCTGTCTCGCAGCAGCGCCTCTCAGCAGCAGCAGCAGCAGCAGCAGCAGCAGGCGGCCAACCTTGTGTGACGGCCAGCAAATTCGCTTCGACCTGCCGCCCCCTTTCCTTTTTTCGGCCAGTGTGTGTGTGTGTGTGTCTCGGGAACGCCTCCTAGACAGTAATGCCCAATCCGCGACTATTCGACAATCCCGTCTCCTTTTCCCTCCTCCCTCCGAACCGCAAGCCCCAGAAAAGCCCATGCCGAGCAGCACGGGCCCCAAGAGAAGAGAAGAAGAACGACACTAGCGCATGCACAACGGCCAGCCGCCTATCACCGCCCGGCGCGACGCGTGGTGGGCTGGCTGCGTGGCGCGCCGGTGAGACTGCAGAGTCGTTGCTTATTCCTGCTCTGCTTGCTTGCTGCTGCTGTTGTGAGGGGTGGCTCGGACTTTGCGCCGACACTGACACAACCCAGGCATAAAGCCACCCAGGCACGCACAACGCAGACATAACGGCGGCTTTTATACAAGACGTACAGTCTTGGCGGGAAGAGGAGGGGACAGCATGGAGATGCAAGCCAAAAACAACCACTCAAACTCAACCCAATCCGCAAGCCTCACAACCCCCTCCATAGGTAGGTGATCACCAGCAGCCCTAAACCGGGCATCCAACCCCCAACCCATACCTCCCATCCCACACCCAGCAGCACAGCACAGCACAGCACAGCACAGCACAACTCTAACCCCCGCCCTCCAGACAGCTCCAAGTAAGTACACCCACCAGTCCAACCCAACACAACCCCCCCCCCAAAACCCGCAGTCCTCCGTTGCCATCCACCATGTAATCAAGGCAAGTAAGGGATGTAGGCACCCAAGCGACACCCGGCCCGGCCTCGGCAAGGCAGGTCCCCCAGCGAGGCCGCAGCAAGCGGCCCCCAGCATTTCTTATTATTGCGTCTTTCCTTCTCAATGGATATACATAGCATAATGCTGCAGTATGCATAGGTAGGTAGGTGGAATTGGGGATCTGCAGGCGCAGGCGCAACGGGCGATGGCCTGTCAGGCCGTCGACTTTGGAGATGGGTGGTGGGGGAAGACAGTGCGAATGTGTCTTGTGCTTAATGTGGGTGAATCAGACTGGGGAGGATTGGAGGATTGGGGGAATGGAATTGGATGGATGCAGGTCTCGGAGTCTGATCAAGGTCCCAGTCGGTCAGAATCGGGTCTCGAGGTGCTGTGTCGTTGAGATAATGCCGTGGCCGTTGAATCGCGGTTTTCGATCTCACCAGATCCTTTTCCGGGGTAGACGGAGGGTGTATCCAGGACAAATCGCATCACACGCCCAAAATACAGAGCCAAACATCAGCAACTGCCCTTCAAAACATAACATTTACGCTGTCTCATGTGATGTGTGAAGAGTTGGCCTTTGCCTCCACCTTGCCCTCGACGTGCGCGGTAATATGTACCTCCTAAGCTCGCCCGTTTTGCCCCGTCCCCCTGCTCTCTCCCGGCCCCTTTCCCCCTCCTCCTCTCTCGCTGTTTGAACTGCCTCCCCACACAAGACCACCAAACCCACACTCCTGGCGAACTCACTCAGAGAGAGAAAAAGAGGAGAATGACCCGAAAATCCGGAAGCCACCCCGCGAAAATGATGCGATAAACGCCTTGTTCCCAAACCTGTACCGGCCCCGGATCACCAACCAAGAAAGAAAAGTGGGTATGGGGTATATACAATAAAAAAGGAAAAGGATGAAAAAAAGTAAGAAACAATGGTGTAAAAATACTCTGGCCCATCTCTTGGCCAGGGATGCTTCAATGCAAAAGACGGTCTGATGTCTCTCTAGACCTCTGGTACTCCGAACATAAAATACCAATCATGAATGAGAGGCAGGACGGGTTCCTGCCTGGAGAAGTGAATAATTTTCGGCTGGCCTTGCCTGCATCGGTCGGGGGGCCGTGATAGACGAGCATCGGCTATCCAAAGGAGCTCACTTCCGCTCATCCGAGGGTTTCGGCCGGATTGATCTCTGGTCCAGCTGCCGCTTGCGCTCGAGTTTGGCGTAGTGAAGGCCACACGCGTTGCAGAGCGTCCTTGCGCCGTCGGGGCCGCGCCTCCATTCCGGCGTGTCGACCCTGTTGCAGCTGTGGCACCGCCCGGGAGGAGCCGCGCGCTAGGCGGGATGTTAGCGATTTGTGCATGTGCGTGTGCGCGTGCTCGAGGCTGGGCGCGCACCGGGAGGGACAAAAAACTTACACCTCGCCGCTTCTTGACCTCGTGCATCGAGTAAGCAGGCTTGATGCCATCGCCATACATGGACACGTCCTCGTCGTCGGCGTTGCGGCCGCCGTTCTCGCGCGCGCGTTCGTTCTGGATCCGATTCTGCTGCACCATATCCCGCACGTCCTCGAGCTTCTTGAGGGCGAAAATGAGGCTGTTCAACAGCACACTAACTTCGTTTTCGGTGGGCATCCTCGACGGGAGGGGCTGCGTGCCCTGTTGCTCCTGCGCCGCTGCGACATAAGCCTCGGCGAAGTGGTAGCCTGTGCGGCATGACCTCATGATCTGCATCATTGAGTCAGTCAACCATCCTTCACTCGTCTTCCGCGCGGCCCAAGTCCCAAAACCTACGTCTTGCAGGGCATCCTGATACCCGTTGGCTTGAAAGTGCTTGTCCAAAGCGGCCTTGTAATCGGCTAGGCGGTGAGGAGAATACTCTCCCTCTTCTCCGTAGCCGTGCGCCGAGCCTCGCGTTTCAAACGGTGAGGGGAGCCCTGGTCCGGCGCTGTGTCTCGGGGAGATGGGATAGGCGGATAATGGCAGCTGCCCGGGAGGGAGTCTTCCTGTTTCCGAATACAACCCGGGGAGCGGATGCGGAGGAGGCGGTCGGTGATTCTGCGCCTCGGCGTGCCGCTGCTCCGCTTCGACCTGCTCATACTTCACGGGAGGCGACGTGTGGTGCCCCGGGAACGTGTTTAGCGGAGGTGGTACAGGCCGCCCCGCCAAGGATGGCAAGTTGGAATCCGCAAAGGCCGGCAGCGAATCGGGCCGCGAAAAGCTCGAAGACACGGGGTGCAGCGTCCTCGGCGACGGGTTTTTGTCGGGGCTCGCAAGGTCGGTAAACGGCCGGGGTGGCGGGGCTGAAGTGAAGGGCGACGGCAGACTCTGGGCGGAAGGAAGGGGTGCCGACGATGGCGGCGGTGCGTAACCCAGCGCCTTCTTCTCGGCAAACACTTCCGAAATGGATGGCAGCGAGGGCAGGGACTGTCGGTGGCCGTGGCCGGCCTCGGAGTCGTCCGAAGGTCTCCGGGGTTCGACCGGCGAGATCATGCCGGGTATGCTCGTGGCGGGTGCCGAATGGGGATATCCCGAGCTGTACGAGCTGTTGTGGTGATGGTGGGAGTGGTGGTGTTGCTGCTGGGGTTGTTGGTGGTGGTGATGGTGGTGGTATGGAGCGCTCGGGCTGATTAATGTGGTAGCCATGGCGGGCCGTTCTCGGTACGACGTCTCGATGTGCTCTTGGGGTCGCTTGCGGGAGCGTTCGACGCTGTTGGCGGTTGGAATCCCACTTCAGCGGGGTTCGCAAAGGTTAGGACCCGGGCAGGTGGCCGCAAGGGTGAAATCCAGGGCGGGCTGGGAGCAAACCAACCTGTGTCTGTGTTCCAACTCACCCGCTTCCATAGCGGGTCTCTTTCACAAGGGCGTCGATATCCTCCGGCAGCCTGACCGCGAAGGACGTCTGGACCATGCGGGCACGGGCATGCAGTGCAGAAACGGGCAGTGACAAAGGCGAGAGCTGCGGCAGCCGCGGGAGCTGTGGGAGATGCGGGAATAATAAATACTCTACTGGCGAGAGGGCGTGATATCGAGGATGGGGTGGAGAAACGGGCGGCTCTCAGCCTCGATGCCGACTCTCTGCTTGTGTGGTGTCCTGCGGTTCGGCGGCTGTGTGGTTGTATGGCAAAGGTCCGAGGGTTGCGAGGACCAGGTGATGTTTGGGTGTCGCAGAGGGCGTGGAGCAGTCGGAAACGGGCGGATCTGAAATCTGAAATCTGAAATCCGGGCTGCGGTGGGTATGATATGCAAGTAGCAGAATGGCAAGTGTGTGCAGAACCACGGAGGAACCAACAGGCGGTGGCGGGCGCCCACGGTTTTGTGTGTTTCCTGTTTCTGTCAGGAGCTGATTTGACCATGGCTGGACGCTGGACGTGCAAGGGGGGACTGCAGCAGTCGGGGTCCACCACTCGGGACGGTGGGCTCTTTCGTGGGCGCTGGGCGCTGCTGGGCGCCGGGCAGTGGGCACTGTGTGGATTAAGGTGAGGGGCGATCGAGATCAAGTGGGTCGGCCGGGCTCCCGTGGAAATGGATTGTGGGAACGTGCCGTTCCCCCCCCATTCATGGACGCTCTTGCCCTTGTCTCGTGGAGCTGCCCGGACCAGGTACAGAAGTACAGAAGTACCTCCCGGTCGACGCTGCCACCCCCCAGCAGCCACCGCCCCCATGTGCTGTTGTTGCCTGCCCGACCCTTTTCGTTCTCGGCGCGGGGGGGAGGGGTGTGTGTTGGAAGACGGGCTCCAAAGAGGAAAACTTACCGCCTTGTCCACACACCTCACCACCACACGCCGCACACCACACACACACACCACACACACACACACACCACACACACACACACCACACACACACACACCACACACCCACGCTGAACACAGTATAATCACGGGCCGCCCCGTTTCATTGGGCGATTGCGCAGTATTGTCTGTCTTGGTCTCTAACTCCGTTGACGATGTGCGCTGCGAGTCTTGAGCTCCCTGGCAAGGAAGTGCAAGGAAGTGCAAGGGCCAGCGATCAGAGCTGCAGCTGCTCGCCAGATGCTGGCGCCGTCGAGTTGACGAACGTTAGCGTACAGACATCCCTGGCACCGCGATTCCGTGGTATTCCATGGCACAAACTCGGGGAAAAGCCCATGGAAGGGCTGGGGCTGTGGACGGATGCCTTGCGATCTCGGGAGCATGTCGTGCAAGCCAATCGATGACGGGCAAGTATCTCTGTCTGCGCCTCCCAGGTGAATATTACCACATCGGGGCGCTGATTCGACCGCGAGCATCGATCCAGTGCTGGACTCGCACTGGCGCGAGGTGAGGCTTGGGCTGTTCTGGTCATCTGGAAGGGTAGCCAGATCCAGTTGCTTGGCTCCTTGGTGAGATTGAGGCGTGGGTGGGTGGGGGCCCCGCCGGGCTGGCGCGGGAAAAGGGGGGCCATTTGGGGACGATTTCTCACCGGCCCAAGGGTCAATGCTCGGAGCCTGTGGCCATGGAGGATGGAGGATCCCGGTCGTCTTGGATGCGGTGAGGGATGAACGAGATGCGCTACTCAAGGGGCGACGGGAGAAACGGCTTTGAAGACATATTGCCGCAACGTCAGCCCATTTTGGCCAGGCGATGCTTTCCAGACCAGCGATGCTCTCCGGGGGCATCTCAGCCTTTCCCGACTTCCCGCCACTTCCCGGCTGCATCGAGATCCTTTGGATGCAGAAGGACGGAGTAATCTGACAGCATCGTCGGGAATATGTTGCCGAAGACATGCCAACCGGGATTCGTCCGATCTGTGTGCATGGCTGTGCCCCGGGCACTCGTGCGTCGCAGGATTCCAGCCAAGGCGACGAGAGGGAGGGGAGGGGGTCACCGGTGAGCAACGCCCGAGGCTGACCGAATCGCTGCCTTCTGCCTCCGCAGAGTGTGAGTATCTCCGAGCAGGCAACCGTCCATGTTGGCAGCCGCTTCCATCTCAGACACGCGCACAATTCAAAGTGATACTTTCGGAAGCATGTCTCGCGTCGGGCTGGGTTGGGCTTCGTTCTCGAAGACGGCATCATTGCGACCCCTTCTCAGACAACATCATACCGCGATATTGCCCTGTGCACAGAAGCACACAGCACCGATCTCAGCCGGAGTTCTAGAGGCGTTCCACAGTGCCGCTTACCACCACCTCCATCTGACCTCCCAGGATCACTAGCCTTGGCGCAGTTTCTAGAAGGAAATAAATGTCTCTCCCGCCAAGATCAATCTCGTTAGGCCCCGTTCATCGCCGAGGACGCGCGGATGGCGCTGCTATTCATCAAATGCGATGTGGTAAACTCGGGGTCAAAGAACACCGACTCTCATATAGCGTGGAAGTAGCGCCATCCTCATTGCACTGCTCCACTTTGCAACGAGAACGGAAATAAGAAAGGCGGAAGGCGTTCGAGAAAATAACGTTATCGGTAGCCGTCAACGGTAGGCCCACAGCAGAAGGATGGGGATGCGAGATTCGCGCTCATCATCAGCGGGGGTGGTGCGTGTTCCGCAGTCGGGCAGTCGGGGCACGCGGCGAGTGCGGCGCGGCAGTTGTCAAGCAGCAGGGATGAAAATCCCCCAGCATCACTGCGCTCTGATGAGAGAGTCTCTGGCTGATGACTGGCAGACTGCACACAACACTGCACCCAAGCGCCTGCTCACCCGCCCGCCCTGCCGTTGCAACGTTTCAAAACACGACACGTCTGGCAGCCAGGCAGCGTGGGCAGCCGGAATGCGCGTGCGTCGTGGTGTGTGGTGGGAGGGTGGTATGCCGGGGCCCGGCCAGTTGTGGGCGTGGGCGGGTCGCCTGGCTCTGGCGGGTCGTTGGACGGGTCGTCTTTGGGCGGAGGTGACCCGGCGACGGGCCTGCGGCCTGCCTCGAGGCTCGATCGGATCGAGCAGGGGTTCCCGAGAGATGAAAGGGCGGAGCGAATTTTAGTGCTGTGTCGGTGCGCGCTAGCCAGCCCGGCTCGGCCAGTTGGGGGTTGGCTCCCCTTCGCTAATCGACGGTTGCAGGCTTGATGATTGATGAATGAAGGACCGATCCGGGACCCAGAGAAACGACAGGCTGCAAGCTAGCCGACCCGGGCCCCGCTGAGACCCGCCCCCCACCTGAGCCCACCAGCGCTTTCGCGCTTTTGCCAGAGGCCCAATCAAAACACTCCAGTTTTAATACAGGCAAACCCGGGTTGGAGCTTGGCGCCCTCCAGAACGCGCGGGAGGCCAGCGACGACGAAATGGCCATCGCGGGCCCATCAGAAACGTAACTCGTCATTACCGCCAGGTCTCAGATCAGCATCGAATGGAACGCTGTCGGCAGTGCAATCTGGCGTGGTCTCGGCGATCCCCTCGGGCCCCAGGCGCATGCCGAAGGGGGGATGAGATGCCGGCAGTCAGCGCGCATTCGGCCGGTCGGCGGCGGCGACATGACGAATGATGTTGCAGCACTCCGTCCTTGGTGCATTGGCTGGCCAGTCTCGAGTCAGTTTCCATGAGTCACCGTTGATGCGACTGTGTCGGTAGGTATCAATCACGTCCTGCACGCAGCACTCGCTTCGCATTCGCGGTTGGAGAACGATGGCTCCAGGGCTAACAGCACAGAAATCATCCATCAACCATCGGTCCATCAACCATCCACCGTCAACCACCAACGTGCCCCGCTCTCCGCTGAACCCGAGGACGCGACTCGGCAAAGAATCCATTTTCGAGAAAAGACCGGACAAATTCCCATTCGAATCCAGCATCGCTCCGGATCTGGAAAGCGGGCGACCATGGATGATGAGAGGCTAACGAGATCTCGGGACACCCTCATTTCGGGGATGAGAGCTTCGACTGCCTGACCCGCATTGTTCGACACGTGTGACGCACCCCACCACCACGCGCCCACCACCACCTCGCCTCGTGAGCCGCTGCTCCTAAAAATACCCGGGTCTTGGGCCTGTTTCGCGCGTGTCGATTGCCAAGGTCGCCGTTCGGCGGCTGTCGTTGCAAACAAAACGAAACAAAAAAACAAGAACAAAAAAAACACATGGGCAACAACATGGGAATCGCGACCGTCAGCCTACTCAGAGGGAGGGATCTCTTCCCGTCCACGCTGTCCAGCCAACTAACGTCAATGTTCAGCGTCAACCCAATCGGCACCGCACGGGTGATGAAGCGATGAAGCTCCCAGCAGCTTGGAGCTTGCTTGCCAGCCGCCGCCAGGGGCCTTGTCGAACGGAGCTTTGACCTCGACCTGACCCACACCGGACCCAGCTCCAGCGGAACAACACCCGGCACAATACCCATGCGACTGGAACAGAACACTGGGAACCTGGATGTGGGGACGACTCGAAGCCATTCCACCAACCATGCCCAACGGGGACGACGCCCCCTTGTTCGGCAGCCTCCTCCATGTCCGTCAGACCGGTTGGACCGGCCGGAATGAAGACGCTTCTTATCTGACCCAACGCATGCAGGCTGGTGTGCTGCAAGCCTGCAACTCACGCTGCGGCCATGTGCCTACAATGGTATGGCGTTGGCATTTCCCGTGCATGCGTCCTCCACAGCCCGGCGGATATGGACCCTTGTCAGAAGGATGGTGGAATCCCGCACCGTTTCGACAGTGCCAGCTTGCCTCGCCCATTCGCTCGCGCTTCGCGGCCAATACGAATACGTTTGGCCGTGGAGAGAAACACGGCTCGCAGCACAAAAGGAGGAGCTCGGCAATCAACTGCCCGGCCGATCGTTTGCCTGCGTGGCGACTGGCGAGCGAGGAGAGATGATGGCTACATAGTACCAGTACTCTCCGGGGACACTGGGTACGTACCTATACCCCTCGAGGCTCATCACCGAACCAGAACCAGAACCACATGGGTCGATCGCGTCCTGCCATGGTGCGGGACCGCGGGATGGCCCCTGCGATCGGGAATGGTTCCTGATCAGGCAAAGGCGGCCCACGGGCAAGGCAGGGCGAGCGCTGCCCACCTTGCAATTGGCCCCGGGGCAGACAGCCGCGTCCCCTGATCAGGCGATGACTGCAGGAAATCACATCTTCACGACCTTCCCGCTGGGTTCATCCGAGCGGGTCTGTTACCGATGTCGCTGGTTGGGAGCCCGTCAGTGTGCGCGCTATCGCAGTGTACCGCAGCACTGTGCAATAGACTGCCACGATGACAGATGCTAGCGTCACCCAGGCTTCCAGCACCACCCCACCAGAACCGGGGGGGGGCAGGGTTTCGTGCGTTCCCATTCCCCTCCCTGGCCACCAAGCCAACCCTCGCGCAAGCAATGCCCCCCCAGGCCGGCCCACTCCCGGCCTCGTTCCAGCCAAGGACAACACATCGACTTGCTACGCGCCATCTTGCAGCATCATGTCCATGCCAGATGCAGTCGGCGATGGGGTTGCATCGTGCCTGCTCCTGCATCCGAACCTCAATTTATCTCCTCCTTCACGTCCGCATGACGAGATGCCGTCACCTCCGACCGGTCGGAGCGCTCTTGTCACCGCCACAACGAAAACCGGGGGGTTCTTGTGTGTCCTCGTGTCCTGCCATGTGGCACGGCCTGAGCCCGTCGAGCAGGCGCCGGCAGATTTGTCAGTTGGACGACGCCAAACAGTGCGAGCCTGCGGCATCGAGCCCATCCCTCCCATCCGACTCGCTGTGCCGTGTTGAACCACCTCCAAAGGGGGCAAGATATCGTCATCTGAGCGATGAGCGATTATCGTGTCTGGAATGCTGGCTGTGCTAGATTACCTGCCCACCCACCGTGCGATTGTGTGCAGGGCCTGCTCACCGATGGACGATCCATCCCAACCACGCCGCCTCCCAGCAACCCGCAACTCAAAAGATTGGTTCGTCGCTCTCGGTTCGCTGTCCGATGCGCCAGTCGTGACCACTTCGTCACCCCTGTCGGGGTCCAATCTATAACGTTATGGCTTCGCAGGCGGCGCAACCCGCAAGCTTCTGGAACGAGGACGACCAACGAAGAAGCGACGGCGCAAGATGTGTGGTTCCCATCTTGCTTCTGGCGATCCTCCCGGCTCCTCTCGTGTTTCTTCGGCGTAATCTTGGGCACCACCAGCCCGCGGATTTCAGCCTGAACACGAGACGCGTGTGGGACGAACCAGGCTGGCACCGCATCTTGCTTCCCCAATCGATCTCGTCTCCTCTTTCAGATGACCCCACAGCCGCTCCTGCGCTTCCCGATCGCCTGATCGGACGAACCCAGATCCACCACCCTAAACCCAAGGCCGCCAGGCGATCGGGGATTATACCGATAAATGAACTGCATTGCGGGGTCCATCTCCAGACTTCTTCCCCTCTCCCCGGCTCCAGACTGTCACTGGCTCTGCGCAACTGGCTGCGCTGGCTTGAGGCAGGCTGCCAGCTGGACGGTCGTGGGCCACAGGCGCCTGTGTACGCATGATGTAGACAAAGTATTCTGGACAATACCATGCAGTGCGCATGAGTATTCTGTAACCTGGATGCCAACGTTATTGGTGTGCAGCTTACGTCTTAACACCCTCTCTGTTGGCTCGTGCGACGACCTGAACACAGACTCGATGTCAGGAGGCTGCCCAAAGCACACAAAACGCCACACGTTGGTCGGAGATTTTCCTACATTAGCAGCGTTGTACGAAGACAGGCGAGTCAAGGTCATCGGGAAGGACCGTACATCACCCAGCAGTCACTTGCTGTTGGTGCAGCCAGCAACTCTTCGGGGGACGTCTCCAAACCAGACGAAGGAGGAAGCGCTGGAGTTCGGGAATGCAGGCCTGCTCCGCAATGTCTCACTTTTGCCGGCACGGCATTGGTTGTGGAGCTCCTGTCACCTCCTGATTCGTAAGGGCATTGGTTACCCTGGCGTTTGCCTCGTGGCCGACGAACACCAAGACCAAACTTCCGAGAACGAAGGAACGGAAGATGTGGCAGCCTCCCGTTTCCGCCCTAGGCCTCCCGCCCCGCTGAGGATGAGAGATGACGGGGGATGACAGCTCTCCTACTACTATTGGCGTTCCATTGCTGGTTTCACCACCATTTCGGACAATATATCCTTGAGCATCAAGAACCCCCCTGCCTACCACCAGGTAACGGTACTCGAAGTGGTGTCCCACGGACGCGGCCAAGGGAAATCGACAGATATACAGAGTACTATGTAAGTACTACATGATAGTAGTACATAGTTTGTGGTATATCGACGATGACATGCTCTGATCGAGCAGCTGGGCTGAGATTGACCGTGGAGAACTCCACCCCGGGGTCTCGCCGGCCAATGCCACCGGCACGCCATCACGATGCTAGTGAACGAAGCCTGTCTCACCGGGAGGCACACAACAGGCCCGAGCACAAGCATGGGGGTTGCTCACCCGTCCAGTCCGCGAAGCCACACCATATGCATGACCCATCACATCCAACCCCAAATCGACCAGTCCACGGCAGTTATGCCGCGGACCTCGTCCCACCGAGTGCTGGTGTGCGAAAAACTCGCCGAGCAATGAGGGGAAGAGACGGTAAGATCCGATCTCCAGTCCGTCTCGCCCGATTCCCAGGCGCGGATGCGAGTGGCCGATCTGGGGTGGTCGATGGTCGAGACGAATCAAGCCGTCGACATTCTGCATGCTTCGGGATGTGGGAGGACTTCTACAATGAGGTTCTCTACAGTACCTGAGACGTGATAGTGGCGCCGCGGTGCCTCCCTCGGCAACCCTGGCTGGTGCGTGGCCACCACGTTGGACAAGCTCGCCACGGCTAGTCTTGAACGTTGAAGTCGACTTCCCGAATGCCGGGCTCTGCAAAAACGTGCCGGCACAATGCTCACCGAGTCGGGATATCGTCGCTCTCTCCGCGACAACCACAAAGTCCAGACATACTGTGTGCTGTGTAGTACAGCACATACATACCGACTACCTGCTCTGCACAGCTCAGCCCTCGGGTGTAGGTAGCTTCGTAGCGTAGCCTTCATGCTCGCGATCGACAGGATCGATGTCGCCCGTTTCATCCACGTCTCTCTCGCCTGTCTCGTTTCCCACAACAGCAAACAATCCCCTCCCCGCTCGACCCTCCCACCCACAAAACAAGCAAACCGACAAGCAGTCAGCACGGCACGATGGATTCCTCCCGCCGCCGTGCGAGGACGGACCGCTCCATTCCACCCCCAAAAAAGCTGAAATTGAATGTGATGAGACAGGGCAAGGGGGGCGGACGGACGACAAGCGATGCCGATCCTTGGGCCGTGGGGATTTGCCTAACGTTAACTAAACGCCTAGCGTCCCCCAGCGCCGCCCGAGCCAGCGCCCTGGAGCCTGGATATTCTCAGAGCAGCCCTGGTCAGGGCGCTTTGGGGCCTTGGGGCGCGAGCGAAGGGGGCCCGCGTCTCTGGTTGCTGGCGCACTAGTTCGCGACAGATTGGGAATGGCCGGCGTCGTTCGCCAGTGCCGTCATGGCGGGAACAGTGCGATCGAATCTTCGAGCGCTAGTTAGCTTGATGTTGCTTGTCGGGCATAGATCTCAGCTTGGAGGAAATCAGAAAGAAGAAACAGCCACCGCGTGCGCGGGCTTGCATTATCGGTGGTGGCGGCAGCAGTCAGCGTGGGAATGTACTGTACACAGTTTACAGAACGGGTTTGGATGAACGGTTCGGCTCGATTCGCTGGATGAGATGGCTTGGATGGATGGATGGATGGCATGGGCGGATGATGATGGATGGCACACGCACACGTGCAGGCCAGCCCCATGCCCCGTCCATCCCTTCCGGTCGGGATGCCATGTGCTGAGCACGGCATTCCGCCTGCGGGCAAGCGTGAGTCGTGTGGCTGAGACACTGGCCACACGCTATCTCGCCGGGTTTCTCAGCCCGGAGCGGGGGGGGGATGGGACAGATCGCTGGCGTTGCAGCCAATCCTTTCCTCGTGGCCGGGGGGATGGGAAGGGATGGCAGCGGGGGCAGGGATCGGCGGGGCTGGCTGGCCTCATTGCTTGCTTGCTTGCTTGCTTTGTCTGGGGATGGGCGGATGGGGTGGTATTGGTGGGTGTCTGAGCGGCTTCGGTTTCGGGGGAGATGACGGATCTCGGAAAGGTAACGTCGATGGCGGGCAACGCGGTGATGAGGGATATCTGAATTCCCACATTGCGCACTGTGGATGGATCATGGACGGCGCCTCTCGGGCGATACTCGCGACCCTTGCCGGCGCCTCGGACGCCACAACGAAGAAATCAAGATGTGTTGGTCGATGGTGCCGTTTTTGGGGGCTAGCTCAGACGCCCCCGGATGGACATCAGGCCACTTTCTCTGGTTCCGAAAATTCTAGTCAGCTCTACGGGCCGGGTTCTCGTTCGGCGCCAGTCGGGGCATTCATTCAGAGCTCGGTTGCTTGCTGTGGTGGAACGAGGAAGTCCTGGACTTCTGGACTCCTGGCTAGTTGCCTCTTCTCAGCGCGAGCGGCGGCAAAGGGCAAAAGAGGCAGCATTGCCCCTTCGTGTTTCTGGGAAATTGTGTAATGTTATCCATCTCGGCGCTTGAGATATTCTCATTCTACGGATGGACCAATGCCGTCGTCGACGGGCACCAGAAGCTGGCGGCTGTTGATTATCGGGAGCCGCGTTCGCGTTGTACAAGATACGGAGCTCATCTTGAATACTCATCAGAACGCTTCCACGCTGCCCAGACATCCGGCCACACTCTGCCAGCCTTTTCTGAGCCAGCTCCAGTCTCCTTCAGGTCTGGAACACCGCCCCCCTCGTGCCAGTGTAAGCCCCCTGGTGCTATCAACCGTGATAGTGCATGCACAGCAGCCACCCGGATTACTGAAAACGTCCTTCTGGACGAAGCCTGGGGAAACCCAAGCTTCAGTGGCGTCCGCTCAACGGGAACGCTCAATGCACCAGGCTCAATGCCCCGAGCCTGTCGAGCTTGTCCAGGCCGGCGTCGGCCTGGACGGAACGAAGCGAGGCACCACCCACTGCAAAAGCAACAAATTCGTATGATTTTCAGCCATCCTGATAGAGCCTGGTCTAAGCTTTTCAGGGAGGCACTTGCGCAGGTCGGGAGGTTACGAAATCGATATTCACCCCCCGCTTGCAGATCGAGGTTTGGCATCCCCGCGGAGGCGCTCCCTGGCCTATCACCACCGTCTCCGGAGCCAGCTCCTCAACCTATCAACCCCCATACCCCTATTCCCGTTCTGTCAAGAAAAAGCAACGGCCATGAGGCCATGGCGCGCGGCAGTTACAACCTTACCTAACCCGAAAGAAATCAAGGGGTTGTTCGTCATCGTCGTCAGAAGCGCATGTGGAAGCGGATGCACAACTGATATCGCGGGTGTTGGTTCATTAGAAAAGAGCAAGTAAATCGAAGGGAGTGGTCCTAGCGACAGAGAAATAAGAAAATCACCGGAAGACAAAAACGAGACAGAAAGGGAGGCGAAGTTAGTGACATTAAGAGACACCACAGCAGGAAATAGGTCAAAGTTCAGCGGACTGTCTCCTTCTATTACAATTCTTTTGAGTCTAGATAGCATCCATTCATACACGCGCGGGAGAGAGAAAAAGAGAGAGACATCCAACAAGGGAGGACACATCCAGAACATGGGAGACACCCGGGAACAGAAAGACATGCTCAGGAGAAAGAGGGAGTGACATACAGGAGCCATGGCGAGACGCACAGATACAAAGGGAGAGACGCATCACACAGAGAGACTATGCATCACAAAGATGATCCATCGCAGAAAGAGAGCCAAACTAAATGATAAACAAGTATCCATATCAAAATCCTTTCTTAGTTGACTAGTTAGTTACCTATACAGAGAGTATACATCACAGAGAGGGAGAGACACACAAAAGAGGGAGGCAGACGCTCCGAGAGAAAGACACACACACCTTCAGAGGCACACAGTCGAGCGAGGGCAAGTCCCAACCCAGTCCATTCAACAGAGGCAATCTCATTCCCAGACCCAAGAACAAACAACAACACACCCCACCCCATCCCATCCCATCCATCAACCTCCTCTCGCTTGCAACACCTCGTCCATCCCATCATCGCCATTAGCCTCACCCAACCAAAACCACAAGAGCATCGCAATCGAGAGAAGACCACCGCCACCAAAGGCACAACGAGTAGCAGTAACTAAGATATACACATACAAAACCCCAAACCCAACACAGCCTGCCCCAGCCTACATAACTAACCCAAACACGCACAAAACGGCAACGAGCGTACCATGCACGCCATCATCTCTTCCTCTGCTTCTTCTTGCTCCCACCCCGCTCCTCCTCCTCCATCCCCCCCTCCCGATCCCTCTTAGCAGCCTTCCGCTCCAGCTCATCCCAATCCTCGCCCTCCTCCTCATCACTCATCTCCGCCTCGTCGCTGGCGTCAGCCGACGCGTTAGAGTCATAATCCGACCCCTCCTCGCTCGACTCGGACGCGTCGTCGAGCTCGCTGTCGTCAATCTCAAACGCGCTCTCCTCCTCGGACTCCTCGGCGCCGTCCTCGTCGTCCGAGTCGTTCTGCAGGAACCCCCAGCCGCCGTCGACGAAGAACTGGTGCGGGTTGGCCGTCACCGTCTTCATGATGACCGACCAGTTGAGGTTGAGCGGGCCCTCCGAGTACGCCAGGTCCGACGAGTCGAGGAAGTCCTTGACGTCCTCGAGGGATTCGACGGGGATGGTGTTGATGTGCGCCGGCGGCCGCGAGAAGTCCTTGAAGACAAAGACGAGGTCGAAGTTCTTGAGGCCGAACTGCACGCGCTCGAGGTGCGCCACCTCGATGTCGTCGATGGTGATGACCATGAAGGGCGGCTCCGTGATCTGGATGAGGCACTCAGTCGTGGGCTGGATGTAGACGTTGCTGCGGTTGGGCACGCCGTTGAAGCCGATCTCGCGGAGCGGCATGTCGACCTCGATGCCCTCGTTGCGGCCGGCCTCGGCGATCTTCTCGGCGAAGCTCTTGAAGAGGCGGTCGAGCTCCGCGCGGCGGCGGCGTTCCTCCTGCTCGGCCTCGAACTCGTCCTCGTCGCCGTACCGGTACTTGCGCTTCCGGTTGCCAGTCTCGTCGAACTGGATGTCGGTCGCCTCTCTGTAGAACTGCACATCCTTGGTCTTCTTCTTGCCGAAGAGGATGGGGTCCTTGAGGTGCATGTGGATGATGACGATCAGCTCGTTCTGGCACGGCTGGAAGAAGAGGTGGCGGACGTTGGAAAAGAGGACGTCGACCCGCTGTGTCGTGCTCAGCGGCGACTGGTACCGGATACCGTTCTGGTGGATCTCGACCTTGCCGGGTACCCGCTTGCCTTCCATGGCCGGCCGGATGAAGACGTTATCTAACACGGCCGGGCGTCGATCTGAATTGCACGTTAGTGTCCGACAAGCAGAGACGGAATTGGTCGGGTGAACTTACTTCGGATCTCAATCAGCTTGTCCTGCTCCACCACATCCTCCATGTCCTTCTTCTCCTGCTCCTTCTTGTTGGCCTCGCGCTTGAGGTTGGAGATCTGGTTCGCGATGTCCGCGTACCGGTCACCGTCCGTAGACCGGAAGGTCAAGCTCCTGACGAAGTGGGCAGATGCGTCCTCAAAGGGTTGCTCGTCCTTGCGGCCGACGCCCTGGCCGGGAGACAGAAAGTTGATGCGCAGGAATGACCACTCTCCCTCATCGCTCTTACTGGCGTTTTTGATCGTGTTGATGTGGAAAGGCACGGGCCGGCCCATGACAGGCAGCACAATGGTGGCGTTCTTCTGGTCGATGACGATTCCCATGTCGCGAACCTTTGGCGGGAACTGGTTATCGCGCTTGTAGGACTCGAAGCGCTTGAACTTCTTGATCTCGACGCCGTTCTTGTCGGCGGTGGACTCGGTGTACTTGGCCAAGCCCTCCTTCTGCTTTTTGGACGCGAGCTCCTTCTGATGTCCACGCCGTTTCTTATCGGCGTCATCGTCGGGCGCCGAGTTCCGCTCCGAGCGCAGGCGTGTGCTGGTGATGTTCTTAGTGGCAACAGCCCCGACCCGCGAGTCCCGCTTCTCCTTCTTGGGAGTTGGCTGGGCCTCCTCCTCGTCCTTAAAGAAGAACGAAGTCGCGTCGGCGTCGGCCGGCGCCTCCCCGGTGAAGACGACCACCTCGCCGTTGGTCATGACACGGATGGTGTCGGTCAGAACAAGCGAGTAGACCTTGCTGTTCTTGTCTTGCGGGTCGGGGTTCTGGATATCGCTGAACCCCGTGGTGATGCAGAGCGTCATGCCGTCGCGCAGCGTCCGCGAGTTCTTGGCGCTGAGGACGAGAGTCGGGTCCTTGCTCTCCAGGCCGATGCCGTATCCGACGTTCTTTAGGAAATGCTTCTCGAGTTCGGGCTTCTTGGACTTGATGAGGCTCAGGGCCTTGTTGTAGACGTCCTTGACGGCAACGCCGTCCCGGATCTCCTTCAGGATCAGGTTGTGGACCACGAGCAAGAACTTGTAGTTGCTCTCCTGCGACTTGTTGGGGTCGACCATGAAGGTACGGGCGATCTGCGAGCAGTACGACTTGTATCTCAAGCCCATGGCCGCAACGATGATGCCCGGATGGAGAGGCTGATCATCCGAGTCGGTTTGCCACTTCAGGTCGAACTTGCCGCCGCTCTGCACAATAGGGCCGAGGATCCAGTCGAGCTGCTCGGGGTCGAAATCGGCGGGCATCTTCTGGCGGTTGGGAAGCTCGACTGTCTTCCAGAACTTGGCGTCCTCAAGCTTGCTAAACACCTTATCGGCAAGCGCGCTGTGCCTAATCTTTTTGTCTTGGTCGAGAATGTTGGACATCTCGTCGAGGAAGTAAGGGGTCAGGAGGGCGACGCAGGCCTTGGAGGAGGTCCGCATGGCGCGGAGCTCCGCCTCATCCTTGACCGAGAAGGCACCGGCGGACAGGGCCGTGGCAATATCAACCTCCTCGATGTCCTTGCAGCTGCTGGCAAAGATCTTCTTCCATTCGTCGATGAACGGGCCGCGGGAGGTGTCCTTGGTGAGCACGCCCACCTTTTTCTGCAGCACCACTCCTGTCAGCTCTGTCCGGCAGCGCGGCGACGGGGCGCGGTATGCGTGACTCATGACTTACGCCTGCTGCCTTGATGGCATCTGTGATTTTGGCGAATAGTTTCTCGTTCTCGGCGTTGTCTTTGCCTTTGACGAGGACTTCGACGGGGAACCGGCCGCCCTTGATCTGGTCGAGGTACTTGGCTGCGCGACGCGAGTCAGACAGAGCTGTCAGGACAGAAGGGCAATCGGTCGGGCAAAAGCAAACCTTTCTTCTGGGTGGTGAGGATGTAGAGTGTGTCGAGCGTAAAGAGCATCAGCGTTGTCGGGAACTCGTAGCCAAGCAGCCAGAACTAGAAGGGCGTCGTCTGTCAGCGCTGCGCGGAGACCCAGCTGCATCGTCGCGTCGTCCCAAAATAACCTACATGCATGGCATTGTTCTTGTAGAACTCGGGCTCTTCCTCGACCTTGCCCATCAGGATGACGATGGACGAGGCGCCGGCGAAGAGCGCGTCGCCGGAGCGCTTGTCGGCCTTCCATGCCGTGATGAAGTGCGACAGGCGCTCCTGGAAGGCCTTGGCGTCGATCTTGATCTCGGCCATGGTGCGCGATTGACGATGGCAGAGCTCCCCGGGCTGCGGGTTTGATGATGCAGGAGGGAAGTGTCGTCGCCCGTTGGCCGGAAATGATGCGACAAGCAAATAACCGCGATGGAGCTGCGGGTTGCCAGGGAGCTGCTTGGCTGGGGACGGCCACCAGGTGCAAGGCGGTGGCCAAGGCCAAAAAATTCCCGGGGGTCGCGTCGCTCTCAGGCACGTCACGGGCCGCTCTGGCGCGTGTCGGTGGGGCGGCTGCCTAGCGTTAAGTGGTTTCTGCAGTGGCCTGCAGGCTGCCTAAGGCGGGAAGGGCGACCGCAACTGCTGGAGCCACAGCAAAACCGATTCGGTTTGAGCTTGACCACCAAAAATCGGGGTGCGACTTGTTTGTTGAGCAAAAATGAGGCAAGAAGAGAGCTTGAATCCAATTTTTGGGGATGTTGTCTGATTGAATAAATTCGCTCGAGTGATGTTGCTCAGGCTTCTGCAGTTGTTGGAGGTTCAATTCGGAATCGATCGAGTTGCGCGGAGAAGAGCGAAGAGGTCAAAGAGACGACGGGAATTGGAGCTCGATAAGAATTACAGGCAATAAAGAACCCGAAATGATTGACTTAAGCAGCTGGTACCTAGGTGAATTTACACATACACGCAACACTCGCTAGGCAATGGCAAACAGACAGCTTCATTTTAGGAAACGAGACATTGGACAACAACATGGACGGCAAAGAAAAGACTGGAAAGAAAAGACACCCTATGCCACCTATGCGCCGTGTGATCCCATATCCCAAACAACTCTAGTAAACCGCAGCACTAAACTGCGCCGGCTCTCCAACATTCAACCTTTCCGCACCCTGCCCTCCTCTTCGCCCGCTACGACAACGCTCATTGTGCCGCCGCATGCCCCGGAGCAGGCGCGGACGGTTGGTTCCAGGACAGATACGAGGGATCGCCCAGCTTGCGGGGCTTCCACAGGAAGAAAGAGAGGATGAAGTAGACGTCCAGGATCAGGCAGATGCCGCCGACGATCAGGAAGATGATGCCCGGCCAGATGTTGCGGGAGCCCATGGTGGAGATGGTGGTGATGACAAAGGCCTTGCGGCCGTTGTACACGGTCGTGTCAAAGTTGTCCTCGATGTCGACCTGGTACTGGCCCGTCTTCATGCTGTCCCCCTCGTTCTTCTGGTAGAGCTTGAAGAAGTTGGGCGCCGCCGCGAGCATCATCCAGTTCTGGAAGGCCTCGTCCTCCTTGAGGTTCGGCGGGGGGTTCTCGGCCGTGTAGCCCTTCTGGTACCGCCGTTGCCAGTTCGGCGGGGGCACGATCTGGTCGTTGGTGTACTTGGTGGCGCCGTAGAGGTCCTTCATGCCGCCCCAGGCGATCCCCGTGGTGGCCATTTGGTACGTCTCGTTCTGGGCGCTCGAGCCCGGCACCGACAGGAGGAGCGGGGCCGAGAAGGTGTCGTTGAAGAGGGAGTTGGCCACAAGACCGCACGGGTAGACGATCTTGCCGGATCCCAGCGGGTCGTGGGCGATGGGGTCGCAGGTGGAATCGTTGATGGTGCGGCCGTCGACGGCGTCGCCCAGCAGCTGCTTGGCATTGAACGAGTTGACGTAGCGACGGTGGTTCTGGTAGAAGTTCTCCAGGTTGTAGAAGAAGCTGACGGTGGGCTTCAGCTCCTCGGGGATGTTAAACTGGACCCGGCAGTAGGTGCGGTTGTCCTTGAAGCCCGGCGCCTGCACCTCGACCGTCTCCCGCTTCCACTCGGCGACATAGGGATCGAAATTGCTGTCGGCCTTGGAAGAAAAGTGCGCCGTGATGTGCTCAACAGGCAGCGTGCCGAACTTGCCCTCGGGCGCATCCGTCTGGCAGTCGGTGTAGTCGATCTTGATGTCGCGGACCTGGAGGCGCGGACACGGAAGCGCCGGTTAGCATACGCCACGCAGAGGGAGGAGAGAGACGGGCAGGCCGCAGGCGGGTGTCCGTACCGTATGCGCGAGCCATGTCAGGTAGGCGCCAAAGCCGAGGTAGATGGCGGCGAGGATGGAGAAAATGGTGACAATGAGTTTCGGGGTCAGCACGCACTGCCAGGCGCGCATGCGCTGCTGGCGGAAGGCGGTGTTGGGCGGGCGGTTCTTGGGCCCGTCCGGCTCGGAATTGGCATCGTCGCCGGTCTCGGGGCCGGCTCCACGGCGACGGCGGGGCGCCATGGTAGGCTGGTTCTGGTGGTCGTGGGTGGTGGTTGATTCCCAGGGTCCCGGGATGTCGAGGAGGGAGTTGAGCCTGTGTAAGAAAAGGAGCGTTTCGAAGACACGGAGCGCTCGGTCTCAGCCCACGGCGCAGGGTGGCTCGGGGTGGCCCGTGCTGGCTTGGCACAGAGGCTGTGACAGCCCAAGATGACGACCAATCTGGGTCCCTGGGATACCGGGATCTGAGGAACGAACACGGCCAGTCACGGGACTTTTCACGTGAGACTCTTCCCTCGTGTTGGGCTGGCGACCTGTTTGCTTCATCGGGCAGTTCCTCGCTGACGCGCGCGGCTGACGCGCGCGGCCGACACATGAGACAGATCGGCACGGTGGCAACAAGCTTGCCCACACCCGCTCCACCAGGCAGCCCTCGCAATGCAACTGACATCAGCTCAATCAGCCATCAGCCATCACCATTTGCAGCTGTCTTCTTTTTGGCGTCAACAGCGGCCAGCCAGCGTTATTTCCTTTGTACCCCTGCCCCTGGCAAGCAGCAGATTGAAGCACAGCGCACAACGCCAAGTTGTGACTTGTGTTGGTTGCCGCTTGCCGCCTGCGTTGCCGGCGAGCTGCGGCAGATCTGCACAGAAGCCGCCAAAGAAGGTCGGTGAAGTGAATCGGGCAGCACGTCAGCGAGCTCCGGAGGGGCCAACCAGAACTCTCCACGGCCAGCCCGCCGCTGGATTGGGTCGTGTGCAGCACACGAGGCTGGATAGAGTTAGAGCGGTCGGGTCACTCCCGAGTCCGTGCGTCTTCTAGAAATGTTCGACGCAAATGAGCGGTCATGCCGAGCAGCAACTTGTGGAGAAAGCGTGGGCAAGGTCCTGGTCGGGGAGGGGGCCGAAGGAGGGGAAGAAGCTGGGCAGCTCGCGTCCACACTGTGATCTGGAACTGGGCTCTGGAAGCTTGGAGACCCGTCACGGGCCCGCGCACCGGGTTCCTGCTGCTGCTGCTTCAAGCTTGTGAATTGATTTATTGGGCCAGGGCAGGTCAAGCAGCAGCAAAGAACGGGCAAAGAACAGGCAAAGAACAGGCAGCAGAGTGCACAAACGGGGCTAATAAATGCACCGTTCCAACTTCCCCGCGACAGCAAAGAAGCCCGCCCTGGATCGGGCCCGGCTGCTGCTGGGGATCGACTGCAAGTTACCCCAGCGATGATGCACGAACGTGCGCCAGCAGATAAGTCTACTGTCCGTACTGTACAGAAGACACTGCAGTGAGGTAAGGCAGGGCGGAAGCGGGAAGCACCCCACTCCATCAACTGGAAACCTCCCTTCAGCTTCATGCTCCCATCTCCCCGCCCTCTCGTCTTCTGAGCAAACCTTGGGCCCCCCATCGCATCCCGACCCAAGCTGTCTTCTCCCCGTCTGCCGGAAACACTGCTTGATTCGATCTCGCCAGTCCGCCATCCAGCCTTGATCGCCGCGGGCTCGTCCTCATTTCGAGCCATCGCTGCCGTCGCCGATCTCTGTGCGCCTCCTCTCCCCTCCCAACAAAAACGAAGGCGCTTGTCGGGCCTAATCTCGCAATTCGTCTCGTGGTTGCGCCGGTCTCGTCTTGTCCCGGTCTTTGTTCATTGTCCCACACCGCCAGCCCCCCACCTTCCCTCCACCCCCCCTCCCCCTGCGAAGCAACCATCTCGGCTTCATTTCCGCGGCCTGGTCTTCTTTATCACGCGCGAATTGTCACTGCTGGCTTTCGTCGGGATCCTGCCTTTCCTCCCGAGCAACCACCGCAACGACCCGTCCTGCAGAGCAGGTTGAGACGACACCAACGCTGCACGCGCTGTCGACGACGCAGCCTTGCAGGCATCAATACAGTGTAAGCCTCCATCATGCCTCCGATGACGCTTGCTGGCTGTTCTCTGTCGATTCTCTGCCGGAAATGCTGCTCTCTGCAGAGCTTCTGCAGACTCCCACGGCACAGAAAGGGTTACAACTGCAGTCGGTAGCCTGCCTGCACTTATAACATCACTGCAGCAGCATCTTCCCGCCATGCCGCAGGACCGCTTGACGTGGCCCATCCTTTTTGTCCTGCAAACCCCTGATAGCCTTCATGCAGCCGGGAAGGCCACCGATTGTGTTGGACAGCCTGCTAACTTTGCTCTACAGGTCCCCGGTATCATAAACCAGCACCCGATCCAGCAGTTTGGCACATATCTCCGCCACGCACATAAGGCTCGCCGGACGATCGCGACTTGGATCTGCCAGAGCCACATCTTCGCCCAGAGATTTTATCCGATATGTCGAGCTCGAGCTTCACCAGCCCCTTCGGGGCGAACTCGAACCCCTTTGGGTCCACGAGACTGGATACGGGGGCGATGCAAAGGGTGGCCGAGGAGGACGAGAACGACACCATCACGTCCCCCACGACACCAAGTTTTGGCCAATCGGGGGGCACCCTCTTCCGGGGCCCGTTTGGGGGCGACGGCTCCGACTCCCACCCGCCCGGCATGCGGAGCCCGCCGAATCCAGAAGGCTACCCGGCCCAATATAACTTTGCTCGCCGCACCTCGGTCTCGGCCGAGTCCCTGAAGCCGGTCGCGGACAGCTACGACAACTGGTCGCCGCCGGTGCATCCCAAGACGCCGGGGCAGCTGGAGCGTCTGAAAGAAGCCATCAGCGGCAACTTTTTGTTCAGCCACCTCGACGACGAGCAGAGCGCCCAGGTCCTCGGTGCTTTGTTAGAAAAGCCGATCCCCACCAAGGGAATCAAGGTAAGCAAGCGGCAGCCACGGCTCCTCGTTGATATCTGGCTAACGATGTGTGCCCAGGTAATCACACAAGGCGACGCCGGCGACTTCTTTTACGTGGTTGAGAAAGGCACCTTCGACATCTACGTCAACCCCAAAGGCTCGCTGCAGTCCGGGCCAGACGGGATGGGACAGAACGTCGGCACCATCGAGGCGGGCGGGTCGTTTGGCGAGCTCGCGCTCATGTACAACGCGCCCCGGGCGGCGACCATCATCTCGGCGGAGCCGCAGTGCACGCTGTGGGCGCTGGACCGGGTGACGTTCCGGCGGATCCTGATGGAGTCGACGTTTGCGCGGCGGCGCATGTACGAGGGCTTCCTCGAGGAGGTGCCGCTGCTGTCGAGCCTGACACCGTACGAGCGGTCCAAGATTGCCGACGCGCTCGAGAGCCAGAAGTTCCCCGCGGGCCACGCCATCATCCGCGAGGGCGACCCGGGCCACTCGTTCTACCTGCTCGAGTCCGGCGAGGCCGTCGCCTATAGGAGCGGCAACGACACGCCGGTGCTGCACTACAAGAAGGGCGACTTCTTTGGCGAGCTGGCGCTGCTCAACGACGCGCCCCGCGCTGCCAGCGTCGTCAGCCAGACCGAGGTCAAGGTCGCCCGGCTCGGCAAGTCGGCCTTTCAGCGGCTGCTGGGGCCCGTCGAGGGCATCATGCGGAGGACCAAGTACGTGGGTGTCAAGACCGGGGTCGAGGAGATGGACCCGCTGCAGGTGTCGGAGGGCAAGGGAAAAGCGATTTAGCGGTGGGTGGACGGGATGTCATTGAGAATATGCAAGAGCAACATTTACCAGGGCACCGGGAGAAAGAATAGGAGGGGTGGTGCAAAGTTGTGGTACCAGGATCGGGGCGGCGTTTTAGGAATTCCCAAAGCTTTCGTTTTGCTTCAGATGGTGCCTGCTTGGACTATCCTCGGCAGATAGGCTCAACATGTGTATCCGTTTCCATCCTCCTCCTCTGCCCTCCCGTAACCATTATCAACCCAATCCATCCATAACCGCCATCTTTTCCACCCACTAGGTATCACCATCCCCATCCCCCCCAAATCCCACACCCTCCTCCCCCACCCTCCTCACCCCCTCCCCCTCCCGCCTCAACCCCTCAACAGCAACC
>FTCU01001379.1_pt1 | contig 29491 bp, 22 predicted proteins | sample 1639521 | NCBI WGS metagenome assembly FTCU01 (sample SAMEA3914864, study PRJEB12502) | metagenome | biome: forest; material: soil | place: USA | collected 2012-03-12 | depth 0.3 m
CCACCAGAGCACGCCGGGCCCGTGGACAAAGCACTACCCATGCCCCGTGGAGTGGCCAAACGGGCTGACGCTCGAGGAGAAGAGGCGAAAGATAGGCCATTTCATTGGGGTGGAACCCGCGTACTGGTATTTGGATTTGAGAAGAGGCCTGAATTTTTGTTTTCCTTTCCTGCTTCAGGCTGGGGAGAGCGGTTGAGGAGAGGGAGAGGGGGGAGAAGGGGTGAGACGGGGAGAAAGGGTGAAGAGCGGGGAAGAGGGATGAAAGGGGGGGGAGCGGGTGTAAGGGAGGAGACTGAGGATGCTCTAGGAGTTGCTCATTAAAGAATGCAGATCAAGATTGGACATATTCTCTGATTGTGCTATATGTACTGTACTGAGTATATAGGGTTGAATCAAGAAAGGGGGGTTCAGGGATCCAGTTTGCCAAGTGGGCCAAATGGGTGGTGGGCCAAATGGGGGGTGGGCCAAATGGGGGGTGGGCCAAATGGGGGGTGCCCGACTTAATCGCTGCGCAGCGTTGAGAGCCGCGCAGCCAAAATCCCCAGCCACCCACACCCCATCCCTTGGGCGATTACTTCCTCCTCTGTTTGAGCCCAGTTTTGAAGCTTTCTGGTCAATCTGGCGATATTCTTGGCGAATCCCGTCGAACCGTTCTGAGCCGTTTGATAGCTTGCTTAGGTACCCAGCGACCCAACGCCCTTGAACTCCATCCTCAAAACGGCTAGGCCAGCCCAGCAGAACAATCTCACAGTTACGCAGCCACCCGCCTCGTCGTACTATTTGGTTCAGTATGCCCTCTGCGAGGCGCTCCAAGCTGGGGCGAGCGAATACGGCCTACGACAGATTCACGTAAATATATCGCCAGAGTAACAAACGGCTTTAGTTTTCGGCTTCAATTTGCCCAGATGCGGTAACAACGGCGGGCATGAAACAGCTGTCAAGTGCCACGACGAAGTCGTCGTGCAGCTTCTTGCACTGCTGCTCCTTCTCGGACCAGTCGTAGGTGTTGGCCTTGGAGTCGACGCAGTGGATCTCCTTGTGGTAGTCGATGAGGGCCTCGATCGTCCGGGGGTCAGCTTGTAGGCCACCTCGTTCCGCAGGACCATGTCGACGTGGACGATGTAAGCCTCAAGGAAGATCATCTGGTAGTTGTAGACGGCCTCGATTAGCGGGTTGGCGTCCTTCCTCAGGTCGGCCTCGGGGGCCTTGGGCACGATTATGGACGCCAGGGTCCAGATGGCGTTTGGCGACGACAGGGTCTCGGTCAGGCATCGCTGGTGCTGGGACACGCTGTTGAGCTGGCGCTTGATCTTGTTGATGCGCTTGAGCGTTTGTGTGAGCCATGGCTCGACCTTGGAGCCCAAGACAACGTTGACCGAGGAGGCGCGGGGAGCAAAGGCGGCGGCCGAGGCCGGTAATAAGTGGGATGGCATGAAAGCGAGGCAAGGCACTGGGCCCTCGAAATCGCCTAGAGAGTCGGATATCGAAGACGGCGATAACTCTGACAGCAGCTTCCTTGGAAGAGTGGAAGGATTGGAGTTTTGTTGTGACTGAGCACCAGCAGAAGCCGAGGGTAGCGAAAAAGGGGATTTGGAGTTGGCGCTGCCATGTTCTATCCCGTTCGTAACTTAACTAACTAGATCTCTGTAAACAAACCGTCGCGAAGGGACAGGGAGAAGGCTGTTCATGCGGCAGATCTGGGCCGCACCTAGGCCCATCAATCTCGTGGGTAGTCGGTGTCAGCGGTGTCATCAGCCGCGGCTGCTGTGGGCGAGACTGGCTGAGAGCTGACCAAAACGCCTGTCGCTAACATCTGCTTCCGGCTGGGCGTTGGGGTTTCCCCTTCCTTATCACCACATGGTGTCTCTTAGGAGTTCCGGCGGCCGCCTATCAACTACATCGGAGGGCAGATGGGTCTTGTGTAGCACGAGGATTGGCAAACGCGTTTGTGTCAATTTTAGGGCTGAAACTTCCACACAGTGGTGACGCCTGCCGACCGCGTGGATCCAAGTTGCTCCGAGTGCATGTACGCTGGATCTTGCTGCGCACCGCGCCTTGGAGTCAGCCACCGTCAGGCAGACGCGTCTCGCCAGGCCACCCACTGTCTCGCCTCGAGCAAGCTGCAGCCGAGACGCCACGTGCGGCTGCCTCACCCCTTCCATCGCGAGATTGATTGGCCCTGGTGCGTGCCTAGATCTGCCGCATGAACCAGCTCGCTCGCCAACCCCGGGATTCTTATGGGTCGCATCCTTGTCATCAAACAAGGCAACGATGCCCGCCGGGGCAGGTGGATCGGTTGCTGCGGCGGGAGGTGGGTGTGCGTCGACGCGGGAGGAGGAGATGTGGTTGGGACGGTGGGGTTGGGGAGGAAGAGGATGAGAAGGAGAGCTGGTTTCGCATGTGGGGCGTGTTGTTCCCTGGTGTGGAGAGGCCGGAGAGTGTGTACTTGGATGCGTGAGAGGAGAGGGAGGTTGTGGTTTTGCGCAGGTTCTGGAGGAGGGTTGGGCCGCGCGTGGTCAGGGGGCTGTTGGGTCCCGGAGGAGGAGCGGATCTCGCGACGCGGGAGGCACTGGCTGGGTCGGTGTTGCAAGAGATGGTTGAACAGGCGGGGCTGGTTGGGAGTTGTTGAGAAGTCAACTTTACAGACTACTAGTGGGCTCGTGGGCATATTGGCTACTGGGACGGCGTTTGGGCAAGGAACAGATGATATAAACAGCGCACCAAAGATATCTATTTAGATAGGTACTTAGGTACCTACATAGGGCTGGCGCACGCCACAGGACGCGGCCGGAATGGCACATCAACCACGGTCCCAAGGAGCTTCTGGGACGAGTTCTACCAGCTGCACTGGAAACATGAGTTTAGTCGATTGTAGCAATGCGAGGAGGGCGGGGCTGTCGTCGCGGCCGACTAGGTCGATCAATGCTGGACACAAGCCAAAGCGCGAAGCCAAGTAGGCAAGTTAAACCAAGCTTAGTTACCAGGATGTTGTGACTGGTAGATGCCCCTGTCTGAGCCGCCGTTGATCCCCTGACTGAGTGCCGCGAGCACAGCCGTGGCTGGTTAGCTATGTACATAGGGATAGGGTTGTGGCCCACGTCGGGGGTATATCCCCTGCCGCTGCGAGGGTCTTGGTTACGTTTGGCGCAGCCACAAACATCACATGCCCTTCGCAAGGTCGACCACGCCATCAAACCCCTGACACCGAGCCGCCGTTATGTCATCACCAACACCCGTCCCTGGGCAAAATCTCACGGTGTTTTCAAGTTTGAGCTCTTCACTCGAGATGTCATCAAATTCTATACCCATCAGATTCTATACCTCCCCGCGTATCGGCCGACTTCCTCTCCCCCTTCCGGGCCCACTCCCAAGCCAGCTCCGGACATTTCAGCAACGCCACCTCACAAGCGCAAAAGATCACAGCTACCAGACAGCACCTCGAACGACGAAAGAGCCTAGGCTGTCTAATGGGAACGTCGGTTTCGTCGAGAGTGAACGAAGGGTGATTGGGTAAGGGGGAGATGAGGATCGGTTTTTCTATCCTATTACACTTGACCTGTCTCGCCCTTCCAAGTCCCTTCTGATAACTATCTTCTTCGCCCGATAAACCCCGCCTAGGTTTACTCAGCGCAGTATCCATTCTTCCGTCTCTGGATGTCTTGGACTGCGATATACGCGAATGTCATAGCCGGCCCGATCGTAACCCCGGCCCCCAAGGACGTCGCGCCCATTACAGACGCAGCAGAATTTCCAGCGGCATAGAGACCTGGTATAACGCTTCCGTCCGGCCGAACGACCCGGGCGAACTCGTCTGTCAATAGCCCGCCCTTGGTTCCTGCGTCTCCGGGTTGCACCGGAACTGCATAAAACGGCGCCAGGGCGACAGGCCCAATGTTGGGGTGACGAGCGGAGCGGTCTCCAATAAACGCCTGGTACTCGCTTTGACCTTTGCGAAATCTCTCGTCTCTGCCGATTTCGCACGCTTTATTCCATTCTTCAACGGATTTGGTCAACCTGGCACCATCAACACTGATCTGCTCCGCCAACTCGGATATCGTGTCCGCTTTGCGGATGTAGCCATTCGCCATGGCCTTGTCCGTGGGCTCGGTTCCTGGTCCGAGAGATCCAAGAGTGTAGCGCTTTCGATAATTCGAATCCAGGATTAGCCATGCTGGACCGCAGCCTTTGGCTAGATGCTTGTGTAAAGAACGGCCGGCATCACCATACGGGTCCGCCTCCGAGAGGAACCTCGAGCCTTGTCCGTCCACAATGATACAATTCGGCTTGGCTATTTCGAACATCGCGGGAATTGTTTGTCCACTTAGTGGATCGGCCATTGTCGGGATCCACCATGCCTCTCCCAAAAGGGCAGTAGCCGCGCCAGCCCTTTGACCGGCACACAGAGCATCGCCCGAGTCGCCGTTGGGTTGGGTGAGAGTCCACTTTGTTTGTGTAAACGGCAGGTGTTTATCGCGTAGGTCCTGTCTTCGCGCAAAGCCGGCGGCCGCGAGGATGACTCCATAACGAGCATATACCGTTGTAACTTGGCCGTTAGCAAGCTGTATGTTGCCGCCTCGAACATGGCCATCCTTGATGACAAGGTCCACTAGTCGCGCGTTGAGATGGATCGATGGCTCGCGTGTCTCGTCTCGTAAGAACAACGCTAGAAGCTGTGCCACGAGCGAACATCCCATGTATACGGGAGAGCACATCATTACCGTGAAAAACTTAGCGCAGAACTTCATCCAGCAGTTCTTCAGAAAGTCCAAAAGCGATGCATGGGGCTTTGTGAGAATGCGAAAGTCGTGGAAGTACTTGGCCGGCGCCGAGTGCGGAGGTCGACGAATCTTGTTGTTCCAGCTTCCCAATGCGGCGGCGTCAAAGACTGCGGGATCTAGCGTGCGGCCGCCGGACGGTAAGGCGCCCTCTATCTCGGGATGGTAGTCGGGAAATGGCGATGGCTTTGGCGACCATTTAACGCCCCGTTTGATAAGGAACTCGACCATCTCCGGCCCTTTGTCCAAAAAGGCGTCGATCCTAGCGTCGGAAGACTCGCGCCCCTTCCGCCCATGTTGCGCAAGTGAATGGCTGATGTAGTCCCGTGAAGATTCTTTCGTGTCGAGGACCCCACGTCCCACCGAGATCGTGTTGTTTGGGATCCAAATGGTGCCGCCGGAATACGAAGTCGTCCCTCCAATCTTGTCGGTTTTCTCAACAAGGATTACGTCCAGGCCGAGGGACCGTGCGACGGCAGCAGCCGTAAGACCGGCGGCTCCGCTGCCTACAATCAGGGCGTCGACTGCGAGGCCGAACATCGGTCCTGATCCGTCACCCAACGCAGATAGGAGATTCCAATTGTATCTTTTACAAACCTGAGCGTCGGCGAAGCTAGAGAAATGAGAGGCGAGAGGGAAGTCAAGGTAATGGAAGTTATAGTGGATGCTATCTCTCCAAAATCGGCTTCTAGAGCCGTAAGTGCATCCCGTCAGTTGCGAAACCCCACAGCACGCACGCATGTCATTTTGAGATTCAAGAAACCAAAAGCCGGTTTTGAATGCACTTGTAGGCTGCCACAATAGAGTAGCACTGTAACAGTCTTAGAACAGTTGACAAGCGCACCCATTCCGGGGCGGCTGGAAACCGCTCCCGGCACGCCATCGCCGCGCGGTGCTCGCCATCGCCTGCGAGCCGCAGCACCCCAGTAGACATTCGTCAAACAATGCCATGCGTTACAAGACGACGATCGGGCTGAGCACCGCGCCGCGCCTCTGCAGCGCCACTGCCGACTACCCCCAGCCGGTCGGTGGCGGCAGCCAGCCCGAGAGCTAGGGCCAACCACGCTCCCGTGTTGGGGCGTCCACCAGAGGACTCCGAAAGTGTGAGGCGTCTATAGTAACGGAGAATGGGCGATTCCACCTGAGAGAACATGATTGCGACATCTATGTTATCGCTCAAACTGCTTCTATCTCCAGCTAGATAGCATCAGCGACAACGCTCGAGGTGACACGACCTACTAGAGTCCCAATTCGAGCGTTGTGAGGTTTTTGGTCATAGAACCCTAGTTTGCCCAGAAGATGATGAGATTGCTGCTAAGCGCCCGTCTAGCTCGGAGCGGCCGGGCAACCAGCCTCGCATTGCATCTATAGCGTTACCAAACCCAGTAATGTGAATATTGAAACACGAGCATTAAAATTAAGAGATAACTGTCAAGTGCTATAATACGTCCGCACGTCCCTGCGAGACCGCCCAGGCTTCGCGCACCCGGTCTGTCCAAGTCACACTCACCAAGTCCCCCGACTCTTCCTTCTCAGCGTCCAGGAGCAACATACGACATCATGAGTCCGCGGGAAAGCCTCGAGAGTGCTAGAAATGCGAGTGTAAAGCTAACATTCTGCCTTTCCATGCATTACACGCCTCAAAAAACATCTCACGGCAAGCAACATGGCACGACCTTGGGCTCTCCTTTCCAATATCAACCGCCTAGAACCTCTTCTCCCTTGATATTCCCACCTGGATACTCGCATCCCCAGAGCAGCTCGACTTCCTTCGACTCTTCCCCCTGTTCACCGTCTCCGCGATTTTCGTTCCCCGAAGAGAACTCGAGAATTTTGGGCTCTCCCTTCCGCTATCAACCGCTTAGAGCGTCCCCTCGTTCAAGCCCCCCTGGGGCTCGTATCGTAACACAGGCTCCCCAGCAAGATCGCCACGGCGCTATCTTCGGTCGTCACTTGCCTCGCAACACGCATCCTCGCCAGCCCTCCACGCCTCGGATACTGCTGGCGAGCGGCGCAAATATTAGTGCGCAAGGCGGTGTATATGGTAATCCTCTTCAGGCTGCTTCGTACAGAGACGACGAGGAGTTTGTCTAGATGCTGATTGAGATAGGCACGGTGAATTAGCGCGACGAGGCACAGGATATAGCTGCTAAGATTCCCCGGGCTTGGCGATGGATTAGCGCTGGCCGGCTTGACTGTTCTTACGCAAGGTCTCATCGTTGTATATATTTCTCTGCCCCTCCACTGCTTGATCAAAAAGGGGTTTTTAGGAACCGTCCCAAGACATCCACAGGCTCACCACCTAGCCCCTGCAATGTGACAACGTCACGGTATATTGCGTTAAGAGCCTTGCTATATACGTTCGGTCTTACCACTTTCTCTCAAAACCATGGCGACTGACGAGGGAAATTTCCGAACTACCAAGCAATCTAGAATCTAGATTGTTGACACTCCTCCGGGCAGCAGAGACCGTACTTGGCGAGGGCGCCTACAGCGTTGGCGTAGGGGCTACGGAAACACTATTGAGGTCCTCACGCCGACGCTCAAAAATGGCCCTTGCCGAGCTCCGAAGAATAGCAAAAGAGAAGCTGGTAGGTCGAAACAAAAGTTGGCTTTGTCAAAACCGGAGAACGTTGCTCCACACACTCTTATCTATCATAAGCATCCGGCCCGCTCTACCGGTACTTGGCGCCCGTAAGATCCTTGCGTGCTCGCCGCCAGCGCGGATGCGTCTAGCCTCCTGTGCCTCCCGCACCTTGTGAGGCTGAAGCAAGAAAAGTTGCCGGGTGAATCCACGAGACAAGTTACGCCTAGACGAGCGGGACCATCGCCCCCCCCATCCCGTAGTTTTTCCCACAAATCCCCCACCGAGGCGACCAGGACGTCTCTTCGCTCAACGGAACAAGCCCAGAGTTGTCTAGTCTTTCAATGATCCAGGATATGCAGCCTCTTATGCCTCCCTTCCTTGACAGAAGCTTGGAGCGCCGCATTGCTTCACGGCACAGAGTCTGGAGTTTCTCCCCGGAGATGTCCTTGAAGTCGCTCATGAACTGCTCGGCATCAATCACACGGAACACGGCAAACTCGTCCTTGCACTCCGAGGAGAGCAGAGCACCATCGGCGAGTAACGTGCCGATGATCGGCAGGTCGATGCGCTTCCCAGAATACAGCTCGGTTGGTCCGGGAGGGGAGCCGGGCTTGGTGCGAATGATGCGGATGACCAAGCGGTTCCGACTGGTGGAACTCAGGTCATTGGTAAAACGAATCGTGCAAGCTTGGATGGTTTTGGTTTTGAGGAACCTTTCTAGTAAGGGGAAGAGCGCGCTTGGGTGTGAAGGATGGCGGTTGTCGGGCGTCGAGACGTGAATAGTGATCTGGAGATAACGGAGCCAGTCGATATCATACTTTAGGGACCTGACAGTCGCCCATGCGTCTGGCCGGTCGGGCGTGATGACTCGGTGTCCAGCCACAGCGGCGAAGGTCTGACTTAAAACGTCAAACTCCGGGTGGAAGTATACTACGACTCGAACGCCCCCGAGGGTAAAGCACAGCATTTTGTAGGCCTGCTTGGCGAACTCTCGCGACTCCTGTGAGATTGCTAGCTGGACTGGGTTGCGCGTCGTTTTCTGTACGATTTCAGCCTGCGCTCCAAGGTAAGGTTTGTTGACCTTTCTTACCATCACCTCAACCAACCGAGGCTGAAATGACAGCTTCCATATCGTGAGCCGCAGTTCCGGTGGGAGGTTGCCAAACAGATGAAAGTTTTGCAGCCCAAAATCTCCTACGCCTTTTCTCTCTGTAACTTGTTCCCCCTCACCCGACAGCTCTGCTGTTCGTTTGCCGGCGTGGAGTCGTTGGCTCACGGCGTCTAGGACGTATTGGGTGTCCGTGTGCTGCCTCGTAGCGTCTCGATTGTCGAGCTCATAATATTCACGGTACCGACTTGGGGTATTTGGGTTGGTTGTGTCTTGGGACGAAAGATCATATATAGGGGTTTGGGCCCCCGACTGTGGTGCTTCTACACGATCATCAACATCCGATGATGGCCAAGCAGGGCGATGGCGAGAGAATGAAAAACCGGGTGCTTACCTGTATCCATGCTATCCTTGTGCTTCCGCGTAGGGCTGGATTATTTGTGATTAGGAGACGTGATATGTGGAGGTGTCGAGCGGAATAGTCTATACTTATATCTTGGAGAACCGGGATGCTGCTCTCCTGGCACGTGGCCAACTCCGCTACTCTGTGGGCAGGAGCTTCACCAGGCACTCGATTCTACAAACACTCATTGGTATCTCTTACTGATCCCGGACACCTGGGAATGGCTATGCATCTAGCGAAGTAGGTAGCTGCTCGCCTACAATAAAGAGTGGCTAACCAGGATGGGATGGCATCATCCGTGGCGGAGACCTAGAAGACAGAGTAAGAGTTTACCAAGGAGAGTCTTCCGCCCGGCGTAGTCAGTGCTGTAGTGCTGGTCGAAACCGAATGGCATATGGTCTAGAAGCGGCTTTTTGAGCCTTACGGTCGAGCTCACCCAAACCGGGCAGATCGTTTTCGCCTCCTCAAACAGCTCTGTCTTTGGCAACAAAATGATAATTATCGGATCCAAATTCCCTGTGGGTAACCTTATGACATTGCGCCTCAACATCCAGGGCCACCCTGGCGAGCGTATGTGAGCGTTGTAGCTCAGCAAGCTCACTGACAGTAGGATAATCCTGATGAAGCCCTATATAGCCCACGTCTTAGCGCCAGTTAGCCTGCATCCGCAATAGGTGGTACATCTACTAGGGCTTCCTAGTTGGCCGCAAATCACGAGTTCCGCGAGGGCCCCTGGCCGCTTGGCATTAGCGGTCCATCGCATCACCCACATGTTGGTTAGAATTCTCAACTCTGATACAGACTCCATAAGTAGCTACGCCGCACAGTAGTATATAACCAGCCCCGCCTAAGGCTCACCTCTCTAATTTTGTGAGCCAGCGTACCTTTTTTTCGTTTCTCTAGAAACTATATTCTTCATTAACTTAAACCACTATAACACAAATCCGGATTTTAACGACATGCTAACGTTAGTAGGTTCTCTGCTCAAATCAGATTGGTCCTCCAAACTTGTTATTATTGAAGTCCTGTATATAATTAAGAAACAGGGCTGTAGTTTCTATGGCGTACGGGTTGACAATGTAGATAAGAACAGCGGAGATTGGCCAGATAATGAGGGGCTTCTCTGGGTCTACAAAGAAGGACAAGCCCTTCGAATCTGCCAAGAATGCAAGCAGCGTCCCCGATTTATTGAAGGGCAACCAGAATATAAGATACGCGAGATTATCGGTCATTACTTTGCCGAGACAGGGTCCATTTACTACGCAATCCTATGGGTAGATTATACATGCCCTACTTGGGAATTAGAAGATGATTTAGAGAGCTGTAGTCAACTCGTCACCGAATATTACGAGGCTCTTATAAACGTAGAGTAACTATGGTGATATAGCTTAGGAACTACTCTCTACAGCTCGCAAAGTGAACGGTTATCATATTTGGTACATTGTGTTCTAATAGCTCTCAGATTGAGACAGCATGGATTCCTAGATTCTGAGTCGAGGCAGCGATTCTGCAGTGGCTTACCCCAGCACTGCACAAGGAGCCTGCCTGGAATGTCCACCGTAGGCTTGTCCAAATGTCCGCCGCCCTCTGGGCTCGGCCCGGATGACGGGCAAGTTTTTGAACGAGCGTCAGTGGAGGGATGGCTTAAGGCGTTCTCCAGAGCCATTGTCTGGGTCTCCGAGGCCGTCCACACAACGCGCACCTCACCAACCCGATCTGCCACGTCTATTTTGAACCAGCACTGTCGATCCCAGAGTCCACCCGACTTTGTGCGTCCGTTCCTTTCTCATCGCTTATGCGAGATGATGCTCTTTCATAGTTGCCAAATCCAAGTCTGAAAATCTGATGCCCGTCGGAGCATGACAGCGAGGAGGATTGCGAGCCTCCACGAAGGCTACATCGCCACGGAAGGCGGCGCCGGTGCATGCCATCTCGGGTCGCTGCGTCGTTTTGCCCCCGAAAGGTCAGGTGACCTATCTTCGGTGTTCCTTTGGCAAACGGCATTTGACCAAGAAAGGCCCTTTATGAAAGAGCCAGGGAGTTTACATCCACACGTCCGAGGCACAACATTTTCAGCAGGGTATCAATCAATCTTGATTCAAATGATACATGGCGTCTTTTTCTCCACAGTCGGACACAAATGACTCGTTCGGGTTTTGCGCGGCAGCGCTGATTCGCTGTCGATTGCCTGTTTCCCTCCGGGCATCCTCGAAGAACCCGCTGTTAAGCCACCACGCACCGCACGCCGGCGTCTCTGTTGTGCCACGCCGGAATTAGGCTCTTTCTCTCCTGTCGACAAGGACACCGATGAGGCCGAGATGATACACAGGGGCATTTGAATAGCGGTGATGCCAGGGGTATGTGCCCGCGAATGGTGGCGGAGGCAGATGAAGCGTCCTAGACATATTCTGTGCCTAATGTCAACATGTGATCTACCGTGCGAAGTCGCGGGCCGCTGGCGCGGCCTGTCTGCGTGAACTGAGACAGGGATAGATGCCGCAAACGGTCGCCTGGGCGATGCAAGTTGGGAAGCGAGCTGGGTAACAGGCACCGGTGCTGGTCTCCGCTACGCCGCACAATCCCCCTCCCAGATTCTTATAAGTCAATATCTCGCCACCTCAGCGCATCGTTGATTTACCCTATTCAAGACATTACCGCGGAAAAGACGTGCCTGGATATTTTACACGAACACAGACCGCCGAACTCAACCCTACTTATTCTTTCGAACACATCTTACCGTACTCACAGCATAGCCTCACTCCCACAGCTTGTTCTAGCCGAGGTCGACGCCGAAGCACTGGAGCGCTTTATCCATCAGCCAGTCAATAACGAAATGATCAGATATTTGGCCAAAAGCGCCGCCGGCGTCGTAGAGTGCGATCCGGACATGACGCTTCCGCCTGCAGCCCAGTCGGAAACCAATGTATCCCTCAACGACTTGGACGACAAACCGAAGAGCGATGACGACAACCGACGGCGGTCGACCCACAGTTCATGACTTTGTCAGGGAGCTAGTGGCATCTGCAGGCGTGACAGTACCGACACTCATGCCGACGTTAGTGTACCTCCGGCGTATCAAATCGTGGCTGCCGCGCGAGGTCAGAGGGCAGCCGAGCACTCCACACCGTATCTTCCTCGGCTCGCTCATTCTCGCGGCCAAGTATCTCAATGACAGCAGCTTCAAAAACAAGGACTGGGCTACGTGCAGCATCGTATCGACCCCGGCCTATCACTTTGGTTTCGGCCTCACCGACGTCAACCTGATGGAAAGGGAACTGCTCTCCCTGCTAGACTGGGACCTACGCATCACCGAGAATGACCTTTACCAGGTTCTTGATCATTTTCTCTGCCCAATTCGCGCCGATATCCAAACACGCTACATTCGCGCCCTGACTGGAAAGGGGCGATGTCAACAGTTGCAGCCCGAAAGCAACCCCCGATTTTGGCAACCTCTCACCCAGCCCCAAGCAGGCCGCTGGAGAGCACCCGAGCAGCACTTCTTCCACGCCAACAACCACACGATTACCACCACCGCGACAACTCTGCCCAGTCTTCCCTGTAGTCCCTGCATCTGCTGGTATGAAACCATGGAAGGGACATACCCCATGATGAAAAGCGACACACATCCACAGCCGCCGTGCCCCAGCGCATCGCCGACTACCATTTTACAGGCCGCCACGGTGATATTGCGTACTCAACCAATCGCTGCGGCTCCCACTACGGCCAGCGGCTGGGTCCCAGCTATCCTCTGCCCGGTGACTGTCGGCAGGCTCATGTCGCAGCTGGAAATGAACTTTCCGTACGGCCAGAACCGACTGATTGTTCAAACTTCCATGGTGCCCACTCATGCGGCGGGCTCGCAGGGCCATGGAGGAATTCTGCCGGGCGCTCTGGACACGTCCGTCAGGCCGAGTGCGGGAAAGGCCCAGGAAGTGGACTGGGTCCCCCAGAAGGCTGTCGACGGGAGGTCCCCTTGCCCGCATTGTACTAAGACTTACTGCGTGCAAAACACCTCAAGCGCCACCTCCTCAGACGTAAGTCCCCCCTCCTCCCCTTTGTTGCTCAGCAGGGCGGCGTGACTTAACGAGGTTCTCGCAGACACCGGCGAAGGGCCGTACATGGGCGTTACATGCTATGACGTCTTCTCGCGCAGCGACCTCCTCAAGAAGCACTCCAAAAGCTGTTCAAGCCGCCGCGAAAAGTGGAGCGGGAGGACCGCTCGTCTTGTCTCGTCCCCAAGCGCGCATCCCAGCAGACCAGGCTCGTTGGTGACGCCGCCGACGGACACCGCCCGGTGGACATTCAGTTCCCGATCTGGCGTAGCGAGAGCCAGCATTGTGGAGGAGTTTGGGTATTGCGGATCAGGTCGTAGTCCGGTGGGGCGGTGGCGCGGAATCGGGGGCTGGCTGTGTGCCGCATCGGTCAGCCAGACGGGTGCGGCTGCAATTAGAAGGAAAGGTGCGGAGATTGCGGATCGGGGCGGGGCGGAGCGGGGCAGCGGAGTGGGGCCACCACCGAGCGGTCCCGGAGCCGGGCAACTCGCAACGACGCCGTAGCTTTGCACTCGCTACCATAGGGAAATTGTCCTGCTAGTATCAATCACAACGAAAAAACTGCCTTCTACCAGAATGCACCTTCCCCATGGCCGTGCAGCAGTGTATGCCGGCTTTTGGGCCGGCGTTAGATTCATCTGGGCACTGCCAGGGGCCACATTAAGCGTGTGCGCCGGTGCCCATATCCTCCATCAAGCGGACGACACGCGCATCAGCCAAGCAAGTCGCAGGGCGTTCTGGACCAGTCAGTCACAGTCATCAGTACCCAATGAACCAATCACACCGTCAGGTCCAACACGTGCACGGTTGGCCAAGAGCCAGTTTTGGAGGCGGACGGTGTGCCCGATGGGTCCGCCTGTAGTTCGAGACTATGCTGCTTCGAAAGCCCAGGCAGGGGCAGGCAGGTACAAGGATCATATCCGGAGCCAGAAACGGCTTTGCATTGAATCCCTGCCTTCGCTGGAGCCGGAAACGGCTCCTTGTTTCTCTGGGAAAGACGGGGATTGCTTGCTAGCGCGACCATTGAGCCTTGGCGAGAGCCAGATATGGCTTCTAGAAGTATTCTATTCCCACACCCCAGGTTTTCCCAGCAGACTAAATCTGGGGAGCCATTTTTGGCTTGAGCTAAGACAGCAGTTCAGAATCGGCTTCAGAGGGACAAGCTTCAGGGATAGGAATAAAATACTCCAGGGAGTCAACAGCCGTTTCCGGCTCTAGAAAAGGCAGGAAGACGATCCTCGGAATACCTGATAGCTACACGCCAGTCTATTCTGTTCCTACACCAACAGTTTTTCATTCTAAGCCGATTTCGAACGCATTTGTACCAACAACAGCGATGACTGAATTGCTATGTATCTTGGCTGAAGCAAGAAATGGTTCCCCGGATTCCCCTCGTTCAACTCTAGCGCACGCACACAATTTATTCTACCCGTTGGGGGCTTAACCCAAAATGGCAACTTTTCCTCATCTCTTCGTACATTTCCTGAATTCTTCCTCGTAGGTCTGTCTTTCTCGCTATCCTCGCCTGCATGCCATTGCCGATTGCACCCTTACGCGGCGCTTCCATTTCGCTGTCCTGAGAAGCTTGGGGTGTGGAAGTAGAACACTCCGAGGAGCCATTTCTATCTCTCGGCAGGACTACGGTCTAGGAGCCATTCTTGGAGGACGAGCTGTCTCAATTACGGTATAGGATGAACTCACGGTGCCAAGTTCAAGAGCCGTTTCTGGAGTGCAAGCAGATGTTTGCTAGAGCCAGAAACTGCTTCGCAGGGATCATTGGCGAGTCGCAAAACATGCAGTTTCATTCGTGTACATGCGGGGCTGGAGATGCATGACAGGCAACCTACCTGTCGTCGCATAAGCCAGAACCGGCTGGCCAGGCGCAGGGATTATGAGACCGGGGCAGGGATCGGTCCGCGCCCTCGTTTTGCAACGGCAAGCTTTGTTACGGGCAATCCCTGCGTTTCCAACTCCGCAGAGCCGGAAACGGCTGCTCGTGCTTGAAATGACTCCTTGGAGTATTCTATCCTCACCCCCAAAGTCTTTTCTTCTGAAGCTGTTTCCGGCTGCGGCAACAGCAGGGATGACTGGCCGAATTCTCGTAGCGCAATCACTTCGCCTGGGAAGCAAGGGTTATTACAGGGGAATTGCTATCTTGGCTGAAGCCAGAAATCGCCCCCAGATTTCCCCCTTTTGTGAACTCTGGGGCACACACAGCGCATCACCTCGCACCCGCGTAGTGCCCACCGAACCCACACCTTCGGGACTGCATCAATGCAGCCTTTGATCAGAGAATATCCAGAGGATCGTCGAAGTGCTGAAACCCTCGATCCACTTAGGAAAACCCTGCTCTCTGTGTATCTGCAGACACTTGCTCAGGTCAGGCTGTGTCTAACGCGCAATGAAAATCACTTGATGAGAAGCAAATTAGGTTGCGTGCCCCAAACGAAATACCGGCCAAGCGCAGCCGCGCAAACGGAATAGAAGCGCCGTAGTGGCCGGTGATTCCGGGTTTATGCTTGCCGCCGACCGAATGCCACTGGTAGATTATGTAACCGTCGAGCGAGTTGCTTGTAATGCATATCCAACCCGACCAAACTGCATTCCAAAAGTGCATAGTACATAAAGTATTGTATGTGTTATGTACAAGTTTGATTTAGCATGGATTATTTCAGCCCAGGCGATCGCCGTGCCTTCTTTACTAAGTACGTTTCCGGCTCTTTGGATCTTGTAGAACTACGGTCGACCTAAGGAATATTAGGAAACTTCAGCGTGACTGTAACGGGGCTCGTACATAACGCTGGGTACTCTCTAGTATTGTTGCAGTTGCACGAGAGATTGCGCAAGAGATGAAGTCCTGAGTGCAACTCTAACTATGGTTGCACACTACTGTATTATGACAGTCACAAGCAACGCTTTTGGCAGTGACCCTTGAAAAGACTACTGACCTGAACCTATCTGTATCTGCTCTTCGATAGCCACTCCACGAATGTGCTAGCCACATCCTTTGCTGTCCTGGTTGCTTGAATTCATCTAGTTGGATTTGTTGTGCCCACTGGCGCCTTGGCAACTATGACTTTCTTCATGGCCTGCGTTATCCGACCGCTTGTTTGTTGTTCCAACGCGACTCTTTGATCAATCCAGTCAGCCTGTCCGTCCGGTCAGATGAGTGCCATTGTATGGGGACCTAAAAATCCAATACCCGTATATGAGAGCTAGCTACGCATCTGCCTTGTGGTACAATTATAGAGACATTGATGACACCCAAGCGCTGATAACATCCGTGTCCTTGTGGGCTTGGTTGGCAGAATGTTTTAGAGACTGTTGTTTTGGCCTGTGAACTAACATTTCTTGTAACGTTACGCCCCTTCTGATTTCCAATTTTAGCTGCTTGCGGATAGCTCTGAACCGATTTCTACTCGTCATACTTGGGACTGTAAGAAGATGATAAGAATGTTAACTAACGTTAGGCGATTGATATGTATATTTAGGATTGCAATGTTGAGTTATACTTTATATAGCCTGCAAAGAGAGACATATCAGCCACCATTGGCTCTACATCATGGAGAGGGCGACATTCCGAGCTCGCTTAGGGAGCTTTACGCTTATAAACGGCGCTCGGAGATCACGGGTCGAAGTGTTGAATCAGACGCTTTGCTTCTGGCTGCTACATCTCGACCTGTCATAGGGTGGAGTTGGATCTGGCGAAATAACCGCGTCGTGTGATCGGGCGATGGAAGCTATCGCGGGGTCTGCGCGTAACATGGCGCGTGGCTCCAAGACAGGCAGACTTGGTGTTGTGGAATTATCGCAGTCCTGATGTTGGGGCTTCGCATAGGGCCCAGCCTCTTCTAGGAGCGTTCCGGAGATACTTAGTCTTGGATAAGGATTCGGTGAAGCCAACGGCTTCACAACAAGTGCCATGCAAGTACCTCAACAAACTTATGAAGTTCAACTATGAGTTGCTTACTGAGAAAGCCCCAAACTCCCTCAACAGGCGACTAGCCAGTTGATATATATTCATGCTAGATCGCCTTAGTCCCTTGGTGATCCCCCGCGTTGGCTCACCCGCTCAACACCGTGGTCCGTCGCTCCTTCACGCTCGTTCATGAGGCTCACCCCGTGATCTTGGTGATCCATGGTGTTGGAGCGCTCGTTGTGCTCAGTGATCCTTTGTGATGGGTTACGTTGGCGACGCTTCGCGGGCTGCCGACATGGCAAGCCGTGACACTTGTGAGTGTAATGCGCGACAATCCCAACTCTATGTATATTGCGCCGAGCCTGTGATGAAGACAGGCAGAGCTGCAAAGTATGTAGCCTGACCACAAGCCGGACGAGGCCAACATGGACTCAATGATGGGGCCTGAAGAAGGTTGTAGTCATGGACCCAGTGGGCCACATGGAGTCCTGGCCATTCAAGGATGTCATCTGGAGAGACAACAGCAAGCATAGGCAGACAACCACCGTTGTGACCATGGCGGGCTCAAAAGAATTGAGGACCGGAGACTCGGTTCCGGACGGGTCGGTGTGTCTCAATGCGCTTGGTGAGCTCAGGATGGCCAAGTTTGCAGTTATGCTAGGTTGGTATATTCCGGGTAACACGGAACGCTCTACCATTGATATGTATCTGGAGATAATGCTTTAGAACATAAGTAGAACGGTTCCTTTACCTCCAAGTTAAGTTTGTCTGCAGAGTATTCTAGCTAGTTGCAAACCAAGCTTGGAAAGAAAAGATAAAACATTCCAGAGACCCGCGGACTCTTCGGATGTAGGGGGAGGAGCCCTAAGGGGCTCGATGTAGGGACAGTCGCGCCAGGAGGCATAAGGTAAATACCATCATGAATCAAGGTGGTCAGGTGTGATGGGGGGTTGCCACAAATCAACCCACAAGAGACTGTGGAACAACGCCACCCGAGAAGGAGTGGATTGGGTGCGGAGCATCCAAAGCCAATCGCTCAAGACAGACACTGATCCCGGGGATCAGTGGCCATTAGGGCAAAAAGGGCATTGAGCATCCTCTGATCATGTACCACTACGACACGCATGTACACAGTCACGCTTTCCGAGGGGCTCTGGGAGTTCATGAGTAGTCAATACAAGCCAGCTTGCAGAGCTAAGTTTGCCGATCGAGACAATCTGTTGTTGTGAATTCTATGGCTTCAACGAAAACACCCGTCGACGTTGCAATACCTCTGCACCACTCTTATAGACTGAAACCTTTCAAACGTGGCGAGGCCTGTTAGCTTTTATCACAATCCGCTGTTGTAAGCACCTTCGATGACGTCTTAGGTGATAGATTGTAGATTCAGTACAATTCCTTACATTTATCTAGGTATCTTAACAGGCTATGGTCAGGTGAGGGTCGTTGAGCCCACTTTAGAGCTCAGCCTGTTACTGTATAGTTAAGAACTTGAACAATTTTCCAACCTTTTTTGGGTGTATGTACAGGAGTTCCGTTAAAGGTAGAGTCGGCCCTAAGGATTCAACTTTCTTTTCTTCCGTATATCGCAACCGCCTTCTATAGTCTCAACATTCCTTTGCTCAAGCTGGGTCTTAAGATCACATATTGTTCGGTCTTTCTCAGCATTAGCTGTGGTCAAAGTCTGAATCTCCTCTCTAGCACAGTTTAAAAGAAAACCCTGCGCCGAAACAACGTGTTCTTTATCAGAGAGGTCCCTAAGCACCTCGACTAGCGTTTCTTTATGATGGTCAAGGTCTATTGCTAGTAGGTCTTTGTCGACTGATTGCTCGTCAAGCATCTCCTTGCATTCGGATATTTCGCGATGGGCTTGCTCTAATTCTTCTTGGATTTGAGAAAGATGGAGGAGGATTTGTTGCATCCGTCCGTCGAAATTTTGGCTGTGCAAACTTTGACCATTGGTAGTAGGCCAAGGAGAGCTAGTCGAATCCCATAGAGAACTGCTCATGACTTCATCTTTCGTCATCATAGAACAGTTATAATTTCTACAAAGAGTCTATACGCAAATTCGTTTGTGCTCTCTATAAATAAAATGTCAAAGTCTCTGGAGCCGGAAGCGGTTCTCCGTCGTTGGGAGTAATTTACGCTCAGTTGAGCGCTCCGTAATTTTCCAATCATTGGTCGATACTTTTCAACCAGCCTATCGATACAATGACCCAGATGCAGCTCAAACCGACTGCATATGCCCGGAGCCGCTTATAGTCGCTTCGTTATGCGAATTTGTCGCAGGTTGGCCTGTGCTGTAACGGGCTATGCCCGGTTCAGGGCCTCGGCAGTCCTCGGCCATCGTGCCGGTTACCCTCAGAAGCTAGTGGAGAGATAGGTGGGAACTGACGAGTTGATTGACGGCGGTTCCCTGCATTAGCATCTGCGTTACATGTGCGCCCTGCCATACGTATCTTGCAGTCGGCCACCACTGCCTTTTTCTCCCCTTCGAGGACCGAACACAGGCAATGCCATCACAGTTCTGCCCTGCTTGCCGTCAGCCGATTTGCGCATAGAGCCGTCGTAGGGAGTGGGCAAAGCTAGTAATGCCTTGTGTTTGTGGAGGTCTAGTCTGTGGAAAGGAAGAGGTGGGCTAGGGGTACCCGCAAATAAGAGCACAACCACAACCATAACTAGGGCTAAATTTTAACACTCAACACTGCTCAAACTGTCTCCAAACGGGGGCACTCGTACAGAGAAACTAAGGCAAACTGCGTGCGAGCCACGGATGCCCGGCTACAAAAACTCTCTGTGGACAGGGGCTCGTTGCGTCAGGCCGAGGTTGTTCAACATCAACTTACTTCTCTCCTTAAATACAGCGTGATAGGGGCCGAGCCAGAAAACGAAATCACAATCACTGCCGTTGATTGATGGTCTTCTCCTTCCAACAGCAGGCAGGCATACTTGTCCTAAGTGAGCGTTTGTTTTTTTAAGACTATGCGAGGTCGGCCGAGGGCCTCAGCCCCTTACAGCAAAGAGATATGTTATACATATACTGTCTTCTAGTGTTTGGAAACTATGCTAGATAATTTTACCTCTTGGTGGTGACCTAGGGCCGCGTAGATGTTTTATTCCATGTCGAAGAGCTCCTCTTCACTTTGCAGTCGCCATTGCGTCTCTTGTCTATCTAAGCAAGCTTGATCGAGCCGCTGCTGGTTTTCCGATACTCTTGCTACGAGGTGCTGCAACTTTTGTTGTAGTTCTCGCTCGTCTAGGTATAATCTTTTGACCTTCGCTCGCATCTGTTTCTCGTCTATCGTCAGTTGAGCAATGATTGCTATCAATCGGTTTATGTTTTGTTGTTTATCCTCTTCAATTTCCGTTAGTCTTACTAAGCGGTTCAGGTTCTTAGAAGCCGGCATGGAGCTAGAGTTTGGTTGGCTTCCATCCGCAATGACGGCAGCGATCTTGTCCAAGGTACGTTGCCGCTTCTGTTGTACCTCAGCGAGTAGATCCCCCGCTGAACATCCTAGTGCGCATAGAACTGTATCTAACTCGCTCTTGCTGAGAATCGCTGCAGGTGCACCGTCAATACATGCCTTGACCTCTCCATCTTCTTTCAACGATGCTCTTAAGTCTCTCTCAGTCTCTTCACACAATGGCGTTGGAGCTGAGAAGCAAGATATGTGAATCGTTAGAGTAGAGGATCCTATATATTTGACTTGGCTCATTCTTTTTATCAGCATAGAATGCTACCAACTCGGCAGCCTTGGGATACATGCTATTTATAGCTTGGGGCCACTCTAAAGTAGAGCATATGAACTCGCCACCTATAATCAGCTGCGGGACTATTAAATAGCCAAAAATAAAAGCGCTAGAAATGGCTTCATAAAGTGACTTATAAAATGCCCTAAACTACCTTAGTACTATCTTCAAGGTCCGCCACCCATCATGTTTTCGACTACGGCTATTCTTTTCTTACTACTACGTCTAGCCACTATCGTAGTACTTCTCTACTTTTCGATTCACATTTTGACTAGCGAAAGCAGTAAGAAGGAAGGCATTGCTCGACTTTTGGTAAGTGGAGGAAATTACTGGATTAATTCGCATGTGACGGGCAAGTGGGAAGGTGCGCTCGCCCCACTTGCCTCGCCTGTCATTAAAACCTTTTCGTTGCGAGAGCTCTTCCAGCTTCTCTTCTCTTTCTCCTCCATCTTACGATTTTCGGCAATAGAGAGGTCTTTCCGCAGCCTTGCCTCGGCCAATGGCCCTCTGCTCGTCACAGCAATCAAGGAAATGCAGCAGTGATTGGGTCCACAAATACAAAAGCAGCAAGGCCTTCTAGCCTTCGAAAGAGGGGACCTCAGACCGGCAACTTCAGCTCCAGCTTCCTTGCTAAGCTGTACACCGGCAGTCTCCCCGAGTCCACCGGCCAGCTCAGAATCCTCTCCGTTAGGCGTACAGTTGGACGACTGGTGCCCTATAGAACAGAATACAAGTCCCGTCGCGGTTGAACCTCCGCTCTTTGTTGCAAGTATTTCTGGGAGTTTCTCAGTAATCAAGCTAGTAAAGACTATGTCACAAATTAAGCCGGCAGTGTCACGGGAGGGACAGGCAGGTAGTCCAGTGGTACTCGGTTAAGCTACAGTCTGGGCTCTATTCCGTCAGATACGGACAGGCTCTATTACCAAGACGTAGCTCGAGGAGCTACGAACAGGTCTCGCAGTAGCGAGGTGCAGGATCTTCAACTCACAGAGGACCGTGCTTCTTGGCGTGCCGGGCCCGTGGGTCCGGGCAGTCACGGCGGAAACGCCGTGACAAACAGGCCCGGAGACGTGCATGAAACGAGGGGCGCGGGGCGCCCCGAGCCAGTCATGGCCGTGGGAAGGCTGCGGGCTGAGCACAAGAGCGGCCGCGAGCCTCAACCAATGGACTCGGGTCACGCTTGGTGCAGGAGCCAAGGTCGTGATCCGGACGTACTATGGCCAAAATGGATCACGGGGAGCCTTGACTCATTTCGTGCCGGAAGTACCTTGGCGGGTCATCTGACGTCCCTGTCAGAGCCAAGACAAGATAATCTGTGCACAGAAGAAGACCCAGACCCAGAAGACCAAGAGGCGATTTCGTACTTAGCGAAAGCAGCTTCTAGCTGATGGACTTTAGTTTGTACAGTATCTGCTATAGCTTCCGTTTGTTCTATCGAGATCGTTAATGTTGTCACAGGCCCTTTTCGGCGGCTGGCGAAACCCTGTTGGAGCGTAATTAGGCTCCGCTGTCCACCAATGTTTTATTAAATAATGCAAGTCGAAACTGAGGTTCTATAGTTTGCCACTCCTCAACATCTTACCAAAATCATACCAAATGGAGACCCAGGTACTAAATGACCAGCAAATCATAGAAGAGCAATCACATCAAAATGAAAGACAGCACCAAGCCCTGGAAAAGAAGCCGCGGAAAAGAGATCGAAGTACCGAGAATCTTAAAAAGAGATGGAGAACTTTAGTCAAAACAGGACGTAAACTTCACCAAGATTACGGTGCCGATGTCTACTTTTCGATCTCTATTTCTAGAAAACACAAGGATTTTGTATTTCGTTCTGGCGAAGCTGTTTTGCCAATGCTGCCAGTTGACTTGGTATGAGCTACCACCTGCCCCCGATACTAATAGTTTCTAACAATAGAAGGAAATGAGCTATCGGCCTATTGTAATCACAGGAGGAAATGGCAAAGAGTCGATAGATGAATCTCATGGGCACAATTAGTCTTCCCAATCTGGTGATAATAAACGAGCTTAGAAGAACATAGAAGAGAGTTATCTATACCTGTACAATGTAACGGTGCTAAGAGGGTATTGCAACTATCTGATGGCAACTCTATGAGGACAACTAAGCTGGAGAAGAAAAGAGAAAAGCGCTTTCAAAGACCTGCGGGCTCCTCAGATGGAACAAAAGGGCTCGCTCAGGGGGTGACGATGTGGGTGGCGATGTGGGTGGAGATAGCTTCATCGAGATGTCGCAGCGGGCCATGCTCATGCGAGAGGTTGGCCGAGGGTTGCCGAGGCCACTTCGGGGCTTAGCCCGTTACAAATAAAGGCAAGTTATTATTACATTGATGCTGCGTGCTAATAGATTCCTCGCTTAGTGGCTGTAATTATTTCTAGGAGCCTAAAGAGGCTTACTTTGCTAGTGTATTTAGAACTAGCATCATGCGGATATATAAGTAGATATTTGATGCTCCAATCGTGGAAACAAGAGTATAAATGTGTCTATAACAAATCTAATATGAACATACCGGACTCTCCAACCCTAGTCGACTATGAAATTCGCAGCCTTGGTGGGACGACAACGGCGTTTGACACCGTTCCCAATAAGAAAACCGCTGTCTCAATGCAAGCAAGGGTCATCGAGCTCTCACGCGAAGTTGGTCGGCTACGACAGGAGATCAAGTATTACAGGACGTTAGTAAACGAAGTTCTACATCCGGTTCTAGTGATAATCGAGTTCCATATGAACGGGTTAAATTCTGCGCTTCAGGAGTTTAATGCTAAGATTGAGCGGGCCGAGTTACAGTGGCGAGCTGACCAAGTAACGTAAGCACTACGGGAGATAACGTTGGTCTAAATCTGCTATCTCCATGCGTTGTTAATATTCATACACGCACTGTTTATAGAGCATTAGAATCCTACTTATTTTCTACTGCTTCAAGAGGTTGAGTCTTGTTACAAATTGCCAGTGTAACGGGCTGAGGCCTCGGCGACTCTTGGCCAACCCCAACTCTTTGACGGAACCCCTGAGCAACCCTTGAACCTGTAATGGGCTAAGCTCTGAAGTGGCATCGACAACTCTTGATAACCCTCTCGCAGAGCATAGTCCTTTAAGACGCCTGGATGAAGCCATTCCCAATCACGTATCCCAGCGCGACCGCCTCCACATCATGCCTCTTATCGCGCTTCTCCCAACCGAATGAGGAACTCGCATCCCTGGAAACTCTCTTCTTTTCCCTTTTTCCTCCAAGATTAGTTGGACTTGTAGAGTCGTTATCAGATAGCTGCAATACACTCCTGATGCCGTTATAAGCTAAAGCTCTGTACGGGTTTTACACGTAGATAAAGCCGCCAGTGGGCCAAGTGCGAGAATCCAAAAGTGTTCTAGGGAGCAAGCAAGCACGGGGAATAACGACAATGGGTCGATTGCTTGGTTGTTGGGTTGTTCTTTAGGAGGAGGGGCAGGTGGGCTGTCTGAAAGGTAAAAGGGAGCCACGTAGTCATGTGGTTTCCTGCGACAAAAGGTCATTGAGGAGTGGTTTGGATGGTACAGAACCATAAGGCCAAGTACGGTATCATGGATGATAATTCTACAACTTCCATGAGCCAGGGGTCGTAATGGGCGTCATCTTTGCGGACATGGTGGTAACAAAGGGAATGACCCGCAACAGTGTTTAGGCGTGAGCGATGCCCGCCGCTGTTTGAGCAGAACATCGAACAGCACGAAATCAATCAATACGTTGCCCTGCGGCCAACTTTCGACATCAACTGCAAATCCGCAATATAATCCACAAAGTTAATGCCCTCGGCTGAGCCATCTCTCGCTTCATTATTTTCGCCACGCAGAGCCTAGCTAGCTGGTGCCAAGCGCGCAAACCTCCCATCCGACTGGCGCCTCAAAATTACTAACAATAGCTCGACTATCAATGTAGTAGACTCGTATTTGAGCAAGCACTTTGAGTACTCCACGGCACCTCGAGTAACGGCCTCAGGAGTGTCGACAGCTGAAAATGACTCTACAACTTTAACCAATGAGAACAGGAAGAGAAACAAAAGAACTAATATTCCAGCACTAAGATCGTCATGTGTCCAGTCGGTGGCTCATGCGACGCCCCGAATGCCTAGCGGCGTCGCCTGGGGCCAGGGGCCGGCCGAGTCAGGGGTTACGACTCGGAAGTCCACCGCAGGGCTCAGCCCGTTACGGCAATCGCCAACCGGTTACTGCCAAAGCGCGCCGATGAAGGCAGCGATGGGAGCGTCCCAGCGTACGACTGGTTAACGCTGCTCCCCTATCCGTCAACATCCCACCGTCCACACTCAACCCCTCTTCCCCGGTCTCCTCCCATGCCCAACAAAAGCTCTCAGGCGGCGGGTGTGTTTCCTGCGCTACTAGAGAAGGTTCTAGTTTGCGAGCCACATCAGCTGCCGCTGTGGGATGAAAAGGCTGTCGGTGAACAGTACACTGTATCGTGGGGGACGGGTAAAACTAGTGATATTCTGGTCTGTAGTTGTGTGTTACTAGGGAATGAACGAAGGTGGGCTGGATGGATGACTGCAAGCAACCACTGTAGTGGGGCCCCCTGTGACACCTTGGCAATATTTGTGCCAACAGCCTCTCAACAGAGTTTCCGCGAGCTCGGCCATCGACCGGCCGCATGGCTCCTCCGATTGCGCGGCACTTGGAAGCTAGACCGTCCGTCGTTGCCCGGCCTTTGTGACCGGCATCGTCCGCCCTGATGGAGTCGTCCGTGCTGCATTGGATGTAATCCCGGCAGTCGGTCCTTCGTCGTTGTCCTTGAACGTTGTCCTTGTCTGGGAAGCAGTTAGTCGGCGAAGATCGGGAAGAAAAGGCCTTTGTTTTGTGACGCGCGTCTGCCTTCCTCGGTTAGCTCCAAGTCGAAGGGCAAGAGGGAGGAGAGAAGATCGTCCGGGGACAAGGCGGCGCACAACTTATAGTCTTCCCCTGAGGGTGGTATTGCGGCAGTTCTACAGACAAGAAAGCGCGGTCTCGGCCGAATCCGCGACCAGCAGATCTAAAACATGCTCGCCATATCCCGGAGGTGCTACTTCAGCCATCTCTCTAGCTACCGTTCCATAGGGCAGTTGTAGGTTCCCGCGCTCATCAACGGGGATGTTGGGTGAAATATATATCGTCACTGGGATGATCGCTTGGAGTTCGGAAATATGGTTATCAAGATTCCTAAGCGACATCACAAGCTTTAGGTTATGCCGAATCTTGACTCTTTCGATGTCTACATCTTGAACACACTTTCTCAGCTTACTTGGCAAGCTTAATAAGGTCTCAACGATCCATCCTGTCTGCCCGGTGTCGTTCATTTCAACTTGCCAGTGCTCATCTCCATGTATGCTTATAATCCAGCGGTCGATCTCTCTTTCCTCTGTGTGCTCTTTGGCCGTCCTGCCTGTGCGGGATGGTAGGATGATGCGGTGGGTTTCTAACAATTGAACGGTGATGTTGTTCAATTTGAGGCCTTTGAGCAATGGTGTAACTCTCATTTCTAGGGGCACTGAGCCGCCTAAACCGATCGCCCTTCGTGGTATTGAGATTGAGTACTCGATCTTGTTAAGCCAAGTCCTCTTGAGGCTTATCGTTTGAGAGAGGCCGGAGGCCGGCCCTTCGGGAATCCGTATGATTCGCAGGTGCTTATACGCGCACACGTTGTATGCAAAGTTCCCTCGTGCTAATGTCGCATCCAGTCGGTACGTAACGCTCGCCTTACGGATACATTCGATGCTTTCAGTCGTATTGCCCGCTAGAATTATCTCAAACGGCCATTCGTAGTTTCCTGGTAAGAGTGTAAGGGTCTTCATGCCGTTTAGATTTGGATCGAGCGTATTGTCTGTTGCGCTAATCCGGACAAATGTGCCGATATCATGTTTTAGTATGCCCTGAGACACCATCTTCTCGTAGGTCCAGCTAGCAAATGAGGTCAGCGATCTTGGCAGGTCTCTGACGTTGATTTAAGCCAAACCTATAGCGGTGGGTTCCTGTCATGTTTAGATAGATGTTTTCTATTTTAAGCGGTGCAGAAAGACAGAGAACGATGCTGCCCTTTAGAAGCTGACCAGATGCTTCATGCTCCCGACCCCAAAATACTATCGTCTCATTGGTGAGTCTTCCGTCTAGGTTAGTTCTCGATATATGTACATCCTAGCGGAAAACTTACCGGATCTCGAATAGGGGGGGGAATCTCTCCCCAATCACAGAATTGAACAAATGAAAGAGGGTCATATCTTAGCATGACTGGCGTGTAGAAACTCTCGCGTCGGCATTAGTATCTATATGGCAACTTATAATAATAGTTCTATATAAAGTTCTTTATATAGAAGAAGCCATCCTATAAGGAGCTACTCTGAAGCTGCTTGTGGCGAATCGCAATGAACCTAACGACTTCCAAGAGATTTCACTAGAGGTAATCACAACAGTGGATCAATGTTTGATAGCGCCAAAAGCAAACCCACAACCGCTGGGAGCTCAAAACCCCGCACTCACTGCACTCAGTTCGGCTCCTCTGACGCCATTAAGCGCTCTTACACTTCATACACCCTTGATCGCAGTGTCAGGCTGTGATTGGCTGCCCCCTGCAGCTCCCCATAACGCCTGGCCGCCTTTTCTAGTCGGTTTGTGACATCGGAAATGGAGATGCACATTGATAGAGAAAACGTAATAGCTTCACAATCGGCTCAATAGTTGGGGTATAGATTTTGAACTTGCTCGGTTTACAAAGAGAATTGTAGCGTTACAGTAATTAGCTTGCAAAACCGGTTTCACCTCAATTCACTGAGAAAAAAGTTCTGAGCACGAACCACAGATCCTCTTTCGGCGGCGACACAGTGCGATCTAGTCTTTCACAAGATATGACGTGATTGACCTTTGCACCGAAAATGGCTGCTGAAATCCGGCCATGTGAATGCAGGGCCTCGCTACAGTACGTCGCTTATCCCCGAATGAGCCTGGACATGCCGTCGGGCGCGGCAAATGGAACTAAGCCCACGAATTCCATCCTGCTTCATTGTGATTGGATCATGTAAGCCAAGAGACAGAACCCCGCACGAGCCGCTTGACGCCCGACGACCACCTGGCGGACGTCGTCGCTCAACTCTCCATGACGGATCACCCATCGCAACTTCAGCTTTGCTATTCGCACCCTGTCCACACGCTGGTAGTATACCCACTCGCTAGCTCAGCCCGGGCGGGCGACGGCGATAGACAAATCATGTCCGCGTCTTCCGGAGCGTTTTTCGGACCTGGGAATCAGGGTAACCAGGTGGGGTATAATCATGGGGTGATGAACTTCTACCCACCGCCGAGTAAGTTTATACTGTACCGCTACGCAAGCTAAGCGATGCACACTAATGAGACAGTCCGCGATGACGTTCTTTCCAAGCTCCCAACGGCAAACGATGCAGTCTTCGATTCTCATGCAGACGAGCACGACGCGCGTTGTCACCCCCGAACCCGAACCGACCTCCTCGAGAGCATAACGAAATGGGCCGATAATCCTCACGGCGAGATCATCTTCTGGCTCAACGGCATGGCAGGGACTGGGAAGTCCACTATATCGCGAACCGTTGCGCAATCTTTTGCCGACCGAGGACTTCTCGGTGCCAGCTTCTTCTTCAAGAGAGGCGAGCGAGACAGGGGTAACGCAGCCTTGCTGTTTACAACCATCGCTGCACAACTTGTTGCCAAGGAACTTGATCTGGCGCCACACATTAGGGCCGCCATCGAGGATGACCCTTCTGTCACGAGCAAGGCATTGAGAGAGCAGTTTGAGAAGCTGATCCTGAAGCCGTTGGGAAAATTGAAGGGCGGTTCGGGCGCCGTCAAAAAAGTCGTCTTAGTGATTGACGCTCTTGACGAGTGCAAGCGCGACAACGACATCAAAGTCATCATCCACCTGTTGTCACAGGCAAAGGCTCTGAGCTCGGTGTCGCTAAAAGCTTTCCTCACGAGCAGACCCGAGCTGCCGATCCGACTCGGCTTCAGCGACATCAAAGGCAACTACCAGGACCTGGCCTTGCACGAGATCCCAAAGTCAATCATCGAGCACGACATCGCTGCGTTTCTGGACTTTGAGCTCGCAAGAATCCGACACGACTATAATGCTGTGTTTCCCGCCGACCGACAGCTCCCGCCAGAGTGGCCTGGTTGCCATGTCGTCCAAGCCCTTGTCGATATGGCCGTTCCGCTGTTCATTTTTGCAGCCACTGTGTGTCGTTTCATCCAGGAATCGGGATGCGACCCCCGCCAACAGCTCGCACAAGTCCTGCAATACCAGTCAAAGACCCACCTATCCGATATCGACAAGCTCGACGCGACTTACCGCCCAGTCCTTGATCGGTTGCTTATAGGTTCTGAAGCGGCTAAAAGATCTGCTGTGGCTAGATTCCGTGTCGTGGTGGGCTCGATTGTACTCCTCGCTGAGCCGCTCTCGATCCGATCCTTGGCCCGGCTTCTTAATATTCCAGAAGGCACGCTTTTTCACCAGCTCCAGCCACTCCACTCTGTTCTTAGCATCCCTGCCTCTACCAACTCTCCAGTCAGGACGTTCCATCTGTCGTTCCGCGACTTCCTCGTTGATCGACAAGGGAAGCACACATTCTGGGTTGACGATCGACAAACTCACGAACATCTGGCGGTTCGGTGCCTGGAGCTGCTCTCGACAAGCGATAGACTTCGGAAAGATGTCTGTGGGCTCCGCCTGCCAGGAACGCGCCGGTCTGAGATCGACCAGAAGATTATCGATACAAATCTGCCGCCCGAGGTTCAGTACGCTTGTCGGTATTGGGTCTACCACTGGAAGGAGAGTCAGCGCCGGATACAGGAAGGTGGCCTTGTCGACCTTTTTTTGACGCGCCATCTCCTGCACTGGCTC
>FTCU01002535.1_pt1 | contig 29473 bp, 35 predicted proteins | sample 1639521 | NCBI WGS metagenome assembly FTCU01 (sample SAMEA3914864, study PRJEB12502) | metagenome | biome: forest; material: soil | place: USA | collected 2012-03-12 | depth 0.3 m
ACAGATGGTTTGGACTAGAATGGACTTTGTACGGGCTTCAAGGAGATCATGACATATCTTGGGAAATGTTTATAGTCAGACTGTAATGGTTGCCCTTTCGGTTTATCCGCCGGGCGTTAATAAAATTGTATTGTATTGTATAGCTGCCGCGTCAACTTCGAAGTATTGCACTAGTCAGTGTGGAATCGTCAAGCAACATGGAGGAGATGACTGTCAGTGTTCTGTTTTGGGAGGCAGTCGACATCGACCTAACTGATCTGGCTTGGGGTTTCGCAACGAGAAGAACTCATGCAGTCCCGGCGACTTCCCATTTGCAAAGAGCATCTTCTACCTGCTCTAGGTAGCCAATTTTGGATGCTTTGCTCTTGTCGAGAGCCTTTTCAAGAGCTCGTCTTTCGGAACGCTTTTCGACCCTGACAGTCCCGGGATTGGCTTCGGCGGCGACGGCCGCCTGTGTGGGCCTTGTCCGACGCCGACGGCGACCAACAGCCGCATTCTCAGGAACAACACGAGGAGCGAGTCGCAGGTCGTTCTCAGCTCGTCAATCCCCTGCTGCCTGAGGGCGGGGCTTGGGCGATACGGGATAGTCCAATCGGAAGCCTGAATTCTGCTGCGCTGTCGACTTGCTTGCTCTCACGTGATGTCCATACAGCTGAGGGATGCAACTTAGGGGTTTGGCGGGAGCCTCACGCTTAGGTTGGGCTTCAACTCCTCCTCGTCTCTCCTTTCCAGCACAAGGGACCCCTGAATCGCGTCTCACATCCCTCGCGTGCGACCATGTCGGGTATCGAAACTCTTAGCCTGGTCAGCAACGTCTTCCAGGTCATCACCTTTGCTTGCGAGACAGTCGCCTTCTGCAACGCCGTGTATCACGGTCGAGCACCGGATGAGAATCTGGACGAGTATGCTCGAAATCTGGCCTCTCTGTCTGTGAACGTGCAGCAACAATGCCAGCAAATCCAGCCAAACTCGCGGAGCGAGAGGGATCTCTCCGACATCGCTGGAAAGTGCACTGTCGCCTCCCGCGCACTCCAGGACGAAGTCCACTTTCTCGCCAGCCACCACGCCACGGGGCGTCTCCTGGCGGCAGTGCAGGTTGCCGCGAAGACTCAGTGGCGGAAGCGGCGGCTTGCGAGACTAGAGAAGTCTCTTGAGGACTACAAGAAGCTGTTTGAGACGCACCTCTTAGTCCGCCTCTGGTCAGTCATGCCACCTCTTGCTACCATTCAACGCAAATAAGCTTACATCAGTCCTATCTCAAGCACACAAACCCACGCCCTCCAGATCAGCCAGCGAGATGACTTCCACAAACTGGACCAGTCCCTCCAGCACCTCGTCTTGCAGTACGCCGCCGGCCATACCCAGCTGGGAGATCTCGTGAAAACCGAGCTACGGTCGGCCAGAGACCAGGCCATCGCGGAAACCGTGAGAGCCGAACGGGCCGTGACCTCGCACATCACCAACCAAGTGTCGAGAGCACAACGGTCGATCGCCAACCACATGACCGTCGAGTCACGGTCCACCAACGAGCACGTCACCAAGGAAGGCTTGCGGGCCGAGACGGCGCTGAAGTCGCACGTGAGTCGGGGGCTCCAAGATGTGGCCGGCCATATTTCGGCAGCAAAACGTGAGCAGGAGGCTCGGATGGTCGACGACAATCGTCTGCAGCGACTCCTGGGGAGCCTCAAGTATCCAGCCATGAACGAGCGCCGAAACCATGTGTCCCAGCCGCACACTGGCACTTTTGCATGGATTCTGGACGACGACGATGACAGCGCTTCGAATGATAGCAGCGCCTCCGATGACAGCAGCGCCTCGGATGGTAGCCAGCCCGTCCCCCGGTCCCATGGCCGACGTGCTTCCCACGTCAACAACAACCTATGGGACAATCTCGGTGACTGGCTCAAGTCGGATAACGACATCTACTGGATCAGTGGCAAGCCGGGGTCTGGAAAAAGCACCCTGGTCAAATTCCTGGTGGACAGTCCTCGGACTCGAGCAGCTTTGGACATGTGGAGGGCGGGAACAGTGGTTCTCAGCCACTTCTTCTGGAAGCCCGGGTCTCTGATGCAAAGCAACATCAAAGGCCTGCTCTGTTGCCTACTTCACCAAGTCATCTCTTCCGATCCCGCCGTGGCACCCTCCATGTTCGCCAGATCCGCCGCCCTGGCTCAGAAAGAGTCCCACACTGACTGGTCGGTCGAAGAGCTAAACTCGACCTGCCTAGCCGTGTTTACATCACACCCTTCGCCGATATGCGTCTTCATCGATGGATTGGACGAGGTCTGCGACGAAGATGGTGCCCCTGCTCTGATGCGGGTTGTCGACAGCCTGAGGGCCATTCCCGCAGTCAAGGTCTGCGTGGCAAGCCGGCCAGAGCCGCGGTTTTTGAGGCGGTTGCAAAACCATCAACATCTCAGACTCCAAGACCTAACCTTCGACGACATGCGGAAATACGCGTGGCATGTTTTGGCACCCTATCTAAGCGCAGCTTACGCCGAAACGAGTGCAAAATTGGAGGGTCCTCTCCCAGATGCTCTCGCTAAGAAGGCCCAAGGCGTCTTTCTTTGGCTCCATCTTGCCGCCCGGAGTTTGATTCGAGGCCTCGACAACGGCGATCACGAAACGGAGCTCGACCAACGCCTCGCGAGCCTGCCGAACGAGTTGTCGAAGCTTTATTCCGACATGTGGATGAGATTGAATGGGGACACACAACTCTACCGCCAAACGACGGCTCTTTACTTGAACCTACTTCTTGATAGCCCCGCTGTGTACGCGAGCGTTCGGTTCTGGCTACGATCGCCGCCCAACGGGTCGCTCGTAATCAGAGGTCCGGAGCCAAATCTGCTCCATTTCATGGCCACGACACAACAAGCTGTCCAAACAGCCTTTATTAACGAGCGAGTCTCGATCTCAGCGCCTCATCTGCACCGACTCTGCGAGGAAACCTCCAATACGGTGCGTGTGCGATGCGCCGGGTTGGTGGAGCTCGTGCAAGTCCGACCGCCCCTGGACCTAGGCCCGGGCCTCGCGATTCTTCAACCGCACTTGGTCACGATGGTCTCCTTCATACACCGCACGGCCTACGATTTTCTCGCCCACACCGAAGAAGGCCAGAAGATACTGGAATACGACACGTCTTCGAAGGCTGACCGCAAACGGTGGTTGCTTTGTGGGCATCTTGTGCAAACAAGGATTTGTTCAAGAGGTCCTGGAAGCATCTCGGTTCAGGATGCCGTTTCACTGGCCCAGCGCCTCAAGCCCCATGACTACCAAGAAACGGTGCTTCGAGTTTGCCGGGAATGGTACGACGACGGACTCTTAATACGCCAACAGCCGAGTCTGCTTCAATATGTCCCTCTATTCCAACGTGACGCGTCATGTGCACTTTTTGGCTACCGCAGCCCGCTTTCAGCTTCAAGATTTTATCCGGTCGTCGATCATGGAGAGCCCGAATCCGCCAATGCTGGCGACAACGGTGCTGCGTGACCTCTTCGGTCTTCTGTACGGCCCTGGCGACGCCACCATCATGTCGTTGCAACGACTTCTACTCTCCCTCGGTGCCGACACAGTGAAGTAGTATATTGAATTGTCTTATTTTTTTTTCATCATAGCGTGACACGAGGTGGTTTGAGGGGCGGCGCAATCATATAACTAGCCATTTCTCCTCATGGTCCAGGGATGGTGACCTCCTCCGACTCTTTCGGCGTTCGTCACATCGTCGTTGCTGCTCTGGGGGTGGTGCCCGTCGATAAAAAGTTGCGGAAAGACACGGTTGATCAGGGGTGTTGAGCTCGATGGCCGACCAGATGGAGACGGTGACGGAGTCCCACCCCCCATACTTGTCTCTCGCGTCTATATTGACCTTGCCTGTGGCTGTCTCTTTGGAGTGTTCTTTCCACAGCCACGCACCCTAGCGCCGGTGGGCGTGCTGGTCGAGCAGACCCTTCGCTGTCTCAGCAACGCCCCAAGAACACTCGTAACCCCTGCCTCCTAGGCCATAAGCGTGAACAAGGCGCTTGTTTCCGGCCACCTCTTCATATTCCAGGCGAGGGCCACCCTCACGGATCGGCCGTCTCCCAACCACCTCTCTAATCACCTTGAAGTCTTCACCTTCCGGGAGGATTTGTAGATACGTCTCTTTCAGGTTCCTCAACATTCGGTCTCGCGTTGTAGGATCCGGGTTTGGGTTGAGGTCGCCGGGGTCTCTGGTCCCGCCGACGACAGTGCGACGCTCATCAAGGAACGGCACGAGAGGCGGATCGAGGCCTTTAGCCAGATCCTACACGACAGCGAGGGCGACCGCGCTCGGGCGGGCAGGGACGCGAGCTAGGAGTGAGCAGGGTAGTGGACAATGTGTTGGCTTGTGATGGGATATAAGCCCTAGGTGTTTTTTTCTTTCCTTTTGCGCCTGGCTGGCTCGGTGGACAAGACGTCGAGTCATTTTTTTATTGCGAGGCTTGTATGTGGCCGAGGTAGTGCCTGGGTTAGCGTCTGAATGCCGCGAGGGAACTGGTAGATATATGTATATTGCACTATAGTCCTGGGCAACTAGTTGTGCTCGGCGAAGGCAGCAGGCACTTCCGTGTACGGCGCTGACGGAGCAGCTTCGGCCTTATCAAGATAACTTTGCACCAGTGGTCTTGCACCAAAGAGGGAAGCTTGCTGCCATTCGTCTAATAGCACTGCCACAACTTTCACTCGGACAACCAACAGGAAGCCTAGCCGCCGCTTTTCAGCCTAACCCCGCACCTGTCCTCTTCTCATCTTCGCTGCCGTCGTGATCAAGTCATACTGCTACCAGAAACCACTCAACAGGAGACCAGAGGGATGGATGGAACGGTTTTTTGTTTCTTCTTTTAAGTACAAAGAGTCAGGCGCCAATCTCTTCAGGGACAAAAATGCCTTCATCGCCCTGTCCGAGGCGTTTCGGAATATGTTGAAGGATCCTCAGTTGTTGCCTGTATACCTCGCGGTCGATGCGCTTGACGAGTGTGCGCAGGGGCGGTCGGACCTCATCCATCTCATTTCGACTTCCCTGACTCTTTCCCAGAAGATCAAATGGCTACTCTCCAGCCGACCGGAAGTTGACCTTGTCGCTGAGCTCAAGGATCCGGGCACCAACTCCCTGGACGCTTCCGACTCTGTTTTCTGTGGGTGGTGGGTATTCTGGCAACCCCGCTGGAGCATTGCCGTGGGTCATAACATCTCGAGACCTCTCCAAGAACCATATAACCCAGACCGTCATCCTCCCCTCCGTCCTGCCAATGCTATATGCGGGAGGTGCAAAGCCGTTTCGTATTGCGGGCGGACGTGCCAGGTCGCTCATTACAAAGAGCACAAGGCAATATGTCGAGCTACCGCTTCTAAGAGTGGTTCTGAGATGAAATGAATGTATTTTCGATGGCTTAGTCCGCCTCGAGGTCATTGTGAGACAAGACAAACATCAAGCGGTCCATTCCCAGCTCTTTGTAGTGTTGTTGAGGACTTACCGGTTTCCCACAGAAGTTGTCACGAACGCAGCCGGCGAGGCTGCCGAACCGGCGCAGACGCCGCCTTTCTTCCGCTTCCACGGCGATCGTTCCGCATGGCGGGCGGTTCTACTTCGTGACTGCGCCCGGTTGCGTGCGGGGGTTGGCTTGCGTGCGGGGGTTGGCTTGCGTGCGGGGGAGCCGTGGCGATGCCGGTGATCCATGCATGGCTTACGGATGCTCAGCAGCGGAAGGGTCTTGTTCCAAACATGCAGGAAACCCCAACATGCATTTCGAAGTCTAAGCGGTGTTGTAGCCACAGCCGGCCCCGGTCCGCGTAGAGGCCCCAACCACCAGGTCCTTCTTGCGCAGATCCGGTTCCTTTGCCGCCTTTCGGCCGCAAAGAACTATCCCATCTACGCGTCAAGACAGCGACGTGATGAGGCCGAGTGGCGCGTCCCCATCGCCGATGTACCGGTGGGCTGCTGGGATGTCCTTGACGGCTGGGATCTTGAGGAGGTTGAACCAGGAGCGGATGATTGGAACGGTAGCTCCATTCATACGTACCGAATCAATCTTCCGGCCGCGTTGGGTCCGAAGGACCGGGTCCCTTCGGAAAAAGTATAAAAGAGTACTTAATTGTCCTAACTCTATAAATGGAGTTTCCACATGACAAGCCCCTAATTTCATTAAGATTAAGAAATTAACCACAAAACCTCAGAAAGAAAATTTACTTAAAGGTCTAAACGTCGGATCCCAGCCTTCCCAATAGTTGAATCAGGGGCTCCTTGGGACTGGAGGATACGGCTTCCGAACTCCTTGATTTGGCCGTGAGTTGGTGGGAGCGCAAGGACCGCTTAGGTAAGTACCCATTCGGTAAGACGATCTTCTTATATTCGACTAAGGGACTGCTGCAATTCTGATGCATCCTGATGAGTCTGGGTACCAGAAAGCCGGCCTTGGAGGGTAGAGTAGGGGATCCGGAAGTCCTGGGCAACGGCCCGAATAGACTCGTCAGTTCGAAGGTATTTTGCAATGGCATCCTGGACGTTTTGTTCAGAATAGGACATCTTGAGCCGGTGATACTAGAGGTAAAAAAACGGGCTTGTTTGGCCCAGAATTGACCAAGATATCGTCAGCTGAAGTAGTTCGACCAGGAAAGTGTTGAGGTTGGGGATGCTGACCGTGATGCGGGCTGACCGGAATGTGGGGGGTCCGACTTAGTCACTTCTCCCAGTCCCTCCAATTCAGGAAAGATACGAAAAAAATAGTAGTTATAACATGAAGGGAAAAGTAAGAAAAGTTGAGTTGCATTCTATCTGAACCTATCGTGCAAGGAAGAGGAAGAGTGAGAGATGGAGGGGATTTGTAGCAATAGGAGGCCGGATGGCGGCATCCTAGAACTGCTTGTGAACTAGAAAGGGAGGAGAGGAGACATAGGAGTCTTACAAGAATGTGGCGGGGACGGAGGCGCTTAACGAGTATAAGCGTCTTTGTTGGCGCGTTATTATAAATACTGTCTGAGATTTTGGGAGCTTAAAGAGACGCATTGTAGAGATAAATATTTGAAGCATGCTGCCTTACTGTCACAGACTAGCCACACAGGGCGGCCCGAGGGGCTATAGGCAGGGCATAAAGCACGCTACTTGTCACGGCCGGGGAAGGCAGGAGGTCCAATGACAATAGTATTCAGCTAAGCTACGGTCTGGGCTCTATTCCGTCGGGTACGGGCAGGCTCTATTGTCAAGGGTGACACCTAAGCTGGAAGCTGACCCGAACATACTGCGGGGGCACGCCCACGCCATCTCCCGGAGCCCCGTTTCTGATGAGAACCTTGAGGTGGTGCTGCTGCTGCAGCTGCCAAGGATTCCGTTGCTGGTGCCAAGCGTTAGAGCTATGGGAAAAATGAGGGGTACTTGGCGCTCCCGTGGATCAATCAGCATGCGCATTTATGACCCACAGTAAGTCATCGAATTCCGATGAGTCGCTGTGGGTCTCCTGTAGGGTGGGGCTGCCCTTTGGTTGTGTTGCACTAACCCAAAACGAAGGCTTTGACACGGACGAGCAATATCACGAAGGTCAGGAAGCTGGTTGATACTGGTTCATTATGAAGATCTAAACCTCAGGAAAGGAAGAAGTTGCAAGATGCTAGGCCTGTAGGCTGCCCAAGTATCGTGAGGATGGCCCGTGCACGCGCTCGGTCTGTGGCGCGCAGCCACTCGGCAGTGCGTGTGTGTGACGAGGCTCGTTGGGCTGGTCACAGGCTACCCAACATATGTACCCCGCAACCGGTTGACATGAATGTTAGGACGCAGTCATCAACACCGCTCGGAAACTTCTGACAACTTTGCGATAGCGCCAGCCGATACTCTTGCGCAACATCAACATCAGTCATGGCTGGGCCGGATGCGAGAAAGCAATTTGAGGGCGGAGCCCATCAACCGCCGCCGCTGGCCGCAGGCGGCTCAACCGCGCCTGCCGTAGGCCACGCCCCTGCCGTCGAATACGAAGTTGATCTTCTCTTGACCGCTCACGAAGCCAAGCTGGTCGACGAGTTTCGCCAGGATATCCGTCTTTGCGAAAGTGACACGGAGAAATTCGACAAGTGCGTGCAGAAACGCGATGAGCTACTCGAGGAAAACGACAGGCTGGTCCTCCGGATGGCTGCCTTTGATTATGTCATGTCGGCCGAATGTGCCTTCTACAGAGGGAGGAAAGAGCGCACACAGCCGCGATCGAGCCAGCCGAAGATGACGCAAGAGAATGGCGCAGCGAAATGGGACCGATTCGTGGGCGTTGCTGCAGTCGGATCAGACACGATACCCAAGCTCCTCCTACCCTTGAGAGCGATCAGCCTACAATGGGGGAAGGATTTCGTCCAGCATTACCAGTTGGCCGGCAAAGGGCAGCATTATTGCAACCAATTCTCAGCAGCCATAAAACCGCATACTCGGGAGAACGGCATGCGGAAGTTGAACCAACTCCTGCTCCGACGGTTCCGGATACCTGGGCGACGAGATATCAGGGCCGGGGTGAATCCCATTGAGCCGGTAGATCTCCGCAACCTGGCGAGCTGGAGGGACGAAGGACCGTTTGTTAAAGAAGGCGATCCAGACAAGGTCCAGCTGCAGTTCGTCGACCTTACTTGCGAAGACCTCCCTCCTGGTTTCGTTTTCGATCAATTCGGGCTTATAGTCCGGTATCTGTCTGGGCCTTTGGCGGGACTCGGCGTTCTAGATTCGGGTTTGGGCGGTGCCTCGGAAAGCATCTCGGATACTACGTCGACAGAGGAGGAAGCTAGCGTACCACCTGCCGCCGCCAACATGAGCACTAGGGATGCCGACCCTGTGGTGCCACTTACCGCGATCACCACTCCCGCCTCCGCAAGCCACTCTGAGTCCTCAACACCTTTAAGCTCTCCCCTGGACGCTATCGAAAACAGGCTGAGGACCACCGCGAAGAATCACAACGATGCTGCGTCTCAGCACGCCGCCAGTACTGCGGTAACCACGCGACTCCGCCCACGGACAGAAAACACAGACTATCACGAAGCGCCGCCGAGAAGCTCCAAGCCAGCCAGCCGCCGCCAGTCTAGGCCGCTCAACACAGCGAGTCTACAACAAGAGCGATGTTGCCCACCCGAAATACCACTGGCATTCCTAGAAACCTTGGATAGGCTAGATGCACATGCGGTCAGGCGGATGCTCTCTGCATATGTGCCCCTCAAACTTCCCTTCCAGGACATGTGCCTTGCACATCTCAAGGAATTCACAGAGACAATCACGAACCAGGAGCTCTTAGAAGATCTGCCGAACGCGGATACGGCTTCCGAAGCGATTAGCCTTGATCGCAGCCCCTACCTCCGACGGCGCCGTGCTTCACTTCCGGACCTCGCTGACGATAACCCCTCTAAACGGTTTCGGCTTAGCGATGTGACTTATAGCACTATATCCCCTGCACACCGACAGGAACGCCACTTGGGACACGATCCGATTCGTGACGAAGCGTACTGCCGACAGGTGCTTGTGGGGTTGCAATCCATACAGCACGCGCCAGACTCCTGGGGTAGGCGAACAGACGAACTCGTCTTCAGCATTTTGCAGAGGAGCAAACCACCAACGGCCAAAGAAGCATATTTCCTCTGCGGAGAACAAGCGGCCCAAAAGCTCGAATCCGGCAAACTCGACGTACCTATGTTCACGCAAGATGAGCAGCGGTTTCGGTGGAAAGGACAGGACCGCCCGATTCGACAGCTCTTCCACCGCATGGAAGACCTCGGCCTCGACCGGACTGTATCTGTTCAGATGCCATCTCGAACTTTGTCAGAGGGATCCTGTGAGCGCAAAACGCTTCAGGAAGTCCGAGACCGGTTTCTCAGACAGCAGCCGACAAATGACCCCTGGAACCTTCTTGACCTTCAAAATCCCTTGCCTTCGACACTACCATCGTTTCTCGAGGGAGAGAACTGCCAACTCCTCTTCCGGGTACGCGACGCAGTTCTGATGGGTAAAAGTGCCGAAAGGGTAGCAGCAGCCCGACAGGATTGGAACATATGGCGCAACGTCACGGACTGGGCACTTCTTTCCGAGGGAGGGCATAATACGGCACCGCACACGGATAGCCATGGCTACTCGACCTGGATTACGGTTCAAGAAGGGCATATTGGCTTCGGATGGATGTCCAAGCCAAGCCAACGGCAGCAGCAAGCGTGGATATCTGGTCCACACACGTACACCGAAGGAGAATGGAGGCACGTCGTCCTTTCCCCGGGGCAAACGGTGTTTTTCCCTTCCGGAACAGTCCACTTTGTCTTCAGACCGCGGGGGGAACAGACGTTTGCGCTAGGTGGCCACATCCTTCAGTGGTCTAGCATTGATCAATGGCTGGAAGTGGTCGTTGCTCAAGTGAACAATCCCGAGATCACGAACGAGGATATTGAACCCGTCGTGTCGAAGTACGTTGAGATTGTCAAGAGACTTGTGGAAAATCGGATCCGAGCAGGCAGGGAGGAGGAGGTCGGTGGCCGGGATGTGATTGACAGGTTTTCCTTCTTGGTAGAGGTGAGTCGGCTTGCGATGTTTGCAGAAAACTAGCTAACGATAACCAGCAATTTAAGATGGTTATTAGGGGGGCAGGAGAATAAACTCAGCAGTTCCGAAGCGGATGGAGAATGCTGATCCTTGATATTACAAACCCTGCAACGAAGCGGGCCAAGGAAATATAACATCCTGTTGAGGACACCGACCAAAAAAGCACAACCTATGAATCCAGCGCTTCGTGAACAACCTCGGCACCTGGGCATGTCCATGTCTTCCCTCTATGTCGGGAGAATCGACTTCCATCGAGACATGTCTGTCAATGTCGTTGGAATCAAACATACCAGAGCCTACTCTTGCAGCGCGCAGTGATGTGAACACATAAGTCGGGCACTCAAGCCCCCCTCCATCAGTGACAGTTCCACCGCGATGATCGGCAACAGACCGGACACTCCAGCTGATTCTGCTGTCCTCGTCCGTTCCTCCTTCGGAACCACTGCTATTTTCTTCACTTCCGCTATCGGCACCATCGAAATCCACAATAAAGACAGCGCGGCCCGGTTGTCGATGGTCAGCTAACTGTGCAGTGAATAGCAGTTTTCCTTGGTTGACGGCCATTGCGATATTTTTTGCCATGCGGACCTACCACTTCTGCGAAACGTCTCAGGCTGGCGAACATGACGGTTCCTGCTACGAATTCCTCCAGTTGTCTGGATAGGAGTTGGTTTCGGCCATATGACAGCTTGTTGGCAAGTGGAGATGGGCTCCAGGTGTATGACAGGGCGACATACTGTTGCTCCGTAAAGGCGTTAATATCTCGCCGCCGCAGGACTGGCAGATCCCTCTTGAGGGGCCCTTTTTTCCTAGCGCCCTGACTTTGAAAGCCTAGGAAGTATAGGCATTCCAAGTTTTCAAGGAACTCTCGAGATTTCTGTTGGTCGACCGGACTTGATTGAACATCCACCAGTTGCTTTATAACATTCGGATGCCTCGCACTGATGCTGAAGAGTGAGGACTGCAGGTCGGCATTGTGGTCACGCTTGTGATCATCCAATTCGTCTTGGGTGTTGAAGTCCGGCTTGTCGTTGCATTCGATGCAGACGTTGTGCTTCGCAGAGTCGAGCAAGTGCTGTTGTCTTGCCTTGTGCGAGCCGAAGGATCTCTGGCATCGTGTACAATCGTATATATGCTGCTTCGACATTCGCCGGTGCTGCAGAAGAGCTTGGGTTGAGGAGAAGTCTCGGTTGCACGGCCCACAGTGTTCCATCGGAAGTTTTTTTTTTTCCCCCTTGCAGACGTTTAGAACCAGCTCGTCAGAATGTTAGGCAGGCAAGCTCAATAAACGAATAGAAACGGTTTCGGTCTTGCTACCGGTATTTGAACTATCAACTAAAAAATTCAGACGAGAAAGGATAAAGAGGAGCACTCTTCCGAGAGCGCAGCCCGATGGTCTAGCTGCCCAAGGAAGAGGGGCTGTCCCCCTCCCTTTGCACCCAAGACTTTCCAATGACAGTCGTTCCGCCTGCACCTTGAGGCAAAATGTCCCACCGTTCGTGCCCTCATCTGCCGCTCTGCCATTTCGAACACGCCAGCCTCACTACCTCTTTCAGCTCCGCCCCGCGATAACCGCGCGAAATGCAGCTGTCGACTTCACATTGATTTGCTGTGCAGTAGCATCTCTTTCAATACAAGCCAAAGTCGTGGAAGAACCGGTTGTAAGGAGCGCTTCGGGCGTCGTCCTCCGACCTCGCCGGCTCCGACTGCCACGCCGTCGACAAGTATGTTGAGACTCTATCTAGCATTGCAAGGCTTCTAGGAACTCACATTCTCCAGTAGACGTCCGATCATCCGATCAGGAAAATGCAGAACACGGATCGAAAGCGTCTTCCATTATCGCGACAGAATCATGTGCTCCTCCCTCCCCGTCTGCCGCCGCCGCAAAGGCCGCCCGACCCCGCACAGATGCGAGAGTCCCGAACGATCACCAACCACCCGCAGCATTACAAGCACGGCCTGCTGCTCTGCCCGCCGAATCCGCATCCAAACCACCGCCGACTGAATCTTCAGAGCAACCGACCCCTGTCATTTCCGTGTCCGAGAAACTGTGGAACGCCGCGTACGACAGCCTTGAGACGGACAATGCAGAGCTTGTCATATTATACGTGAAAACGTTAGATGTAGTTCTCGGAGCCAACCCAGGCGTTGCTCCTGACACCAACATCTCGGCCGAGCTCTATAACCCGACCAAACGGCAGATGCATATGAGGAGGATGGTGGAGGAAGTCCAGGCGAAAATTTCCAAAGCGTCCAAGATTATGAACGGAGTTGGCGACGTCGCCGGTTTCGTCCTGTCGGTCAAGGGATTAATTGACCTGGCTGTCCAAAGCGTTCCGCAGGCTGCGCTTCGGTGGGCCGGTGTTTGCGTTGGGCTGCAAGTAACCAGTCGTCCTTCGAACACCCCTTTGTGCTTGGCTCTGCTAACATGCCTCCAGCTTCTCCAGAATCCTGCGCAAGCGACGAAATCCAACCTTGCCGGTATCGCCCACATCATCTCCAGAATGAACTGGTACTGCGCCCTCACCGAACATCTCCTGAGCAAGCGTGCCGGAGCCACGCCCGACACGCCTGCCCTACCCGTATGGCCCAACAAATCGCTCGCAACTTCGGTCAAGGTTCTCATCAGAAACGGGGCTCCGGGAGATGGCGTGGGCGTGCCCCCGCAGTATGTTCGGGTCAGCTTCCAGCTTAGGTGTCACCCGGCATCCCCCACCTGCGCGCTGCATACCATGGCGTCACCCCCAGGCTGGGGAGTTTCGGGCAGTGGCGACAGCGACGGCAGCGACGGTGGCAGCGACGGTGACAGCAACAGCGACAGGGCAGCATTGGTGCTGCCAAACGGCCGAACTCTTGTCGCCAGCATTAAAACAAAGCCGGATCAAAAGCGGGACGCATCTTTTGTCCTGCAGGTTGTACTGCTACGGCAGCATTGTGCCGTCAACCCCAACGCCCCGCTCAAGCCATCGACGATTTCGACATGATTGGCGGTACCAGTACCGCGGCGGCCTGGTATGATGCTGGGCGGCGACGGTGACCAGGACTTCTCCCGCTGGAACCCCGCGCTGCCGGAGCCTCGCAGCGGTCGGACCTTATCCATCTCATTTCGACTTCTCACTTCACACGAGCTGTCGCGATGGTGGTTCATGCGCTGGTTGGCAGACCCATGCCTGCCGACAAGGGGTGATCGCTCTGGGCGGTTTAACGCCGCAGTGTCGGCTTGCGGCTGAGGCCTCGATGGCCTGAGGGCAACCCGTCACACCTCAGTGAAAGACATATTAAATGTACTTTATGCCCAGAGAGAGCCCACATAACAATCTATATTCTCTCTCTCCCCTGGTTTCAATCCACCACGTCGGTTAAAACATATCACAACTATTACCAGTGCCTAAGTCTACTCGTCCCAGTCATCATCAGTCCGGCGGATTCGCCCCTTGTACATGCTCTCGGGCTCCAGCTTGAGTTTTCCCATTATAAAATGGTTCCACGGGTCTAGATAAAACGCCACCTCGGGCTCGCTGCTCCAGTTGTAGACACGAATCAAGAGACAGACGTCTCCTCGCTTCTCCCGCTGCTCCAATGTCCCTCCTGCCGAGTGCCTCCTGGCCTAGGCAGGGAAAATCTCAACGTCAGTGTGTGCAGTCTCGGAGCGTTAGGGTTGGGGACAACCCACTGTTCTCCACCATTTCTTCCTCATAAAGAAGGACGAATTCAGACCCCTCTGCGTCGTGATAGCTTCCACATGGTAGGTAGGCGGCTGCTCCAGCCACGCGCTGCATTCGCTCAGGCCCGTGCTGGCGAGAAACTTTGTGAAGGAGCCGAAGTGGTCTGGTATGGTAAATGACGAGTTGCAGCTATCCACCTCTGAAGGTTCAATGGGGACCACTCCGGCGATTTCGCGAAATACGCTCGTCCAGTGCTGCATCGGCTCGTAGAAGCCCGGGAGGGCGTCTGTCAACAGCCTCGAAATCTACTTCCAGGTCAGCGACCACGGTTTCCTTCCAGTATATGGCAGAAGCTTACGAAGTACTCGCCGGCCGCCGCCAGGTCTTGATCAAACTTGGACGGCACTGCTTCGGTTTTCTTCTTCCGTTTGCGTAACTTCTTAGATCCTCGCTCGATAAACGCGACAAAGCCGCCCTTCTCACCAACACCGTCATCAGAGTCATCGCCGGAGTCCGAGGATTCATCGTCGCTTGATATGAGGTTAAACTCGAGAGTCCCAGTGTCACTGTCGTCAGCGCCAAAGGCGTTAGAACCCTTGTTAACATGCCGCTCATCTTTCGCCTTCTTAGCCTCGCCGCTGCGCTCACGCCCTCTCGCATCATAAACCCGGATTTTCTGTGGCAGCTTATAGCCTTCGGCAATAATCTTGTAGGCTAGTAATGCAAGGGGATTTGCTTGCCATGACGATGCCCCTTCTGTAGACACCTCATCTGAGGCTTGGCCGCCACCTCCATCCGGATCGTTGTCAATGTTCTGGAAGTACGAGACCTGCTTATCTCGCTCCTCGTCCGCTGTGAGATTCCGCACCCCTTCGTCAACAAACATGGAGTTGACGACGTCGCGGTTCCGCTCGGTAATCACCGGATTCATAAGATACTTCAAATGCTCTTCAGCATGGCAGTAGTCGGCGAGAAGTTTGGCCAAGGTGTGGTGAAATGCGTAGTGTTGAGATCGGAGTTGGGTTTCCAAGAGGAGTATGTGCAGCGAGTCCCCCCGGGTTTCAAGAAGGCATCTCGTATCCACCGCCTCGCCGTATATGCTTTTCCCACCTGAGGTTATACACCACCGCCGCTGGAGGGAATGCACACCGAAAACCTGGAGGTTTCGCAGGCTTGTAGCGACTTGCCCCCGATCTTCGAGTTTTTCGGGGATCAACCTGACAGGATTAGCATAATCTGTCAAACCAGTGGTACGTCATAACCAGTGCACTTACCTAATCATGAAATCCACTTTTTGGCGGAGGAGTTTGGTGTAAGGTTTGTGGTGAACTCTAAACCCATCGATCACCGGGCTGTCTTTGGCTGACGCGGAGAGAATGCGATTGCCCAGACCCATCGTCGCGAAGAGGTCCTTAAACTTCTGATTGGTCTCCCAGCTGAAAGCAACCAGCGGAACCTTTCCCATGAAACTTCCTTCGAACTCTTTGCGGTCCGATATGAACCATGGCGAAGTGGCTTTGCCGTCCTCAAGTGAGTTGTATCCTCTGTGCCCTTTTCCGTTCTTGACCACCGGAAATATTCTTTGTCGAGCAATCGTGTTGATTTGTGGCGCGTTTTTATCGCGGATGCTTCCATCTCTCCTGTTGTGGTACTCGTTAAGCCAGTTGAAGATATATTCGACATATTCGAGGCTTTCGTTGTGTCCGAAATGCTTCACTTCGTGCAGCAAGTGGTCGATCTCAAGATTCTTCAAACGCAAGATGCTGCAAAAGAGAGTCTCGTTCTGCGGGTACGCAGACTTGATGCTCTTGAAGTGACGCAGCTTGGGGCCATCCCAGGTACAGGATCTCAGGGGCACCCACGCAGGTGCCGTCTTTTCAGCTCCGGGCAGAAATATCAAGTCATGATCTGCAAACAGTTTACTGCGGTTTTGTCAGTGGTATGAGTGCAAGTCCGAAGAGGAACATCCACTTACCACACAAGTTCTGTATCCCCTTGCGTCAATTTTTGGATGTTATCGTAGAGCGCGTGGACTTGAGAAAGTGTTGCGTCGGTCACTGGCTGCGTTCGGAATCTTCGAAGAATGTCGAGGAAAACCCGCACGTTTCGCTTAACACCCACACCAAACAGCTTCAAAAATTCCCACGCCTTCAGGTCATCATCCGGGATATTGAGGAGTGGAACTTGGCTGGCGTACGAAAGCCATTCTCGCAAGGGAACGAAAGACTGATACAGCGGAACCCTGGTGTTTCTCATGCAGTCGACATGGGTGTGTGAGATCGTCTTTATCAGCTTCTCCATGGACTGCTTGGAACCGGACCGCTTTTCCATATCTGAGTGGAACCAAAGGGAATATTCGTCGTCCCAATTATCTCGTAGAAGAAAAAGCGTCTCCAGTGAGTCCTTGTTCCCAAGAATCCATTTGAACTCGGGAGTCATCTCGAATCCGCCATCAACGGTAGTGTAGGAGGCAAGGCGCGGAATAGAGGACAGGCCCATGGATATCTGGACCCATTGGCAGAATTCTTCAGCTCTGTCTCCAGCAGCGCTCAAATAGACTGGGTGCAGGAAAGGCGCATCGCTTCCGTCGGGAAGATAACCCTTCACCTGATAGTCGATGTCGAGGTCGATGTACGCATGGCGGGCCATGACAACTCTCTGGTCTTTCGTGTATATCCATAGGCAGGAAGCCTTCTCTTTCTCTCGATAATTTGAGTCGAAAAGACACATGGCATGAGAGACGATTTTGTCGCGCTGTAGCGACTGCGGCTTGAAGGATGGATCTCTGTGGGTGTCGATGATCAACTCACAAATATCCTGGCTGCTCAGCTGGCCAACCCCCAGAGCCACATAGAGCAGGCTGATTTGCGGATCTTGGGCGAATTCGGACACAACAATATCCGCTCTAACCCCTTCCGGAACTGCTTTCGCCTTTGAGTTTTCCGGAAAGAAGACCTTGCGGTTGGCAGCTGCAATCCAGTTCGCTCCCTTCTCGCTGCGAGTTCGGATGATTGACAGAGCTCGAAGTCTCTCCCGATATTTCGTCTCTTGTATGTGTGGTAGTAGAGCCTTTGCGAGTGAGGCGTGATAAGCCGTTGGGCGATTTTGGAAGTCCTCTGGGAAACGGGTGATAAGCGTCTCCAGGTCCTTCAGAAAGCCATCGGAGTCCATTATGCTGATATTGAGCTTTTTGAGAACGTCAATGTCGTCGTCAGCATATTCCTGCGCGAGATAGCTCTTTGCTGTCTCCTTGCAGTTCGTGATGGGTACCCCTTGAGTGTCCCGATAAAGACAGGGGACGTAGCGAAGGGACTTGAGGCTTGAAAGCTTCCGTTCTTGGCTGCTCCCGGAAGCTTGCGATTCGAATAGTGGCAACCCCTGAAGCATCTTACGGATTACCGCCATGTCGTTCTCGAATATTGACCGACGGCCGTCTCCGAAGGGAATAAAACGGGGCCATGTGCGTCGTAGGGCTGAGTTAGAGGATGCGAAAAACGTAAACATCTCCAGTATGAACTTAGATTGCTCCCTGACGATATTGTCGTTCCATGCGTTTCCAATCTCAATATCCTGCCTGCTAGCCGTGAGGATAAAATCTCCATGAAGAAGAAACTAGAGATCGTAAGCATTAGCAAGAGAGTTCTCCCCCGGGAGGTGGAGGAGGAGGGGGTGAGGGAGGGAGAAATTACCGAGAAGCCATACGACCGTACGGGAAGAAAAGCGTAGACACTCTGAGGGCCAATCTGTGGCTTGAGTTCGGCATCAAGAGGGAACGCCAGGCACATCTCAGACTGCAAGCTCCCGCTTCTCCTACTCTCTTTTGGCATCCCGCCGATCATCCTCTTGCAGACGACGAAGGTTTGGGACTCTTTGTTGCGATGTAGTGTTGTCACAGCCATCCCAGGCTTCCCCGTTTCTTTGGTCTCTTTTCTGAGAACTGTTTCCGTTGCGGCCTTTCCCCAGCGTATGAGTATCTTGACTGTTGCAAGCTTTCGAAGGAACATCAAGCTGGAGGTGTCCAGATTCGAAAGGTCATTCCTCAACTCCTGCATGTTGCAATCGGAGGACAATTGAATGTAGAACGATGTGTACCCGGGCTTTTTCTCGGAAGGAAATTCGTCCCAGATGGGTCCAATCATGCCGAGTTCTTTACGCTTGTCAAGCTTGAACGTGTAGAAGCCGGAGCTTATCCAAACGACATCCGCAACTTTAAAGACCGACTTGAAACCCAACCCTTTCTCTCCGACATACTGCGATCCCTTCCCAGACACCGCCTTTGTGCTCATAGCGACGCTGCAAAGTGCTTGTACATGGTTAGGTTGGAAGCCAGTCTCGTTGCAGTCGACGCGCAGGAACCGGTCATCGAGGGTGAAGGTAAGAGTAGGGGCTACTCCAGGGTTGTATGAGTTGTCGTCAGCGTTTTGGATGAACTCGAAGAGGAAGTGTGTCGACTCCTGGTAGAGTTGCTCCCCAGTCCTGTTGGCAAGCACCGTCAGCAAGCTGGTAAGCAGGTCCTCTGTTGGTAGAGCCAGCAGTGCTCACAGCTGGAGGAGTTTCTGGAATTGGCCCTTTAACCCCCTCGCACTCTCCTCAGCAACGCCATTGTCGCATCTGATGGCCTCAATATGGCTCTGAGCCTCGGCGGACGATGTGGGAGGATGCGGCAGTCGTGACATGGTCGACCAGCGGCTTCAGAATAGTGCGCGTCCTGGCAGAGAGGTACAAGAGGCACTGTTAGGAAGTACGCGCTGAATAAATGAGAGCAACGACGACGTGATATTCGATGCCTGTCTATCTGATGGAAAGGAGGGGGAAACATGGAAGGCGGGGTTGCCTGGAGCGCCCGGGCCAGCTGGCCTTGGTGCCTGAATGTTCGCCTTAGGCGTGAGTGGCTAATGGGTTTGTGGCTGAGTCGGGCAGAACTCCCAATGGCGCCGACCCTCGCCCCGTTCCTTTCCTGAACCTCGACTTTTGCTGTCATCGTCACCACCCCGCTTCTCGAGAATCCCGAACATCGTCATCGCTAACAGCCCATCCCGACTTCCTGTGCATACTCCATCTGCATAACGAACGGCCGTCGCCATTGCGCAAACCCGCCAGACCCCCATCTCCAGTTCCAAACTTTCTGTCAATTGAGAGCTGCGAAATCATAGACACGAGGGCAAATCACAGCTTCGGCCGCGATCCTACTTGCGGGAACATGCCGATCCAGAGGCCCCCCGACAGCAGGCGCCGATGGTTATCCAGCTGTCGATTGCCCTCGTGTCCCCTAGACCGGAGATGGGGGTCTTACTTCGCCGCCGTTGTTTTTTCTTTCCTACTCCTCGTGCTCGATGCACTTGCGCAGAAGTCTGGCGGATTGGGCTTGCTCATCGCAGGGTATGTTGAAACAGTACACATCTCCCCCAACCCCACCCTACCCATCTCAGCAAAACTCCGCCGAAGTTGGAGAGCGCGAGTTGACTTGAGAAGCTTCTATCATAGCTGGGTCGTTGCGATGGCGGTGTTCGTCCGTTCAAATTACAATGCGACGTCGACTTTCTTCGTGTGAGCAACATCTTACCCATATTTCAACAAATCGGTCCTTTCTTACACACTCGGCAGGCGTGGATTGTTCCACCTAGTTTGCAGCGCATTTGCGTTGTCCTTCGTATCCTCCATCGGACAATTCAGCTCCGGCGAGCTATACCTGTGGATACCCATATCGACAGTGTCTGGAATCTCGATGGCGGTTGGTCTCTCGACACTTGCCTCTTGCTTCTGGAAGACCGCCAGAGGCTGGATCCTGAAAACGCTTGCTGAAGACGAAGGTCCTCTTCTTCCAACACACCATGCGAGTATCACGAACTCGTAGCTCATGGAAATCTCCCCTCTCAGAACAGTGTTACAGACCTGTGATCCCAGCCTTGCACCACGTATCTCCTTGGAAGGATCTGACGGCATAAAGAGTGGGTAGCTTTCAGCATTAGTTTCGTCGCCTTCAGCTTATGGGTCCGGCTTTGAAGCAAACTTGGCAGCTGCACCGCGGTAGCCGGTTTGAATCAACAGCTATACGATCGTGGCCTAGGTACCTGCAGCTGTTTCCGGTAGCAGGTGCCCGGCGTTGTCGTTTCGACGTTGTGCATTCGGGCGGTCGCTTTGATTGCCGATACCAACAAGACCCTGTGCCTGCGGTGCCGAACAAGTGAAAGCTTTCCTACCTTTCTTGCTGTGAGTGGTCCTGCCGAGTTGAGTACATGCGCTTTGGCATGAGGCATGGTTGAGCCGGGTCTGCATCGCCACTCTGCTGGAACAGAGAGCGGTGAAACCTGTTCGGAATGGACGGGACAACCGGGGTCTACTTCGCGTGATTTCTATTGCCAATGGCCTTTGAACCAGAGCGGATGTCTCTAGGGTTCTACTGGCCGACCGTCAGAACATGTTGCATTGCCAAATTGGTTGGCAAGCCGGTGTTGTCTTTTTGTACATATCAGCGGCGATTTAGATGGGTTGGGAAGTATTTGCTGGTGTATTTAATACAGAAAAGGTTTTGACTTTGCACATTGCTTCTTGAGGTGCCTCACTACCTTCCCAGGAAAAGGTACCTTCATCAGGTCCTAAGCCGCCAGTTGCAGCCCCCTCACGTTTGTTAGCTGCCATTCTCAACTGTCCCGCTGGCAGGTGCCTTGGGGATGCGGTCACTAGCCCCCCGCTGCCGCTTCTTCTCCTTCCTCTTCGCGTTGTCTCGCCTCCGCCGTCTTGCTTTGCTGTTTCCAGGATTTTCCCTCTGAGTGCGATCCGCAGGATTTGTCACGACTTTTCCGATCAACCTGTCCAAGATGGACGCGTTGAGTCCTGCCAGCGTGTTGCTCTCGCCGTCAATGATCAAGTCCGTATCAGCTTTTGTCCCCTGGGTGATGATTCCCCTTGCTGCTGCCTTGCCGGCCGCCATTTGGGATATTGGCGCGTCCTCGGATGAGGTGTCGCTGTCGGGAGAATTTGCGTCTGCGGCGGCGTCACTCCTGAGTTGAGATGCTGTCTCTCCTTGGCCGTACCCGTGTTTCATCAGTTGGCGGAGGAAATCCGTGCCGAGGGATGATTCGAAAGTCTTCTGGGATGGATTGTTTACCTGGAAGGGTGATTTACCCCCCCACCTGGTAATTGCGTCCTCAGCTCGTTTCCTAGTAGTTAAATCGAAGGTGTCCAGCTCGGCCGTCGACTTGTGAATTAGATGCTGAGGGAGTTGAGTAGAGTTGGCTGCAGATGTAGATCGATCGGGCCGTATAGACGATGGCGAACGGAATGGGCTTCGGAACCTGGGAGGGGGAGAGGAGCGGTGCGTGGTGTCATTGCTTCGGTGAGGGTCGGCCGAAGGCGAGCGACTCTTGACCTGGATAATACAGGCGGGCTCTGCCTTAGGAGCTGCGCCTCGCGTTGGTGGCTGTCTTGGGTTCAAGTCGTTCAGAGAATTTGAAGAGGAAGCGTATTGCCCGGAGGGCCTGGGGCGTATCTTGGATAAAAGGCTGCCATTTTGAGGTCTGCATTCATGGACAGCTTGGTTCGCGGGGGCTTCGAGCTCGGATGTGAGAATATTGAGAGTCATATAGGGAGGCATCTTGTAAATGCCAGTATATGGCTTGTCCCAGGGCGGTGGGAATAAGTCGACCCAGTTAGGCGTGATGTCCAGCTCAGGGTCATCAGAACACGACCATCGTGTGCTATCACACTTTTCAGGGGCTTGTTGTTCTAGGAAGAGGTGTTTCCCGATGTCTATAGTTGGAGTTAGCCTCGAAGAGTAACAAAACCCATTTGAGACCTACCGTAGAGACCATCTCTCAGTCCCGCGTAGATCAACAGCGTCTGAGCCCCCGTCATATCAATATCTGCCCTGTGTCTCCCTGCCAGCTTCTGCGGCTGGTAGAATCCATCATGCTGAACAAGCAGTGTATTTGACTCAACGGCATAAACCGGCAACAGCCCAGCCCCTTCAACAGAAAATGCCTGATCAAAGACACCACAATTTTGCAGCGCCCTCGAGTTCTCCAAGTCGAACGGACACCCCTGCAGCCGGCAGCTCAGCAGTACGAACAAACGTCCGAGCAACGCCCTTTCGGCGAAGACAGCGACTTCCCGGAATCCTTGTGCAGCGACGTGACGCATGAACTCGCGATGGAAGCACGAATCGAGGAACTCGAGCATCGAGTGGCCATCATACGGCAGGTAGAGTAGGAAATGCTCCGCTTTGGTAAGTGTCAGGAAGACGTCCAGGTCGCTACACACGGCCGGGAGCGAGGCGGCCATGTTTGCTTCTCATTCAGATGAAGGAAAGCCACGACGCCGGCGTTATTCGGCTGAGGCTCGGCTTCGTTGACTGTCCTGGCTTGCGGCGTGGATGCTTCGGGAATTGCGTCAGATTATGGGCATGTGCGGGGTGCCGTCGATGGTCGGCTGCGGGGCCAGTGGAGCAGCCGCGACTAGCGCGACGACATGGCTGCCGCGTCTGCGCGAAGTAGTGCAGCGGCCCGAGCGGGCGGCCGGGCATCGCAAAAATCCAGGAACAGTACCTTTGCGACCTGCTCTCTCGATTCCAAGGGGTTGCAGCACCGCGCAGTCACTGCGCGGCCGACTGGCGATCGAAGACGTCGATTCCGTGGATTGAAGCGAGGGATCTCGAGCGCAACCGAAAATCCCTCACCGCCCCGCACGACAATCGCGACACCCGATGCCAGCGACAACACACAGCTGCAACAAGTTTGCAAGATAGGGGGATACTGGGTACGAAAACCACCCGACTCTTTCGACGTTTTGAAGAAGAGACAGGGCACCCCCGGCCCTGCCCAGTTCTGGGAGAGCAGAATCGACAGTCTGGCAACGGCCGGAGCGACAACGCTACGAGGACTGGAGCGAAAGCCGACGTACGATACCGATTGCAAGAGTTGTTAAACGACCGAGGAGACGGGGGGTAACGGGCTCGTTAAGGGAAGACACACGGGCGGCCGGCCCCCCCGCGAGGCGCTTCGCCCTCTTCAAACACAGCACACTACAAGAGGAGGAAATACCGTGGTTCCACAGTCGAGGCGCCCATACCCGGCACAATCCATCCGCGGCTTCATCCCATACCACAACCTTCGCCCCCGAAGGGGTCGTGGCACAGCCACGCATGCAGTCCAACAGGTCCCCCGCCGAGGCATCGTCTGCTTCCCACCTACGGCCCGGGTCCGATCCGGGACCGTGATTCCGCTGCCCTCCCCTCGGTCCAGTACAACCACCACGGCCCACCTTCAGCCGGGCGCAACCCCAGCTTCCAGCTTCCCGTTGCATTACGAGGGTCTCCCCACGAGGCCGAAGCCGTAGTGCCGACCGTGTCTCGCAGCAGGCCGTCGCAGAAGCTGCCACTAACCTGCCCTGATATCGGTTGGGTTTATCATCATTCAACGACGGAAGGATGATTCTTGTTTCGAGCGCTTATCGTCACACTGGTTAGAAATCAAGGGCGCATGGGAACCTGATCATCTCAAGAAGAAAGGGAAAGCTGGAGGGATTGACCTAGAGTGGAAAAAGATCCGCCTGGGTTAACTTCCATGTCGTTTCGCCTACTTGTCTATTGTACTTTCTGGTCCTTCGAGCACTTACATTCGATCATGCCTCAAGATTCAGTGATGCGGTATTGCGATTCCTCTTCTGGCGTAACGAAGTCGCGCCCTAGTCGGGTTATAGCCTGCATGATTGTCTGCCTGTTGTCTGCCTGGACCTTGGAAGGGTGGGAATCGTCAATGGGCCAGCAAACACGAAGTTGTAGGAATGGAAATCCAATTATTCGCCGCGAACCAGCCCTCAGCCCTGCGATGACTGACAGTGCAGGATCTGACGCAACTCCACCGGGGATGCCGTGACTGGTACCTCCCATCTCGGCGTCCCCGATTTTTACCACTAGCACGAGGTTGAAGAAGCAACCTCTAGCTAGCTACCTTTTCTCAAGGGAGGGAGTAGCACGAATATCGTATCTGATCCGACTGCAGCTACGCCCATGAATCGGTCCCATTTCGCTACGCCATTCTCTTGCGTCATCTTCGGGTGGCTCGATCGTGGCTCTGTGTGTTCTTTCCTCCCTCGGTACAAGACACATGAATTTGTGTGGTCATAGAAATAGCGATATCATGTATTTTTGTGGTTCTGTGTTAAAGGCCGTTGTGGTGGTACTGTAGTAGTAGTGATGGTGATGGTGGTGGTGGTGGTGGTGGCGTTGATGCTGTTGGTGTGGCAGTGGTGATGCTCGTGGTGCTGATGCTGCCAAGGATTCTGTTGCTGGTGCCAAGGGGAAAGCGAGGGCCGCTTGCCGCTCCCTTGGACCAATCAGCATGCAGGTCCATGACCCACAGCAACTCGTCGAATTTCGACGAGTCGCTGTGGGTCTTCTGTCTGATTGTCACTGACCCAAAATGAACACACGATGGGTTGGCACAAGGCTGCGGCCTGCCCAACAACATATGTACCCCGCAAGAGGTTGACATGAATGTTAGGGCGCAGCCATCAACATCACTCAGAGACTTATGACAACCAGCTTTGCGAAGAACTGCGCCAGTGGCGAAAAGTAAATAATATAAAGCAGACCAGGCTCCCAGACCCTTCAATGCAGCAGAGGTATTAAAATACAGTTATGAGACATTACAACTATTGCAGAAATCTATCACTCCGTAAAGGCAAACCGAAAGAACGTCACTTGGCCGGAGCGATGTCCGAGGATGAGTGTGTGACCATGAACAGCCACGCATGTTGCCCGATAATCGGCAGAAAGCCAAAGAACTTTCTTCCCATTTTCTTGTGACCCAATCCTCGCCGACAAAGAGAAAACCGCTGTCGGGTTTCTGGTCTCCAGAGCTGTTTGAAGCGTCGGAGTTTATGGTTATGCTCAGCAGCCCTCGGTTTGTCTCGAGCCATTGACCATTGCTGGAGAACGTCATTGCGTTGACCCAGTGGCCATGCCCCTCGAGCGTCTGCCGGTGCGCGCCCGTCGCCGCGTCCCAGAGCCGTACGGTCTTATCGTGTGAGGCCGACGCGAGCGTGAGTCTGCGAGGGGTTGAACCAAGAGGTAGTTATAAACTTGAGATCATTGAGCTCCTCTCTGAGTTGCTGTAAGCCGGCCTGTAGCCTGCCCCTCCCGCAGAACAACCAACAACCAAGCAATCCACCCACTGTTGTCATTCCTTCTGTGTGCCACTTCCCGCAACAATCAAGTGACTTCCATACCTAGACGCCGAAATGAATGTATGGGACCCAAAACATCTCCTGCCCCTTCCTCCGCCTCACTCGCCCAGGGTCCCTCTCCTCACGCGTCTGCATCCTTGATTCCGCAGCGACCTCTGATTCTGCAGCCCATTGAGCCTGATACATCGCTGACCCATTCTTCGTTATCGCGTGGTCGTCATCACCCGTCTCGCTAGCCCCCTGTGTGTCGTAGTCAGGATCGGCCTCTCTAGTCGGATCCCCTTCTCGACTCGCGCTGGTGCTGGCCCGCAAAGCCCGGATGGCCTGGTGGAGTCCGCGGCATACTGCCGTGACTGTCATCCCCTCGTCCCGGAGAGTCTCGTAAAACACCCGTGCCACGTCGACACAGTGCATGTCCGACACCTCCCAGAGCGTACCAATAACGTGCCGGAAACCGGCAAGTTGAAAGGCGCTGACGAGATGCACTCCTTCATCGGCAAGTTTTGTCGCGTCGTTGGCTCCGGTCGAACAAGCAGAGAGATATGTCTACCCATCTCACCATGAGTAGAACGCTCCGCTTGATCCAGCTCAACGTGAGAAAGCGGGGTGTAGTGCACGACAGCTTGATGAACGACAAGGAAATTCAGGACGCAACGGCACTAGCCATCCAGGAGCCTCAACCACAGATCGTTCATGGCCGACTCCTGACTACCCCCATGGGACACCACAAGTGGATCAAGATGGTTCCCTCGGTTTGGAGGGAAGGTAGATAGGCAGTTCGAAGCATGCTTTGGGTGAACAAGGACGTGGAGGCGGAACAGGTACCGATAAGGTCCCTGGACATAACAGCAGCCATCCTGAGGCTCCCTGATCGGCAAGTCTTGGTAGTGTCTGTCTATATGCTAAAGCAGGATCCTCGGGCCCTACGAAGTGCGTGCGACGATTTACACAAGATCATTATAGATACAAGACGAAACGCAGGCACAGCGGTAGACGTAGTGATTGCTGGAGACTTCAACCAGTACGACCAGATGTGGGGAGGAGACGATGTATCTCTGGAAAGACAGGGTAAGGCGGATCGGATCATCGACCTTATAGACGAGTTTGCCCTTCGCAGTCTGCTTCGACGGGGTACGAAGACATGGCACGGCTGGGATTATAACACGACTATCGATCTGGTCCTGGCGTCTACCGATCTAGCGGACACAACTGTCAAGTGTACAATCCACAGTACAGAACACAGATCGGATCACTGTACAATTGAGACAGTCTTTAACACTTTAGTCCTAGCACCGAAGCAACAGGACTAGCTTCTGCTCAAAAATGCACCCTAGAAGGCAATTAACACTAGAATCGCAGAAGCATTGAACGCCTCCCCCTATGGCGGGACAGTCCAGCAGCAGACAGATCGACTGATGTCAGCTGTCCTGGATACAGTCCAAGCCCTGACACCAAAACCAAGACCATCACTATACTACAAACGGTGGTAGACGAGCGACCTTACGCAATTACATTGTATTTACACCTACTGGAGGAACCGCGCCTGGACTGAACGACAAGCAGGTCGAGCCTTGCTAGACCTGGAGGAAATGGCAAAAGGTGCGGCAAAGCAGTACTACAATGCTATCTGGCAATAGAAGAAGAAGCACTAGGACAGGTTTCTTGCTGACAACAGCAATATCTAGAAGGCTGCTAGATATCTAAAGTCCAGCGACAAGGCAGCGTTTAGGAAGGTGCTACAGCTCGTTAGAGCAGACAGAACATTCACAGCCGACTATATAGAACAGGAAGAGGAACTCCTGGCCACCTTCTTTCCTCCTCTCCTAGAGAGGATTGAAGATAAAGGACCCTGACCGCAAAGAGCTCCTCTACCAACGCCGCCGATCACTATCGAAGAAGTAGAACAACAATTATTTGCAACCAAATCCTAGAAAGCGCCTAGCGACAACAGACTACCTGCGATTGTCTGGAAACAGACTTGGCCGGTAGTTAAGTATTACGTTCTCGCCCTATTCCAAACGTCTCTACAAGACAGCACCCTACCTAGTTAGTAGCGACATACTAAGATCGTTCTGCTCAAGAAGCCTAGCAAGGACAACTACACTGTTGCAAAGGCCTAGAGACCAATTTCACTTCTTGCAACACTTGGCAAGCTGCTGGAGTTAGTAGTAGCAGAAAGGATCTTATACGCAGTCAAGACACATAGGCTCCTCCCAACTAACCACTTCAGGGCACGCAAACAACGGTCTGCGGAACAAGCGCTCCTGCTCCTCTAAGAACAGATCTACACTGCCTAGCAAGGCCGGAAGATAGCAAGCTTGATCAGCTTTAACGTGAAAGGAGCTTACAACAGGGTTTGCAAGGAAAGGCTTGTATAGCGGATAAGAGTACAGGGCATTCTAGACAAGCTGCTCCAATAGATAAACGCCTTCTGCTTGGACTGTATAGCAACTATCCAAGTCAATAGGCACTCCTCTAAGGTTCAAAGCCTACCCTAGGCCAGACTACCTCAAGGCTCTCCCTTATCCCTAATCCTGTTCCTCTTCTTCAACGCAGACCTAGTACAACGACAAATCGACAGCTACAGTAGTGCGATAGCCTTTGTGGATAACTTTACAGCGTGGGTCACAGGACCTATAGCGTAGAGCAACCGACAAGGTATCGAAGCCATTATCAAGGATGCCCTGGATTAGGAGACAAGGAGCAGTACGATGTTCAATATATAGAAAACGGCTATTATACACTTCACACGCAAAAGCTACAAGAGCAACTTGCAACTATTTATTATCAAGGGGCAGGCTGTTAATCCCCAGGACTATGTCAAGATCCTTGGCGTAGTGATAGATGCGAAACTCAAGTATAAAGAACACATTTGGAGGGCTGTATCCAGGGGCTTGGAGGCAGCAATGGAACTCCGATATCTGCAAGGCCTGTCAATATCAACAGCACAGCGGTTGTTCACATCTACAGTTGTCCCTGTGATGGACTACGCCTCCAATGTGTGGATGCACGCATACAAGGACAAACTCGTCGGGCCTATCAACAGAGTCCAGAGAATGGCAGCGCAAGCGATCGTAGGGACCTTTCTCACAGTCGCAACAAGCGTGGCGGAATCGGAAGCGAACATCGCTACCGCGCAAGACAGGTTCTGGAAAAGGGCTATCAAGCTCTGGACAGACATTCACATACTTCTAGATACGAATCTATTGCGCAGAAATATGTCTCGAATACGAAAATTCCAGATATAATACCGCTCGCCACTCTACCGAGTGGCAGAGGCCCTCGAAGGTATACCAATGGACGAGTTAGAAACTATCAACCCATTCACATTGTCCCTATAGGAGAACTGTGTATACACTGGCATAGACGACTTGACAACAAGATAGCGGAATATCGACTATGACGTACGTATCGCTGTAAGCAGCTTGGCGAGAAACGGCTTGGTAGGAGTTGGTGGAGCTGCGATACTGCTGGCAGCGGTATTTGGAAGCCTAAATCTTGGAACCTTCTCCTTGACGCTAGGTCCAAGATCAGAGCAGAACCCATACTCTGGGGAGCTTGTGGCGATGGAACAAGCGTTAGGCACGCTGCCAGCGCTTAGATCTAGCTGTATCGAGCTCTTAACACGCAACAAAGCGGCTGTCCTTATACTCCGACAGCCTCGACAGCAGTCTAGGCAACAGCATATCTGCCACATCTACAAGTCGATCAGGGCCCTACGCACGAACGGAAACACAATAACAATTCGGTAGCTTCCTACAGACAAAGAAAGCAAACTCTAGGACATCGCCAAGAGCAACGCTAAACAGGCCACTCGAGAGGGTGCCACTCCGGAGGCCCATATACCCCAGATGCGGTCGACAACCCTCAATATAGCACAGTCCAAGAGAGGCACTACCGATCACCTTCCAGACAAAGTTAGAGCTCATTCCAAGAGAGTCGACATAGCACTACCAGGAAAACATACCCGATTGTTGTACAAGCACCTGTCACGAAAGGAGGCTAGCATACTTGCTCAGCTCAGAACAGGCATAGCAAGACTCAACGGCTACCTCTACTGCAT
>FTCU01002568.1_pt1 | contig 29451 bp, 15 predicted proteins | sample 1639521 | NCBI WGS metagenome assembly FTCU01 (sample SAMEA3914864, study PRJEB12502) | metagenome | biome: forest; material: soil | place: USA | collected 2012-03-12 | depth 0.3 m
GCCTGGCGTACTCAGCGATCCGGCTGGCCGGCCGGCCTTCTTTCTCAGCCCGGGACCCACCCGCGTCATCGACCGGGTCCGGCCGGCGGTCTCGACCCAGTTTTCCGGACTGCTCACGAGCAGTCATCGATGTGGCCGAGCTTCTGGCCTTTCTTATTTGGTTTTCTCTTCTAGAAAGCGGAATAGAACAAAACAGGGTCGGAAAATTGGTTGGCTGGCTCGGCCTCGCGAGCCTCCCTTGAAGACCAGACGGACAAGAATAGCCCTTCGAGTTGCTGACCCCGGTTGCGTGGACGACACCGCATCGCATTTGATCTTGTCTCCAAGCAGCTGGCGTTTCTGTTTTGCTTAGCGACGTTATGTGTAGACGGCACTGACAAGAAAAGTACATCTGTGGATGGTTTCTGTGCGACAGAGGATCGGACGCCGGCATGGCTCTTCGCCAGCATCTGCAACGCTCGTACGCCGTTGGATTGCACAACGCAATGTCTTGTACTGAGACCAAGATCCCCCCTGGTAGTAGCATATCCATGTGTAGACAATCTGTGCCAAGGTTATGACTACCTTAGCTAAATCTCACAGTAGCTCGACCCAGCTGAGCAACTGTTGTGCAACAACATGGCATTCAGACGACAAGGCGCGCGTGTGGTCGGTCAGTTCAAGGTCTGGCTGCGGCCAGCTTTCACGAATGATGCTTCTATTTCAGTGTACCGGGCCACAAAACGACAGCCAGGTGGTGAGCGGTACCCTCCCGAGTCCCGGCATCGAGCTGGCCGACCTCTAACGGCCGTATCCGACCAGCAACTACCTGTCAGCCTGCTGTGAGGCAAACACACACACGCACACACGCGCGCGAGGCGTAGGGGACTTGAAGGTAAGAGCAAAGTGTATTGCGCGAAAAGCCACAGCAACATGGCCGCTGCCAACTCTTTCCGAAGAAGCGCAGCGCAGGGGGAGTATCTCTGAAGAACGAAAAAAACAGCAGAATCTAAATCACAAAACAGGACAGGAGTGTGTCTCTCTGTCCACCCGAGTTTTCCCAACGCCGCCCCGTGTACCATTGGCGCCCCCCACCCCCAAGCCAATCCCCGAAGCCATACCCGTAGGATGTAAACCTGTCCCACATGACACTAGAGTTGAGCGATTGTTGATGTACAGATGCGCTGTACTGCGTATGTGCCCCGCCTCTTTCTCATTCTGGTACCCCTTCGAGTTTTGGTGGGCCAGTGAGTCAAAAACCAGGACAGAGAAAAGAAAACCACACCCCCGAGTGAGTGGTCGCATGGTAGGTTGCTCCCCGTGCAGCCGAGTCGTCCACGAAACACGGCATGCCGTCTCGTGCACCGACAACATATATACACAGAAAATGTAGCACAGCTGTCGAGTTTGTTCGCTGTGTGTGAGTCGGGTCTCTCTGATCAAATCCACGCCGCGGCGACGGGCCTTGGCGCGGGGATCATGAAGCCCGCAAAGAGACCGCGGACCTCGCTCAGGTACTCGTCGGCGCTGAACTTGAACAGGCCCTTGGTGCGCATTTCCTGCTCCTCCATGTCGATCGAGCTGGCCAAGTGCTCTTTGACGCCGTACTCTTCGGCGATCTCCGACACTTGGGCCAGCTCGAGGCCAAACGGGTGCTGCGACTCCGAGTAGTCCTTCCTGTGCTGCTGGTGCGAGTGCGAGTGCTGGTGCTGGTGCTGCTGGGTGGGCGGCTGTGGGCGAGGAGGCGCAGCTGTTGGGGAATATGGCGCGGGCGCGGGGGAAGGCGTGGTGGCAGCGGCGGGAGCGGCAGCGGCGGCGGCGGTGGTGGAGAGCTTAGATTTGTGGTACGTGGGAGCCGCCGAGCTGGTGCTGACACTGGTACTTGTACTGGTGGAGGAGGAGCGGGAGAAGGAGAAGCTGGCTTTCGTCGACACGGTGCGGTGGGATTTTTGGGACATTCCGGACTCTGACCGCTGCCGTACAAGAGTGTTGTACTTTTTCGGCTGGGACGGGGCGCGCTGCGGGGCCACGGGTGCGCTGGACTGTGAGGCAGGAGCCCGTGTCTGCTGCTGGCCGGCCGTGCTGAAGAAGACCGATAGGTGGTTCGGCTCTGGAGACAACGCCCTCTTTCCCGGGGATGACTCGACGTCGGGACTTGTGGGGGGAGTGGTGCCGCTTGTGAGCGCGCTGTCGGACATGTCGTCGTCGGATCTCTGTGACGAGCCCGTGGAGGAAGCCGACATGGGGTGGTGGATATCTGGCGCATTGTACGACAGCATGTTCGTGGTGTGAATGAGTTCGATAGGGCTCGAGATCTTGTGGCGGATCGAGTTGCTGCGAAGAGGAGCATCCCCTTGCTCGGCAGCGTGGATGCTCTGCTTGACCCGCCGGGTCGTGAATGCCCTGGAGATAGACATGGTGGCTGTGACTCTGTGGCTCTGCGGCTCTTCCGACTATTCCTGGCGGAGAAAACGACGTCGCCGATTAGAGGCCCGGCGCGGAGAGGCAAATCCGGAACGGCCTGCGGCCCTTGTGGTGGATTCGAGGCAGCAAGTCGATTGTCGAAACCGCCCTCCACTCAAGCCCGGAATTGAGCGGACGTAATATCGACTGGTCAACGGTCGGTTCCCAGCTTTCTTAGTCGAAGAGGAAGAGAAAGATGAGGAGTGACCGGCAGGCAGTCTGGCCCCAGAACCTCTGTCGCTTCTCGAGACTGTTGCAACGCTGGCCAGTCCTGTGATCCACTGTTGGGTGTGACGTTGCGCCGGGTGAGCGTTGTGTGCACGTTTCGTAGCACCGCTCGTTCCCACACCTTGCCAGAGCACCTCGGGAGCAAGTCCAGGTGATGAAGTCGAGAGGTCTGGTCTGGCCTCGAGTGAGAAACGGGTGGGAAGGAAGGATGCCTCTTCAGAATGTGACCGTAGCCAAACAAGACTCGGCGAGTCGAGAAAGAAAGTGAGAGTAGTGAATCGAAAAAGAACCCCTCCTCGGCGGATTTCAACAAAGAAATACCGACGTGATCCTGATCGGGAGGTTTGCTGCGCGTGGATCCAGTCCGTTTCAGCGGCCAAGGGTCGGTCGTTCCAACTGTCTTTGATGCCGCTGATTTACAATTGCGCAAGCGATTTTCTGGGGGTTTCTGAGGGTTTCTGGGAGGGAAAGTGCTGGGACTGTGCTTGTTGACAGTCGGGCTTCTAGACGTTCCTAGATGTGGTGGGTTGGTCTCGGCTCAACGAGAAACGCTGTCGGCGGTAAAGACGACGAGTGGGTAAAGGAATGGAAAACTGCTCCGGGAGTCCAAAAAGGCCCGCGATGAGGAACTCCGAACAGGTCAGGTTCGTTGAAGGAGAGAATGCATTGCAGATCCGAAAGATCGGAAGGTAGGTCAGAAAGGGAAAGGTTGCAACGGGAGGTAGGGGAGTCGGGAACATTAAAGGGAGGGCCCATGAAGTTCCCGGGGGGAGGGGGAGAAGCCAGGAGAAACACAACAGGAGGGGGGGAAAGGTAACGGGTACATGGGGAGTCTCTTGCGCAACGCTGGCAAAGCACGCGAGGGGGGGTGGTAGTCGGCAGTATTCGGTACGTCCGTGGCCCGCCCGTCGCGTGGTGGCCCTCTCCTCTCATCCTCTCGTCCTCTCATCAAGAGCCCGCCGAGCCCAGGTCGACTTGCCCCCTGGCCCCCGGCTGCGCGGGAGCGACTCTCAGCAAACCGCAATGCAACGACGGCAGCTCGGTGGATGGAGGACGCCCAGGACGGTGATCCCAACGAGACCCGGGCCTGGTCGCCCCGTTTTTCAGCGACCAGGGTCCTGCTCGACCCGCCCAACCCGCCGTCGAGGCCAGCCCCCGCCGGCCCTGGCTGGTGGGCCCCTAATCTATCCCTGCGCTGTGGTTGGCCTTTCACTCGAGCCCAGTTTGACTGGACCAATGGGGATGAAAGGCCGCCCAACCCGTCTCGCACCAGATCACCATTCCCCTTTTTCTGCCCGGAGGTGGCAAGGACGGCAACTTAGATTTATTAGATGCTGCACTTGGGAAGAGGCCGAGAACGCGAACGGCGCACAGTTTGCTCGCCGGTGGATTTTGTGAGGCAAGAAAGAAAAAAAATACACATGCGATGCGAACGCTGCTGTCCAACGTCAACGAGATGCGTGTGCGTCATGGCCGAAAATACCGCGCGGTTGGCCGTTTCGTTCTGCAAGCGACTCGATCATCCCGGCCTCCCATAGGCCCCAAGTTCAGATCACGCAGGGTTCTTTGCATGAGCGTGGTGCGTACCTGCATCAACAAGCGTGGACTCAGCAAGCAAGCATCAACGTGGTCATCAACCGAGGGTCCACGTCGACTGACCAGCAGTTCGGATGATTGCATCTGGCAGCGCCGCCTGCCCGGCTCGCCTGTGTGCTGTCTCTCGCGAGAGGCTTGACAGGAACATCGCGCGCATGTGCGTCTTGCGACGGCGGCGGCTTGGAAGAGAGGGACGGCAAAACATGATGAGCAGCCCGTCCCGAGCGTTTCGCGCATCACCCATGCATCTCTCCGGCCTGATCACGTTGGACCGGGTGCATTGGGTGGGCGACAAGGGGGCCCATGACCCCCCTCCTCTGTTCCAAAACCCCTCCCCGCGCGCTGAGGCTTGGGGATTGGTCCGTTCCTGAAGTTGAAACGAAGCTAAAAGCGCAACATGTCTGCTGGTTGGCCCGGCGCGTTTCTGTCTCTTTTGCTTCTCGAAGGCGGTCCCTTTCGAAACCTGATCAGCCACCGCGAAAGGGAGCAGCCCTGTTTCCTCACCACGCGCGCGGCTGATCTTGCCACCGTCGAGCAGTTCGTCTCATGGGCGCCAATGTCGTCCGTGTTCCCGTGGTCCCGTGATCCCGTCGTCCCAAGGTCGGCTTGTGGGGCTGAGCTTGACGAGACACGGTGCAGAATAATCCGCCGCTAACGGAGAGATGCGCCCGTGCTCCTGGCGATGCTTTTGCGGGGAACTGAGCCGCCTGGCTCCACGTCCGTCTCCGTCCAGTCCGGCGTGCTCCACCAGCCCACTCCTAAGCACTACTGTACAGCAATAGTCCAGCAACAGTCCGGCGGGACCAAGTCCCTGACGCTTTTTCAACCCTAGGTTGATATCGATGACGTGAATGGGCTACGTATGCGCCGTTGTTCTAGATGAGAGCCAAGACGGCATGCGGTAGTCATCAGCCACACGAGTTGAGAGTCGCATCTTCTCTCGAGAAGCACACCCGACGGAAACGAAGGAGGAGGAATGGCGGGGTCAATCGACCCGTGATCCCATCTCCACACCTGTCAACAGCCCAATGCCGGGCCGGACCACCGCGAACAGTCAAGCCTTCACCACAGCGCATGAATTGACCCCGCCGCTACACCATAGTAGTGTGCTAACGTTTAGTGCTTCCGAGTGTCGACCGGAGCGCAGAGTCATGCGTACCTCTTTTCGGACCGGAGCCGCCTAGTGCTGGGACTTTTCATTTACAACGTCCGATCATCTGCCCGCCCTGCTACGTGCTATCCAGAATACAGAGGTGGAGAGTCGGTCGTGATCTCCAAAAATGGGCCCTGGGATGCCACCATCATATGCCGGCATCGAACACGGGGAAACAGCACGCAAGGATGGGGTATCTCGGCATTGGCGTTAGCTCCCAGAACACCCGTCGATCGATCGATACAGACAAGGATATCCCTCAGTCCTCGTCTTCGTCCATCGCATCCTCGTCATGGCTAAGTGCGACGCCATCCTCGTCGTCGTCGTCCTCCTCGTCCTCGCTGCTACTGCTCTCGTCATCGTCCACGCCGACGAGGCGATCTTCCACCTCCTCTTCAGCCTGCCCCGCCTTGGTTGGCACCCTCTGCCCAAAGGCCTTGCGCACGCCCGGATTGGTGCTAGTGTCCCAGACGGACACCGTCCCCTTGCTCCCGGCCACCGCGAGCCTAAACGCAACCTCCTTGTCCGGGCCAAAGGCCGTAGAGAAGACCTTGCCGACGTCAAAGTCGCGCGAGACAACCAGCGAGGGCCCCTCGGCGGTGATGTTCCACAACTTGACCGTCCTGTCCGTCGAGCCGGTCGCCATGAACCCGGGGATCACAGGGTTCAGGTCGAATGACGACAGCGACTCGTCGTGGGCCTGGAGCTTCCAGACCGTCTTGCTGGCGGCGGGGTCCTTGGAGGCGTTGCGCACGTCAAAGTAGTGGATGATGCCGCGCTCCGTCGACACGTAGAAGAAGTTGGGGTCGTGCGGGTTCCAGCGCACGTTCTCAACGTCGCTCTCCACGCCGACACGGGCCGGCTGCTCGCCCGGCGCGCGCATGTCGCCGATGGCCGCCGTGCGGTCGTAGCTGCCGCTGAGCAGCACGGTCGACTCGACCGGGTGCCATGCGAGCGAGCAGACCTTGTCGGTGTGGTAGCTGTACGACTTGGCGCACTTGGCCGTGTGCAGGTCCCAGAGCTTGACCGTTTTGTCGGCCGACGCCGACGCCAGCAGGTTCCGGTGTTTCCTGTTTGCCGCCAGCGCCAGCACCGCGTCGACATGGTACTCGTCGTTGGCCTTCTTGGCTTTCTTCTTCTTCTTTTTCTTCTTGTCCTCCTCGGCGTTGGCCCCTTGCCCCAGGATCGCGTTGGGGTACATGCAGTCCACCGTGTCCAGATCCCAGATCTCAATATCCGGGTCAAAGGTGCCGATGGCGACAAAATTCGCGGCCGAGTCCTTTTCTACGCCGGGCTTGCTGACGGGAATGTCCAGCCACTCGACGCACAGCGGTATCGCAGGCAGCATGATGTCGTGGTGGACGTAGAGATTGTCTGCCGCGTCCTCATACACATAGACCTCCAGATGGGCGAGCTCGTCCTCGACCTTGGCGGCAAGCAGTAGATTGTCGGTCGCGAGAATCTGCAATTCCTCGCGGTCTTCGTCGTCGTCCTCGGCATCGTCCTTGAGGGTGATGTATGGGTCTTCCTTGTTCGAGTCGTAGTAGGCCAGCGACTTGACATTGCCGAACATGCCCATGGACTCGCCCTCGCCCTGCTCGTCGTCGTCGTCATCGTAGTGCTCAAGGTCGTATTCCTTGAGGTCGTCGTCAATCTCGATGCTGTGGACGGTGTCAGCAGCCAGCCTATACACCCGCTCCCACCCTCAACTTGTCACGAGCGAGGGGGCACCGACTCTGAGCCGTCATCGTCTTTCTCAACCGGCTTTTCCTTTTTCTCCGTTTTCTCCTTTTTCTCCTTTTTCTCCTTTTTTGAGGCCTTCTCGGTCTGTTCCTCGTTCTCCCGGGCCTCGGCCTCCTCGAGATCTTCCTTGGCGTCGTCGAGTTGCAGCTTCGCGAGGTTTGCGATGCGCTCGAATTCTTCCTCGTCAAAGTTGTACTTGGTGGGGAAGGGTGCCGCAAACCCGCGCGGCACCCAGGTGGTAGCTGTGACCATGGAAGACATGTTGGAAACAAGGAAGCTCAACCACGGGGCGTCTTCGGAGGACCAAACAGGTGCTGGTGAGCTGGCGCAGAATTCAAAGATTTCGGGCCTTCAACTTTTTAGTGGAGTGGGTGGTGGGCAGCGGGGCTTATCTTATCGTCCACTGCTAAAAGGAATGCTTGCGCTCTTGCTCCACAAGAACTTTTCAGTGGAGAGGCGGACTAGCTCCGGCTCGGCTGCTGCCGTCTGTTTGGACGCTTAGGTTGTTGGAGCTGCGGGTCTCGTGTCGAAAGTCAACAGCAAGCACCAGTCGCCCCATCAACAACGACAACGGGCTCGGATAGGATTCCATCTTGGATAACACTGGATCATTAATGCTCTGGTATACCTGATCCGACCGACACCATGGTCCGCGACTACGAGGACGACCGCTCGAACAAGCGGCGGAAGCTCGACTTCAACCCCCTGCGCAACGACGACCGGTTTGGGGATCTGCCCTCGCGAGGTCAGAGCAGGAACAATGGCAGCTTCAACTCTCGAAGCTCGACCCCGCGCGCCGGTTCCAGGCTCGCCGGTGCTGCGACGCCGCGGCAGCGCGAATTCGATGGCCCGGAGGCGGGGGTGAACGACCCGGACGCCGTCAACGCGCTGGACCGTGACTGGTACGGCGGTGACGACGACCTGGGCGGCCACACTTTTGGCGACGATACGCACAATCCGTTTGGAGACGACAGCGGATGGGCGGCTCAGGAGCGGGAGGCTGCCATGGTGGAGAAGAAGGTCGGGCAGTTCTCCCGAGGCATGAGCGCGAGGCAGATGCAGAAGCAAAAGGACGTCGATGCCTGGGAGACCAACCGGATGCTCACCTCGGGCGTGGCGCAGAGGAGGGACATGGGCGCCGACTTTGAAGACGACCAAGAAGGCACGCGCGTGCATCTATTGGTCCACGACCTGCGGCCCCCTTTTCTGGACGGCCGGACCGTCTTCACGAAGCAGCTCGATCCGGTGCCTGCCGTCCGAGATTCCCAGAGCGACATGGCTGTCTTTAGCCGTAAGGGGAGCAGGGTGGTCAGGGAACGGCGACAGCAACGGGAGCGCGCGAAACAGGCGCAGGAGGCGACAAATGTGGCAGGGACGGCGCTGGGCAACCTGATGGGCGTCAAGGACGAGGACACGGACAGCGCGCGTCCAATAGCCACCGAAGAGGAAGCCAAACCTCAAAACACAAACAAGTTCAGCGACCACCTCAAGAAGTCCGAAGGCGCAAGCAGCTTCAGCCAGAGCAAGACGCTGCGGGAGCAGCGCGAGTACCTCCCGGCGTTCGCCGTGCGAGAAGAGCTGCTGCGCGTCATCCGAGATAATCAGGTGATTATTGTGATTGGAGAGACGGGGTCGGGCAAGACGACCCAGCTCACCCAGTTTCTGTACGAGGACGGCTACGGCAAGACTGGCATGATCGGCTGCACGCAGCCTCGCAGAGTCGCAGCCATGAGCGTCGCAAAGCGTGTTTCCGAGGAGATGGAGGTCAAGCTTGGCAGCACCGTCGGCTACGCGATCCGTTTTGAAGACTGCACTAGCAAGGACACGGTCATCAAGTACATGACGGATGGCGTGCTGCTCCGTGAATCCCTCAACGAGTCGGATCTCGACAGATACTCGTGCATCATCATGGACGAGGCCCACGAGAGGGCGCTCAACACCGATGTTTTGATGGGCCTCTTCAAGAAGATTCTACAGAGGCGTCGCGACCTGAAGCTGATTGTCACGTCGGCCACCATGAACTCCAAGCGCTTCTCTGACTTCTACGGCGGCGCCCCCGAATTTACCATTCCCGGACGGACATTCCCCGTCGATGTAATGTTCCACCGGTCGCCGGTCGAGGACTATGTCGATCAAGCCGTGCAGCAAATTCTGGCCATCCACGTGGGGAAGCCAGCCGGCGACATTCTCGTCTTCATGACCGGTCAGGAAGACATTGAGGCCACGTGCGAGCTGACTCGCGAGCGACTTGATGCGCTCAACGACCCTCCGCAGCTCAGCATCCTCCCCATCTACAGTCAGATGCCTGCAGATCTGCAGGCCAAAATCTTTGATCGGGCTGCGCCGGGAGTGCGGAAATGTATCGTAGCCACGAACATTGCTGAGACCAGCCTGACAGTCGACGGCATCATGTACGTGGTTGACGCGGGCTATTCCAAGCTCAAGGTGTACAACCCCCGGATGGGAATGGACACACTTCAGATCACGCCCATCTCGCAAGCCAACGCGTCGCAGCGCTCTGGCCGTGCGGGGCGAACCGGGCCCGGCCAGGCGTACCGCCTCTTCACAGACAAGGCATTCAGGGATGAGATGTACATCCAGACGATCCCCGAGATCCAGAGGACAAATCTGAGCAACACGGTTTTGCTTCTCAAGTCGCTCGGCGTCAAGGACCTTCTCGACTTTGATTTTATGGACCCGCCGCCGCAGGACACAATCACGACGTCGCTGTTCGACCTGTGGGCGCTCGGCGCGTTGGACAACCTCGGCGAGCTGACGGAGCTTGGGCGCAAGATGAACGCCTTCCCGATGGACCCGTCCCTTGCCAAACTGCTGATCATGTCGGAACAGTACGGCTGCAGCGAGGAGATGGTGACGATCGTCTCCATGCTGTCGGTCCCCAACGTCTTCTACCGGCCCAAGGAGCGGCAGGAGGAGTCGGACGCGGCGCGCGAGAAGTTCTTTGTGCCCGAGTCAGACCACCTCACGTACCTGCACGTGTACACACAATGGAGGTCCAACGGCTACAGCGACGGGTGGTGCATCCGGCACTTCCTCCACTCCAAGTCGCTGCGGCGGGCCAAGGAGGTGCGCGACCAGCTGCTCGACATCATGAAGATGCAGAACATGGAGATGGTCAGCTCCGGCACGGACTGGGACGTGATCCGCAAGTGCATCTGCTCGGGCTACTACCACCAGGCGGCCAAGGTCAAGGGTATTGGCGAGTACATCAACCTGCGCACCAGCGTGACGGTGCAGCTGCACCCGACGAGCGCGCTGTACGGGCTGGGGTTCTTGCCGGACTACGTCGTGTACCACGAGCTGATCCTGACGTCCAAGGAGTACATGTCGACGGTGACGTCGGTGGATCCGCATTGGCTGGCGGACTTGGGCGGCGTCTTCTACTCGGTCAAGGAGAAGGGCTACTCGGCGCGGGAGAAGCGCATCACCGAGACCGAGTTCAACCGCAAGATGGAGATCGAGGCGCAGATGGCGGCGGACAAGAAGCGGCAGGAGGACCAGCTGCAGGCGGAGGAGGAGCTGACGCTCGTCAAGAAGAAGGGGCCGTCCAAGGACAACAAGAAGACGGTTACCTCGGGGGCGGTGGTGAAGCCAGTCCGGAGGCGTGCCGGGAGGGGGTTTTAGCCCTGTGCAGGACGTGCAAGCGATACCCCTTTACTTTCCTAGTGCTCTCCAACAGCAGCCTACGTGATGTGATGGTCGAGCCTGCGTGTGTTTGTGTGAAAGGACACCGATACAGATCTATTCTCTTCTGCCCAGAACACTTCTAGACCGCACCCCAACTTTGCTCTGGGAGGCTTCATTCTCGCACTGTGGTACCCGGACTCGGGGCCGGGCCGAGACGGGCCCACCCTCGGCCAAAGTCGGCTCTCACCGTGCTCTCCCCGACATCGTCATACATTCTTTCTTCCCTTGCTCGAAATCCCAACCTCCACCGTCCGCCGTCACAAAAAAAGCCGCGAAAAAAACACCCTCCTCCTGCCTCGACAAAGAACGTGACCGGGGCACCCAATTGGGCACCATGCAGGCCTCCCGATCAACCGCGCTCGCCAGGACCCTTCGGGGTGTCTGCCGGTCGCCGGCGACGCACACCGCCGCCGCCGCCGCCGCCGCCAGACAACTCTCATTCTCCTCCCGCGCGGCAATCCCGGCAACGACGACCTCTCTCCTTCACCGTCCGACGGCCACCCGACAACGCCAGCAACCAACCCAACCCGCCACCCAAACCCGCCACGCCTCCTCCTCCTCCTCAACGGCCCCCCTCAACAAGACCCCCCTCTACGATCTCCACCTCGCCCACGGCGCCAAGATGGTCCCCTTCGGCGGCTTCCACATGCCCGTGCAGTACGCCTCGCAGGGTGTCGTGCCCTCGCATCTCTTCACGCGCGCCCACGCCTCGCTCTTCGACGTCGGCCACATGGTCCAGCGCGTCTTCTCCGGCCCGGGCGCCGCCGCCTTCCTGGAGCGGCTCACCCCGAGCGCCGTGGGCGCCCTGGCCGAGCACCGCAGCAGCCTGACCTGCCTGATGAGCCCGGAGGGGACCGGCGGGATTGTGGACGATGCGATTGTGACGCGGCTGCCCGGTGGGCGGTTTTATGTGGTGACGAATGCGGCGTGTCGGGAAAAGGATGATGGGTATTTTGAGGCGGAGCTGGGAAAGTGGGACGGGGAGGCGGTCAACCAGGAGATTTTGGAGGGGAGGGGCTTGGTCGCGCTGCAGGGGCCTGATGCGGCGGGGGTGCTCGCGCAGGTGTTGGAGGGCGGGTTGGAGCTAAAGAAGCTGTTGTTTGGGCAGTCGGCATATGCGAAGGTGAGGCTGGGCGCTGGTGGAGTGAGCAGTGAGCTGCTGATCAGCCGGGGCGGGTACACGGGCGAGGATGGGTTTGAGATTTCGATCCCGGCCGGGGAGACGGTGGCGGTGACGGAGGCGTTGCTGGCGGCGGGCGGGCCGGATAAGGTGCGGCTGGCGGGTTTGGGAGCGCGGGATACGCTGCGTCTCGAGGCGGGCATGTGTCTGTACGGCCACGATTTGGACGAGAGCACCTCGCCTGTGATGGCCGGCCTCACCTGGATCATCCCTAAGGCGCGGCGCACCGCGGATGCCGGCTACTACGGTGCCGACGTCATTGCCAAACAACTCCAGCCCGAGAGCCTCGGACCCGGACACGGCGTGGAACGTCGCCGGATCGGTTTGATCGTTGAGGGCGCGCCGGCGAGAGAGGGCGCCGAGGTTGTGGCCCGCCTTGACTCGGGCGAGGTGCAAAAGGTGGGCCGCGTGACGAGCGGGAGCCCCAGCCCGAGCCTGGGCAACAAGTACATTGCCATGGCCTACGTCAAGCCGGGGTACCACAAATCCGGCACCGTGTTGGATGTGCTTATCCGCGGTAAGCAAAGGGAGGCTGTCGTGACCAAGATGCCGTTTGTGCCGACCAGGTACTGGAAGGGCGAGGCGTAAAGAACGGCCGGAGCGGGATGCGAGTGTGGCTTCAACCGTCTATTTACTGCTGGGAAAGGGACTAGGTCGTTCAACACCACGTTTGCGAAATGGCGCCGGGCTTTGTGAATTTTCTTGGGCGCAGGAGAGGAATGGATGCTTCAACATCGGACAAGGCTAGGAGGGTTTCATGACAGGTATACACCATAGAGAGAGACCGGGAGACCGAGGAATGATTCAACCACCAGGTCATCCATCACGCACGACTCGGGGCAAAGCGAGTTGTTGAAAATTAGTTTGGTATTTTGTCTCCTGCTCGCTTCCCTCCCTCGTTCCCTCGAGATTCCGCTTCCTGGCCGATGAAACTCCAACGCCTGCCGATGCTCCAACGGCAAAAAGCAGCAACAACAAACCCAGATACGTATCTAAACCCAGCCGTAAAAGGCGTATCCGAGCCCATGTTGAATGATCGCCCTTTTACCCATGCTGAACTCCCGCCTGACTCCGAAATGACATGCTGAGTGAGCCACACCACCCGTGGCCACGAATGCGAGACTTATTTAGAACCAAAAAGAAGGTGGCTCCCGGTATCCTCTTGGGCGATGGCTACTCTACTCCTCCTGGGCCCATCTCCTTTCCCTCAGCGGCATCTCCTTCTCAGAGCGTTGCCGCTCGCCACTTGTCTCGGCCCGCCAGGCATAGTACTCCCCTAGCCTGGTCTCGGCGTACGAGGCATAGTCAAAATCGATCTCGGAGATGGTGGCCTGGATCAGCGCCCAGATGCCCCAGTAGAAGCCCGGCACGCCGCGGAAAACATCCACCTCCTCGAGCAGCTTCTCGGCCTCCGCATCTCTGTCCACGGCACCAGTACCGGGCCTTCTCTTCTCGAGCAGGTTGAAGTATGACTCGATGTACTCGGCGATGAACTCGCGCCGTTGTGCGCGGGTCGGCAGGACGCTGAAGTCGCAGTCGAAACCACCCCACTCGGCAAAATGGTTGGCCAGGTCGAAGGCGGCGGGCGACGGGGTCGCGTATTCGTAGTCGATGAATGTGACTGTCGGCTCGGCTTTGCCGCCGCTGGTCACCTGAGACCTGGGCAGGACGATGACGTTTCCGCTGAGAAGATCGCAATGCGCGAAGACGAGCTGGGAGGTAATGGTCAGCACGGTGCAGTCCAAAAGGAGCTGTTGAGGGCCAGAGTGAACCCACCCCATTCGCGCCCAAGCCCGGTCTTTGGCTCAGCTCGGAAACGAGTGTCCTCAAGTCATGCTGTAGCGAAGCCTGACGGGCTCTCTGGGCCTCGGTGTCGGTTGGCAGGGCAAAGATCCACTTCTGCATGACAGTCCAAACGTTCGGCGGCGGTTTTCCAGGCGCGACACTGTCGAGGGCCTGCTGAAACTCGGCATCGCCGAGGTTGCTGTCCAGCGCCAGAGGCGCGACGCCGTCCACCCGCGAGTTCTTGCGGCTGTGCCCGGTGCGGGCGGATAGGCACGGCACAACGGCGTGCCACTCGGCCAGGCGGCGCGCCACGGCCTTGTAAATGTCGGGCTTGCGCAGGTCCTCGGGCAGGGTGACGGCGCCCTGGACGAAGCGGTACATCATGCCGTTCTCGAAGCGGGCGAGCAGTTCGGGCGCCAGGCCATGTCTCATGAGCAGCTCATGGTTCTGGGTCTCGCGGTGGCGGTCGATGATCAGGTCGGTGCCGTGGCCGTAGGCTCGAAGCAGGATGGCCTCCTGGTCGATCTCGAACTTGGACAGGCCCGCGCGCTTGTTGACTGCCTTGAGCAGCGTGTTTGTGATGCCGTCGGTGAAGCGAACGAACTCGACGTTGGCGCCGGGGGCCTTCCAGTCGGGGCGGACGGACAGGACGAGATCGAGGGCCGATTCTTCCGAGCTGGCGCTGTCGTAGGCCAGGGGAATGTAGCGGATGCGCTGGTCGTCTCCGTCCAGCCCTCCATTGGCGTAGACTCCGTTTTCGCGCCCAACAGCCATGATAGGCGAGTCGGGAAAAGGGGACGCGTATGCTTTTCGAGAACAGGGCGAGTTCGGCGTGTCGTTCTAAGCAGTCCGCAGTTTTTTTGGGGGTTTTCTTTTTCGAAGATGCTCGTCCACAAAGCACAGAACCGGGGCGAGACGAGAAAAGGGCGGCTTTCGTTCTCGTATCGAGTTTACTTATTATGGGGGGTAGAGCGGTGGACCGAGTTCGGACGCACAAGTTGTTGGGGGAAAGGGGAGGGCCGAGAATGCTGGAACGATGCGAATCTATGGCAGAGACCAAGGCGCAACGCAAATCAAAGGCCAAAAAAGGACGAAAGCGACGCCGGCTGCGCAATGCTCGCTCACTGCAACTGACCGAGAGAGAAAGTCGTTTTGGGGCGCGGTGCTCACACGATCAGTTGCCCTTCTGTCCCTTTTTTTGAAAGGTGAACGGGAGCCAGAGGCCCAGAGCGGAACCCTCGTGGCAGCGATGGCCCTGTTGAGTGGTTCGTCCAGGTGACTTCCAAAAAATCGGGGCCCAAGCGTCATCTAAGGTGCCAGGATTCCCAGGTGACGCCAGACCCAGCCGGGGGAGCCAATGGAACCCCGCCATCTCCCCACTTTCGCCGGGGCTGAAGCTCGTGAAGCTAACTCGTGGTCCCCTGCCGCCGCGCCTGTGGATGCCCACCAATGGCCCGCCAGTGTTTCCAGGGTGTGTGACAGCTTCTGACTCTCGGAACCGTTCGCCGGATGCAAGGGCGGGCGGGTTTTGGTCGCCAACGTCACTGACGTTCCACAAGAGACAACAAGAGCAGCACGGCAACTGCGGATACAGCAAGTGGCGCGACAGATTACGGCACGCTAGATCTCTCCGGGCCCGTAGCCCGAAAGAGGCAGAGAGAGAGAGGGAGGGAGAGAGAGCGAGCGTCGAGGATGCCGACCGACCCGCGCCGGGACTTGCCGATGGGACAACGACATGATTGATGGACGGATGGATGGATGATTGATTGATGACTGTGAGATTGCGAGACGTGAGATTTTCCACCGTGGGCTCATAACTACACCATGGCGCTGCCCATCCTCCCCAACACGGACAACTTCCTGGGCGTCGCCCTCGTCATCAACCGCTCCCGCGACGGCCCACGCCTCGTCTTCCACTATCCACCCCGCCTGCTGCCGGTCCAGCGCGCCAAGGGGAATGCGCCCGGCGGGGATGACGTGGACGACGACGACGACGCCCTCCTGGGCCGGCCCCCACGCGAAGCCCGGGTCGGGACCGGCGCTTCCTCAGCCCTGCTCGCTGCCGAGCTGGCCCAGTGGAATCACGACGACCATTTTGTCACCGAGAGCGGCACCCAGATCGTGCCGTGGGAGCACGTCGCCGGCTTCCCGACCAAGGACCTCGAGAACATGCTGACGCCGGCCCGCGCGTACCACAAGAAGCTCTTCCAGGTGTCCCTGGACCCCATCTACTGCGTATCGTATCCCATCTACGTGCCCGAGAACGGCGTGTGGCGGAAGAAGAAGACCAAGAAACCGCAGCCGCAGCCGCATCAGCAACAGCAACAGCGCCAGCAGCATCGAGACTCTGGTTCTGCTGCCAAAAGGGAAGACGATGACCCGGCGACAACAGACGCCGGCGGGTCGGCCAGGAGCGGCGGCGAGAAGGGCCCCATTGGCTCCGAGAAGATCGAAGTGAGGGACATGCTGAAGTCCCAGGGCGGCAAGGTGCCCGAGGAGACCGAAGATAAGAAGAGCAACATGACCATGTTCAACCTTGTCTTCTTTCTCAGCCCCAAGAAGCACGAGGTCAAGCCGCTCGTCGACATCATGTTTGCACACATAATCAAGAAGATCAACAAGGCCTACAAGTACTGCCAGCAGCGGAGTGACTTTGTCTGGAAGGAGTCGAAACGAATCCTTGCCCTCAAAGATAAGGGCCGCGAGAACAGTAGGCCGCCCCTGCTGCGTCCCCCGTACACGGCCATGGCTGCTGGTTGATGCGCTGACACGCGGGATAGAGAAGAGAATGAGCCCGCTGTGGGACGAGATACTGTCAAGCTCATCGCTGGCAGCATCCATGCAGGACCTCTACGAGGCCGTCTCTCAGAACAGGATCGCCGCCCTGCAGCTAGACACGGCCGAGGGCCCGGTAACGCACTCGGTGCAGATCCCAGTTCCATTCCACGTCTCCGACCTGCCACAGGAAGGCGAAGACGGCCGCCCAGGCCTCTGGCTGACCACGGCGAACTCGCTGATGGGCGAGGAGGCCGGTGAAACCCCGGCCTTCTTGGACAGGAACTTTGCCCTCCTGCTCATGACGGACGAGAAGAGAATCACGGCAGAGTTGCAGAACGATCCGGACGAGACCACGCTCGCCATGATCGAGTTTGTGCGCCACTGCAAGCCGACCCTCTCGTGAGCAAATCTCCTGCCCCCCAAGTCTCGGGCCTGCGCTGAGAGCTAACTCGTGGACCAGCTTCTACCAGGTCTGCCAACAGTCCAGCAACATTCTCACGCCAGCCCAAGTGCGCAAGTTTGCCCAGCACTTCATCTTCTGGCGGCGCGCCATTGCCATCCCGCCGCTGCACGCCCGCGACATGTACATCGTGAGCCCCAACTGCGACCTGAGCAGGCTACCACAAGCAGCCACCCAATGGGCGCGCCAGTTCCCTCTTTCACCCACTCTGCCCAACTTCCTCGCCGAGCTCAGCGTCGCCCCGCGGCCCTACAAGCTCCACTGTCCCAGCAAAGCCCACCGCCCAGTGTACATGGCCATGCTGGCCTGGCTGATGCGCGGCGGTTGGGTAACGCAGCTCTGCACCTTTGCCTACGTCGTTGTCTGGCCCGAGATCATCTACGAGGTGGAGCACGCGCTCGAGGCCGAGGAGATTGCCCGGGCAAAGCGCGTCCAAAACCTAGGCCGCGAGCCAGGCAGCCTAGAGAGTGACGACGCGACCGCAGCAACCGCATCCTCCGCCGGCGTCGCAGCACTCGGCGATGCCGCCATCGCCGGCTTCGCCTCGGGCTTCCTCCCCCTCAACTTCGACAACCCCTCCCCAACCGGTTCCTCCGCCACCACGGGCCTCCGTGACCTCTCCCTCTCCCACTCGCACTCCTCCCTCATCCCTGGCACCACCAGCAGCGGCTCAACACCCACCTCCCCTTCTCCGCCGCCTCACCACCATTCCGTCCGCAACAACAACAACCAGCACAACAACATGGCCGCCACCATAACCAACCCCAAACCCACCAAACCCCAACCCACCCGCGCCGAACAAGCCGCCGAAAAAGCCCGCCTCGCCCGCGTCGCAGACAAGGCCGCCCGCGAACTGGCCGAGCGCGCGACCGCCCACGCCCGCAAGGCCCTCCCCATGGCGACGGCGCACCCCAGCGTCAACCACGCGCGCCACCTGCAAGGGATGGTGGCCCACGTCATTCTGGACGCCAAGAAGGCGACGGGCAAGGAGAGTTTGTACCTGAGCGCCATTGGCAAGCGGTTCCGCGACCGCGCCGAGGCGGCGGCGGCTACGCGGAAGACGCTTGCTGTGTTGGGGGGCGGTCATAATAATGGGGGTAAGAGGAGGGTGGAAGGCGGGGGATTTTCGCATGGTGCTTCTTCCGGTGGCCCTGGGGCTGGCGCTGCTTCTTCCGGCGCCGGCGGTCCTGGCGGTGGAATCCGCGACGGCGGCGGAGAGTGGGAGGACCGCGTGGCCAATGCATGGCCCCTGTTCTGCAAGTACTTTAACGGGCGGTCGGCGCAGGAGCGGATCGCGCTGCAGGAGGATATGAAGCGCAAAGATGTGTGGAACCTGCTGACGGCCATGAGCGAGTACCTGCTCTGCGTTCGGCATTGGTAGGCAGACAGACAGCGAGGGACTCGGGCAGCCAGGCACGCGGCATGTTGGTGAGGGAGGAATTTGGACGTGGTCGGATGAGGGTACACGGGTGTTAACCAGGAGCATAGTTGCGTCAATAAGAATAATAGAGCCGTAGGCACCGACCGACATATGGATGGTATTTGAGGTGTATGCTCACGATTGCCCCAACAAGTAAGCAGGCTTCACTGCACAGAGTAGATGTATGCGCAACAAGGATGCAATGGTGATAAACGGAATTATGTAGGGCTGATGAACCAAAAAGACGGATACCTGATAAGAAACCCAAAAGAGCCATGGCCCTGCGCCAAACCCGCAAGGTATCATCGTAAACGCAAAGAGTAAAATCAAATCGAGAGCTAGGAAAGGGAAGGGGAGGAAGATGAGACCCAAGAATTCCCAACTAAGAGCGGAACCAAAGCTCAGTATATGTTCCAAGCGGTCCAACCCCGCCGCGCCGTGACCAGACTGCGCCTCAACGACCCGAGATATGCTATAATAACCCCCTCCGAACCGCAGGAAAGATGCAGATGCAGACCCGAGACTGGAGCCGTGATGAAAAAGGACCGGAGGAATGGGCGTCCAAGTGACGCCTGGGAAAGAGTAGGAAGGAGAAAAGGAGAGGGGCGGGAAAATGCTAGCCCAAAGACAACTGGTGATGTTGTCTAGCTAGCCCGTCAGGTCCATGCCAAACTCATCTTCCTCCTTAAAACTGACTTCACCACTGCCATCCTCGTCGTAAAGGAAGTCGCCAGCCTCGAGCATGTCATGGGCCATGCCGCCGGCGCCGTCATCTCCCGGGCTGATTCCACCGTGATCCATTCCGTTGCCGTTACCGTTGAGGGGTTCTCCTTTGTAATCGGTGTGGTGCGGCACACGGAGGCCAGTGCCTGTGGTGCGCGAGTACGAGAAGGTCCGCGACTGCCCCGGCTCGTCGTTTCGGGCCACGGCCTCCATGAGTTCGGTCTGCATCCGCCTCTCGTCTTCGGTGATTTCGAAGGGCAGCTGGCCACCGCGCTCGTAGAGGGCGTTGATGAGCTCTTCCTGCTGCTGGATCTTGAGGTGCAGCATCCACATCAGATCCCGCGTCCAGCTCACGGCGCCGTTGAGAATGTCGCCCTTGTTAGGCCCCTTGTCCTTGTCTTCAACCGGCAAACCGGTTGTAATGTTGCCTGTGCTGCCACCCGCGGCCCGTCGGGCGCCGGGGCCCGCCAGGGCCGAGGTGGCTTGTGAGGGAGCTCCGACGCCAGAGAGGGTTGGCGACAGCGGCGTGCCGTTCTGGATGGCTTTCCGAACTTTCTCGTCCTCCAGGCGGTGCGCGGGCACGAGCTTGCTAAGGTCCTGAATCCGCTCGTTGATGTTGTCACGCCTGCGGCGTTCGACGAGGTTGTGCGACTCCCGCCTTCGCTTGCGGCGTGCTTCCTGGGAGGACGCGGCAGCTGGGGCGCCGAGCTTGGTGGGCATCGAGGCACCGCCCTTTAAGATGAGATCGTTTATTTGGTTCCCTTGAAGGCCGGCCTGAAGCGGCGACGAGAATCCGGATCCGGGGAAGGAGGACAGACTGTTGGGCGTTTGAATCCACTGTCCCGAGTGAGACTTCTCGTGATGGGCGCCTGATGTTCTGATGGGCTGGGCCCCGAAGGCGTTTTCCAGCCCCGCCATGGCAGTCTTGGGGGTCAGAGAGCCTCGTGTGCTCGAAGGCTTGCGCTGCATGGAGCTTGCGAGGTGTGTGCGAGCCTGGGCCTGCGCGTTCAAAAAGTTGGGATCGCCATTGTCCTTGAGTTCGGACTTTGCGAGAGGAGAGCCGGCGTACGAGAGCGGCGACTTCAAGGCGCCGCCAAAGGACTGAGCATGCTGCATATTTCGATACCCGAAGTTGTGCACAAACGGGCTTTGGATGGGGTCGCCGTCCGGTGTGCTCGAGTACCCGTTCAGCTGGCCGATCGGCAGGCCGTGGTGCGAGCCGTAGACACCATGGGAGTAGCTGACGTTCATGTCGTTCATGGCCCCAAAATCCTGCACTCCGCCTTGAGCGTCAGTCGGGCTGTTTAGCCCTTCTAGAAGCTCGTCATCTCCAAACACGGCCGAGCCGCTCGAAAAGGCGTTGGGTGGATTGCTGTGGTTGTAGTTGTTGTGGTACGGCGCTTGAAAGTTGCCCGGCATGGAGAGGTCGTTCGGGTCAATCCCCCCATGCCCGCTCATCGGGAAGCCGTGTTGAGCCATCGTTGTTGCAGACTTGACCAGTCGGTGGTGTGGTGTTGTGTGTGCGGTATGTGTACGTGCGCGGCACGCCTGGTTGCAACGTGGTGTTCGGATGCCGACGCAAGAATCAGAGCGATCCGACGTTCGGTGTTAGGAATATAGAGCGGGTGGTCTGAGGCGGGAGAGCAGGCTGTCAGCTTTTGTGGCACAGAGGCAGCGCTGGCGTCACCGAGAGCCCGCCGAGGCAGGCCGTGGCTGTGCGGTCCAAGCCAGGGCGGTGAGGCAGACGGGGAAACAGAAGACCTGCTGATTGTACGCACCTCTAGAGACAAGATAGTTTTCGTTTCGCTGGTGTCGGGCCGCTCTCCATAAGGGGAGAGGGGTTGTGGATTGATGGGGCGAAGCGGCGGTCGAGGAATGACTCGGCGGAGCGATGTCGCAGATCCGAGTTCGGTCGAAGGCGAAAGTCGGTCACCGTTCGAGGATGAGAGATCGACGCCGCTGGCGTTGTCAGAAGTCGAAGCGTCTTTTTCGCTGAGCTGTGCAGTGGCAGAGTTCTGCAAGAGGATCGGTGAGGCAGCTTGCGACAGAGGTGTCGGATGTGACAAGGTCGAGCGTCAGGGGGGGCTTGGTGGGTTGTGGTTGGGGTGACTGGGGGATTGCAAAGAGTGCGGGAGAGGGCGCAACGAGTGGAGTGGGGAGGGAAAGTCGGGGCTTAACAATGCGGTCGGCTAACCCGCTTGGGAAGTGGCCCCTTCAGATCGCAGTGGGTCCCAGGGAGGGAGACAAGGCCTTCCCAACAAAGCGGCCAGGAGAGAGTCGGCAACCGACTTGCACAAAAAATCCCTTTTGTCGTGGTTGGCTCCAACTCAGGGCAGGAGCACGAGGTCGACTGCTGCGGCCAATTTGGTCGGAGGGTGGGCAACGCCGTTATATGTAGACGTCCGAGTCGATTCCAGCGCGCCGTGCAGCGCGCGCAAGAGCCAAGGTCGTACTGTGTGGCATGTACCGGGAAATCCGCCGACTGTCCAGGTTCCCGTGCTTGCTGCAGCAGGGAATCAGAGTTGGGGTTTGCCTCGACCTTGATGGGCGGGGGGAGGCGGGGGCAGTAGTGTAGCAAGCGGGGAAGCGAAGGTAGCGGGGTGTTTCGGTCGGTGGGGCGCCTCTTTGTAACCCTGAGAGTGGGAAAAGGCAGACGGCGGGTTTTCGTAGATTCGGACGCGCGTGTCGATGCGAGTTTTGGGACGAGGGCCTGAAAGGTAAACCAACGCTGGCGAGCAACAAGCGTTTGTTCCAGTGACTCAGGGGGAACAAAGCGAGTTGGGATGACGGCCAAGGCAGCCAAACCGAGCAGCCAGGCGGTGGAAGATGTTCGTATCGATAACGGATCTGCGGCTGCGGCTGGGGTACTTCGGTCTCTCGCGGAGTGCCTATTTCGGAGCGAGGCACATCCGCTAGGATGGACGGTATGGTGTGTGTGGGTGTGTGCGTGGTGTATGCTGTGGGCAGGGAAGTGTCAGCGACTCGGAGAGAAAGGGTTCCCTGGTATCCCGTCGGTGGTCCTGGTTTAAGGAATATGCTGCTTTTAGGGCCGAGGTGTGAGCAGGTCCCGGCAGATTCCAGACACAGGTGGCCGCGACTCGTCCGGCTTGCAAGTTCCTTTCTGCTGTGTGAGACACGACCAAGGTGTTGCGACTGGTATTCTCCAGAAGGTAGGCAGGTATTTTGTAGTCGCTACCTCAGGTAGCCCTCCGGCGTCTCCGGGGCTGGCCGTGATCCGACTGGGGTTGCAGGCCTGGTGCTTGGCACGATCGCGCGCAGATCACGTTAGCCTGCTCTTGACAGACTCCAGCACTCGGAAGTCAGCGCTCGCTTCAACACCACTCTGCCCCTGTGTTCTTCCTTGGTTGTGGTCCGGTCCGAGCAAACCCACTCCCGGCTGGTTGTCGAAGGAGCTATTTTCTAGTCCGTCCAAGGACCAGCATCGTCCGTAACAACACCTCTGCTAGCGACGGTCGCCTGTTTTTGGCGGGGTAGCGGCAACGTTAGATGCGCCGCGAGTCTCAAGCGAGAGCGCGGGGTCGAGTGTGGTCGGGTTCCCACCCAAGGCACCTCAACGTAAGCAAGCTGCAAGGGGCTTTCGGGGTCCGAAATCCCGTTCTGTCTCCAGCGGATACAGGTAGAATTCGAGGCGCGAATCCTGGGTCGTCCTGGGTTTCCAAGTGCGACGAGGGTCCAAACTGCTTGTCGGTGTGGGTTGACTGCAGGCGAGCACGGCAACTAACCTTGACGTTATTGGCTGGGCCCGCAGGACTGGGTTGTCTGGTTGAGCCTCGTGCGACAGGGGTGGCGGCGAGGGTTGAGGTGAGCAAATTAGGCGCCAGGTGAGGATGGTGTAAGTGCTGGACGGTCTCGGGCAGGGCGAGGAGCAAGGAAGGAAAGACAAAACCAACCGGGAGGCGGCATGCGTGTGGCAAGACGGGGGGTTTTATCCCGGGGCGTAACCAGGACATCTCTTCCCTACCTCAGGTACCCAGTGTCTTCTTGCCTTGGAGCAAGGCAAAGTCGTCTGACTTCTAGACAGGCAAAAGTTGGTGTGCTGAGAAATCACGGCCGGAGCGCATAAGGGCAGACTCGAAAATGACCAGTTCTGCTGTGAGCCCGGGCTTACCCACCCGGCTCTCTTGCGCTTCACCGAAACAAGACCTGTCCGAAAACACGGGTGTGAGTCCACAGCCCAGCCATCAGTGTGACTCGCAGCTGAGACATCAAGGCACACCATACAGAAGAGCGCAGCCACCATCCGCCCCGGGGCTTGGTGTGCGATACGTAATGTCTCCCAGATTCCAGGTTCAGACGCGCCAAGAAGTTGACACCCTCAAGACCAGCCGGCACTGACGGTCCCAGCAGCAGGAATGCCGGCGTCGAGCTCCACAACACGATGCAGCCGCAAGAGGAGGATCGGCCCGTGTGATACACAAAGCACCCTTCGCTCGTCGACTACCGGATCTGTCCTGCATGTTGGACAGCAGGGATGCGTGGTCGGATGGCACATCCGTCAGTTCAGATCGCTGCAGATCCCCCGTGCCCTCTGCCGGCAGTCTTGCGTGGATCATCGGTAGTGGGCACATCGGCAGTGGACAACTGGGTACCTGGGCATACAAGACCGGCCCTGGTTGCCCGGCGTGAGCCTGGTGCCTGGACGGCGGCAAACACACCGAAAACACCCTCCTTCTACGTCCCTGGCGTGGGAGACTGGCAGCCGGACCAGACCGCTGCGGTCTGGGCGCGCTTTGCTGGGCGAGCCGGGTTTGGGAGGCTCGGATTCAGACTTGTGTCGCCGAGGATTCCTGGGAACGCCATGACGCGCTGCGCCGCATCCCGCGTCCTGGTCCTTGGAAGCGGAGTCAAGTGAGTCTCCACGTGCCGATGGTGGTGCGGTCCGTTGTTGGACGTTTGCGGGACATTCCGGGAAGTCCAGGTAGTTGCTGGATGTTCAGGTGTGGTGGTGAAGAGAGTGACAACCCTCTCGCCCTGGATGGCACCCTCCTCTCAGCGTTAACTTGGTCCGTGACCAGTGTGCGGGTCGGGTTGGTCAGGAAAGCCAATCACATGAACAAGCCCGGCCGAGTGGGTGCCCTCCCCTTCCAAGGATCCACTTGCCGTAGTTAACGAGCTGTGCCGTTTCCAACAGCTTGCGCAAGCAACCGACGCAGCCGCAAGCAACTTCGCCCTCACACGAAGAGGTAACGCTGACCCCCATCGACAGGCAGCGAGCGGCAGGAAACCACCCTCCACACAGCCCAAGAAAGCGCCACAACCGTGGTCGCATCAACAAAGTCGCATTTGTTCTGACGGAGACACGCTAGGCCAGACCGTTTTGAATCCGCCCCGGCCGCGAGACCCGGCCAAAGGCAGAGCAGCAGCAGGACTGGGCGGCACACCCCGACAGACAGCCTTCAGCGACACACCGAATCATCTGAGCACCGTGCCGGATCATTCCCGTTTCCACCTCGACGTGAGCTTGCCGCATGACTGTCTAGCCCGCGACCGCGTCAAGCAGCCGACTACACCTTACCACACCTTCCACACCTTGCCTTGGACGCGCCCCAGTTGCCCCGACCCCGAACCGACCCCAAGCCCCTTTCCGCGATACATCACGCCAAGTTCACTCCGCCTGGTCTTGGTTTGGACACCATACTAGGCTGATAGTGCGGTCACCGGGGCCCCCGCCAGCCAGCCTTGCCGACTTCCTCCTCCTCGCCTCCCCTGCCGAGTTTCTTGTCGACACGGCCGACTCGCCGTAGAACGCCCCCGCCGCTCCTCCGACAGCCTTGCTGGATTTGAACTGGCAGAACGCGAGGTCAGGAACATCAACGTTTAAAAAGGCTATGGCGTCGACGTCGTTCCGCGACTCGATCAACTCCCTGGGTTGGTCGCGCCGCAATGCGGACATCCCGGTGAACACAGCGCCGCAAGGCGGCTTTCTGTCCTCGCTACAGTCCCTCAACCCGTTTGGCGACCGTGGCTATGTCCAGCTGCCGACGACTGAGGGCCCAGGCGCGCCCTTACCGGCGCCTAGTCGCCGCGAAGAAGAAGAAGGGTGGTTTGCCTGTGAGTCAACCGGTTTTCCCTTGCTGCCCACGCCCCCACGCCGCATTTCCTTGTTTGGCTTCCCGCACAAGGACTTTGTTGCCCTTGCAGACGGGTTTACGATGCAGGACATGTGCAGGACATGTGCCGGCTCTGCATGGCTATGTCTCAGGCCGCCCCACCCCGAAAGGCCCGCCCTGTCTCGTCTCTATCAACATCATCACCCCCCTCCCGAGTTGAGTCTCAAGAGTTGGCAATACAAGGCTAACGGGTGAGACATAGTGAGCCGGTGGGATCGTCTGCTGATCTTTGGGGCCTGCAACCTTGGGGCTCTTGCTTGTTTCGTCATCTGCTTCTTCCTTTTCCCCATCATATCTCTCGGCAAGCCGCGCAAACTGGTTGTTTTGTAAGTGTCTCTCGTTCCAGCATGTTCGATTGCACTGCCACCAAGAGTCATGCCGGGCATCTGGGAGCCTAGTTTCCCGCGCGGGCTTGGAATGTAGTTTCCAGGTCAACTCGGTGAGGACGGGCTTTCGGGCGCTTCTCTCGGTGGCGTCATCGGCTTTCTCGTGAACAATGTTGCCATGCCACTCGGGTTGCTTACCCCTTCTCCGCGCAGATGGACTCTGGGATCGATTCTATTCTTGTCATCCTTTGCCGCCATTATGGGCCCTTTGGCGTATCTACAGCACCTCGCCTCAACGCCACGGCTCCCTTTCACGGCTGCCTACTTTGGGTCTCTTGGGTTGACGTTATACTTTTCCGTCGGCGTAAGTCCCCGCTCGTTCTTCCGTCGAAACAAGTCACTCCTTCGATGCTGAGTCTCGGTTTAGCTCCAAAGCACGATCCTCACGCTGTTTGCGGGACTTATGCAACTGGCCTCTCTGATCTGGTATCTGGTGAGCTACTTCCCGATGGGCAGCAGCGGGTTGCGCCTCGTCAGCACCTTTGGCGCCCGCAGGGCCGCTGCTTGGATGACCAGTTAAGAGGGCCGGCCGGCCGCTCAGTAGGCGACACATGCTCATCTTGTCCTTGTACTGTACATCGTCGTGTAAAAGGGATATTTCCAAGCGCAGAGGATTTGGTGCTTCCTGGCGGCCAGGGAGGTCACTTGTTGATACTGCTTGCGGGCGATCGTGATGCTGCGGATAAACAAAGGTCTCAAATACGGCTCAGCGATTCTTCTCGGATGCTTGGCTCCTGGCCCTGCCATCACGGCAGAAGGCACGGGCCGGCCACCTCAAACCCAGGGAGCGAAGCTTCCAGAGTATGACAAAGGGGGACCTCGACTGCAATTTGACACCAGCCTTTAGCCGGCCACGTCTTGGTTGGTGGCCATCCTGTCTCAGTCTCGCCTCGGGAAGCAGGAGGCGTTACAGAACACCAGGCGTGGCAGACGGCTGGGGACGGGCATCGCATTCCCTCCCTGGGAGATCCGGAATCGCAAGTCGCGAATTGCGAACCGTGGCTGGCGCGGCCGAGAGCCGCATTCCCGTCTGGGGAAGCCAACCACAGGTCCGGCAACGAGGCTGGCCAGTAAGACGAGGGCGAGCTGCATTGGGTTGGCTGACAAGGCTCTACCGAGGCGAGAGAAGCCATCGGCACCCACGGAAGCATGCAACCAAAACCCTTGGGCGCGGAAGCTCGGAAGCTCGGCTCGTCGACGCTGTGCTCTGCAGAATTGGAAGGTAGGGAGGGCCCTGGGGGATGCGTGGCCTACGGAGTACCTTAGATGTATAAGGGAGGTATGCATCTATTTATATTAGCAGGCTTGCTTTCCCGGCTCAGTGTTCTTTTAATTCATTCTGTCTTCTCTTTGCAACGACTCGCCCAGTCATGTTGGCGGATTGCTTCTAGAAGCAGCCAATCCGCCTTGGGGCTTCTCCAAGCGGCAGCTCGGCGGGGCAGATGGAGCTCACCCCACCTCGGCCGACCCCTCCGCCCGAGGAAACTCCCGCCCCTCGTCGCAGCGCGATGCACCATTCTGCCCAACCGTGTCTGGGGACACAAAGTGCAGCAAATTAAGGCGCGTATGGGAAATCAGAGAAAACTTCTAGAAATAGGCCTGTGGAATAGCGATCATATTGCTGGCTCCCACTTGGACAAGCCACAGCTGGCTGGCGCGCAATACGATGCTCCATACGACAGACACCCTGCCCGCAGAGGACACAGCAATTCTCGTCGTCCCATCCGTGTTGTCGGGCTGTCGGTGCTTTCCGACCCCACTTACATTGGTGTGGTATGGGCCGTCTGGAGCGTCTGGTACTGTATGTTACTGTATTATGCAGCCTCCATGGATGTGTGCGCGCAGTGCGCTAGGGCAACCGGATGGCCTCCGAGACCCGTAAATGCAGCAACTCTTTCTGCTCTGCAACTGAGCGAGTTCCAGGCGAGGGGCATGCTCGTTCCTACCCGAAAGCCATTGATCGGCTTTAGATACCCGCGGACCTATGGATTCTAGGCGGATGTTGCCACATAGCACAGAATACTGTGTGCCTGGCCCGGGACACTCCGTGACAAGATTCAGGCCACACCCTCGTCCTTCCCCGGCGCTGCAGCCGCGGCTTTGGGGCTGACTGCTGGCTCGTGTTTGCAGTTCGAGCCGCCTTGCGCCAGGCAACCCTCGATGAAAAAAGGAACTATCCATTCATTGTACGAAGCACAGAAAAACACGGCGTGTTATGACGAGCGGCCAGGCCTCAGACATCCGAGACACGGCGGAGACAGGGCAAGGCGATGAAGAGCTTGTTTGTGGGTGGTGCGCTCTCAGGGATCGCCCTTTTTGGACCGTGTGAGGAATGCTGCGTGAACAGAGCGCCAGGGCGAGGGCGCCATGGTTGCCGCCAAGCAGAGGGAGCGACAGCCGGGTTCCCCTCACAACTTGGGCGACCATCACCACCCCAAGACTTTCCCAGTAGAATGCGACCAGGCGGAAATTGCTGAAATTCCTCCCCCCGGTGCGTCGTGGTCCGCAGAGTGCCCCTACCGTAGCAGTGCGGGAACTGGGCTCCGGCGCGAGGCAAGGCAGAGAAGAGCAGCGCAGACACTGGCCCCCGCCACCTTGTCATACGTGAACGGCGGCCTACGTGCGACGGTGGACGCCCATTGCCTGTTGGCGAGTCTGGGTCTCGAGGTCCAAGGGGGTGAGGGGACACCAGGAGTTGTCGTCCATCCGGCATTTGAGTCTTTGAACACGCCAACTAAGCCAGAACATAGAAAGGACAAGGTAAGAAAGACGGGAGTTACCATTGTTGCTGGTGCTGATGGGGTGGCACGGGATGCCGTCTGGCGTCTGAAGTGGTCTGATGTAATTTTCACGAGCCCTCCATGAATGCGAGCCCAGTTACACGCCAATACCGAATACCAGCAACAACAATGAAGAAATGCGAGGGTGAGACTCAACCACGCACCCTTGGCCTGCCGTGACTCGGTGTCACCCCTTCTGGACCTTTTTTATTTTTTTGAAATTTCCACGTCCTCCTTGTTCTCTTTCTTCTCTGGGCTTTTCCTCTTGCCAGTCCGGCGTGGTAACCGATTTATATTCGCGCAACCCCACACGTCCCAGTCCCGGCGCCCCTCCACCGAACAGCCAGCGCTGGGCACCGGCGCTACAATGCCAATTGTTTAGGTACCTTACCGGGCTCTAACTCCACCATTTCTTTTAGCAGCGACTGAGAACCGAGAAAAATTTATTTCCACCCACAGCACGCACACACACACATCAATTCTTGTCCACTCCTCTCGCCCTGGGAGAAGCAACTTCCGCATATCCCCCGGCACACTTTTTTTTCTTCCTTTTTTCCTCTACCTCATCCTTCCCTCTCAACTGCCGCTTTCTGCCCTGCCGCATCCAAGACACTCTTTTCAGAGAGGTCGGTCGCTTGGGCGTCTCCGGCTGTCCGTTGTCCCAAGGCTTCCCCTTCAGGCTGCTGCTGCAGGCCATCTTGCTGCCATTGCCAGTCAACCAGCAGAGTTGAACTGGCGTCTGCCCGCGGCGTTTGCCTTCTCTCACTCTTTCCATCCCTCCACGGTCCGCATCGCCGCCGCAACCTGCCCGCTTCGAGACCGTCCCGACACGCAAATCTGTCGGAGCCGACAGCATCAGCACGTTCGGACCTGACCGGAGACCGCGGGTGCACCGTTTCCCCCCCCCCCCCCCCCCCCCCCCCCCCCCCCCCCCCCCC
>FTCU01001511.1_pt1 | contig 29417 bp, 21 predicted proteins | sample 1639521 | NCBI WGS metagenome assembly FTCU01 (sample SAMEA3914864, study PRJEB12502) | metagenome | biome: forest; material: soil | place: USA | collected 2012-03-12 | depth 0.3 m
ACTCTCCCAGGTGCTCGTATGCCCGACCACCATCCCCTTGGCCACACTCTTGAGTATCGCCCGCCTCGACACCCCCGTCACATCAATATACACCAACCCGACATTCTTGACCCCCCCGCCCAGCCGTCTCGTCACCTCCCCCGCCTCGTCTCCCCACTTATGCGTCACCACCGTGGTCGCCGCCTCGGTCCCCGAGGTCAGCAGGTTGCGCCCGGCCTGCTCCACGCCGTCCATGACGGTCGAAAAAGCCATCATGCTCTTGTTCAGCAAGCCCGGCTTGTACCCCGGCAGCGGGTTCCCGTCCTTGTCGTACCCCTTGCGGGGCTTGCCGTCCTTGTCCTTGCCGTGCCCGCCGAGGGTCGCGCCAAAGTTGTGCGCGACTTTGGTGATCTGGCCGACCGTCTTGGCCGACAGCGTGGCGGCGCCGCCGGTGAAGTTGTTGATGCGGCGGATGTGCTCGTGGGTCGCCGGCTGGAAGGTCATGGGCTTGGCGGCGGGCGTGGCGGTCTTGGTGAAGGAGTCGGCTTGCGAGTGGAGCAGCTTGGAGAGCATGTCGGAGCCGGTGATGATGAAGCGGGAGGCCGCGGAGGCGTTGGAGACGAGGAAGGATTTCTTGTAGGCCGGGTGGAGCTCCGCTTCGTAGAGTTCTTGGGAGATGGGAGCGACGTTGATCTTGTGGCCGCCTTGAGGGGGGAGGGTGATTTCGACGGGGTCTGTGGGCACGGGCGTTAGTCTTGGAAGCCCTATGGGAGAACCGAGCTGGTGAGATGTCGTGACAAACTAACCTTTCGACCCTGGCTTCAGCCCGCTCGCCTCGACCACCTGGAACCCGTCGGTCAGCTCGCCGATCACGCTGCCGTCCTCCTCGTCGACGAGCACAATCTGCCCCGGCGCAGCCCCCCCGCTGTGGCTTCCCCGCGCGTAGGCCTCGCCGGGCTTGAACGCGGCCGGGTTGTACGCGGGCAGCGAGTCGCCCGCCGCCTCGGCCGCCTTGGTCGCCGCACTCTTGCCGCCCTTGCCGCCCTTCTCGTCCTCCCACCACTCGCCGCCCTTGCCGATCTTGGGCGGCGGCGCGCGCTCCAGGAACGCGGTGCACTGCGCCAGGATGGTCTCGAAGGTATCGACGTCCTCCTGGATGCCCTTGCGGCTCTCGACCGAGGGGAACTCGATCTTGGTGAATGCGCCGCTGTCCGGGCCGAGGTCCCAGCGCGGGATCAGGTAGCTGGTCGGCGGCTGGTGGTAGATCTGGGTCGTGGCGGGCAGCGGCAGGTCCAGCTCGGGCGGCAGGTGGAGGTGCAGGTAGAAGTCCTGCTCCGGCGCCGTGTCGGGGCCGAGCGAAGGGTCGGCAAAGGCCGACGTCGTCGGGACCATCAGCAGGGACAGCGTCTGCGGGCCGGCCGGCGTGAGGGGCTCCTCCTTGCCGTTGGCGATGTGGTATGCCGACACGCCATTGATGGCGTAGAGCAGCTTCGGGTCCTGGAGGCTGCGTGTTAGTGGTCGTCGACGGTGGTCTACTGGCAGTCATTGGGAAAGCAAGCTCACATGATGCCCGGACGCCATGGTTGCGACTTGTCGGAGATCGGACGGATCGGACAGCGCCGTGAATCTCGGTACCAGGCAAGGCGGGGTTGAACGGGGTATGTAAGTTGGGCTTCCGACTATATTGTAGTCCACACTCAGAAATATCACCTAAAAAAAGGAAACAAAAAATAGGATTCAGGATCAAAAGCGTCTCTCGGCGCGCAGATTCGCAATCCAACTGTTCCAGGCGGGGTTGTTGGTTCGCTCTCGTCGAGTTCAAAATAGCAACTTGCCCATCACCCCGCGTTCCCAGGCGCTTAAAGACGTCTCATGTGTGGAGCAGCGTGAGGCCTCTCGAGCCTCTGCCCAGCAGCGACGTCATTGGGCGTCCAAAGCAAGGCCCTCGTCCGCCACGGAGGGCGGTTGGAGAGTCTCAGAGTCCCCTTTCCGGGTGGCAACTTGTTGCTCGTGGTTTTGATGATGATGATGGAAATACAGATCAGTAAATATTCTGGAAAGAAAGGTGCCAGTCGCCATGCCACGCCATGCAAGGCCCCACGCGACTCCGGCTGTGAGAGCAACCACACACATGTCCGCCCGGTCGCGGACCGCTCAGCCGAGCTCAGGAGTCAGGGGGTTGCCGTCGCTGTCCGCTGCTCGCTTCCCAGCAGCCACGTGAGGATGACGGGCGGGACCGTTTGGCTGCCGTTTCGTTCCCAGTCAATCCTGGGCTGCTGTCCACGGGAATGCTTTGTAATGCTGCCTTGTGTCTGCACAAAGGACCCGCGATGGGATCGATTCATTTTCTCTGCCCCTGCCTCGTGTCACCACGCGGGTACCACACGAGGTGCCCTCAGCGACTCCCACATCGCAGATCGCAGTGAAAGTCCTGTGTATTCGCGGGCTGAGCCGGCCCTTTTCACGCCTTGGGGGCTTGGGACCTTGGGCGGGCTGCCGGCGGGACTGGCTCTGCCCGGGCCTGGTGCGGGCTCCCTGCGCAGCGTACCGAGATCTCTGCTCCCGAGAGGGAGGGGCCCCACCAACCTTCCCGTATCAGATCCGGAGCTCGCATGCCGCGATGATACGCGTGCGGTGTGTGTGGTGGGCCCTCTGGGGGTCTGGGGTGAGGCAATTCCGGCCTGTCCCTCCCAGGTATCCCGACGTCGGCCGTGGGGAGTGGTACTATGAACTCATAGTGTACAGGCTACAGCACAGTCCGAACCGCAGTTTGTGTGTGCCGCGGCAGAAATCTGGATCGCCATCTGGCGGCCGTTGTGTCTCCAACCATGGCACTTGGCCTGGCACACCACACCCTCGCCGATGGCATCGGGCAGCCAGGACGGCCGGGTCGAATCAGAGACGCCCCTCGCACCGAGTGGCTGCAGACGGTCCCGATTCGGCTCCCTGGCTGCGGCGGCGGACGACTCCCACACTTGCCGGTCGCAGAGGAGGGTTCCACAGACCGCCTGGTCCGCCTGGTCCCAGGCGAGCAGCAGGAAAACCATGGACCCTGGCCCTGAGCGGGGGGACGACCCCCAACTTGTTCCGGCAATCTGACCCCAGCATCCCGAAGCAAAGCAGCCAGCAGCCAGCAGCCAGCAGCCAACAGGGAGGCTTCCCGGCCGAAACACAAGCAATCCCCCCCAGTCGGTGGTGGGCAGCGGTCTGTCGGGCAGGCATCTGCCATCTGCCATCTCTCCATCTCAAACCGCGCCCGCGAACGGTTTCTCATCGGTTTCGACGCCCACCGCATTTCTTTTTTCTGCCCCGCGCGCGTCGCCGGTGGATTTCCGGCGTACTATGTAAGGGATGGGATGCATAAGGAAGGTAGGTATTGTGCCTGCTGCAACGTGACGGACGTGCCAGCGCGCCGTCGGACACAAGAGGTGCTTCCGTGCCGAAAACATACATGGCCCTTCTCAGAGTCGCACCGCAGCAGGAGGCGGCCCTGCTGTGTGCTCGGTGCAAATCCCTCGTCACACATGCCGCCCGGCCCGGCAGACAAGAGCTGCAGTGGCCAGGCCATGCCCCAGACATGCATGCCGCGGTCGGCCTGGCCTCGCGAGCAAGGCAGTGCCGATCCCCCGTCGGCGCAATCCGTCCAGGCTCGCCAGGCTCCCAGGGCACATCTGGAGCAGCCGTGCTGGGGATGATGGATGCAGATGCAGATTACGAGATGACATTCTGTCGAGCCGTGCAGGAAATGCAGGAAATGCAGGCAATGCTCTCAATGCATAACAAAACATGCATTTGATTCGAAACACCGCCGACCAACACCCCAACCGCCATTTCCCACCTTCCACCTCCCACCTCCGTCCGCCGTCCTCCATGTGATATGTGACACGGGGCGGCCCTGAGCCAGAGCAGAGCCATGTTGGGCGCGGGAGCGGGGTGGATGGTGCGTCTTGCTTCTTGCACGCGGGCATCCGGCGCCAAGCCGCTGGTGCGAGCAGGGCCTCCCGAGGGCGTGACGGGGCCTTGTCGGTGCGAGACGAGCCCAGGACCGCCGCCCTCGGCACCCGCCGTGGCTGTCCCGCCTGGGCGCAGCGCGCGGGAAGAGCAGAGATCGAGGTTCGGGGGTTCCTGCTCTGTGTTTTGCTGCCTCTCCCGGGAGCCTGCCAGGCAGCCGAGGGCCGTTTTGGCGGAGGGAAAGCGCAGAATCTGGCAGGGCAGGAGCCGAAAACCGAGAGCAGCCCAGGCAAGCGGGATTGCCAGGTCGAGCCAGGGCAGGGCAGGGCACCCCACACTCTGCCGCACCCTGGGGACGGGTCCATTTGTTTTGGGGGTCGAAGGCACAGGCAGCCTCCGAGCCGTCTCCGGGGAATGAGAGGAGCCCACAGCGCTGCGCTAGCAACCCGCGCACCCGCAGCCCGCAGCCCGCCCAGCGATGGATTGGATGCCCGGGGGAGCTCCGTCCATGTTTCTGCTTCTGTTCGGGCTGTATCTGTTGAGGGATGGAGGTGGATGCCCGTGGGAGGTTCGGGAGGGAAGAGGAAGAGGTCAGAGACTTTTCCGGCCCAAAATAAAGCCCGCACACGGCGACGACGCCACTTGTTTTTCTGCTGCAGCTCAGGCATCCCATCCCACCCAGCCCAGCAGTCAGTGACCAGCTCAGGTAAATCCGAGCTCGGGCATCCCGGCATCGCATCCCGCCAACCCCCCGTCAACTTCCATCTTGCTGTCTGTCTGCATTGCCTGATCTGAACCTTTCTTGTTCTGTGCAGTAGCTTGCAGAGAGAGAAGACTGCAAATGGTCCGAAACTAGAAACGAAAACGAAGCAAAAGAAGAACACCCAAGCATCGCAGCCCGCCCGTCTCGATGCCCCGTACATGATATTGCAGAGGACAGAGGACAGCATTTTTTTTTTAATATCCCCGCCCTGCGGATAGCGTTACCTCCCCCAGGACCCAGCATCCGAACCCCGGCACCGCACGCGCACCACACCTGGAACGCTGCCGACGCTGCCGATAAGTGAGTTCCGACCGAACGCGACCGACCGCCCCATCCACCCACAGGTAATATCCATTGCCTCGCTGCGCCTTTCCGCCCTCCACCACAGACAGCAGCTCAGGTCCCGCTCCCTCAGCACACACAGCACACAGCACACACAGAACAGCACTTGTCCGTCTGCTTGCACCACTGCACTCCTTGCGCCATCGACCCCGTGTGCGTCGTCCCTGGATGCTGTCCGACCTCCCGCGCCTCTGCCTCTGCCCGTCTCCCACCAAGTGACCGTGGACCGAAACGACACATCCGCACCCTCCCGCATCCCCCGCCCCTGCCCCCGGTCGCGCATCCGTCCGCCGAGAAGCATCGCCGACAACGTTTCGGCCTCACATTGGCTCGTCCGGGTACGCACAGCTTCGCACGTCGGTGGCCGCTCACTCGCCCGCTGCCCGTACCGACGGATACCTGCACTCGCCCGTGGTGGACGCTGGAGACTGGACGCCAGACACTAGACGCTGTCACACACACCACACACGCTGTCGACGTTGCGCAACCACCCGTCCCCGCCAGCTCGAGCCTGGCCCCGTTCCGCCGACCCTCGCCCTCCTCTCGCTCTGTCGACCGAGCCCTCACCCGCTGCCCGCTGTCCGCCCGAGCTGCCGCGGTGCTGCCCGCCGCCCCTGCCCCTGCGCCTCCCAAGCGCGCCCTGCCGCCCGCCGCCAGCAACCTCGTCGGCAGCGTCCCTCCTGAGCCTGCGTATTTAGTCCGTTGACACTCGCGGTCCGCCCGACGACCCCGACCGTACCGTCGAGTCTCGGCCCTCGCTTGCCGTGCTCGCATCGATACCGCCGAGCGGTCTCGCAGCCGCCTGTTGCACTGTGCCGTGTGGCCAGGGAAGGCCTTGCCTGCTTTGTGTCTGCGTCAGGGGGTCCCTCGCGAGACCCATCCCACCGTCACGATTGCTTCCCAGTTGCGCATCCAGTCCATCCTCTCCCCTCCCGAGCCGCCCGACGCCGATGCGGCCGCGGCAACACAGTCCTTCGCCCAGCAGCAGCACACCCCCAAGAGAAAGTTCCACGACGCCTTCGTCGCCCCGGCGCCCGATGCGCCCATCGAGCCGGCCGAGCCGCCGAATGCGCATCCTCACTCCCACCACCCGCCCGACCTCCTGCCCAACATCCGCCAGCCGCTGCCGCGCAGCCCGCCACGCGCTCCCGCGGTCGGCGTGATCCGCACCCAGGGCCACCCTCCCCCCGCACCCGCCGCCGACGATGACCACCGCTCGCCGGGCCACGCTCCAATGATGGCCGGCAGCCCCATCAGCCCCGGCGCCGTCGACAGCAAGAAGGGCATCAAGCGGACGCCCCTGCGATCCAGCATCGCCTGCCAGCGCTGCCGCAAGTCCAAGATCAAGTGCAACAACACGGGCGGCGACTCGCCCTGTGAGACGTGCCTCCGGAATGGCAAGGAGTGCACCTACCCCGAGGTCACTCCGGCCCCGCCCAAGCGGTCTGAGCCGCCCGCCGGCCCCAAGATGGAGCAGGGCTCGGAGCGGAAGCGCCTGCGGAGGATCGAGGACATCGTCAAGATGGAGGGCGCCGTCCCGGCGGCTGTCGTGGCCGAGGACGTCCTGTCGGCGTCGTACCTCACCGAGGGCGTTTGGAGCTCGTTGTTCGACATCTACCGCCTGCATTTTGCCACCGAGCTGCCGTTCCTCCACTTAGCCACTTTGAAGGAGAGGCTCGGCAGCCGCTTCCGGGCCAAGCCCTCCGACACCTCGCCCGAGATCAACCTGGTGCTGCTCGGCATCCTCACTCTGACCGCCCGCTTCCATCCCACCTTAGTGTCGTACATCACGGCCCCGCGGAACAGCCCGGCCATGTCGGGCGTGCCCAAGACGCGCCCGTCCGGCCCGGCGTCGGACGCCGCGAGCGCCTCCGAGTACTACGCCGACGTCCTCACTAAGGCGCTCGGCGGCCTGAGGACTAGCATGACCGTAGCCTCGGTCGAGCGGGTCCAGGCCTTTCTGATGCTGGGGCTCTACGAGTGGAGCCAGGCGCGCCCGAGAGTGGGAGGCATGGCCGCCTGGATGTACGTCGGCGTGGCCATCCGGATGGCCCAGGCGTTGGGGCTTGGCGACGGCGACAAGGAGCCCGGCAAGATCTATCGGGCGCGGCACGTCAAGCCTGTCCCGTCGACCATGTCGCCGGGCCAGATGATCATCGCGAGGGAGATCCGAAGGCGCACCATGTTCAGCTGCCTTATCCTGGACCGGCTGCTGGGTTGCGGCAAGGACCGCGTCTCCACCATCCGCTCCGAGGACCTGCAGATCCAGCTGCCGTGTTCGGAAATCGCGTTTGACCTTTCGGACGAGGTCTACACGGGGTTCCTGAAGCCCGTCTCGGGCGTCGAGACCGCCCGCAGGATTTCCGACAGCGTGCTCGGCCGCTTCGTCCGCCTCGTAGACCTCTGGGGCGAGATCTCCAGGTGGAGCTTCTCGGGCGGCCGCTTCACCGAAGACCTCCCTCCGTGGTCGCCCGAATCTACCTTTTGCCAGCTGCGCACCAAGCTGGACGCCTTTTACCGAGATTTGCCGGACCACTTCAAGTGGTCCGACAGCAACTACTACAAGCACGAGAACCACCAGGCCAGCAGCGTCTACGTGTCGCTCCACATGCTCGGCGCCGTGTGCAAGATCATGCTCCACCGCGAATACATCCCTTTCATTCCCATTCTCTGCGACAGCCCGGTCGGGCCTCTGGACGAGCCCACCTTCCCGCCCGGCCACGAGCCCCAGGGGTTCTGGGAAGTCAGCGCCGAGGAGATCTTCCGCGCGGCCAAAGACATTGTCGATCTCACCGAGATCTGCCGTGACAAGCTGCCCATGTCGTCTCTCGCGCTCTTCGCCGTCTGGACCGCCGCCTTTGTAGGCGTCTACGCCGTCCACTTCCCGCACATCGACACCAAGGGTCACATGCTCCCCAAGGCGGACGCCAACTGCGAGCTGGACATCAAAAACTACGGACCCACGGGGCTGGCGTACAAGACGCTGGACCGCATGTCCTTCTACCTCCGGCTGGCCGACACGTACGTCAGCTACTTCCGCGACATGAACTGCTACTACGACCGGGTCAAGCACGACTACGAGCGGCACATCGGGCGGCGCCCCACCAACGACGGCAAACTCAGCCTGCGCATGGGCGGCGGCGGCCTCGAGGAGTGGAAGCAGCAGGGCTTCAAGGTGGTCAACAACGGCGAGATCCTCGCCATCGACGAGGAAAAGAACTCGTCCCGCGACAGCACCGCCGAGCCAGGCTCCTCGGTCGGCCCGGACAGCACCTACCCGGCCGACCACGCAAAAACCCCGCGCTCCACCTCTCTCTCCTTCACCCCGATCAACAGCAACCAGCCCCACCCCGCAAGCGGCCCAACAGACCCAACCTCGGAAGCCGAAGCCGCCGCCTCCGCCCTTTGGCGCATCCAACAACAACCTTCCTCTCACCACCAACAATCCCCCTCCCAATCCTCCGCCGGCCCGCCCGCCACCATCCCCTCCCCACAACTCACAAGCACCAACACCAACACAAACAGCAAACTCCCCTCCTACCCCGAGGGCGACGTCGCGATGTATCTCGAGCGCACGCAGTCCATGTCCTGGAACCTGGTGCCGGGCGGGATCGACCAGTTTGCGCACGGCACCGAGGAGCCGGTGCCGCTGGACAACGGGAACCTGTTCTGGGGCGGCATGGGCGGGCTGGTTGCGGAGGGGGCGGTGTGGCCTGCCTCGCAGGGGGGCGGGAGTGTGCACCAGCATGGACTGCCGGGGGTGGGGGTGCAGAATGGGTTTGGGTATTAGATTAGGTTTCTTGGGGGGGCGCTTTGAGGATTGGAGGGTGGTTTTGCTTGGGAGGTGTGTCCTGGGAGGGGTTTGAGGGGAAGAGGTTGGTTGGGATGCGATGTTTGATGTCGGGTTAGAAATGTCTTGTTTTGTTTGTTGGTTGGTTTGGAAGTGGCTGGGTGGGTGGGTGGTGCGGGCGGTATCTGTGATATGAAAAACGGGATTTTTGTCATGTTCTGAGGGAAGAGGGCGGTGCTGTTTTGCTCTTTCTTTCCTCCTTTCGCCCTTTCTCTTGTTGATTCGGGTTGAATGGTTGTTTGGTGGTGGTGGTGGCTTGTTCTGACGTGGGTGGCTGGCATATTATTATCATTGTTGTTGTTGTTGGAGGAGGAGGAGGAGGAGGGTCGTCGTCGTCGTCACAAGTTCTTGTTGCACGCAAATGGGAGGAAGGGAAGCAATTTATTGGGAGGAAGGAAATGTGGGCTGGAAACTGGAACTGAACTTGACCTGTATAACGCGGATGCAGTAGGTAGTTACTTAACGTTGCGAGAACAGGACATCTATTAGCTGCGAGTTTAAGGACTGAGTGGCTGGGGTCCATTTGTGTGTGTGTGTTGGGTGAGACTGAGTTGTTCATGGATGTGTCTGCCTCGGGTGAAGTGGGAGCCTCGGGTTTTGCTTTGTGTTTGGCGGGTCGAGTTCCATTTGGTGACCTTGGCTGCAGTCCCATCTTTCAGTTTGGATAGCTCTCAGATTTAACTTGTCTTTTCTGGATGTTTTTGTTGTTATTGTGACAAATCCCTGCTTCGTTCCGTCGAGTACATCGTACTAGTCTGACAATCTCCCGTTGTTCCCTGATGGTATCCCGTGGATAGTGATACAAGTCCTGACTCCCTGAACAGAATAATGAAACCCGTTGTTGTCATCTCAGTCATCCTTGCCGTGTCAATACCAGGCTTACACGCCAACACACACAATCTGCCTCGCTCTTTCGCGGGTATACTTCCATTCCATTCAACTTCATGCCTGCCTCATACTTCCAAAGTTCATGCCCAATCTCATTTGTCGTTGTGGTTGTTTGTTGTGGTTGTTTGTCGAGATACTGTGCCTGGTGTTGTGGTGGTTGTGGATATTGTTTATCTCGACGCAGTCGAGTCGTTCGACGTCGTCCGCGTCAGCCGGGCCATGAAGAACTCCATGTCGCGACGCACGATATCCGGGACCTTATCGTCCTTCTCAAAGTCGGTGGCCGTTGACTGTACGCTGCTGGACCGGCTGTGCTGGGCCGAGGAGGTGGAGGCTTGGTCCTGTCCTGTCTCGTCGGGGACGACAGTGGACTTGGTCGGGAGGGTGGACATGATGAGGTTGGTTGGTGGTTGGGGGTGGTGGTGGTGGTACTGGAGGTGGCGGAGGTGATGTTGGTGAAGTGAACGTGGTAGTGCTGGAGGGAAAAGGGTTAGTGTTCACTCTTTAGTCGAGGTCTACGACAGAGACTTGTTTGGGACTGGCTTACAAGGTCAGTTCTTTCCAGGAAGAGGCAATGGTTTATTTAATGATAGTTTTCAATGGGACAAGGGGCAAAGTTCAAGTCTTCAACCCATTGGAGACAAGCGAGAACTCCAGAGTAGACAGGGACAGAACAGAGCCTCTCGCCCCCTCAACCTCCCTGGAGAGCAGTACTTATGTGCACACGACCTCCCTACGAACCCCCATTCCCCAGTCAGACAACTGACACCACGCAACCGGCGCTGGACAGGGGTCAGGTGCGTGGAGACTCGCCATTGGACGCCTCTCAGCCTTGAGACCCAACGTCGTTGGCTGCGGCCGTCTGCCTGCAGGCAGTCGGTGCCCGGAAGGGACGAGAGCGCAGGGGATGTTGTTTGGTGTCTGTCCTCGTGACCTCTCCGTGGGGAGGCGATCAGGGGGGCCTTGCAGCATGCATGGCGTCAACAAGATCTGAGCGCTTGTTGTCGGCACCGTGTGACTTGGGCTGACAAGGCTCTCGGGAGTCAAGTCAACACCATCGTGATCTCCTTCCAATTCCTGTCATCGAGCATTTCCGGCGACGACGACGATGGATCCTCCCGTCCACCGCAGCCGACCGCAACCTCCCGTCGGCTTAGCGCGGCGGGCCGAGATGACAGCGGCTTAATTCCGAGCGGCCCCTGGCCGAATCGCCGCAAGTGGGCCGGCGCCGGCTTACAAACGGTTACGTTTCGCAGGCCATGTCGTGATCGTTGAAAAGCTCAAAAGCTGGCCCAGACCATGCAAGCAAAAGGATCAATTCTCCAGGGCCGCAGTCCATCGGAAGCCACCAGCACGCCACCATGGCCGACGCCATCAAGCAAGCCACGGCCTCGGCCTCCTCATCACTTAAAACCGGAGAAAAGAGCCCCATGACCCCCACGTCCCGGGCCGAGAGCTCAGTCTCGGTCTCGGCCTCGGCCGCGGCAGCCGATCCGAGCCGTCTCGAAGCCACCACCACCACGCCCCCCCCGCCAACCTTCGGCGCCCGCCCAGCCTGCTTCAAAACCACCCTCCAAGAAATAGCCTTCGTCTCGCAAGCCACCATCGCCACAGCAACCTCGTCCTTCTTCCAGGGCGCCAGCGCCATCCTGACCGCCTCCATCGGCCGCGACCTGGGCATGAGCCAGGGGCAGATCACGTGGATCACGGCGTCGACGGCGCTGACGGCGGGCGCGTTCCAGCTCGGCCTGGGCCAGATGGCCGACCTGCTGGGGCGGCGGGCCGTGTTCCTCGCGGGGATGGGCTCGTTTGCGGCGTTTGCGCTGCTGGTGGCCTGGGCGCGGGATCCGTTCTGGATGGATGTGGTGTGTGGGTTGCTGGGGGTTTGTGCGGCCATGGTGGTGCCGCCTGCGATTGGGATTATGGGGGCGGCGTATGAGACGCCGAGCAAGAGGAAGAATTTGGCGTTTTCGGCGTTTAGTGCGGGGAATCCGCTTGGGTTTGTGTTTGGGAGTGTGGTGAGTGGGTTGGCGACTATGGTGTTTAACTGGCGGGCGTCGTATGTCCTGATTGCTATCCTGTGGGTGGTCTTTGCGGTGCTGGCGGTGTGGACGATCCCCGATGTCGAGGCGTACCCGCCGGAACAGGCGTTTGGGGAGAGGGCGAGGCAGTTTGTGAGCACGTTTGACTTTGTTGGGACGGCGCTGACCATCATTGGCACCGGGTTGTTGACGGCGGCGATAACGTGAGTTGTCTGCAGATCTGGGGGTCTCGGACCGTGCTGATGGATGCTCGCAGCCTCGGACCGACGGATGGGTGGGGGACGGCCCACATTGTCGCGATGCTTGTCGTCGGCGTGGTGCTCCTCGCGGCGTTTGTCTACTGGGAAACGGTGTTTTCCAACCCTCTTATGCCGCCACACATCTGGAAGGACCGCAATTTCACCTTTGTAAGTGTGCTGCCGGTCGCGAGAGAAGTCATCACTGACGTCCGCAGATCATCCTGAGTTGTCTCCCCGGGTACATGTCATTCATCGCGGCGCAGTTTTGGCTGTCGTTCTTCATGCAGGAGCTCCAGGAGCTGGCGCCTATCGATGTTGCTGTCCACCTACTCCCGCAGGCCATCGCCGGGCTGATCTACAACGTCATTGCCGGCTCGGTGCTGCACCGCATCAACAACACGCTCCTCTTAGTGATGGGGTCTTGCGCCTACATTGCCGCCAACGTCCTGTTGTCGGTGATGAAGCCGGACAGCTCGTACTGGGCGTTCGTCTTCCCGTCCCTAATCCTGGCTGTCGTGGGGGCCGACTTCCATTTCAACGTTGCCAATGTACGTTTCTGCTGTCCCTCTGAAAGAAAGAAAGCACTGACTCGGGACAGATGTATGTTATGCAATCGTTGCCGTCTCACCAACAAGCCCTGGCGGGCGGTATCTTCAACACTCTGTTCAGGCTCGGGGCAGCCATTGCCTTGGGGGCGACGACGGCCGTGTTTACTTCAAGTACGGGCAGTCCCGAGGCTATGGAAAACCCGATGTTGCCGTACTCGAAGGCGTTTCAGGTGTCGATCGGGTTGAGCGCTGCTAGCTTTCTCTTTCTACCCTTTGTCAGACTGGGCACGCAGGGCCATGCCCCGGGTGCGGCTGTGGGGGGCGCGAAGGACAGTGATGAAGTGGCCGGAATTGCTGTGAGAGAGGATCAAACGGCTTCCTTTGCCGTCGGAGAAAGGGCCATAGCGGAGAAGTAGGTAGGGAGACAAGTTGGCTGTGCTAGCGTTAGTCAACAGAGCTTGAATACACCGAACTTAGCTGCGCTCACTCACGGGATGTCGCATCACGACCATAGACTGAATATCCGGTGCAGAGGCCATCCCTTCTTTGACGCGGCTTCCGGGCCCGCCTCGAACCCAATGCACACAGCGGTCGAGTATCCAGCGTCATGGCTGATGCTCACTTTGGCCATCTGGGGTTGCCAGTCCTCAGAAGCGTTGGAAGGCCTGATCAGCGCCACAGGCGCGGATGGACTCGAACCCTTCATCAGCTCGTCCCCAGTCAACTTGGCCGCGTCAGACGCTGTCAGAATGAGGATGTCCTGAAAGCCCAGCTCGAGGTGCGGATGGGCCTTGATGGCGGCCTCTTTTGCCGCAAACCTAGAAGCAACCAGCTCGATCAGACCCCCCGCAGGCGCCAACAAGAGTGAAGAGAGAGCCAATTCACCTTCCAGCAAGGAACCCGGCCGCCCGCCGCATGACATACGCCCTCTCCTCGGCCTCGTCGCTATCCGGATCAACCTCGTCCTCAGCCCCATCCCGAGCACCGTCCTTGACAAAGGCTTTTGCTATGGCAGCGCCAATGGCCTTCTCGGACCCGACCTTTATGGCCCTGTGAACGGTGAAGTGGGCACGTGGCAGCTCCTCGGGGGTCAGCACACGGCGGACGAAGCGGCGGCAGTGCTGGCTCTGCAGGAGGAGGCGGATGCGTGATATGCTGCAGATGTCGGTGCCGACGTGGAGGGGGAGGGGGAAGGGCAATGGGGGGCGCATGGTGAGTCTTGAGGGGGTGGTTGGTGGATGGGTTGATGTCGGGCCGGACTGATGGATGGTGATGGTGATGGTGATGGTGATGGTTATGGTGATGGTGATGGTTGATGGTTCCAAGCCCGAAGCGAACCTGGAAGTGGTTTTCGGGTCGCTGCAGGCGTTGCAGGGCCTGCAGGGGATTCGATTTGTGGGGTCAGTCACCCCATCAACCACCAACCTGGAGCCATCGCGAACTGGACTTGAACCTGCACACCTTCTTCGTGTCGCATCGACAAAATGCAGTCCCGGAGACCGGAGAAGTCGGCTTCATCTACCGCCTCTATTTGACACCATCCGAGGCTCAACCAATCCGAGCTTGAAGGGGAAAATGACCGGAACAAACCTCCTCCTCCCCCGGAACATCAACACTCTCGGTGTGGCCCGAATGCTCGAGGGAAGCAAGTCATCAAGGTCAACAAGCAACAGCAGCCAGCCAGTCAGCTTTCATCTCGCCGTTGAGGTTCTCGGCATGCATGGTGCGGGGAAGAAAAAGCTGGCTGCAAAGGGTAGCTTGTTGATTGGCCGTGGCCGGGAGCTCACCGAGAAAGAGTGCGTCGTCCCTCGCATGCACTCTGCACTCGTCGCCCACCCAACCCGTTGCGGACCCCTCGAGACGCTCGAGGCATGTGAGAGGGCTCGTCGTCATTCGCTGCATCGGATCAAAGCTTCACACCCGGTTGTTCCCGTCTGCGCGAGTCCCAGAAGAGGCAACGAAGACGGGTTTCTCTTCGCTTCTGCGCGCCGAAAACATCGCCCTCCTGCATCCAGCTGCGGTGACTTGACCTCGGCGCTAGTTCCGTCAACGTGATGCTAACGCCCTGCCTCTTCGAGCTGCAGGTGCTTGTGGACGTTGGGGGTCAAGCTGCATCACTGGCTCCAACTCCACCAGCTCCGTTCTCATACACATTCTTTGTCACTTGCGCTCTCAGCTCCTGGGGACATGTCGCTTTTCAAGACACGAGGTTTCCTCTGGATATGTGACAGCACCGAAATCACTTTCTGGCAGAGTTGCCGTGCAGAGTCATGTTCCTGGCGCTGTCCCTGCCGAGAGCATTCCCAGGTGGGACATATTCTGGACCTGCGTGGCCGGGCGTATGTCCACCTCACGCATGCATGGGTCCACCGATGGGGATTATCGTTACTATTGGTTGACTTTGCTCTGTTTTTGACACGCACAGAAGTACGTCTAATGCTCCTATGCCAATGTTCCTCCAAATAAGGCAACCAACCGGTTGCCTTGTAAGGCGCACTGCACTCAACAAGGCGTTCCCCAAGTCCGCGTCCCGCCCAGGGGTAGTCTGGCGTTCTGGTCTTCTGGGCATCGAATGCTTGCCCGGTGGTGCCACTACCCCTTGGGATATAAGTCATTATGTGACACTGCTCTGTCTCCTTGCTCCTTGGCCATCTGGCGGAAACCACTGTTGCCCCTGACTAAAACATGGCGACATTCATCGTTGGTAACCGTCCAAACGCGCCCAGAATCCCCGACGAGGTGTGGGAAAAGTTCAAGCCGACCATTGTCGAAAAGTACAAGACCATGACCCTCCCGGAAGTCAAGGTCTGGATGGAGCGGGAGCACAGCTTCTCAGCCACGTGAGTCGTTGAGTCGTATCCGAAACCGGCACCACGCCGTCAACTGACTTGCCTGTTTACGCAGGAGGCGCCAATACGTCCATCGCTTTCTCCACGTCTGGAGGCTCAAAAAATACAAGCAAAACACCAGTGCTGCCCTGAGATCCCCTCGAGTAGAGGTACCAAAACTCGACAGAGTGGATTCGCAGGACGACGGGGAGATTGAGTCCGGCCAGGGCGCGCTATATCACGAGCCTTTGGCGCCGTCACCCTCCGCCGACGACCTGCCTGTTTTGAACCAGGGAGCTGCCGACTACCCTGTGGTTCTGATGGATCCGGAGCAGTACACCGACTGGAAACCCCCAGGCCTTCTCGACGGAGACAGATATTAGGCATGGCCAGATATCAAGCCAAAGACTGGAGAGATATGACTAGCGTTCACACACATCAGGCTTCTGGCCAGCACACAAATGACAGAATGATGCCAGCCTGACATGTGAACCTCAAGCTAGACAAGACCGAGACGAGAAGAATTTGGCTTCTCAACACAAGGGTCCCGAGTCCAACCAGCATGAACCTTCCAGGGATGGGCCATTCACCAATACATCCTGAAAAGGAGAATGCGGAGATCGAGTCACGGACCAAAACCAGCTGCTCCGTAGAAGAAGCAAGGTCCATAACGTGGACCGTTGTTCAAGAGATATCCACTCGTAGAAAGAAGAAGACCTCTCTCGCCAGCTTAGTCGCCTCCTTCCATCCCGTGGCAATCTTCCACGAGAACCAGACCACAGCAATGACGCCCTGAAAGACGAGGGATATCTGGTGTAGTTGTAAGCCGTATCTCAAGGTTATCGTTCCTTTCTCCGGACGTCGTCTGTTGTTGGTTTCCTTCGAAATGCTTCAAGACAACGCGTTGAGCCAGGCCCCGGAGGCTGTCTTCCAGAAGCACCTAACTGGTGTTTGTTCCGGCCTCGATGAGTTGAACCAGTAGGGAGTAGGGGGAACAACACCTCCATATATCCGACGGTCACATCAGACCTCCTAATGGCCGGCCAGTCTCTGAGTTGCAGCCCTTGCCGTCGTGCCGCCCCTGGTGGTCTGAGGGGCCGATGGTGGTCTGAGGGTCTGAGCTCGATGGCCGTTTGTGACTTGAAGGCGATATCACAGACATTTCTTTGTTGAAGCTAGACCCTCAGGGGGCTGACCCTTGTTCTCGTTGAACCAGATCGATTTCAGGCGTCCATCGTTGTGTGTTTGCAAATGGCCGGCGAGCTCCTTCCCTCTTTCTCTCCTTTGGTGTTTTTCCTCAGGGCTTGGTCCAAACCCCTTTCCTCCCCACCTCTTCCATTAACCTCCCCTCCCATGGGCAGTCGACAGTGATCGAGAGTTGCTGGCTGGCGACTGGCGGATACATTCGGCACAGACACGGGCAAAGACAAGACGACAAGAAGGAGCAGCAAAACGTCCATTCTTATATCCACCGCCACCCCACCAACCAACACCCAACTACAGCCAACAACCCTCACCAATCCAACGTGGAGGCCGCCGTGTGACAGCACCTAATCAAGACAAGACACAGCCGCGTCTTCAACCATCACAGGCTCGCGCCGAACGGTTTAGCCAGATACCTCCGGCCAACAACAGGCGAGGCTGCGGCTGTTCTGAGCCTCAGCAGCAGAGCCGCCTGGCCGCGAACGACAACCTCATTCAGCCTGCAAGGCTGACAACAAGCACAGCCAAACAGCCTGGATGGCCGGCGCGACAGCCGGAGGAGGCATCACGACGCCGGCATTCGCCATGATGACCTGTATGGCCCAACACCGAGAGACATCTCCTCGTCACACACTGCACACTCCTGCCTCCAAAGTTCCAACAAGCCACCACAGGCTGTGTCACAGGACGCTCGAGGCTAAAGAATTCCTATGCACAAGCGACCGCAAGAACGCCTCCAGCCGACGACATGAGACTGGACACACCACACCCTGCCGTGGCATCTCGCGGCGGCTGAGAGACTCTGAGACAAGGTCAGCTGACTTTGTCCCCCCTTCCTCTCCCTCGAAACAACGACAGGCAACCAGCGACAAGGCCGAGGTAGTGCCTTCGACTCCCTAACCCGTCCATCCAACAACGGCAATGTTCTCGAAGCCACCATACCACAGGAACGCATGGCAAGGAAAGCCATCAAAGCAGAAAGAAAGCACACCATCCACACACCACACCACCCACCCTCTTCCGTCCAGCCCCTGACCATGCGCCCATCGATCTCGTCCGTTCTCCTGCATCGTCCACAACAACCCCTATCCCTGCTTTCGCCGTCCGCCTTACTCTTACTCGCCCGCCGCCGGCGGCGCCAGACAGCCGGTGTCAAGTCATGTCATCCCAAGCCGCCGCAACCCGATCGGATCGGATCGGACACGACAAGGACAAGGACGGGCGGCAAGATCGCGCGTGCATTTTTGCATTGCTCGGTATCTGGCCTGCATCCCCATCCGCGTGGTAAAATCAGGGATCCCATCGGGCTACCCTCCTCTCTCATAGGTTCGGGGGCCGCCGGCCGGACGGCTTTGCTGCAGACCTGATGGATTTTGGAACGTGGGATTCACCGTGCCTCGCAACCTGTTTGTCTGCGCCTAACTGCCTGCCTGCCGCCCGGTTGGCCGACCATCCCGAGGGTTGCAGTCACACTTGCGCCCGTCTTCCCCGCGTTTTGGGACGGGGCAGCACGATCTCACGATGAGAAAAGAAAGGGATGGTTGGCCGGTGGTTGGGCAGAACACAACAATGCGGAGAAAGGAGACGCAGGTGCAGAGATCATCATACCGGTGCGACGCTGTCGACGCGGGGAGGAGGGGGGCCGGGTTCACGATCGCCCCCCTCTCCGGAATCAGATCAGACGAAAGACTGCTGCTGCCGGCCGGACTGGCCATGCAGGATTCCTTCTCGAAGGCGTGGCCTACCATGGTAGGCATGGGAAAGGACAGCAGCATGTGTCGTCGGCGACCCGCGCTCGCGGGAAGAGGGCAGGTAGCCGCATCCGCGGGCTGCCATTGGGCCGGCACCTCGACATCCAAAACGCGGATCCGGTCTGGGGATGCCGTGCGTGTGCCCCGGCAGCCCGCGATTCCAGAGCCTCACCTGATTTTAGCAGCCGTCCGTCCCTGACCGGATGGGAGAGCCAGAGATGGGCTTAGGGGCTCGATCTATGTGACCGGAACTCAACTTGCCCAGGACAGCGGCTGGCTGCGCTGCAGCGGCGCGGCCAACATCCAGCTCTCTCTCCCACTGACCGGGAAAGGCACGGCGAGCACTCGCTCGCCGCGAGGAAGGACGGGAAACACGCAAGGGGAAATCCGAGACAGACGACTTAGACCTCCGCGCAAACAGACGGCAGACCAGGGGCGGACCGGTGCCGCCAAACAATCCAAGGTGTAAAAAAGGCCCGCTGGTGTTAAGCTTCTGGACCCCAAACATTGTTCTGCATTTCCCCAGACAAATCTCGAGTCAGCAGACGCGCCGTCGGGGGTCATAGCGAGCGGGATGCCGCGTTTGCCCAGACCACCGGACCGCTTACGAAGCTTTCACCGCGACGCCTGGAGAACCAGAGAATGCTTCAATGTGGCGACGAGAATGGCAGGCTTCTAGAATAGAGGCTCCGGGACTCCGAGCAGCGTCCATCCTAGGAGGTTGCCCGTGTGTCCGTCATGCGAACCAGCAGCATTTCGAAGGAACAGTAGGAGTAGACTTCTTGGGCGGTTGGTCCCGAAACAGCAGAGAAGTATTTTGGGGTTTTCATGCGCGGCGGGTCTCGAGCAGCCCGACCGTAGGGCTCACAACAGTTCGGACGAAGCACGTTGAGGAAAGATGAGACGGCGAGTTGTGATAGGGCGACGGCAGAAGAGATGAACGGGCGTTTGATCGCTGGCCATCTGGTGACGTTATCCAGTAGCCACGAGGAATCATTGCGGGGAGGACCCTGCTTCCCGCCCGACTGCAGGCTCTGGCGTTCATATTGTTTGGCTGGGCGCGGCAGCGGCAGCGGCAGCGTCTGCAGGGCACAGGCAGACTCAAAACACAGACTGTGTCAGTCTCGTGGCCAGAAACACATATGCGCTTTTTGGTATGGCCACATCGTCGCTCGACGCCTTGCAGCCCCTCAGGACGGCCGGTTGAAGGCGGGCATGACGCTCGCATGGAGGCTCGCAGCAACGCAACAGCATCACTGTACTTCGTTCCAATGCTGAACTATCGAAACGAAGGCATTGCCTTCCTTGAGCAAGGGAGATTTCAGTCACAAAAATGCTTGTTTGGTGCGAGCATCTCGTCGTGTAAAACTTTGCGGGGATGGCTTCCTCGGGTGGCTTTCCGATCGAGATCGATCGGCTTCGGGGGAAGTCAGAAGGCGTTCTCTGCTGTGGCTGCAGCGAGCGAGCAAGGGGTCGGGCCAGGGGGTGCCGCAGGGGGTCTTGTTTTTGAGCTCCGCAGATCACAGCCCTTGTCATCTCGTGGTCGTGTAGAAACGCTGTCGATGAAGATGGTTCTTGTCGAAGGAATGGCAGTTCCTTCGCAAAAGCTCCCAAACCCAGTCTGAACGCATGGAGTGGTTCCTTGGTTCCCCCAAGATGTTCCGAACCCCGCGATTCGCCTTGCGAGACTTCCAAATACCACCCAACCTTCGCACCCCGCAGGCACCAACTGGCTCAAGCTTTGGAGATCTGACAAGTGCCGCAGTGGCCGATGAGATGGAACTTCAGGCGGAGCAAAACTGCTGCATTGAGCCAGCGCCGGGTGCCTCAGCACGAAGGACAGCGACGCACCATCGCAAACTTGCCCAAGATCTTGGGTCATGCTTGAACAGTCAGCAGTGGTGGGTGTTCAGGGTTGCCTTGGGGGTGCCTGGATTTCCGAGCGGATCTTCAACCGCCGCCGGCCCCCTGCCGGCTTCACGATCCGAATCGAATCGAACCGAGACGGCTTCCGCGCCGTCGAGCGCCATCTGGTCGGTCGATGTCAATATCGGCCGTGGCGTGCGAGATATGACCGGGGGCGTTGCCAGCATGTGCTCTTGATTGCAGATGGCTGTGAATCGGGTGTTTTCCATCTGCCGAAGCGGTAGCGTTGTTTCTTGTCCGGAATGTTCCTGCTCCAAGGCCAAACAACGTCTCAATGCTTGACTCGCCCAGCTCGGGGTCTAGGCTTTCGCAAGCCAAGTGATATCCAGCAACGGTTAGTTCATGCCATGGCGGCGACGTTGGATATTGCTCCATAATAAAAGGCAATTTCGCACCGCACATTATGTCCGGCGATGGCCACCCCTTGGCGCGTTAGAGGCCCCGACAGGCCTTTCCGTTGATAAGATCAACAACCTGAGCCATGAATCTCAAGCCACTCACGGGCAGACCGTCGTCCAGCCCATGGTCGATCTGGCTCTGGCAAGCGGCTTCTGTAGTGGTTGAGAAGGTAGCATCAGGCGCTGTGAGGATACAACAGCCACTTTTCAGGCGCTGCAGCACGTGGTTTTAATCTGCACGCCTCTCCGTTCCCCCGACATGATCACCACGGGACTCGAGGCCTGTTGGCTTCAAACAATGCGATTGGCAGCGCGCCGGACGCCCGTCATGTGAGACCCACTGTCGTCAACGACTAACAGATCCCTGCTGTTGGAGATAGATGATGCCGCTAGTGGTGAACTGTGGGCGTCTCCGTATATGAAGTTGCATCACGCTTCCGATTGTCGACCAGGTTTCCCCTCGCGCCGTGCTGTACCTGCTTAACGCCTGCAGGTGAGGGGACCATTGTAAGCGCTCCGCGCCGTCAAATGATCGGCAGCTGCCGTTCCCACGACGCCGTCTCTGTGGTCAGAATCATGGACCCCGGAACCATGAGCAGCCGCAGACGAATGCTGTTGGATTGTCTGAGATCTGCCCGCGTGGACGATACCCGGAAGACAACCGCCAGCTAAGCTGTCGGCCTCCCCGAAGACTCGGTCGGGAAGTGGGGTTGGCTGAAGGTCAAGGGGTCCCGATGCTGTCATGCTGCTGTTGGATGAGTGCCGGAGGCTTGGCATGGGGTGCGTCGGCTGTGGGGAACATTGGCTGGCCGTGAAAGGAAGGTGAGAGTCGACTTGTAAATGATGTGGACCGGCATCCCGACTGTGTTCTTGGTTCGAGCGGGGCCCGCGTGTTGGCGTGAGGGCGACGCTGGAAAAGCGGTCCCCGTCCCGGAGAGCACATCGGGGTGTGTCGAGAGAGAATAGATTGCTCATCCAGGCGCGAGTTGCGTCTCGCAAGCAGGCACCTGAGGTCAGGCTTCGCCCCCAAAAAGGCTGGAGGGAGGGAAGTCAATCTGAAATGCCATTCTCCGAACTGGGCTGGCCCCATGTGGCCGGGGAAGACCACGGCAGGTTTGTCCCTGTCGGAAATCGCTGGGACCATTCCAGTCCAGTCTCTCCCCTCACTGTGGGCTGCTGGCAAAGTGGGGTACAGCGGAGACTTTTTAGTCGGTAGCTGCCGGTGACACCACGCGGTGTGGTGGATGGTGTGCAGCTTGACTTGCCAGCCAGATTTCTACGTCAAGACTGCCCCCAAACAACGAAACAGCGCAGCCGTGTGGTTCAACGGCGGAGCGAAAGCACTATCAAGTTGTCCTGGAGGTCTCGCTCTCCCGGCCTTGGACGCAGTGATCGCCAAGCAGTAACATTCCCTCTTTTGGGTTAGCCATGGAGCGACCCTCGTGCATCCCAGCCGCCCAAGACGGGAGTTTCACCCTGCGGAACACTGATGCTGGACAAGGGTTGAAACCTTCTGGAAGCCGACGGAACGCGTATCCCTGCCGCGTGGAAGTCGCGGAGGAACGGGTGGGCGTCGGCGAGGGTGCAACTCTGGTTGTCCAAGACCTGGGGCTTGGACAGTTGTCGGGGAACCGCTGGCGATCCTCGTCGATACTCTATGGTTCATATCCCAGGGCTGAGGCGCTGCGCTGCTGTGCCGTCAAGTCATCCGGTTGGCAATGCACCTGTGAGTGCCCAGGTCGTCGTCCAGTGATGTGGTGCGCAGCAAACGAGAGGTCAGAGAGACACGGCAATCTCCAGACCCAGTCCGCGCGAAAGGCAGACGGGGTTTTCGGGGAACTACTCCAGCATGGGGCGTCAACGAGCGTGCTCATTGGCCAGGCCCCCGTCCCGGCCCGCATTTGTTGCATCGGGTGGGGAGGTGCTGTGACGAATCAGAGAGATGGAAACTCATCCGCAGTGTGCGTGATCTGGCTTGCATGTGGAGTTTCGGACCGTCGGCCGTTGAAGATGATCGAACCAAGGTGACAGGCAAGGCCCCCAGCTCTGCCAAGTCCAGCCAACGCAGAGAAGATCTGGTGGCGCTGGGTGGCGCCGACAGGCCTTGTCCAGCTAGATTGAGAGCGAAAACAAGTGCGTCATTCCAAGTTGAAAGAGCTTGCGGTGATGATCTTCGGGGTGGCCAGGTGATTCTCAGCAAGCGGTGAGAACAGCAATGTTGAGGACCAACACACCGAGCGGTGAGAAGAATCTGGGGTTCCCCCAGCTCTGGGGGTGGGGGTTCGGAGCCGGACCAAGCCGGATTGGTGCAACCATGAGCGGCACTTGCGGAGGGAAGCCCGCGCCGTCTGCTCCGCCGGTACCAGCCATGCAATGCCAACCGCTCTCCCGACATGGCAGGCGACTGCAGCTTCCAGAAACCCGGAGGTCCCCAATCAGGGCCGCAGAAAGCGACAGATCAGGAGGCAGGCGAGGAGCGGGAGGCAGGCGGAAGCGGGCGAGTTTATACTTTGGCGAGCAGACGACAGCTGTGGAGCATCGAGTCGAGTCGTCGGCGCTAGCTTCAGGTAGGAGTGGGCAAAGCAGTCTGGCCGGCATCCGTATCCGGCTTGTCGCTCCATGACGGCTTGAGCAGGGCGTCGCCCTGCTGCTTGGTTAGCAGGCAGGAGGTGAAGCAATCGGCATCAACGGTTCCTGTTCGGAGCAGACTCGACGACAGTGCTGACCCGTACGGTACACCACAGCAGGGTCGGAGGATAGCTGCCGTGTGACAGTATGACGCTGCATTGTGCTCTGGTCGGGGGCGGGACGGTTTCGATGCAGCTGCACAGATCGGGTCCCTTGCTTGATTGGTTCCGGAGACCTGATTGTTTCAAGTCGGCTGGCGTGTCGGTCGTGTGGGCGTGTGGGCGTGTGGCGCTGGGCAGGGCGAACGGGTGCGCAGCCTCAACCACCCTCTTCGCTGCTTTCTCGGCCGATAATTGACGACATAAGGGGTCCGATATTGACGTGCCGCGCGAACCAAAGGCGGCGCCAACGGCTGGCGCAATTTGAGAAACGGTGTTTTTCTCCGAGCTGACTGATCCAAGTGAATCAAGTGAATCAACTGAACCAGCTGATCCAACCGCCCGAGCTGACCCAACTGACCAAGTGGCCCGGGATGGGCTGGCTCGAGGCTGGCTTTGGAAACCTGAGGACTGAAGCAATTACCATGCGCGAGCCATGTCATGTGGCACGCCGGCGGATGGATTTGCTGGTTCTCAATGCGATGGAGATTGCGGAGGGGAGCGGGGGAACCGCATGGGGATGGAAATGGAGATGGAACGAACTCGCCACCGCCGATCCGACTCGACATGGGGAGCGGTGGATCGGATAAGCCGACGCTGTCGAGACTGTCCTCATGACAATTGCACAAGTAATCATAGGATGGTGATGATTTGTTGGAGTCCCGAAGAGGGAAAAAGACCAAACGCGAGGCTGGCGATCTGGCTGACCGACTCTCTGTTGGCAATTGCTGATTCACCTTCCGGGTTTGGGTTCCAGGTTCCCAGCTTGAATCGTTGGTGCCGCCCTGAGCCGCTAGAGTTGAGTGGTTTGAGTGGTGGAACCGCTGAACCGCTGTGACCTGAAAAAATTGAACGAGCAACCCCCACAAAAGAGGGCCGGCTTGGCAGGAACCCACATCCCCTCCAGGCTCCTCCAGGCTCCAGGGCCGGTCCCCTGCTGCCGCCTGCCATCGCCCATCTGCCGTCCGCCGTCACGCAGTCCGGCGCTGGGCATTTGCTGGGCGCAAGCAGCAGACGCGCCTTTTGCACGGATCGGGACAGAAATGGAAATCGAAAATCGCACCGGCCATTACCGATACTGTGTACAGCACAGAATTATTCTTTTTTTTTCCCATGTGATTTTCGACCTTGGTTGCACTGTGTATAGGTGCTGTTGAAGGCGCCCCCGCCCAAACATGGGGAACCTCTCGACGAACCATGGCCTCCACGCCTCCACCGGCCGATCTCGACTCGACCCCGACTCGAGCACAACCGAACTCTTCGACGAGCGAGCCGGGAGTGGCCACTGGCCAGTGGCATCCCTGACCCGACAAACATGGAAGGCTCGCTTCGTGCCTCCGTCCGTCCCCCGAAGCACACGGTAGCAGCAGGCACATATTCCATTGCGACGGAATAACAAATAACAGGCCGTGTTATACTGTGGACAGTACTTCTGTACATAGTATGTACCAAGCAATGCGGCGGGATCTGGAATGGCCACCCAGAAGCAGGCGGCGGCAGGCCACGGCAGGCCGAAGCGGCAGGGCAGGGGTCGCGGTGCAGTGCGCCCTGCGATGCTGCGGCGCTCCAGCGCGACATGCACGATGGTGCAGCACCCCTCGGTTCGGTTCCGCAGCCGTGTGCCACATGAGGTAGTTACCTGCGTACAGAAGACAGAGCATGTCCCGTCGGAAGAGTCGACGACGATGGGCGCCCGAGGGAGGGCCATGACATGCCCCAGCTGGTCCGGTTTGGCCCCGATGCTCCGACCCGCACCCGTCACCCCAGCTTCGGTGGCCCCACGACCCCCGAACAGCACGGCGGTGACCTGGAGGCAATGGATGGGTGAGGGGACGGGGTGGAGGGGTGGATGGGGTGGGGATGGGGCGCATGGGGTGGCCCTGGCCCCTCCAGCGCCATGCACAGGGATGAACCACTCCTCAACTGCCAGCGATGGGCTTCTCCGCTGCTTCTAGCGCCCCATGGTCCGGTCTAATTTGTCACTTTTGGCGGCGGAGGCTTGCGCTGCACCACACAGGCAGCCAAGCGCGCCATCCAGAGTGGACCGCCCCCCAGGACACCCGCGCTGTGGTGCTGCTAGGCGTGGCCGAATGCGCTTTGATGCTGGGTACGGGTCTCTGTCAATGCCACTGCGCGAGGGAATGAGGGAATGGCCGAGTTGGACTGCTCCACCATGACCGCCATCGGCCCCCCCTGCCAGACGGCCACCCCTGGTCTGACTGGTTTGGTTTGTCCGCTGGTGCTGGCTGGCACTGGCGCTGGTGGACTGGATGGAGACCTGGAGCTTGCTCCATGACTGGCGCGACAAAAAAGAGGGCCATATATCCTCACTGCCAGGCCGCAGGCCCTGACGAAGGCGGGTTCCCCAGAAATCCGCTGTCAACTGTCAACTCTCCCACCCTACTACCCGCCCCGCGCTCGCACAAGACCGCTCGCCCACCCACCCGTAACGTCTCCCGTCCCGCCGACGTATATTGGCCTCGCAATATAAACTTGAGACTCGATATTGTGCTGGACCAGACCGCGGCGCCCCCTGTTGCCAATCGCAGCCGGTCTCATCCACAAGCTTTCTCACGGCCTCCTGCGGTGCATGCACGCCAAGCCGACATCGAGACTCGCGCAAAGTACCCGGAGCGCCAGCTACGGCGACGAGAAATTTACCGATTTGCTCACTTGTTCGAATCGGGCATCCCTTGGCCCTTTTGACACCTCCTGCCCGCTCCGGCCCCCTCTCGAGCACTATACGGCACATCGCTCTGAGGCTGAGACTGGGGAAGCGGCACACACACCTCGGCCACACCACGCGCAGCCCGCTGGGAACCGCCGGCACCTTCTCGCTCGTTCAGGGAAACGTTCCTGAGATTCTGGGGTTCTAGGGGTTCGGAAAGGCGCGAGGAGAAACGGCCGACCCAGCCCTGTCTGGTACCGCACCAGCCAGCAGCCAGTCAAGCCGTTCTTCGGCTTCGATCCGTCTCCCCGTACGTTGACGATCACATCTCTCTTCCCTGCCCTCCACGTTCCTGTCCTCGACCTTGTTCTCGACAACAAGGCTCGTTTCCATCCCGTACCCCCTTGCCGGTTGGTCCGCCATTCTATCCCTCCACCCCCCCCCTGGCCACCCCCCTCCCCTACCCCAACCCCGCCATGCGGTGCTGGCTACTGCTGCAGCCATCGTGCAGCAGTTGGCCGTGCCGCCCTCTCACTCACAACCGCGCGGATCTCCCCTCCCAGTGTTTTGGTGTCGGTCAATGCTATCCCAGCAGACTCATTAATGCTCATGCCTGTCACTGACCTTACCCCACAAGGCAGCTCACTTCGGTCCGTCTGACTGCCGTTCGCCAGTTCTGGGTCCGGCAAACTCGACACCGTCCTCGGCCAAGCGTTCGGATATAGATAGCTCCCGCCTCCCCATCGTCGACGTCGACGCCTCTCACCTATCCTCTGCTCACCTCGACCAGACGTCGCCGCGCTTCAACCAACTACTCGCATTCGCTAGAAGCCGCCCGTCTTCACATGTTCTAATTCACGGTCTTGACGACCCTGTTAGTAGCTAATTTCCTACCGCACATCTTCTTTCAACGACCTCATCACCCTCGACCAACATGTTGTCGAATCCGCTCCACCGCTTCTCCCCCTACCACATCCCCCAGGCGACGCTGTTGTCCAACGGCCATGTCCCTGCCAGCCACCTCCACGCCGCGGGACTCGACGGCCTGGCGCCGGGTTCTCACTACGCCCTCCAGCAGCTCCAACAACATGTTGGCGTGCACAACCCCCACCTCGCCCGGGCCGGACCTCAACCAAAGCACAGGCAACATCCCTACGGGCCTGCCGCCAGGGCCGCCGGGGCAGCTGGGCCCATCCGGAGGAGGATCAGCAGGGCGTGTGATCAGTGCAACCAACTACGGACAAAATGTGATGGCCAGCATCCGTGTGCCCATTGCATCGGTGAGACCAACTCTCGGCTCCTCCCTCAGCCGGAGTAACAGCACTTCTAACAGTCAGCAGAGTTCCAACTAGGCTGCGAATACATTCGAGAGCGCAAGAAGCGCGGCAAGGCGTCCAGGAAGGACTTGGCTCAGCAAGCGGCCGCCCAAGCCGCTGCCACTCAGGGCGGCATGAAGTCCGAGAGCTGCGAGAATGGCCAGTCATCAGAAAGCCGGAGCGCCACACCAAGCACCAAGCCGATCCTGACGCTCAACACGGAGCAGGCGTCGAACTCGGACAAGAGCATGACCGACATGTCGGACGACCCGCTAAGGGGCCAGAGGACGGGGAGCATCGAGTCAATGGGCGATATGAGCGCCCACCCAGGGCACTTGACGAGCCACCCCGATCACCTCGACAGTCCAACGGGCCTGGACCTCAACGGATACGGCGGAGTCCACCCGGGATATGAACGCCACATGAACGCACACATGATGGGTGGTCCGCCCCACGCGCCCTACGGTCCCAACCACCAGGGCAGCATGTCCAGCTACCCCGATCTTCCGTACGCGCTGCAGGCCCAGAGCCCGACCGGCTACTCAGCAAATCCCGCCAACGGGTTCCGCCTCGCAAACAGCCCGCTCAGTGCCTATCCCATGGGCGGAGAGGCCGCATCGCCCGGTGGTTGGATGAGCATGTCGTCGCCGCCGCCCCAGTTCGCTCACCTCCCACAAAACGGCTACGGTCACTCGCCCCTCCGCTACCCGGTCCTGGAGCCGCTGATCCCGCACCTGGGCAACATCATCCCGCTCTCGCTCGCCTGCGACCTCATCGACCTCTACTTTGCGAGCTCGTCCTCGGCTCAGATGCATCCCATGTCGCCCTACGTCCTGGGCTTCGTGTTCCGCAAGCGGTCATTCCTGCACCCCAGCAAGCCGCGCCAGTGCCAGCCGGCCCTCCTCTCCAGCATGCTGTGGGTGGCCGCGCAGACCAGCGACGCCCCCTTCCTGACGAGCATCCCCTCGGCGCGCGGCAAGATCTGCCAGAAGCTGCTTGAACTGACCGTCAGCCTCCTCAAGCCGCTCATCCACACGCCCTCGGAAGAGGCGTCGCCCGTCTCGAGCCCCATCGTCGATGGTGTGGCCCTGGGCGGCCTCGGCGTCGCGCTTCCCGGATCCATCAGCATGGAGACCCTCACGAGCGAGTCTGGCGCTTTCGGTGCTGCCGGAAACCTCGACGATGTCATCACCTACATCCACCTGGCGACGGTCGTGTCGGCGAGCGAGTATAAGGGAGCCAGCCTGCGGTGGTGGAACGCCGCGTGGTCGCTCGCCCGTGAGCTTAAGCTCGGGCGTGAGCTGCCTCAGAACGCCCCATCGGGTCGCGCGGGCGGCTCCGCCGACATCGACGGCGAGGAGATGGGCGTGCCCGGCGTCATCACTGAGGAGGAGCGGGAGGAGAGGCGGCGTATCTGGTGGCTCGTCTACATTGTCGACCGCCACCTTGCGCTGTGCTACAACCGGCCGCTCTTCCTCCTCGACATTGAGTGCGAGGGCCTCCTGCAGCCCATGGACGACACCGACTACCAGAACGGCAACTTCCACGCCTTCACGGACCCCAACGTCCTCGCCTCAGACCCCGACGCCGCGCACATCCGGGCACGCGGGCCCGCTTTCCAGTGCACCGGTCATAGCATCTTCGGCTACTTCCTGCCCCTGATGACCATCCTCGGTGAGATCGTGGACCTCAACCACGCCCGCAACCACCCTCGCTTCGGCGTCGGCTTCCGCTCGTCCCGCGAGTGGGACGACCAGACCTCCGAGATCACCCGCCACCTCGACATGTACGAGCAGAGCCTCAAGAAGTTTGAGCAGCGCCACCTCAGCCTCAACGCCCAGGCCCAAGCCGCGGACGAGAAGGCAGCCGAAGCCGCCGGCGTTCCAACGGCCAACGACCTCCCGGGCACCCCCTCCGGCCACAGCGTGCACAGCGCGCA
>FTCU01000658.1_pt1 | contig 29335 bp, 28 predicted proteins | sample 1639521 | NCBI WGS metagenome assembly FTCU01 (sample SAMEA3914864, study PRJEB12502) | metagenome | biome: forest; material: soil | place: USA | collected 2012-03-12 | depth 0.3 m
CAGCTTGGGGCGGTGCGGGCGCGGGCAGAGCAGCACGTGGCCGATGGAGAGGGGCATGATGTCGAGGAAGGCGACGAGGTGCGGGGTCGAGATGATGATGAAGGTCGAGGGGTGCGGCGCGGTCAGGTCCGGGTTGAGCTGCGGTGCGGCGGCGGGGGGCGGGTCGGCTGGGTTGTAGGGGGGGAAGACGGCCGAGATGCCGCAGAAGGGGCAGTCTGCTTCGGTGGCTGGGTCTGTGTCTGTTGCTGATTGCGGGTCGAAGGAGGAGGGTGATGGGAGGGGGATTGGGGTGGAGGAGGAGGGTGTCTTTGGTGTCTTGGGTGGTGCCATGTTTAGTTATTGTTTTGGAATTAATTGATGCCAGCCAGAGTATGGTAGGTGGTGATGGTGGCTGGCTGTTGTGTTTGTGTGTATTCTGGATTAATTGGGCAATCTGAGCAGCAGATCCAGGCTGTGGAACGTTGCTCTGTTCCGTGGACGTGGACGAGGATGTGAAAGTGCAAAGCGTGCAGAGTGTGGACGTGAAACCTGTCTCTCCTCTCTCCCCTTCGTAACGTTATTCCCTATTCGTACCTGGCTGATTGCAGCTGGAAGCCGACCCCATTGCCTGCCGGGACCCGACCTCGGCAGAAGACCCCTGACACGAGCCCACGTGACCTCTGTCAAATGTTCCCCACTCGCCGACCATCCGAGCCATTCTGCCACTCTCCTCCGCCAATTTTTCTGCCGCCCCGCCCGTCACGGACCCGTCAAGTCCCTTTCATCAATTTATCAGCGAGTCTGTCACCGACGAGTCCAAACCCCATCCATCCAAACCCGCCATCGCACCATCCACCGGCCTCCCTACCAAAACCAAGCCAACCCTCTCACCGGAACCTCCATCCCCACACCAAAACCACCATCCACCATGTCGCGCGAGCAGTACCAAGTCCCGACCGCCGGCTCCCAGAACCCCGGCGCGGGCTCCTTCAACGCCCCCGCGGCGCGCGACTACAACAGCGAGGGCGGCGGCGTCATGTACTACATGTGTGGCGACTGCGCCGTGCGCGTGCCGCTGGAGAAGGGCGCGCCCATCCGCTGCCAAAAGTGCGGCGCGCGCGTGCTGTACAAGGAGAGGACCAAGAGGTGAGGAGGCCCTGTTCTTTGTTTGTTGTTGGAGGGAGGGGCTGGGTTGCTAACGCTTGGGTGCAGGATGGTTCAGTTTGAGGCGCGGTAGTGTCTATCTTGCGGGGGGTGTATTGGGTGGACGGGATGGAATTAGAGATGTGATTTGGGATGGGATTGATGTGGACGACAGCTAAGGCACGACCTTTTGTGGTACACATACTGTTGGGTTTGGGATCGGATCCCAGCATGGCGTTTTTCGGGCATATAATATCACGGATGGAGACCGGTACGGTGGTGAATACAGTACTTTTTTGATGTCTCTCGCTGCCAGCCTGTGTACCTAAACCGCGACACCGTCCCTGTCCAAACGCCGATGATGCTGATATCCCCGAACCCTGTCATCCCCAATATGATCCCTTGGGTATCACGAAACCTCCCACTCTCCCACACATTTGATCTTTATCGCTGCGTATGGAGATACTTGGCAAAACTCGCGTCCGCGCTGGTAGAGTCGGCCTGGTGCTGAGTCGCCGCCTCGTACCTCGCCTGGAGCCCCTCCCGGTCCATCTCATCGTCCAACTCGTCCTCGCTGTCCTCATCCGGGCTGAGCTGCTCCATGTTTTCATCCTCCTCAATGTCCAGCGGTGTGCTGGCCGACTCCGCGCCGCCCATCGACATCCCCTTCATCATCTTGTCCAGCTCTTTCTCCCGCTGCTTCTTCTTGGTGTCCTCCCGCTCGGCGCGCCTCCGGTCCAGCTCGGGCTGGTAGTCTCGCTTAAATTCGGCCGCCTTCTCCTTCACGGCGTCGAAGAAATCGTCGATTCCGGTGCCCTGCAGCGAGCTCACGCTTACCACGCTCAGGTGGCTGTAGAACTCTTCCAACATGAGACTCATGCTGTTGAGCAAGCTTCCCATGTATCCGCTGCCGGCACCCTCGCCGTCTTGGCCTCCAAATGCGTTGCTGCTCTCGTCGTTGTTCAGAGCCTCCTGGAAGGCTTCGTAGTCGGTCATCCATTCCTTGGCAAACGACGCGTCCTTGGCATCGGTCTTGTTAAACACCACAATCATGGGCAGCTTCGTCTTGTAGAGAATGCTGCAGGCGTACAGCATGTTGCTCATGAAGGTCGACGTAGAGCTCGTTCGCGGGGTGTCGACGATGTAGGCGAGGACGGTGGGGAATGACGAGGCCATCGAGTCGAGCAAGATGCTTCCGGACGCTGACCACACAAACACCTCGATCTGGCCCGGCGTATCGACTAGGATGTGCTTGACGGGCTTGCGCGCCGGGTTCTCCGGGTCGGGCGCCGCCCGCTTCTCGAGCAGGCCCATGACCTGGTCGACCTTGGTCGTGAAGAGGTTGAGCGAGGTCATGATGCCGCCGTTGGGGCCCAGGTTGTACTCCTCCATCACCTTCTTGTAGTTGACCGAGTCCCGGATGTCGATGTTGCTCTGGAAGGGCGAGTACGTGACGGCAGGGTCGAGGTTGACTACATAGGGCGGCTCTTTCTTGGCGTGGAGGTGGGCATTGATCCGTTGCATAAAGGTTGTCTTGCCGGATCCTGTTGTGTTGTCAGCCAGCGATGCGACGATGCCAAAGCGACGGTGCGATCGACCGACCTGCCATGCCAACGCAGACCACCACGACGGGCTGCTCTGTCTGCCCCTCTGGGCCGGCCGTGCTGGCTGAGGCGGAAGCCATCCTAGAGGTATCGGGATTCGTGGATGTCTATGAAGTAACTCGACTCTCCCGGGGATATTCTAGGTCGAGATGGGTTCCAGAAGGATGCGGCTCGCAATCAGAAATTCAATGATGGGTTTGGCGGGGTGAGTGGGGCGAACAGAGGAGCTTGTGAAAGCGGTTTGTGAAGGCACTTGTGAAGAGTCTTGGCGGTTACAGTGCGTGCTACCATTCCACACCTTGCAGATCTGCGCGGGCGGGTCTCGAACCCATGATCTTGGCGCCGCCTCCACTGCACAGCCAGAACCGATTGCCGCCACACCCCGGAGCTTGGAGGCCTGGACGCATCAATGCAGAGACGGCTCGGTTCCAGCCCAGCCCAAGGATCTGAGTTGGCATTTGACATGCTGGATGGGATGGATGGATGGAATCAGTATTTCAGCTTGTGACGGCAGGGTTATTCTCCCGCGCCGCCCTTTTCTCTCTTTCCATCGGCTTTCACTCCATCGCAATTGAAGGCTGGACACGCAATCTGCACAATCTGCACCACACCCTCCAGAATAGCGTCTAAACGATATTTACAGCACACTGGCCACAACGGTCCGTCTCACGTCATCCCCCCCAGCCAGAGGACAAAAGCTTTGCTCCCTGTGCGGGATTGGCCCACGGATTCCATCCTTGGCGACCCTGTTCAAGCGGTTGGTGCCCGTTCCGAGCGTTGTTGGCAACCAACGGCGACCTGCACAGCACACCGTACGAAGCCCAAAGCCGGGCCGCGCCCGTTTACCCCAACCTGCGCCCCCCGAGAAAAGAAACGAATAAAGAGCGTTTCCCCTTGCCCCTCCCTGGGCGTTTCTTTCAGGTCCCAGTGCCTGCTGCAGCGACATCTGACGCCTCCCAACACCAACCGCCCTGTGATCCCTCGACCTTTGCTCAAGTTCCAACCTGACGCTGTCGGTTCACTGTGTGAAGCTCAGTTCGCCGATCGCCCTACCATAAAAGCGCAGTTTCCAGTGTGTGCCGGTGTCTCCGACACCAACCGCCGCCATGTTGCGGAAAAAGGACAACTTCACCATCATCACGCCCATCCCGGGCTTTATCCCTCGCCAACTGGCCATCGACATCCTCCACTCGCACCCCGAGGTCATCACCTTGAACCCGCTCGTCCTCGACCACAAGCCGATCCCAGCGCCGCACAATGCCGAGACAGACGAGTACTACTCGACGTGGTATGAGATCACGGAGCGCATCCAGTTCCTCCCGGGCATCGGCAAGATGGGCGCTTCGACCATCAAGTTCAACGGCTGCTTCCATGACATGCCCTGGGGTCTACAGACTCACATCTACGCGCCCATGAACGTCGACCTCCGGAACAAGTATGCCATTGCCGGCAACCAGCCTGGCGTCGAGCCGCCCGAGATCCCCGAGATCGGCCTCAACGCCCACGGCGTGCCTGCAGACGGGCTGTACCTCAGGGAAGACATCGAAATCAAGTGCAACGTCACGGTGCTCAGCTTCGTCAGGTCCCAGCTGAAGAAGGCCAGCGGTGAGATGGTGAAGCGCATCATCAAGAAGGCGGAGCTGCTGGACGCCGGCGTGCTCCAGGCCATGATCGAGGACGGGAAGCTCAAGACGATCAACCCGGCCGACCGCAGCACCATGATGAAATCACCGCTGCCTTCTCCTACGAGGCTCCAGTACTCCCCATCAGTCACCGGCTCGCCTCCGCTCGGTTCGCCGCCCACGCCTTACCAGGTCCCTCGGGTATCATCGAGGTATTCCGGCTTCTACCGGCCCGGCACGGCCGGATCCCAGGGTGGCGGCCAGCCCAACCCCCATTTCGGCGCTCTTGATGCGCCGCAGGAACTCCCGGCCGCAGAAGCAAGCCCGCCACCAGGCGCCGCACCCATCGAGATGCCCGGCGACTTTTTCCACGCGTCGTCCCACCTGCAGCCGTCCCCGCCAGCCGGCCGTGAGTCGCTCGCGGACCCCGCACAGCACCCCAACACCAGCCCCAACGCGGGAGCCGGCCAGTGGTCGCGTCCCACCTCCATGGCCCCGAGCCTCGCATCGCCGGGTCTGGACAATCCCGGCTTGGGCTTTACTCAGCCCCTCGCGCCCCACCAGGAGGAGTCAAGCGAGTTGTACGGGGACGACAAGAGACTTGGCTCGCGTGGCTCGCAGGCTCCTCACTACCCGTATAACCCGGCCGAATACGCCAAGCCACCGCCGGGTCAGCCTCAGTACGGACATGGACAGTTGGGCCAGCAGCGGTTCAGCTTCGCGCAATGAGTGGCTTGGTTGGTTTGGGACAGGGCAGATGGGGGAGTGCGGTGGCTTATACCCAGGGTTTTTGGTTCAAGTCTGACGGTTTGCGGGTGTTGGGCGTTGGAAAATGCTTGTTGGTATTATTTGCAGATGGACACAGTAATACAAACCGGTTGGGTTGACTCTTTTCGCAATACGAGACCACATCACTTCGTTCCCCGAGACTGTCTGGCATACCTATTCATCAACATCTGTGATAGTTCCCCTAGTGTCACCCAGAAGCACACATAAAAGTCTGGTAGCCAATGCTGGGCCGCTCGCCGGTGTCACTTGCGACTTGACAGGCAAAACTGCGTGAGAGGCCGCCGGCGCAGCAGCCCGTCTTACTTGCCCCAGGTTCCCGGCACTCGAGTTCCCGGGCCCGCTGACCCGTTGCACGGCCGAGTTGACAGCAATCGAGTCTCGGAACCCTCGAATGCGCCACTGTGGCCGAAGACAAAGACCTCCCCTCGTGTTTTGTCTCTAATTTTAAGTCTCGACAAAGAGTCTTTCTCGTCAAAAGGGCCACGTTCCTTTGCCGGCTTGCTTTGAGCTGGCAGTCGCCAGAGGCACTACCCGACGTCCTCAGCCTGCTTCATCCGAGATATCTTAGGCCGCGCTCAGGCAACTCTCGATCGTGACTGATCTGATTGCCCGATGTCCGGGTAACGCAACTTGACAGGGCATGCTGGCTTGATGCCAGCCACTGCATGGATGATAGCTTCGGGTTGTTCCACAAGAACGCCGATGCCGTTGGGGCATTCAGCCACATTCTGCACTCATCCTGTACTCATCTGCACGGGTGACGGCTGAGGCGTTTTTTCGCCCCTTCACCCCCTCCCTTTCCCTTCACACCGTTGAGCTGCGCAAACGATGTAAGTGACGTCGGGATTTGGTGTTTAGCCATCGCGGTCAGTTCGGACGGTTAAGACGGCGAAGGTGTTTCCCGGCTCGAGCCCAGGTCAGAGGTCGAAACAAGAGGCAGTCTATTTGTACGGTTGCTTTTTGCTATTTGCACGGTTACTCCACCGGTCAACGACCAATCAATCGACTCCATCCCCACAGTTCAATCCGCCAAGTCTTTACTCCCTTAGCTCCTCGGTCAACAATGCTCATCGCCACGCAAGGTGCTGGAATGCGAGATGCTCAACTGTCGGTTTGCACCAGGCGCTACGCTATACGTTATCTTAATAAAAGAACGTCGATCTATATCGATGCTTCTCAAGCTAGGTAGGTATTCCTGGCTCTTAGCTAGAGGAAAGGGGCCCGGAGGCGAGTAGAGGAGAGCGCGGGCACTGGCACGTTGGGCAGAGAGAGCCAGCTTTGGTGGTGTAGGTCAGGTGACTCGGCCTTGCAGTGCAGCGTTTTGGGTGGAGTAACCGTGCAAATAGTACGCCTCCGAAACAAAGACCCAGACCCGTCTGCCACTCGGGCTGCGGCCCCGAGAACTGGCTGGACCCTTGGACTTGAGCGGGGTGTGAGTTGTGGAAGTTGGGTGCAAGGCAAAGGAAGCACAGTGGGGGAGACTGTGCTGAGTTGTGGGTCCCAGCTCTTCAGGATCCCGATCCCTGGGATGCCTGTGGGCCCTGAAGCTCCAGTGGATGCCGCTAAACATTCAGCTGCTGGGGAGCTCGTGCACGTTCCACAGGCGCTTCCCGAGACGTCACTCCACCATTTTCGTCAACAGCTGTGTCTTGGCATCGCAATCGCCCCAGGTGCATGCCAGCTCCTACTTGACCAGACAGCCCAAGCATGGCCAGTCTCGATGATTTTGAGAAGGCCTTGGCCGCTGAGAAGGCCGAGCGCGAGCGGGCAGCCGAAGAAAAGGAGGCACGGCGCGATAGGAAACACCGCCATCATCACCATCGCGAACGGTCCAGTGAGCGCGACCGAAATGGCGACAGACACAGACACAGGGAGCACGGTCGCGATCGAGGAACAGAGAAGGAAAGGGGCGACAAAAACCACCGGCGACGAGATGACGATCTGGACCGAGACGGAGACGGACACCGGCACAAACGCTCTCGCCATTCTCGCGATGAAGGGGAGGACGAGCCCAGCCATCGGCACAGACACAGGGAGAGGTCGAGGGAGCGCTCGAGGGACCGAGGCTCCAGGCACGAGACACGCGCGACAAAGGACATCAAGGACCTAAAACTCTCCGACCCAAAGGAGGACCTTCCCCTCCCGGACGAGGAGAAGACGCCCGATGGCGCGACGCCACTTGCCCGCGACTCCTGGATGACGGCACCCTCGGCCTTGGATATCGATTACATTCATCGGGGTGGCAAGAGAAAGAGTCCTTCGCCCGCGAGGGAAGCACCGCCAAAGGTGCTGCACAAACGAGAACTGAACAGAGGGCTGGCCGAGGTACAGGATCGCGAGAAATCCAAGGACGCCGCTGCACCCGCTACACGGGAAGTTAATTACACGTTTGGTGATGAGGGCTCGCAATGGAGGATGACCAAGCTCAAGGCGGTCTACACGATTTCCGAGCAGACAAATCGCCCCATCGACGAGGTCGCCGAGGAGAGATTCGGCACCCTGCAAGAGTTTGACGAGGCCAGAGAGGAGAAGGTGGAGATGGACAGGCGGAAGGTGTACGGGAAAGGCTACGTCGGAAAGGAGCGGCCGACGGGAGAGTTGTTTGCGGAACGCCTGGCGAGGCCCCGGCCCGCACGATCGCCATCCCCGCCGCCGGAGCAGGGCGTGGTAATCGAGGACATGATTCAGCCCGCCCCTCCCATGGACCAATCCGCCCTCAACCGCATGCGCGCTCAGCTTATGAAGGCAAAGCTCCGCAACAGCCCCGAGACTGCTCAGCTCGAGAAAGAGTACAATGCAGCCATGGCTGCCTTCGGCACTGGCACTGCGTCCAACGCCGCCGTCGTCCTCGACGCCTCGCATAACCGCATGCTGGCCGGCACCCGCGGCGAAGTCAAGGCCATCACAACCAAGCGCGGTGTTGAACGAGGCCAGGTCGAAGCCAACGAAGATATGTCGGTTGAAGACATGGTCCGTGAAGAGCGCCGCACCCGCGGCCAGGCCGGCGGTGAAGGCGCCCGCCTCGCCGAACGCATCTCCAAAGACGCGAAATTTGACAACGACCTCGAGTATCTCGACGAGAACGCAGCCAAGCTCGCCAAACGCGTCCACAAAACCGACTCCTCCCTTAAAAACATAGCCGTCACCGAGTACAAGAAGCTCAACCGCATCCTGGACACCTGCCCGCTCTGCTACCACGAAGACCGCAACCCGCCGCAGAACCTCCCCCTCGCGCCGGTCCTCTCCCTCGCAACGCGCACCTACCTCACCCTTCCCACTACCCCAGAACTGACCAACGCCGAGGGCGGCGCCGTCATCGTTCCGCTCTCCCACCGCACCAATCTCCTCGAGTGCGACGACGACGAGTGGGAGGAGATGCGCAACTTCATGAAGAGCCTCACCCGCCTGTACCACGACCAGGGGCGCGAGGTGCTCTTCTACGAGAACGCCGCGGCCCCGCACCGCCGCCTGCACGCTGCCCTCGTGGCCGTACCCATCCCCTACGACCTGGGCGACACGGCACCGGCCTTCTTCCGCGAGGCGATGCTGTCCGCCGACGAGGAGTGGACGCAGCACAAGAAGATTATTGACACGGGTAAGAAGGCGAGGGAGGGCATGGGCCGCAGTGCGTTTCGGAAGAGCCTGGCAAGGGAGATGCCGTATTTTCATGTGTGGTTTGACCTGGACGGCGGGCTGGGGCACATCGTCGAGGATGCCGAGCGCTGGCCGAGGGGGGATTTGTTCGCGAGGGAGATTATTGGGGGGATGCTGGATTGCGAGCCCGACGTGATTAAGCGGCAGGGCCGGTGGGTGAAGAATGATGACCGCGTGGAGGGGTTCAAGAAGAGGTGGCGGAAGTTTGACTGGACACGGGTGTTGGCTGAGTGAAGCGGGGGTCTGTGTGCGGTCATGTACTTCAGAAATGCAATCACCAACAGTCCAACTTCACCCCACCAACCCTCATCCCCGCTCAACAATGCAATCAATCCGCGCCCGCCTTGCCACACTCCATCACTTTGCAACGTCAGCTCGCACTAACCGATCGACTCACAACATGGCAGACCCCAAATCCCTCGCGGCCATGCCGCCCATGATGTACGGCACCGCCTGGAAGAAGGAACGCACCGCTGACCTCGTCTACGAGGCCATCAAGGCCGGCTTCCGGGGCATCGACACGGCCGCCATGAAGAAGCACTACGACGAGGCCCTCGCCGCCGAGGGCATCCGCCGCGCCATCCGCGAGGGCATCGTCTCCCGCAAAGACCTCTTCGTACGCCCATCCCGCACCCACCCACTCACTCACCACCACCCTCTAACTCCCAACAAGATCCAAACCAAATTCTCCCCCCTCGACACCACCTCCCCCCACGACCCGTCCACCCCCATCCCCACACAAATCACCACCTCCGTGCTCTCCTCCCTCTCCCACTTCACCTTCCAAGACCAAAATGAACAAGAACAAGAACCCTACATCGACGCCCTCCTCTTGCACTCCCCCTTCCCCCACCCACAGCAAACCCTCCTCGCTTGGTCGACTCTCCAATCATACCTCCCTTCCTCATCAAACCCGTCCCGGGCAGGGAAGATCCGCAGTCTGGGCATCTCGAATGTCTTCTCCCTTGAGCTGCTGGATGCGTTATACAGTTCTTATTCTGCGTCTGTTACCTCCTTGTCGCCGTCGCCGAGCATGGTGATTCAGAACCGGTTCTGTGCGAGTGAGAAGGCGTGGGATCGTCGGGTGAGGGGGTGGTGTGCTGCGAAGGAAAAGGAAGGGGAGGGGGTGGGCGTGGTGTATCAGGGGTTCTGGACGCTGACGGGGAATCGGGCGGTTTGTAAGTTATACCCCACCCGTCTGCCTTGCGTACTTGTGATGCCCAGGATGTAATAGCTAACTTCTCCGACAGGGCCGAACGTGGGATTCGTAGCGGAAGTGTCAGCCGGCGCCGGGGTGGGACTCGCCGAGGCGTGGTACGCGCTCCTGATGGAGGCCGGGGTGGTGGTGCTGAACGGGACGGGAAACGCGGGGCATATGCGCGAGGATTTGGCGGTGCTGGAGAAGGTGGCCGCGTGGAGGAGGACAGAGGAGGGCTGGGAAACGTGGGAGAGGTGTTTTGGGGAGTTTAAGGCGCTCATTGATGGTTAGAAGGGAAAGGAGGTGAGGGGTCTCTGGGCGTTTGATGTCCAGTTGCTCGGGATGAGTGAGGTGGGTTCTGACGCGGTGCATGCTCTCGAATGGTTTGACAAGTGTCTTGGGGTCTGTTAGAGACGAGTGTTTCTCGAGTTAGAAGCATAGGATCTCGAACTGACATGAATCACCGCCTGTCTGACGCGAGATTGAGACAATGCGGTCCGTCCCGTCCCGTTCCGTCCCGCCCGACGGGCTGCGGCATGGCTGGAATGGAGACTCTGCCAATTTGACTCAAGCCGACGACACTTCCATCCCAAGACGAGATATTTCTGGACCGATGAAGGTAGCTCGCCTCGCGAGTATAAGCACTCCCTAGTTAGCACCACGCACGGCAAACACAACAGCAGACATGGCACAAACAAGGCCGCAGAACCTTTTCCGTTCGTTGCTCGTGAATCTAACCGAATCCATCTAGATGACCGTGTGCCTGTCCCGTCCACGCACCGATCCAGGCCCGGTGCCGCCAAATCCCATGTGCCCTAATCCTTTCCCATAAAATTGTACAAGAACATCAGAGTTCATCACTGCCTCGACGGGCAGGAAACGAGTGAAAAGAAGTGAAACAGTCATCAAGTATGTACATGTGAAGTAAAGTGAAGTGAAGCTAATGGCAGAAGATGTAGCCCCGCATTGCCTTGCTTCCAGTCTGTCCAGGACGGAAATAACCAGAGGTGGAAAATACGTGCCGAAAGGTAGCCATGAAATGTGTGTTGCAGAATCAAAAAACTGTTGACAAGAATCGAAATGGTTCGCAGCGCTCGGCTAAGCGCCGTATGCGAAGGTGTTTCCATAGGTGCTGAGCGAGTTACCCTGCACCAGGTGACCGTCGCTGACCATGAAGTACGAGTACCGGTCGACGAAGGAGTAGGTCGGGTTGGTCTCAATTTGGCTGATGACTGTCTCAAGCTGCGAGTTGATCTGATCATCAGAGCCGTTGAAGGCAAACTCGGTGATCCAGACGGGGAGGTTGAACGCAGTGTGGACATCGCGCAGGTGGGTGAGAAACGTGGTGGTGTCGACGCCATAGATATGGATGTTAACAAAATCCACGGCGCAGTTGCCACCACAAGCCGTAAACCATTGCTTCAGCCAATCGATGCCTTGGTTCGCCGCGCCGCTGTTGGTGATGGCCGGAGACCCAATGAGAGCCTTGCCCTTGAACGGGTTCATGAGCTCGATGTGCTTCTGGGCAGCAACCTGCGGCGACAGGTTGGCTTGCTCGCCGAGGTCGGGCTCGTTGAAGCTGAGCAGGCACTTGGATCCCGCATCAATGGCCTTCTGCGCGTTGCCGGGCCAGGTCTGCGCGAAGTCGAGCTTGAGACCCCACAGCATGGGGCAGAACTCGAGGTTGGTGCCCGAGTCGTCGTACTGACCCCAGTTGTAAGCCCACGAGACCTTGGTCCCAGAGTTGAGGAAGCGGGCCAGCAGCTGGGGGTTGTTGTAAACGAGACCGCGCTTGGCGCTAGCGACACCACTTCCAGTGCTGCCGCTCCCATTGCCCTCCTGGGAGGTAGGGGACGTAGATTGCGGCGCAGCCTGCTGGCTAGTCGATGACGGGACAGGCGGCGGGGGAGACGGCGAGTTGACAACCACAGGAGTGCTGCTCGATGAAGGAACGGCCGCAATGGTCGGCGGGGTGGTCTGCTCTGGAGCAGCGCTGGTGGACGTGACTTGAGGGATGACAGTTGTGGTAGGTGCCGGAGGCGGAACGGCCGAGGTGCTGGTGCTGGTGCTCTCGGAGGTGCTCGAAGAAGTGCTCAGAGAGGTGCTGAGAGCGGTGCTGTGGGAAGGGTGCTGGAGGCTCGGCCGAGGTCTGTACTTGCGGGTAACAGTGTAGAAGGTCTTGAGACTGAGGCTGCTGCTGGTGCTGGTGCTGGTCTCGTCCAGGGTGACGGTGACGGTAACCCAGTCGGTGACAGTCGTCTTCTGAGTGACCAGGGCCTTCTTCTGGTGCAGGTGCTGGAGGCCATGGTGAGGGCCAGCGATGGCCTGGCCAACAAGGCTGGCAACAGCCAGGGCGAGAAGGGTCGTGGAATACATCGTGCTGGTGTCTCGGCGTCAGACGTAGGGGCAGGGTCGTGAAAATTCGACTAATATGGAGGAATCCGCAGCTAGGCCGATGCGGTTCTTAGGGCCCTGATGAATGAAGGATGACTCGGGTCGATGTTGGGTCGGTATTGTCTATCTCTTTTGTCTCGATGACTCGGTGGGCCGCGGTTGTTGGAAGGAGGGCAACAATGCGGAACGAGGGCCAGCACGACACGTCGTGAAAGGAATGAATGGGCGTATCGTCGGATACGTGCCCGGTGGTCTGGCCACGAGGTAAATGAAGGTAAAGTCGGGGGAACCGAAAAGTCTGGCGTGACTGGAGCTGGTGTCGCTGTCTGTCAAAGACGCAGAAGGAATGATGCGAATTCGAAAGGTTGTGTGGGACAGTGATCGCAGCCGTGACCAGAAGGCGCCGAAGGTGGGATTTGTATGACGGTCGAAGCTCGCGACCTGTCAAAAAAGGCAAACAAATGCAGTGGAAAAGGAATGGAAAGGCCCGAGTCCGTGGGTGAGGTGGAAGTGCAACCCGGAACAGGCAGGCAGGGCGAAGGTGGGGGGTTATAAGGAAGCCCTGGAGAAAGCCAGAACTGGAAAGAGCCCGGTCTGGTCCAGGTTGGTGTGCTCAAACCCTTGCCAGGAACCAGGAAGGAACAGGGTCTGGACAGGATCATCGACAGGGGAGGAGTGGCGGGTACCTGAACGGCGGGGGTCTGGGCCGAGGTGGGACGAAAGTGCTGCTCTCCCTGTCAGAAACGAGTGGGTGTGCCTGGGCCGCAGTGCCGGACCCAGCAGGGCGTCAGCAATGTCTCCAAAAAGACACACTTCTATTCTTTATTCTGTGCTAATATGTTTCTTACTCCGTGGCTGCAGGCCCCCGGCGAGGCAGCGCAGAGCCCGGATGACATCCAACCTGTAAGCTGTGCCGTTTCCCGCCCCAGGGGCCGTGGGGCCCATTGGCGGGGCCATAGATGGGATGGTGGATGGGCCCGACCGACTTGTGAGGCCCAGGCGGCAAGAAACAAGACGGCCTCATGGTGCCCAGCTCACCCAGTTCAAACGGGCTGACTGAGCACGGCCATGAGGGGGTCGTGGGTCGGTGAGATCGGACGACGCAGGGTTCCAGTCAGCGGAAACATCCCACCTTTGAGAACCACTTTTGTCCCCTTCAGCGCTAGGAAAGCGTGTCAACAGGCGCCGGAAACGGTGGATTTGTGACCACAGTTTCGAGAAACCAATTTTTCAGGTGATCGGCCCATCATGATTCATCGTTTTTTTGTGCGGGCGGAATCGAAGCGAAGCGCCTGACAACGGTGCTGAGGTGCCGGATGGTCGGCATGCAGAGCAGAGTCCAGACGACGTTTGATTGCTTGGCGCCGGCCAACGTGGCGAGCTTGCGACAGCTTCGTCCCCACTTTTACCCACCTGTCGGGCGATCCGCCAATGGTCCGCAGCTCCGGTCTGCAGGTACGACGCCCCTCGGACAAAAAAACAGGCTGGCTGCTGCAGGAACGAGGCACTTTTTTCGCGCACAATCCAGGGGGAGAGGGAAGAAGAATAGAATTGTCGGTGCTGAGCTTGCCGTCACATCCGTGCCTGTCGGGACCCCTCTCTCTGCATGCTCGAGGGCTGCTCCGACGGAGTGCGTGGCTCCCCGCATCACACCAATCAGCTGCACCTGTGCCCAGCATGAAACATGGTCTCGGGAGCTACCCCCTCGCCAAAGTCGCAGGTCGTGCAACCGCGCGCGAGCCCGGACGGTCGTGTCATCGCAAGTCCTCGCCGCCATGGCTTGGCATCTCGTCGTCAACTCGTCTGAAAGCACGACACATGGAACAACCCCGCACTAATTACTATGTACCGTCTTGTCATCTCGTCTGCCCTCCCGCGTCCATCCCGACTCGCTCTGCCCTACGGAAAGCACAGCGTCTTGGCTCCGATCGACGTGGACCCAATTCTCGGTTGACAGCTCGCAAGCGAAATTGCGTCCGCCGCCACGGGGCGACGGAACACGTGGGCCCCTGTCTGAGATGCGGATCTGGAATGCTTGTTTTTGTTCCAGGGCTGAATTAGCGCGGCCAGCCCGAGCTTGCGTCGGGATGGACGGGTTTGGGCTTGGCCTGTTTGTGCAATTGTTGTTCGAACAGCAATCATGCGGAATGATTTGGCAGTTTGGCAGCTGTCCGGCGCAAACTTGGACACGGCCCGGTGTTTGGTGATGGCCAGCCTTGCGGTCATGCTTTGGGCCGATGATAAGTTCGGTTTCATGTTTCGTCCCAAGACCAACAGGCGCTGCTAGTTGGCGGCGTGTTTCTTTCTTCTTTGAGTCGGATTCCTTTTCCCGCCGCACCCGCTGAGCTCACAATCCCTTGCTGAACACGAGGGTCGGTTTGGCCGACATTGACTTCGGGATCAGAACTTCAGGAGTCTACGTAATGACACTTTTGGCATTCAAATCGAACCCGAGAACTGCGTGTTCCGAAACCCTGACGATTTCAGCCCAAGCTCGCAGTGGGCTCAAAAGACGCCTGAGTCGGCAGCTGGGGCGGGGCCCGGTGGTTAGCGCCAGGGGAAGGTCGAGAGCCACAGCGTTTGCTCAGGCAAGTTGGCAGTCGGTTCTTGTTTCAGACCGATTCGACGAATGGCAGAAGGGCAGGAAAGGGGGGTCCAAGTGTTGTCCTAGAGCAGAATACACTGTTCTAAGACGCGGAATTCGACTCTAAATAGTACTCGCATCATCAATGGTCAGAGTCAGATTGCTAGGTCGGCAGGCGAGCCAGGCAGCGGATGCGAGCGAGCGCTCCTGCGGGCACAGTCCCGGAGGACCGAGTTGTTGAACTAGATGTTCTTGCACCCATAGAACTTTGCAAGACCATTGTTGAACCAAAAGACCCAACTGTTGCAGGTCCAGCAGCCCACTGCGTTACTGTCCTTCCACAAACGCCCACAACCACTAAGAGTTCCATCATGGATGACATTGCCGGGATTGCCCGTCACCTCTTTCTCTGCCCCCCGAAACAGCTACGTATCGTAGCTGTAATTCCCCCCAGTCACCGGGCGGGCCCAGACTGCTTCCTATCAATGTTTGCAGCATTACTGCTGGGAGGACCATGCTGGCCGTGTTGACTAGCAGCGCCACCTGTACTGCTAGGCTGCTTGCGTGGACCATTAGTGCCACCGATGGTGCCAGGCTGGCTGCGTGGACCGGCGTTGCTGCTTGTGGCTCCAGGTTGACTACGCGGTCCAGCACTGCTACCGGTGGCGTTAGACTGGCTGCGCGGACCAGCACTGCTGCCGGTGCCGCCAGGTTGGCTGCGCGGGCCAGCACCGCTACCAGTGGCGCTAGACTGGCTGGACGGAGCAGCACTGCTACCTGGACTGTCGGTACTGCGAGACGGAACAGCGTCAACAAACTTGGCCGTGGGCACCGGCCTGGACACTTGGGGAAACTGGTTGACTCACCCTCCAAAATCGCCCTTGCAGATTCTGCCAACGAATTCTGCCCACATCTTCTCCCACTCTCTGTAGACGCTGCTCTTGGTGTTTTGGTCCATACACGAATGCTTGATGCTCCACTCGATCAGTTGACGGATGCCGAATAGAGTCATGTCGCGCTTGCCCGCCATGATCTGGTAGAAATCATGTGAGAGCGTGGACCTGTATCCATCAAGATGAGTGGTGATTAACAGGCCAATTCTATTCTTGGACATGGCATAGATGGGGGCGGCATCAAAGAGTAACGTACCGAAAAAATGTGCCGTTGTCCGTGCTGACAGTACAAGGGACGTTGTTGGCTAGAAGGGTGTACGCCGAGTGGCCGCCTATTCTTGGGGTGAGTCCGAGGATCTCATTGCAAATGGGACACAGCTCCACGCAGATGTCTTTGGCTTTCAACTGGGCCATGACCCACGGGTGCCACGGCACAGCAAATCCGTGGCCGATCCGCTTCGCGCCAATCAACACCGCATCGAAGAGGTTCTTGTCGGTCGCGGTGCCATTTTCTTGCGTTTCGCCGCAGTGGAATAGAAACGGGATGTCTTCTCCGGCAGCCCGACAGTCTGCCTGGAACTGCAGAAACTCCTCGGCAAAATACTCCAGAGGGTGAGGCTTCTCGTTGCCCTCTTCGCCAACGAGATCAAATCCTGAAACGCATGAATCAGTACCTTCATTCCATCAAGGGACATGTATATGGTTCTCTTACCAGCAATGAAATTCGGGAAGTTCTTCTTGAACTTCAAGCACTCCTTGAGAGCTTCTGCAATCTTGGGCTTGCCAAACGATCGCGGCGTACAGTAGATAACCTTGAGCCCCATCAGGACCTTGCGCTGATGGCCTCTCTGAAAGTCCTCGTATCCAGAGATGATGAGTTTCATGATGGCTTCATTGTTGAGCTGTCCTGAGCCATCATCCTCCCATACTTGATTCGTGCTCATAAAGTTGGGTCGAATCTCGGCATACTGAATGTTATCTCGGGCAAAGTCGGCAAGACATGCGCGGGTGTACTCCACATAGGCCGTTTTGTAATTGAAAAGCCCCTTCATCATCTGCGTTCGCATGTTGAAGTTCTCCCAGGCCCTAGAAACAATATTAGCCGAAGCAGTACGTATGCTAGCTGTGTGCGGTTGGCACTCACCCTGCCGCGGTCTGGAGCGGGTTGTGGGACTCTTCCTCATGGAACACAAGTTTGCTCTGCAGCCAGTTGTCCACATTTCCAAAGGATTTCGGGAAGCTTGCCCTGAAAAGCTTGAACGACATCCAGCCGGCACCAGCGTCGCGCTTCGGGTATGAATCATATTCTGCCTTGAATACGTTTGCAGGGCCGGCAGAGTTCTTCTCCTTGAGGCTCAGCTCGCTTAGGATGCTGAACTGTATTCTGCACCGGTCGAGTGCTGTCTTCCCGGTCAGGGCCGTGCTACTCCAGATGAACATATGGTCCATCTTCGTGGCGATGCTGAGCAGGAACTTTGGTTGAAGATTGGCGTTGAAGTGGATGTGTAGGTGAGCGCCCTTCGGCATGGCCTTGAAGGCTTTGAAGAGTCTGGTTTCTTCGATAAGCTCAACATTGGAGAGGAAGTGGTCGCCGTAAAAGCGAGAATGGTGCTGGCCCAGGGCATCTGTTCGTGGGCTGGCTTTCTGATAGACCGACTGGATGTCCAGCTCCTTGATTCGTTGGAAGATCTTGTTGGCTGTTTTCTCTAAATCTGTCGCTTTCTTTGCGCAGGCAGATTCAAACCCCATAGAAAACTCATCTTCGACTGCTTTCTTGCGCAGTTGTTGGTACTTGCTCAGTTGAGATACGCTGGCGGCGGAACTGACGGCCGTCTTGGGCTTGGTGGTCGGCGCTTGCGAGGTCGGCTTCTGGCGCTGAGCGCGATTAGGCTGAGAGTTGGATGCCATGACGAAGCTTGCTTTCACCGCACGGCAACAGGCAATGGACAACAGAGCAGATGTAAAGGAGACAGTAAAAGAACGCCTCAGAGACGGATATGTGAGAAGGACAGACGCTGTTGACCACCTCGGGGCGTAAAAAGGAGCCGTTTTATGGATCGTATGGAAGCGGTATAGTTGGGAGAGTGCGCGAACAGTGTGTGTTGAAAGCCATTTGAACAACCATGGCTGGAATCGAGAGCCGTATATTTATGCTCTGATAATGAGCGCGTCCGCATGATGGCTGTGTATGTCGACGATGAGCGCGTGTCGCCAACAACGGTGGAGCTATGCCCCTGACCTATTATTAGCTTATGGTTCATGGCACTTAATTAGGTTCTGGCCGAGGCGTCCCGAGCCTGGCCTGAGAACCTGTACTAGCAGCAGCATCCAAAAGAACACTACGAGATGCCCTTGGCTCAGTTGACCCATTCCTTTCTCGGCACCTCCCCGCGCCATCTGAGTAGCACTTCGCTGACGCCTCATCTCTAGCACACGATGACCGAGGGAACTTGCCGGGTAAGGAATCAGGAAGGCTAAGTTTCTGATAGATGGCCTACTTTTTGCCTCCACGGCGTGTCTTACGGTGACCTCTGTGGTGGCCTCGAGGACCGCCAAGGTGTCGGCGGCGCGGGTAGTCGACTGTGGCGCGAAGCCGCAAGCCACGGCCAACGGATCCCTAGTGTAGACTGGTAAAACCACTAAGTTCTAGGGCTTACATTGGAACCACTAGAAATAAACTTAGGTACATTTAGACTTATTTGAGCTTTTAGGCTCACTACCTTAGTCATCTACAGACTGCAAGGGTGAAGGTTGAAAACCTTGAACTCGAGCAACGACTTCACCAGGTCCAAACCTGAATTCACTTTTCGCTCTCTTCAAGTTGCGATAACGTCGGTGTTTAATAAGTGCATATTTTGTTTTCATTGTTACCGGTTCAAGACATTTCCAAAGAAACAGATCATTCGTAGATAAAAAGTGATCCAGCTTTGTGATACAATGACCTGCCAGGCGAAGAGGCCATGAGAGGTTGAGAGCCTGAGGGGACAAAAATGACTGCAGTCGTCGCCTAATTTTGCTACCTTACATATGGTTTTTGACTGCCCACTTAGACGAGGGCAATCCCAGTTTGTGTCCAGTTCTGGCTCATAGCGTCTTGCAGTAAAACCGCCAACTGCAGGTTCCATGCGCCGCGATCTTCGACTGCAATGTGGCTTGCCAGTCATCCGGATTAGATCCCTTGGTCTTGGCCTTCATTATCATGTGTGACAGATTCTAGTTTGCACTAGATGCGGTTGTTACCCCTCAGCGTTGAGTGGCCGTCATTTGCTCTTCAATTTCAATCTCAGAAAAGGTACCTTAGGTCCATAGATATCAAGCCCGAAGGCCACCTGGTTCAGAATGGTGGAAAATCGTTCAGTAGCTAGAAGTTTCAAGACGTATACTTGTGAATGCCCAACCTCGCACAGCTATTGCTTAGGTACGCTCCTGTGACCTTTCTTCTCGAATGGTAACAACGAGGAAGCCTGGAGATCATTTTGTCAAGCGGCATGGAATTTCTTCCCGCTGGGCTCAGCGCAGTACGCATCCCTTACAACCGCGCCCCCTTCCCCCACCTCCTCACACAACGAGCAAACGGCCCTGTTTTCTGTTGGTCTTGGTGTTTGCAGTGTGAATGTCTTGTTTCTGATGTCTTTGGATCGCTTAACTCCAGACAGAGTTGACCAACCAACCCTCTATCTAGGAGCAAAACTGTCAAGAGGCTGCCCTGGCTGGCACCTTCCCTCCACGACAACTCGCCACCAGATCGAAAGCTTGCTGCCTAAATTGAGTCATCAAATTTTCTGCCAGTCTTCTAGCTCCTCGCTGCCTTTCTGATTTGCTTCCACTTCTTCGTCTTTTCTCACTGCACGCTTCTCCGTCCCGTCCACTCTTCTCGACATCCCGCAGCTTCATCCCGGCACTCCTTTTCCCACTCTCCCATTTCCAACTTTTCGGTCGTCTTCACGGAATTTCATCCCTCATCTTCTCAGCAAAAACATACAAGATGGGTCGCTGGGGTCACTGTGAGCATTCTTACTCTTGAGTTTCACGTTCTCGAGCTTCTGACTCGCCTTAACCTTCACCAGGTCTTTTCGAGTCCGATCACGATCTCGATCTTGCAATTGAGCTGGCCGCTGAAATTACCGGCGCTGAAGACGGTCCGGGATACGATGCCCTTTGTTCCGGGGCCTACGCCAGTTCGGCCGAGGAGAAGTCGGCCCTGGAACTTCTGCGCCAGAAACTCGATGCTGGTGACGGGAACAAGCTCATCATGAAGTTCCGCACCCTCGCAGATAAGCCCGAGAACACAGAGTCGGATAAGTGGATGAAGGGTTTTGCGAAGCACCAGGCCCAATACAAATCCATCCTGCTGGGGGCGCTGTTGATGGGCATCGGCGCGAAGATTGAAGAGCATGATCTCCAGTACCTTCGCCTGATTGCTGGTGGGGTTGACTCCACCGAAACGTTTGTTCTTTTGACATGGGCAGCTTCCGTGGCCCAGGCAAGAGGCAGTTTCTCGCTGCCCTGGACAACTATCAGCCCGGCACGCCACGCAGTTTCCACGAGCCAAGCTGCCATGCCTGTGGCAAGATCCACGAGGACACAGGACACGCGCTGTTGATGTGTGGCGGATGCAAGGTCGCCTGGTTCTGCGATAAGGCAGGTTTTCTGACAAGGCTTCGGCGCGAGTGTCACGGTGCTAACACCCTCGTCCAGGACTGCCAGCGAAGTCTGTGGAGTGTTCACAAGCACGACTGCAGTCGCCGCAACACCCCTGGGCCTTTCACTATGCTCAACGTTTGATGTGCCATCTTGGTTTGGGATGGTGGTAATTATCCATGATGTCTCTGAATCCTCGGGAGACGTTTGCAACTTTTGGCGTCAACTTCGTTGTTATTAGGGTGGAATGAGGGACGGCGAAAAGACGGGCGTTGAAGCTAAGGGCTGAGGATGGTACTTGAGGTCTTCAGTATTGATTGACGGCTCACGTGGTTATTGCTCTCATCATTCATCAACTGGGCTGGAAGATTTGCGTTCATCTTTTCTGTTGTGATATCGATGATGATGCTCGTGATACTTCAGGGATTATCGCCCCTGTGTCAACTTCACAGCATTACCCCCGGAGCCAAGTAATCTCGACATCGCTGAAGTGGCTGTATCACCTTCCGCAGCATGTCTTGTCGCCATCGATCAGGTGATGCGCTTCGATTTCCTCCCAGACACCACGCCACAGCGTCGGCGTAATCGGGGCCGGCCTCCTCGTTCACTTGGCACTGCCAGTCGCGGGCTGCCATGATGTCAAACACCGCCCTCTCCTTTTCGTTCCCGCCCGCCGGCCACCTCTTTCTGCAGGACTGGTCCTCGAGGATCCCTCCAAAACACAGCTCCAGCAACACAATGCCCAGGTGGTCAAGAGACTCGCTCAAACTACCAGCTCCAGCAGCGTTGGCGGGCACCGTCTCCCGTCTAGCCACACCAAAGTCGCGGGTGATATGCGGCTGGTCCAGCAAGAAGAGATTGGGGTTCGCCGGGTCGCTGAGGAAGTGGACGTCGGCCTTTTGCAGCGCAGTGGTTGGCAACAGCCAAGGCGAGTCGGTCAGCTGCAGGAAGGAAGACGCCAGAATCAGCGACAGGGCGTACCGCTGCGAGCGGCTCGGCGGCGGCAGGATGGCACCGCGCAGCATCTGGTCTAGCGTGATCGAGGGGATCGTCTCGGCGCTCTGGTGCGAGATGGTGTACACGTAGTACCGGCAGTCCGCTTCGGCGAGATACCCGCAGCAGGAGGCTTCTGGGAGTTTGAGAGAGGCGCAGAGGTTGGGGATTTCTTGCGTCACGCTGAGTTGGGGGGTTGTGAGTGTGGTTGTGAGGGTGACGGATGGTGGAGGTCTAAGGTTATCCCTTTTGAAGACGGTTAGTCGGATTGTCATTCATTGGGCTGGGGCGGCAAAGGAGGTAGGGGAGGTAAAGGAGGTGTAGGCAGGGGGAGGGTGAAGGGAATGTTGAGGGAAGGGCCGCACGAACCTCAGCTGCTGGAGGCAAATAGTTGTTGAACTTTCACTCCTGGTCTGAAAAGCCGATCTGACTGGACGTCTTATCACGCGAGACGGTTGGGGAGGGGGAATGCTCGGAATGTCGAGCAGAGTCATGCTCTCCTTCACCAGTGCCGCCAAGGCCTCGTCGCCCTGCGATATTCTTGTCCTGTGCATCTCCCAACAAGTAGACGCCAATTCGGTGAAGATGACTTCAAAGTCGGGTGTCTTGCCCGTCCGGTCTTGTAGTAGTAGCTTTGCGTGGTGTTGCTGGCAGCCACACTTGAAAGCCAAAACGAGGGCCCTGAAGATGTTGCGAGCCTGCACCCAGAAACTGCATATTGCGCTATCGATGGCGGCTAGTTGTCTTGTTGTTGTTCTCCTCTGTAGCGCTTGCGTGTCCTCATCGCTGGAGTCAAGGAGCTTCTCCAGCTTATCATTGTAACCTTGAAGCTCGTCAAAGAGACGCTTACGCACGACTTCGTTGTTGCTGAACTTGAGTCTATACAGCTGAAACAACAGTTTGTCTTTGCTGGTAGGTGGCCGCGACCGATGGGAACTGCTAGTGAGTTTCTAGGCACTGTCAAATTGAGCCCTCGCATCATTCAGGTCGGCCTCTACTTACTTGCGTGTTTATCTGTTCTTGAACTGGCCTCGAGTGGATGGAAAGCTCTCGGTTTATATCGCCTATTACCCTCTCAATTCCATTGACGTACCTAAGGTACAGCGGGTGTGAATCTCCAAGACGCTTTTCGAGCAAAAGGCCAGTGGATTGATCCTTCCACCCGTCGCCTCCGGGGGAAAACATGAGCTCCTGGATTTTGTCATCGTCGACCAGGAGGGGCAGAAGCAGCTGCCGCAAATGCCTGGCGAACAGAAGCTGGTGAAATTCCAAGTCGTCCCGCCATTTCTTGTATTCGAGATGAATTTTGTAAAACAGGCCCAGCCGTGTCGCAATTTCGCGGTACTTTTCGAGTGCAGAGAGGGCAAGGGGGAAGGCTCCGAGCACAACCCCTGCGACCTCGAGCCCAGACATGTTTGGGGGGTTTGCAAGGAGGCTGGGATGACGGATGGCAAGAGGGAGCTGGAGGAAACAGGGAAAACAAACTGATAGTGTTGTCTACCTAAGGTAAGGACGTAGTTAGTGAGGGAGGTGAGGTGCGTATGGTAATTGAGAGAGGGGAATTGTGCCTCCTCGCCAAGGAGCAGAGATGTTGGGCTGAGATGCATTGTCATATCATGCAGCAGCTGCCCAATTGTTCTTCCAAGAGCGGGGTAATTACCAAGGACTTCAAGAGCCTCGTCCTGTCTCGTCGTCTCTTCAGCCATCCATCGTCGAACCACCCCGGGCTCGATGATGCGAAACCCGGAAGTCCCGGCCAAGCCTCACCCACAAGATGGCACACTACTCATTAGCAATCAGCTCGTCTTCGACTACGCAACGCATCTCAAATAGGAGTCGGCACGTGCGACAAAGTCTCGCTGACTTACAAGTCTTCTTTGCCGAAAAGCAGCGACAGGGCGAGTCTCCTTTCGTAGCTCTGACATCGGTTACGGATGCCATTGAGAGATTCGCTCTGTGGGCTGGAAACATCGGTGCTCTCCGTCGGCCTGAATCAAAAATGTCACTCGACTTTCGGCTCTCAGACGCAGCCGATGTCCGCCACCAGATACATCGCCAGCTCGACGAGATGATCGACGCGATGACCAGTCGTTCGTGCCCATCCCAGCACGCTGACGGAAAACTTTCTGACGCAAAAGTCACAGTGAGAAGAATTGCGGATGGGACGATCCCGAATCAAAATACTGCCCTTGACCTCGATGAGCTTGACCCGAGCACATCATCTAGTATCACAGAAGGTGACACTTCCAAGGACCCTAAGACTGCCTCAGATGAAGCCAGCGCGATGCTCGAAATTATCCTGGAGTCGATACGCTCGCTTTTCCGCATAGGAATTATTGTGAGGAAACTGAGCCCTCCGGATCGGTTCAGGAGAGCGCTTCAGGCACCGGATTCGGCTTTTCTACCTTCGTTCGACATTGAGCACGTCGAGCACAGTCACCCGAAAACCAAGAGCGCCGGGCTCGCAACACGACTTGGCGATGCCATTGCCAAGAGACGCCAGTTTATCAGGTATTGTCAGAATAATAGGCTTGATTTGGGTGCCGATGAGAGCCTGAGGAATGTGGAGCGAGTCTCGCCCGACAGCCTTTGGGTTCCAGATGAGTTGGAAGACGGCGCAGTCACCCTTCCGTCGGTGCCCACGATCAGCGATCCGATGTCAAACCTCCGACTTCCCCTTCTAGCGGATCTTTGCCAGAACCAGGAGCCGTTCGAATGCCCAATCTGCAGTACGCTCCAATCCTTCCAAAGTGAAAGCTCTTGGCGGTAAGACTCACTCCCTATTCTCATGCCTGAGCACCGTCGGATCTTGCCTCCGTTTTTACGTGTCTGACTCCTGGCTGTTCAACGTAGTCTTCACGCATTCAACGATCTCAAAGCATACGTGTGCACTTGTGGCGGCCCCGAGTGCGATGGAAATTCTTTGGGGACTGCGATTCGTGGTTCGAGCACGAACTACGAGAGCACAGGGCCCCTTACTCTTGCGTCTTGTGTGACTGGGGACCGCGTCCACATCTCGGAATCCCATGCATCTTTCTCGAATGAGCAGCAGAAAATACTCGAGGATGGAGGACATGGAGTTGTCAACAAGCTCCTTGCACAAGAATGCCCGTTTTGCGATGACTGGGCTGACACGATTTGCCTTTCGATGGGAGCATCGACGCCGCCAGTGATGGTTGCAGCCCAGGACGTCTCTGTCAGTGCCAATCTGTTTAAAAGGCATGTCGCGGCACACCAGGAACAACTTGCCATTTTTGCGTTATCACGAGATATCGAAGGAGTCGAAACACCAGTGGGCAACTTGATCGGCGGTGTCGGACCAGTTTTGACCACAGAGTCCTCGCCAAACTCAGAGAGCGAGGAACCAAAAGAGGGCCATCAGCAACTCCGAACTGTGTTGCCACAAGAAATTGATGAAACCGAATCACCAGTGCGCGACTCGATCAATGTTGCTGAACCAACCTCGACAACAAAGCCTTCGCCAACCTCAGGGGATGAAGTCCGAAACGAGGGCCACCAGCAAATCTCAGCTGCGTCGATGACTAATCCAGCCTTAATACGAGAGGAAACGCGGTTCAGTATACCTGTGGCGAACCAGAAGAGATCTAGGGCCGAAGCCGAAGATGATTCCAATACACAAGGCAAACGGCAATCAACTGCTCGCACCAACTCTCCTCAGCGGCGCTACCTCTGGAGATGTGTAGGACTTTACCATTCCTCAATTTCCCTTTTTGGTCTAACAGGTTTTGCAGTGTCTATGCGATTCTTCCAACTTATGGGATACCACTTTATCTTGTCCAAGCATGACGGCCGGGAAAGGCTATGGCGGATTCTATGTTTGCAACCATGCTTATCGTGAGGGTGAGTGCGTGGTTTGGTGGGATTATGAATACGCGCATGCTGAGTGATTGGCGCTGGATATAACAAAGCTATGGAATGATCAGTAAATAAGTAGTACTATAGGTGGCAAATTTCACGGCTAGTTCTAAAGGGCCTCGAAACGCCTACCTAATTTGTTTGTACCTGACGTGGTTAAACTGTTAGACTTCTTGCAGACGACGAAGTCTTCATTCCTTGCATGTGTTTGACCTGAGTTAAAGTACCTACAGGTACCTATCTACTGTAGTAGGTGAAGGTCAAGAGCCCAATCAACCTCTCGATTTTCCACTCTGGGTACCTAATTACGTAACTATTCAAAGAGTTACCAGGTTGTAACCGAACACAATCGGATAATGAAATTGTGGACAGCAGTTTTCGCAAGTATCCTCAAAATCTATCGAGTTGCTTCCCTGCCGGGTCGGCATGCTTCCACTTCTTATCCCGCGTGTACATGACCACTGCCTTGCCCCCCGCGGAGGTTCTCTTGGCAATCTCAAACAAATTCGTGGCCACAACCAACTCGCCAAGTTTGACATAGCCGTACGTGCGCGGATCAAAGTCCGGCCGCTGCTTGCTGATCAAACCGCCGACCTTGGCGAGATTCGCCCACCCCTCTTCGTCCGACGATGTCTCCACCGCCGCGCGGAGCAGCCGCTCTAGTTCGTCGTCCACTTCGTCGTCCAGTTCCATCGTCGCCGCTGTCGAGGCTCGCTTGGGGGTGGCCGGGCTGATGGCGATGATGCTGTTGGGTTGTGGCGCAGGAAGAGCCTCGTCGGGGAGATCGGGGGTGATGTTGAGGTTCTCAAAGTAGATGAACTTGTCGCAGGCCGCGACAAAGGGCTTGGGGGTCTTGCGCTCGCCGAAGCCGTACACGACCAGACCAGATTCGCGAATGCGGGCTGCCAGACGGGTAAAGTCGCTGTCGCTGGAGACGAGGCAGAAGCCGTCAAAGCGATTGGTATAGAGAAGGTCCATGGCATCAATAATCATTGCGGAGTCGGTGGCGTTCTTGCCTTGGGTGTACGAGAATTGCTGGATGGGCTGGATGGATCGTTTGAGTAGCTGGTCTTTCCAGCCCTTCAAATTGGTGCCGGTCCAGTCTCCGTACGCGCGTCTCACGAAGGAGGTGCCGTACTTTGCGACCTCGGCGAGCAGAGCCTCGGCCACGCGGGGTGTTGCGTTGTCGGCGTCGATGAGGACGGCAAGTTTCGAGTTCACAACTACTTCTGTAGCCATCTTGATGTGGTGTTGGCAGTGTGTATGGGGCGAAGAAGCGAGGTATCTTGAGTCGCAATGGAAATTACCTGGTACATAGGTACCTTGAAGGAGCGAAGCCTTGTCGCAGCCCAACAGTAATCGGAGAACAGCGTTTGTGTGCGGGGATAATCAGCTGTCGGTTCTTTTGGCCAATGAAACTACGTCACTTGGTTGTTTGTTACACCAAACATCAGTCACTTCTTCACACGATTCATCTTTGCAGTGGCACTAGAAAAGGCTTCAGTATGCTCGGTTGCCCACACAATGGCGTTTGTGTGGGCGCCGGTGGTCGGCTGGCCTTGACAAACATACTCGGACAATGGCCGGCATCTCAAGAACAGGTCCTCGAAAGCATGTTCTCATATTAAGGCACACCTATCTTGTTTGGGCCGGTTACTCATTCAAACAGCACGAACATGGTCGAGCAGAATCTCAGACTTGTCAAGGCTCAGATGATGAAGTGGGGAGCAGGCAAGACGAAAAAGGAGTGGGAGAACTAGCCTCTTGTGTTGCCGGGAGCAACTCATCCACATCAGTTGCAGATACTCACGTAGTTTAGGTACATCACCAGCCGGGGCCTTCTTGTAAATTGACCCAGCGCAATCCCGGGCCCGTGAGGAAGATGGCACATGTGGATCTCTGTCTTCCCGTTCGTCTTCACCGTGCTGAGAACAGTGAAGTTGACTTTCAGGTCAGTACTTACCTGCTGTACGTATGGTGTGTACAGAAACATGATTAATAACAATGCCTGAAAAAGAAAAAGAAAAAGAAAAAGAAAAAGAAAAAGAAAAAGAAAAAGAAAAAGAAAAAGAAAAAGAAAAAGAAAGAAAAGAACAGAAAAGGAAAGGAAAGGAAAGGAAAGGAAAGGAAAGGAAAGGAAAGGAAAGGAAAAGGAAAGAAAAGGATAGGAAAGAAGAAAAAAAGAAAGAAAAAAAAAAAAAAAGAAGAAGAAAAGGGAAAAAAGGGAAAAAAGAAGAAGAAAAAGAAGAAAAAGAAGAAAAAAAGAAGAAAAAAAGAGAAAAAAGGGAAAAAAGAAGAAGAAAAAAGAAGAAGAAAAAGGAGAAGAAAATAAAAGAAAAGAGGAAAAGAGAGAAAAAAGAGAAGAAAGAAAAGAAGAAAAAGAGAAGGGAAAAAAAGAAGAAGAATAGAAAAAAAAAGATGAGGGGGTGAATAGGTCTCCTCATTGCTGACTAGGTAGGTGGTACTCCAAGAGTTAGACTCATTTCAGCCCACATTGGTGACAGACAGCCTTCGGAGTCTTGTTGTCCCGGCTGATCCGCCTCTCGCGCGGGCTGTTTTCGTGGGACTTCCCCCATTCTTGATCTTTGATCACATGTGAGACGACTTGTCTTTCTTTCCGCCGTCCGGGGCAGGCCTCGTAACTGCTCATACTTCCAGTCAGTTTTTGAAGCCGATTTCGGACTTGAATCGGTACTTTGGCCATGGAAACCCGGTGGAGGGCTAGTCTCAATTCCGTGTTGGTCGAGCTCCAACCCCCCATTACAAGACAGCCACCTGGAGAACAACCCGGTCGGCAGCGCAGATCTTCCCCCCGTCGTCATTGTTATCAACCAGGAAGTTGATCAAGTGGATCATTTAACACCGCAAAAACGCTTACTAGACGCAATGGGGCACCAACCTTCATGATGGGTATCTTATCTTGTCGGTGTAAGTGAGGGGAATCGTCCTTGGCATCTTTTTAGTTTATAAACCGCCACGGCGAGATAAGACGTCCGAGAATCTGGGCAAGCGGCTCCGCACCCAGCTTCCGCATGCCGTAACGGTGGACTTGGCACGCCGAAGGAGCCGAAGGACCTCCTCCGCCGGTGACGTGCCCCGGTGCCGATTGGATCCGGCATTTATGCCAGCCACGGATGGTAAAGGACGGTATGCCTTGGCAGATCCTGCTGGCTCTAGCTACTGTATAACCTAGTTCCGCCAGATAGACAACAGCAAGGCTCGGGTGGGGGTTGCTCGACGACGGGATTCACGGGAATATTGCCCGGTTTGCCATGCCCCTCCCACCTCGGTTGAAAATTGAGCTCACTCATTGGCGGTCCCCGTGGCTTACATGTTGATAGAGAGACTGGAGAGGCTGGGTCAAGTGCCTTCAGAGTGCTGTTAGCATGCTTCGGAGACCCGATGCCGCGGGGATTCTCGTACTCCAACCCGAGACTCAACAGAGCACTGGTCTGACCCGATCCCGGCCACCTCGCATTTCTCCAGGCTAGCGACGAGCTATCGACTGTAGCAGCCATTGCCAAGATGCATGTTGTTGACATCCCATTCTTATCTGTGGTGTTCGGTATTGTGTCGCCGATGCTCGGCACAGGAAAAGCGCTCACGGACTGCCAGATGCCGACCTTCATCTTGCTACTCACGGTGCTGCTGTTGAAATCTCAGAGAAAGCATAAAGACCGCCATGTCTCGCCCTCTGAGACCAAGACTTACTCCCAGCTCACCACTCTCATCAACATCTCAGCACCGTAGCGAACATGTTCGCCAAGCACCTTCTGGCGGCCTTGGCCGCCGTTGCCCTCCCCGTTCTCGCTCGTCCCGAGCCAGATCTCTGGCGTCGGGCCATGAGTCTTGCCTCCAGCGGTACTAGCACCTGCGGCCTCTCGGACGAGGCACCGTACGTCAAGGCGCCCAAGACCAACCCCTGGGCACCCATCACGACCGCGGACGTTAAGGCCGTCTGGGCA
>FTCU01003589.1_pt1 | contig 29255 bp, 27 predicted proteins | sample 1639521 | NCBI WGS metagenome assembly FTCU01 (sample SAMEA3914864, study PRJEB12502) | metagenome | biome: forest; material: soil | place: USA | collected 2012-03-12 | depth 0.3 m
GCAGCGCCCAGCCCCATCCCCGCCGACGCCAACGACACCGACGACGCCGACCTCCCGCCCAGCGCCGCCGCCCGCGCCCTCACCCCCTCCAACCTCCGCGTCAGCGCATTCACCAGCCTCTGCACGCGGTGCAGCTCGCTCAGCACCAGCTGCGCGGCCATGCGCGTCTGGTGCTGCCCCGCGACACAGTAATTCCCGACGGTGGCCGGCGCGCGGAGGACCTGTTCCGCCAGGGGCGCGGCGCTGCCCGGTGAGACGGTGAGGACGGACGACGAGGCGGAGGAGGAGGAGGGCCGCCGGGCGGCGGGGGAGGGGCTGCGCGATGCGGAGGGGGGGGTGCGGGTGAGGAGGGTGAGGAGCGGGTCGTCGGCTGCTGCGGCCGAGTACCAGCCCATTACCTTGAGGGCGATGAGGGTCATGATGGAGATGAGGTACTCGTCTTGGGAGCAGGGGCAGTCGAGGAGGGTGGTCAGGGACTCGAGGATTTGCTTGTTCTCCGAGACGACCGAGTCGATGGTGCGTGCCTGGGTCTGTGCTGCGGCGGGGGAGGAGGCGATGTCTGGGCTGCCTGCGGTGTCACCCGGCAGGGCACAGCCTAACGCCGCGTTGGGGAAGAGCCGATTCAGGAGGTCTAGCGCGATGGCGAAGCAGCAGGCTGGGGTGCTGTTGCCGCTGGAGCCGCTGCTGCCGTTTGGTAGGGTCCAGTCAAAGGTGGAGGCGTGGGTGTGGGCTGCCGAGGTGAAGTCCGGGTCGGAGACCGACAGGTCCATATCGCCGAAGAGCTCGGGAGTAGCCAGCGGGTGGTCGGGGTCGGCGATGGCGGTAGCAGTCGAGGAGAGTTCTTCCGGGCAGTCGATTACCATGGGTGAGTGGAGGTGGTCCATGCCAAACAGGTCCCCGACATCCGTGCCGATCGTGGTCAGCGGCGGGGAGAGTCCGGCCGAGTCGATCATCAGAGTGCTCGGGGAGAAGATGGAGCTCCACAAATCGGTGTCCGGGCTGGTGCCGGTGCCGATGCCGGTTCCGGCACTGGCCTCCGGGGTTGGCTGGCCGATGTCTCCGGCGAGAGTTGCGGTGATGGCCGTATGGGAGATGAGCGGAGTGTCCACCCGTAGAGACGGCCGGAGTGTGTTGGTGTTTCTGCTGCCATTGCTGCCGTTATTGCTGCTGCTGGCGTTGGTGTTGTTTGTGCTGGAGCCTCCTAGCAGGCGGGCCGTCCCGAAAGCGGGGCCGGAGGACCCGGGGAGGGACATGGTGCGAGCCGAGGGGCGGACCGACCCGGTAGAGGCGCTGCCAGCAAGACCGCTGGCACCGATCCACATCTGGGCCGGGCCCGCCTTGGATAGAGCGGCAGCTGACGACGTGCGGCCAGTCCTCCGGGACACCATGTAGGTGCAGGTGACTCCCCGGCGGGTGCATCGCGCGCAGGTCGGCTTCTCCTTGCTGCATTTGACCTTGGAGCTGGCACAGTCGGTACAGCTATCCCGCAGCTTGCGCGGGCTTTGGGTGTTCGGTTGACCGACCGAGTGTCGAACCGCGCTGTCGAGCATTACTGGTACCACGAGAGTGCATCGAATGGCGGGTTGACAACAAAGGGGAGAAAGACAAGAAAGAGGGGGGGGAGGGGCGGGCAGATAGGCCCAGTGTTCTACTGTGGCAGCCGTCCAGGGGCATGATCTATATACAAGGTATGACTAGGTCTTTAGCGCCCATCTCCACTACCTGCCCACCGTTGAACTTGTGGTGTGTAATCGATGCTCAATATCTCTCTGTCTTAGACATTGGAGTCGAGGAGGGTGGACGGGTGGCACTGTTTGCTGACAAGCCGCCAACCCCTCCCCGTGTCAGGCCATCACCTTCAATGATGGTGTCCTGTCATGTACCTTATTCATACTTCTATTTCAGTTTGTTCGGGATGTGTCCGAAATGAGGAGAGTGTAAACACTGCCATCGGGGCCACCAGAGTCAAGATGAATGCTCGGCAGAGTGGCTGTCCATAAAGTCCGACGGCTGGAAACGGGTTCTTCTTGCTGACGATCCTAAGGTCTCACCGGGCTCCCGAATTTGTCCATCAGGATGTGTTGCAACGCGGGTCCAACCTGCATTGCAAGACCGGCGTCCATTGGATGTGTTCCGAAAACTCCGCGAGATAACAGTTAGTTGTCACGGGTGCATTAGCCCGCCAGGAACGACGGATGCTTCCAGCCCGTGATGTTTGGACAGCACAACGTGATGCCCCCAGCGAGGCCGAACCCCTGACGCTCCTCTGACCCGTCCCCCCCTCCATTGCTGTGGTCTCCACTCGCACTTTCGGATCTTTCTCTCTCGGGATAATACCTATCCGTCGGCACCTAGACTGCGATATCAAGGCATCCTGACGGAATCCTTTCGGTTTGCCTTTTGTACGACGTTTACTTGCTCAATCTGCGTCATTTGGTCATTGGAACCAGAACCGCGTGCCCGGTCAGCACGCTCATGTTGTCTGGCTGTCCTACACGGAGCGTCATCATGGGCGTCCATGGTGTGGTGAAGCGACGCCACACAGCCCCTCCCGAGCAAGACACTTCTACACTCGCCCATCCAAATTCTAGACTCCAATTTTGGGACTCTCACGCCCGACTTGGCTTGTGCTTGATCTCTGCACACGCTTAGCACTGTGGAAAAGGACTGGCCTGGTCCCGACCCCTTTCTTTTCCGGGAAGTTCCTGGCTCCGGCAGCCGACTTGGCGGCTGGGAGCCGATCGGGTCTTGGCAGAAACTACGCTTGTTTTGACTTCGATGCGGAATCTCTCCCATCTGCAGCGTCCCGGAAGCCTGCATGAGCGCTGATCTCCGAGCCGTGTTGTGGTGGCTGTCCTGCTGAAACCCAGCGGGCGTACTAATAGCATGTTGGCAATCTGTCTGTTGGCGTCATTGACAATGGCCCTCGTTTTCTGCATTGGGATTTGGGAGTTATCTCGACATTGACGCGGAGTTGGTTCGGCTCCTTCGTTACCCCCACGTCTATCCGCCCCACGCTGCCGGCGCTGCCGATACTACACATCTAGCCAAGCCATTTCATCCCACGGTGGCTCCTTGATGGCGTCCGTATCTGACCTCGCGGATTGTGCCAGCGAGTTGGCTGCCATGGCCGAGGCCCTAGCGGCTGAGCTGCGCGGTGATGCCGTCTGCGGAGATGTCCCTAACGGCGTCGACGGCGTAGAAGGTCCTGATCATATATACGACGCCCGGCGGACAGCTCTTCTCGGCGTCTTGCACCGGATCCAGGCAATCCTACGCCAGCCGAACGACTTTCTGCGGGGCCTGGCCCTCCACGTGCGTATCTTTCTTTTTCCTCTTGTCCTCCGTCCAAGCCGTCTCCCACGGAGCACCTGTTCGTCGAGCAGTCCTCAATTTGGTGCCTCTCTCCGTCCCCCACGTCTTTTGTGATGCTTTTCCGATTGTGAGAAGTGAGCAGTCATCTATCTTACTTAGCGGCCCTCTCCTGAATCTTCCTGACAGCCGATCGCAGACACAAGTCCTCGCTGGCCTCCAATGGCTGTGCGAGTTTCAGGTATTGGCCTGCATCCCGCTCGACGACACGGTCGCGTTCCGAGATGTCGCGGATATCTGCGGCGTTCCCGAGAACCAGCTGTGCCGAGTAACCCGGCTGATGGCCACGGCCGGCTTCCTCCGGGAGCCCCGTGCGGGCCACGTCGGCCACAGCCCGCTCTCGGCCCAGTTTGTCACTGAGCCGGCGCTGCTAGATGCGGCCATGTTTCTCGCGGGTACTGCCGCCCCTGCCGCGCTCAAGATGCCGCTGGCGACCAAGCGGTTTGCCACTTCGGACCGTGCCGATCAGACAGCCTACGCGGCAGCCTTTGACACGACCGTCCCGCTCGCCAGCGTGTTTGAGCTGCAGCCCCGGCTCCAGCGCCAGTTCGAGACCTTCCTTTCATTTGTCACCAGCGATGATGTGACTGGCGTGCGGGACGTCGTAATGCGCGTTGACTGGGCCAGCTTGGGCAATGCCACGGTGGTTGACGTGAGTACCTCCTCAACACGTCCACACACACACCCCACATACACCCTCGTTCCGATCTCACGCACCCCTTCGGCCACCTTGCGATCTGGTAGCAGCCGCTGACGGTCACAAATGACACAGGTCGGAGCTCCCTCGTCATCGACGGCGATTGGCCTGGCCGGTCTCTTCCCGGCCCTCCAATTCGTCGTGCAGACGTACGAACCATCCTTCTCCGCGTTGGTGGGTACGCCGAGTCTCACTTCGCGGCCACCCTCCCCGCTCAACGTCCCCGTGCACCTTAGCGGCAAGATCACGCTGCAAAAGCGGATCGCAGGCACCACGCAGTTTGTGCGGTCCGCGGCCGTCTACATGCTTCACCTCCCGTCCCCATCCCCCTCTCTTCCCTGGCCGGCGGTCTCGTCTCACGCTGTCTCGGAACTGACGGCCCACTTGGACGTGCTGCGTTCCCATCCCGGCTCGCGCCTGGTCGTCACCGCGCTGGTGCTGCCTCCCTCGCATCCGCAGGGGCCGGGACAGACCGGGACGACGGCAGATGCCGAGATGGAAGCGGCGGCGCGGGTGCGGGATCTGTCGCTGCTGCAGCTGGCAAATGGGAAACACCCAGAAAAGTCTGAGGTGGTGGACCTGCTCCACGGAATTCGTGATGGCGCGGGCGGGTTTGTGCTGACGGACGAGATCGGCTCGCCCACCAGTGCGTTTGTGGCGTGGGAGGTGCAGTACCAGCCCTATGGGGAAGTGAAACGTTGAGGAAAACCGGTGAGCAAGCCTTTTTTGGAACACGGGACAGCCGGGTGGATAGGGGCGGAACGGAAAGAGGGGGCGGATGATGCACACCCGCGGGGGAAGGCAGACAGAGAGGGCCCAAACGCAATGGCACGAACGACATGTTCATGTTTCGGGTTTTGAGGGTTCTTCTTCGGAAGGGTGATGGTAAGAAATCAAAAACTACATCCCTGACTGATGGCTTTCCTCTGTGTATGTGCCGATCCTGCATGACGAGCTGTGGCGGCTGAGATTCCGTTGCGCCATGTTGGTCACTGTACCACTGCTCACACGGGGTGCGTTTGTGCGCATCTCCGACAACCGTCGAGAGCCACGGCACTGGGACGTTTCAACCTCCTAGTGCTTCTTGTATCTGTGGTACGTGTACAGCATGGCTCCCAACCTGTCATCGGTCGTAGCACTTTAGCACTGATTACACACTTACGGTAGTACAGCGGGTGGCGCATTTCTGTAACACATGCTGTATCTCTGTATGTCCGCCATTATCCGGTGCGGCTCCCGCGGCGGCGGCCTCGACCAAACCTCAATGTCATCAATTTGTCCTTTCCAAGAATAGGTAATGTTGTCCAAAGCAACGGCCAACTGCTTGGTCACTCGTACAACCGCTTGCCGGCGATGTCAAGGTCGGCATGCATATGACAGCGCGTCTATCTTCTCGCCCCCTTCGCAAATAGACCCCATTTCAAGTCACCGTGAACGGAGTTTTAGGTCCTTGGTATCGTGTGCCAAATTAGGAAGTGAAGTGTGTGACTAACAACATTCTTGCGACTTTTGATGGACAAATCAAGCCGAAAACAGGACGGCGCATGGTGAACCGGGCCGAGACAACCCTCCAGACTCAAGCTGAACAGAGTTAGACCCCCAACACCAAACACCCGTCTCACACATAAACGCATCTAGCACCAAAACACCGAAAACCCGTCTCACACCTGGGCTCGCGGCTTCGGGCGCACCCACAGCGGCCCCTTGTCCCACAGAACCCACACGCCCTGCTCGCGCAACCAGTCCCGGCCTTGCATCTTGGCATGGTCCAGCTCGAGATCAAAGTGCCACAGGAGCTTGGCGAGAATGAGCCGCATCTCGGCGTACGCGAGCTGGCGTCCGATGCAGTTGCGCGGGCCGATGCTGAAGGGCTGCGACGCGTCGTGCCGGTCGGAGGCAAAGACCGGATCGGCGCCGGCAAGCCATCGTTCAGGCAGGAACTCGTCTGCCCGGTGGAAGTTGCTCGCAGATCGGCAGGCCGCGTACAGCTGGAGAGCGACCGAGGTCTGTGACCGGTCAAGGAGGGATGTGTGTCAGTTGTGTCTCGCCGAAGAGGGGTTGTGCAACTCGAGAGAAAAAGAGCGACAAAACACAGGGAAAGGAGACAGCTGGAGACCGGAAAAACAAGTCCGCGGAAAACAACGAAGAGAGACAAGACAAAGAGGAGTGAAACTCACCCCGCCTGGGACCCACCCGCCAGCGATCACCTCGCCACTTCCCCTGACCACCCGGTTGCTCTGCATCGGTACAGGCGGATACAGCCTCAAGGCCTCGTCAATCACAGCCAGCATGTAGTCTAGCCGGCCCACGCTGATCAAGTCGATCTCATCTTCACTAGCAAACGACCCCCGCACGTGCTCGGCCAGCCGCCGCAGCCGCCCCCTATTCTCGGGCTGCAGCAGCAGCCACGTGCAGCCGCTCAGCAGGGTGGCTGACGTCTCGCTGCCGGCGACCACAATGGCGGAGGCGTTGCTGACCATTTCGTCGCGGGACATGTTGCCACCGGCGCCGTCGCCGTCTTTCCCACCTCCAACTTGGATCATACCGTCCCACAAATCGCCCCTGGGCTCCGCCCCGTGTCGTCGACGCTGGTCCACCTTGTCTTCTGTGAACTGAGCGTTTCTCGCCCGCATCGCCAGTAACTTCTTTGGCGCCAGCAGGGGGATCACCCAGTCGAGCCCAAACCGGCGGATGGCGTTGACCACGGGAATGGCCTTGACGTTTCCCTGGATGCCGGCGATCCACTGATGCGTGGCCGCGTGCTCCAGGCACCCAAACGACTCGCCAAAAGCCAGGTCCCCAATGATGTCAAACGTCGTCCAGTTGTACCACTCGCACATGTCGACGGCCGCCGTGGCGTCGCGGCAGCCCTCCTTGAGCCGGGTGATCAGCAGGTCCACGTGGGACTGGATCATGGTCTGCTGGGCGCGCATGCCGCGGTCAGAGAAGGCGCCGGCTAGAAGACGGCGGTAGCGGCGGTGGTCATCGTGGTCGGCGGCTAGGATACCGGGCCGGCCGTTGTGGAAGGGCGGGAGGTGCATCGGGTCCTTGGGAAACTCCGGGTTGGCCTGGTAGATGGCCTTGATCGCGTCCGGGGTGGTGTAAGAGACTTCATTGGGAGCCACGCGCACCACGGGGCCGTACGCGTCATGGAGAGCTTTGAGATCGTGGACAATGGTGCCTCGGATGGTGCTCGAGAGCCAGGGCAGTCGCGAGACAGCCCACCATCGTGGGCCGGGATAGTGCCGGAGGGGATGAAAGTAAAGGCGGTAGAGTGATATGGCGGCGGTGATTGATAGTAGGATCTATATGTCGTGTTAGCTAAAGACTTAAATCTGTGGGGGCGTCGAGTCGCTTCCACTGACGGTGATACTTCTCAGGGGCGTAGTCTCCATGATCAGAAAGACTCGCACAACCTGTGCGGTTGGAAAGGGAACGGTTGTGCTCCGGAAAATTTTGGCGCAGCATAAAGACGAATTTGGTCGTCGTGTAATGGCAACGTGTGACTAAAGCCGCCACAGAGTTCTCGCATGGTGGCACCGGCACGCCTTTCCGCCTCATGGTTCGGAACTTGTCAGCCCCGGGCCCCGACAACACTTCGACCGGCCCAGGATGCCGGGTTCCGCGTAACTGCCCTTCCATCAGTTCAACATGGTCAATGTAGCAGTGAAGTTCTTTTGTCATTGAGTTATAGGATCCTCATCTCGCAGCTCGGTTATGTTTCAATGTATTTACCTAGTTCATCTTCACCCACAAACCGGTTTCTCTGTATCATCATGGACCCAGTCTCAACCACCGTCGACCTGTCTGTCCTACGAGGCAAATCGGCTTTTCTAACAGGCGGCGCCTCAGGTATCGGGCTGGCCACGGCACGTGCCTGGGCCGGCGCCGGCGCCCTCGTCACCATCGCCGACATCCAGCCTCTTGAAGCGGGCCAGAAGCTCGCCGCCGAGTTGGGTGCCAATTACGTCTGGTGTGACGTGACAGACTGGGCCAGCCAAGTCGCCGCCTTCAAATCCGCCATTGCCTTCTCCCCCTCCCGGACACTCGACATCGTCGCCACATTCGCCGGGACAGCAAACATGCTGGGAAACCTGGTCGACCACGTCCTGGCTGCTGGGTCCCCCAGCCTCGCTGCCGACCCACCAGCGCCCGACGTGCTCAACATCCGCGTTAACCTCATCGGCGTCTACTACACCTCCTGGCTTGCCCTCTATTACTTCCGCTTGCCCTCAAAAACCCCAACCTCTGAGCAACAAGACAAATCCCTTATCCTCATCGGTTCCATCGCCGGGTACATGGACTCGCCGCGCGCATCGACCTACCCGGCAAGCAAGTTTGGCGTGCGGGGTCTCTTCCGCAGCACACGCGCGCGGACGCTGGACTTGGGAGTGCGGTGCAACCTGCTCGCGCCATGGTTTGTCGACACACCTCTAATCGCGCCGGTGAAGGCGGGGATGGCGGCACGGGGGGTGGATATGGGAAAGACGCTGCAGTTTGCGAGTGTTGAGGCTTGTGTTGAGGCAGCGGGGTATTGTGCGGTCAATACAGGGGTGCATGGTAAGTCCCTACGGCTGTGTTTGGGCTGGCGAAATTGTGTTGGCTGACTGAGATGGCGTTATTAGGGAGAGCGTTCGCAATTCAGCCTGAGGGAACGTTCGATTTGAAGGATGATGTGGAGGATGGCTGGGGAGGGGATCAACTGCGACATATTATTGGGCGGAGGAGGGCGGCCGGGTTTGATGGGTAGATGGTTGGGAAAGGGGCTAGTCGGATGTTTGACGCTGATCTTGGCCACATCGATGAACTTTGCCTCATTGAGGGGACTTGGAAGATTATAGAAGGGCATCAGGACGGAGAATATCACCAACCGACACCATGTCACATGCTGTAGGGTTCAGGTTTCTACTCCTAGCGCGTCACCAGCAGAATATTGCGTCGTAACTAGGGTGATTGAGAACAACCAAGCATTTGCTTTGTTCAGGATACCAATAATCTTTCTTCTTGACGCTCTCAAAACTCAATATCAAACCCAATTGTGCTGCCTTGTTCACACACTTCCTGATATAACTCGTTGACCCTACACGTAGACACATTGGAGGTCAATGCCGAGATAGCCCCTGAAATATCTGAGAGTCAAGAGGGCAACATGGCACTTACTCATCATGGCTGGGGTGGGTGAAGAAGGTGGCCAGACTCTCCACATAGTCTAGCAGCACAACGACTCCCATATCAAATCCCTTGGCGAGCGGGGCCGTGAATGCGATGGGCGGACCCGCTTGTAAGTCGATCAAGCCTGGTATAGAGTGGGCCATTCTCAACAAGGGGGTCGTCAAGTCACAGAATTGGTTCGGAACCTCTTACCCGGTACTTTGCCCACCATAGCATGGGCTAGGCGTGCCCACTTCTGGATGCTTTTGGGATCGGCATCCTGTTTGAGCTTGAAGAGAGCTGCCCGAGCGGATGTGTTAGTCGCCCTCTGGTATCGATAACTCAAGGGAGCTCGTGACACATACCAACGTGGTAGACGGGCATTGTCACGAGGGAGGAACCCAGCAACGGTGGTATCAATCACCAACGCTAGCAACAGCAACTCCAAGCAGAGGTCGTCAATGGACGGGGACTGGAGTTGGACATGGAGCCAGCCACGGCACAGCTCGATGGACCCTCATCGGCGCTAAAACCAGACATTGCCGGACCTTGCCTGGACTGCAACGCGAGCACAGGTAGTTTGGCCGAGGTCATAGGTGTCCGGGAAATGGTCCGAGATGATCGAGATGCGGTCTCGAAAATGACTACCCACGCTACGTACCCCCTTTGTCGGCCCGGTTCCCGGTTTCGAACACCGACTCGGCGCTGAATGGTCGCTCTCCGACAAGGGGCGAATGTCTGACGCAAAGCTAGTCCTCTTGTTCGCTTTCCGTTCTACTCGTGTCCGCCCGGTCCGAGACTGGATCTCTTTTTGGTGCTCGGGAGCCAATGGACCAAAAGCCCCGCAACAGGTCCGAGACAGACCGGATCCGAACCCGACCAGGATGCCGAGGGATGCAGGTAGAGACACCGTCATTTTCCTTACTGGCGCCGCCTGCACTTCGGACCTTGCTCTCTGCTCTTGCCTGAAGCCCGACATGGAATAGCCAGTCACGAGGGTCCCGGATTCCGTTTCGCTGCAGGCTGTTGGGTTTGAGTGTAAGGCTGCACCCTTGGAGTAGCTCGTGAAATATCTGTAAATGTTTCGTCACACGGATGTCGTAAGTAATTATGTGTATTATGCCTGGACACCGAACTCACTCCGTTCGTGAATGGAAGGGTTTGTCACTGGCTAGAACTAGTGTTGGTCGCCGATATCGTGTGAGAGAAAGGGGGAAGTGTGCCAGAGAGGCCCCGGCACACCAGCCACCGTTTCCGTAGCACTGGCAATTGTGGCTTGAGCCAGCGCTGTCTCCGTTGCTACGTTACTCCTACCTCGAGTCCATTATACTCCAGCATTGCCCAGTCACTTTCCGTTTGCTTCACGCCTGACTGTCATTGAAAACCTCACAGCGACCATGGCAGAGTCCAATAAGTTTGCAAAGCCCTTTGCCGATGTAAGCTCAGGGCTGTGAGATTTCAGGAATACATGTGCTAACATGTCACCATTGAGTTTGTTGCCGAATTCGGCGAAAATCCTCGTCTATCCGGCTCGGTCGACGACACCAAGACCCAATGGACCGAGCTGCGGGAGAAGCTCAAGAACAAATACCCACCTCCGGAGGCGCACCAGACGTTGGAGTCGAGCGTCGAAACCGTTGACGGAGTCACGTTGAAGATATATTTTCCGGCGGATCCATCCGACGAGGGACCGGTGGCCATCTACTTCCACAGTGGAGGTTTTGTTATGGGCAGCGTCGAGGATGAAGATGGGATTTGCCGACTGCTTTGCCGCCAGGGCCATATGAAGATAGTAGGCGTGGACTACTCCCTGGCGCCCGCAAACCCGTTTCCAGCCGCCTTGAACGACTGCGTCCTGGCTACCCAGTATGCTCTGGAGAGATTCAATGTCGAATCGGTCACATTGATGGGCCTATCCGCCGGTGGTAACCTTGCGTTTGCTACAGCCTTGCGCCTCATCGATGAAGGCATGGCTGCCGCCATCAAGGGGGTCGTTGCTGTGGCTCCGGTGACACTTCACCCAGCCGTGGCACTGAGAGAGTACAAACGCATGTTGCACGCATACGACCGCAATGATGCGTGTTCAATCAACAGCAAGTCTGCCATGAGCGCTTGGTTGGAGGCGTACCATCCCTCCTTGTCGTCGGACCCATTGGTTTCGGTTGCACGCCACCCTAATCTCGGGCAATTGAAGAGGGTGTACATCGCCGAGTTTGGGCTTGATACCCTCAGGGATGATGCGCGGCTAATGAAAGAAGCACTGGAGATGGCGGACGTGCTCGTCATGTATCGGTCGTACCCTGGTTACCCTCACCTCTCGTTCCTCTTCCCTTCCAAACATCTGGATGAGCACCGCAAGGAAGTTTTTGAGAACCTTTTCAGGGGCATCGACTGGATAGGAGAGCCACAGTGAGGGAATCTCAAAAGGAATGCAAGTGACGAGCGGTGACAGGGAAACTAGCAGCGTTTTGAAGTCAAGTACCTAGGTACCTACTGAAGCTGGTTGGAATCATTCAACATTTTTCGCGACAGCATAGTCTGCTTGTCTCTGAGATCCGTTTTCTTGCATTGCGAGTATCTCGTGGTCCATTGTAATTTCGACATTATGAATTCATGTCCGTGCTCTCAACCATGACAACGGAGAACACACCCCTTTTCCGCACACTCCTTCTTCAACTTTCACCCGTGTTCCTCTCAAACCGATACTCACCCGTCCTCCCATCCCTCACCACCCGCGCCCCGCCATCCAAATACACCCTCACCGCATCCTCCTCCTCAAACTGCGGCCGGTCCTTTATCTTGACCACCTGTCCCTCCATCACGGACTTGACCCACTCCCTTTCCGCCCTGGCCTCCCTTGCCTTCACCTTCCCCTTATACACCTCAAACCCGGCCTCCGACAAGGCCGCAGAAAACAGATACCTCGGCGCCACACCCACCACCTGCCCACCTTTCTGCCCAAACCCAAACGACGTCAGCAAGAACGCCTTTGCTCCTGGCTCTGCAAGCTGCATTGTCCTTGTGGGGTAGCACAGCGCATCATACTTGCGCAGCGCCGGGTCGACAGAGTCAGCGTTGCGGTTGCCCGGCACGAGGCCCGAGGCAAGCACCTGGAGACAGCCGTTTAGCATCCAGGCCGCCGCGGGCGCTTTGGGATGGCCGGTCACAGATTTCTGGCAGATTGCCCAGACGGGGTGGCCGGGAGTGCGACCGAGGTGAGTGAGTTGTGTGTGCAGAACTGAAGCTTCGTTTGTGTCGTTGGCTTTGGTGGAGGTGCCGTGCAGGGAGGCAAAGGTGAGGTCGTTGATGGTCAGGCCCCAATTGGAGAGGGCGGCGGAGAGAGGAGAGGAAGATGGAGTGGTGATGGCGGGGTGGGTGTCATCGCTGAGGGGCGTCCACAGGGAGGGGTTGTCGGACGAGTTGGAGGAGGAGACGCCGTCGTGTGTGGGAGGGATATGAGGCGTGGAAGGGGTGTGGGAAACTTCACGAGCAAACGTGAGCACGCCTTGGCCTGGGGCCGGGACGGAACGGCCAATCTTGTCGGCGGCCATGGCTGAGCCTGCGAGCACGGCGTAAATGGGCAGGCCCATGTCGAGTGCCACATCGGCCCGGCAGAGCAGCTGCACGCCGCATCCGTGAGACTCTACGAAACCGGACCGGCTCTCCGCGGTCGGTCTGGACATCTCGGAGGGGAGGCGACCGCGAGCGAGCTCCGCTGCTACGTCGACAGTCGCCTTCATCTTGGCAAACCCAAGGGACTCTTCCTCGCGGAAGTCGTCGTAACCCCCAACCAGACACATCTTAGTTTTGCCCGCGACAATGGACTCCATTGCCGAATCGATCGACTCGAGGCCCGTAGCACAAGCTCCGACCGGTGTCTTAATGGGGCCTGCCGCACCTAGGAATAGCATGTTGATCCACGCGGGAGTGGTGTTGAGGTAAGTATCCTGGAGCGTGTCGGCTTGAATCTCCTGGTCGAGGTAGGCGTCGCGGTAGAGATGGCGCGTTTTGAGAGCGCCGCCCATGGATGATCCGATGAAGTTACCGAGCTCCGACAGGTGCATGTGTTGGAAGACCTCCATCGGATCCGGGAGGCCGGCGCTGTAGAAGGCCTCGGCTACGCAACAAAGAGCGTACAGTGTTACCGGGTCGACTTGGTCGATGATATCCTTGGGGATGCCGTACCGGGCGGCGTCAAATCCAGCAGGGAGGAGTCCTGCCACAGAGCCCCACGGAAATGGAATAGCTTTAGGGACGAGGATAGTAGCACCGCGCTTGATCTGGACTCGACAGGTATCGGCCCCGTCGAGGTGAGTGACGCTGACTCTGTCTCCGTGCTTTAACTGCAGGGCTTCGGCTGCAGCGAGTGAGGTGTCAAATGGAGGGAGGTCGTCCTCAACGGCAACTTCTTGCAGATATTCCTTTCGAGCCGGATCGTAACCGCTCACGGCATCCTTCTCAACAAATCTGATGCCGGCGTGCGATTGGATGTGTTCGCCGTAAATGCGCTCCATGTCGTGGTCCTCGACTGGATCCCCCGTCTTTGCGTCGACCCACCCCACGTAGTGCGCGTGCTTCTTCAGAGGACCGTCAACATGCCGGATCAAGCCCATCAGCCACGCCATCTCAACGTAGCCTTCAGGGGTAAAGCGTCCAGAACTTTCCATCTGCCATCGTAGCCGGGCGCTTCCCCAAGGGCCGAGCTCCGAGAAGCCAACAACAACAACAATCTTTGCGGGATCAACGTAGTGCCCAATATCATGGCTCGGGAGCGTGTCCAGGATCGGAGGGAAGCCGACCCTGAGTCTGGTCTTCTTTTTCAGGGGCTTCGATGTGTTCGACGGCGTTGGTTGGGTGAACCCAAGTTCGATGTCGTCTTGAGCCTTGACCGCCCTCTCAATGTCTGCAGCCAAGTTGATCTCCTGCCGAGCCCGAGCCAGGACCGTGTGGAAGTTGTCCACTCCGCGCAGGCCGCCTCCGAAATCCGCGTGGATCGGCCCGTCCTCACACAGCTCGACAAGCTCGGGCGCCATCATCACGGCAATGTTCAACGCCATCTCCTGCGCCGAGAACGTTACCACCCCCTCCCTTTCCACCGCCTCCGCCACCACATCATTCCCGTTCATCAACCCCGTCCCCCTCGTCCATCCAATCTCCACCCCACACACGCACGCCTCCCCACCCCACGACTCGGACCTGACCCGATTCATCAACCCCTCCAACCCAATCTTCGACTCAGCATACATCCCATCTCCTCCAAACACCCCCCTGTTCGGCGAGAGCGGCACAACAACCTGCGTCGGCGCATACCCCCCCCTCTCCAAACCCGCTTCCCTCTTCCTTTTCACCACCCTCCCAACCAACCTCAAAACATTAACCATCATCAACCTCAACGCCACCTCCTCCCCCGCCCCAACCCCATCAACCTCCACGCCCCCCTCCCCAGCCGCCGCAAACGGCACCACACAATCCACCCCCCCAAACCGCTCCACCGCCCAGTCCACCACCGCCTCACAGTCCCGCGCACTCGCCTGGTTGAACGGCACCAGCCATAGCTCCGACCCCTTGGCGCCGTGCGTGCGATAGAGCTCACGAAAGTGCGGGGAAGCGGCGGAGGGAGCGCGGCTGGTGGTTGCGATGACGCGCGCGCCGCCCGAGAGTAGCAGGCGGGCTAGCTCCGCGCTGATGGAGCCTTCGCCGGCGCCGGTGAGGAGGACGGTTTTGTTTGTGAAGGGGAGGCCTGTGGTGAGGGCTTTGGCGAGGGTTGTGAGGAAGAGGGCGGTTAGGTTGACGGGGTCGGGGTTGGTGGTGGTGGGGAGGGAGTGGATGTGGATGGCGGGGGTGTTGAGAGGGGGGTGGGTGGTCAAGTGGGTCAGGTAGGATGCGTAGGCGGTTGGGCCGGTGAAAGTTGGGTCGGGGATGGAGGTGGAGATGATGGTGCCGGAGGGCGTGACTGTTGTTCGGGGACGGGTGCAAGGGAGGATGGGTTTGGCGGTAGGGGGTCGATCGACCGCGGATGCCACAGCGTGTTGGATGCGCATGGACATGTCGGGAGCAAGGGGCGACCGGTCCGTCTGGGTGAGATTGTCAACCAGAAGAGAGAGTTCGGGGTCAGCTCGGCTGGTGAGGAGGTTGATGAACGCGTCCAGTGCTACGTTGTCGTGGATGACAAGGTTGTTTGCCTCTTGGCCGTGATACAGGCTCATTACGTCCTCTCTCGCATGGTTCCACCAGCTGGCAAACCGACGTGTCTTGTTTGCGTCGAATCGGGGCGCAATCCCAGCCAGAAAGTCATCCGAAAACTCCGAGGCCCAGGTATCTAGCTGTTGTTGAAGCTCCCTGACGAGTTGTGAGTCTGTGCTTGAAGCTGACTTTGGAAGCTCAGATTGCAAGTACTCGGCGAGTGCCTGGTACTGCTTTTTTGCCATCCGTTTATGGGTCTCGGTCAAATCCTTCACCACTGAGGCGTCAACCAGCCCGGATGTCGATGAGCCGTCTTGGCCCCCCTGACTTTGTGGTTGAAGGTTGATGCCACATGCTGTGCTGTAGGTGACCATGGCTTGGTCCCAATATTGCTCAGCTGCTTCAATGGAGGGAATTCGCGTCGGGGGTTCTGCGGTCACTGCCCGGAAGATAACTGCGGTTTGCCGCCGCGGTCCTAAACGCCACTTGCCCGCCAGGTATGACCGGATAGAAGCAGCAGTGAAGCCCGCGGGCATTCTCGAAGCCACCAATTTGGCGACCAGGGCCGACGCCGTCTTTCCCAATCCCTTTTCCAGGTCAATGTTGACGCCGAAATCTCTCAGTGGTACGTCTTCCGGTCTCTCTGGGAGAGTTCCGAATTCGGTGTGGAGGTCGCCGATGAGTTCATTTTGGAGGGTTGACTTTCCTGTGCGCCTGGTGAGTCAAACTGAACTGGTTATCGGAGGGGCCCAGGGGTTTCAGTACCTCCGCACAGATCCTTGATTGACTTGGATACTAGCACATCTGCAATGGGCCTCTTAAGCTTGCGTGCAGCCAGAATTTGCACAATGTCAGTGGCAGACAATGGACGATCGTCTATCGGAGGCGAGGTATCGGTTGCCACCGACGCTCTCAAGGGAAGGGAATTTTTTTGCGACGTTTCTGCCACCAGTGAGTCGGGACCCTCATGGGGTGAGGGCGCGGGCGCGGGTACTGCCTCTCTACCCCCTGAATCGATAGGGTCGTACTCATAACACAACTCCTTGGTGTCGAGAGTACTGGCCAAAAACTGCACACTCGTATCAGCTGGCACCTCTCCAGCAGCGAGCTTGCGGTTCAGGGTCTTTTGCCCCAAGTTCGCCAACACCCTGGATGGTCCCAGCTCGACTAGGCGTGAGACGGCATTGGGACCAGAAAGCAAAGTGTCCTGTGTGTCCGTCCTAGTAATCAGGTGAGCTATCCAACCCTTGGCTTTTTTGTCGGCTGGGAGTGTTGAAACTCACCATTTAACGGGAAAGGCAAACTGGTGTCTAACAGGCTCAACATCAGTTGAATGCCACTAGCGAAGAACTACGGGATGGTTGGACCTTGTCTTACGCTAGAAGCTCAATGACTAGCTGGTGGGCAATGGACTGCTCGTCCATGTTTTGTCGTCTCATGGTGTCTCGCAGGCAAGTCATCGATTGGTGGTGTTGTCTCGAAGGTAAGTCATTGATGACGGGTGTTGATGGGAACTAGACACGCCCAGAACCTCTTGGTGACAATGTCATCCCCAACGGCACGCCGGGCAGCATAAAGCCTATTACAAGGGAGATGGGCAGTGAGGCAAACAAACAAGCGGTCCTGTGAGTGGCAAATTGCGGTCTGGCAGAGGCCATGTGCGCCCCACCGTATGTTTTGGTCGTTTTCCGATCAACATGAACGGTCACCGAATGGTGCGTTATCCACTGGGCTGGGCTGAGTGTGACCGTCGGATGAAGTGCCGAGTTGGTGGAAAAACTGCACTCGTACTCCGACACCTGCAGATCCTAGTCAGGGGCCGAACCCAGAGATGTGTGAAGCATTCCAGTTCCTTGCATTGCCACTTGCTTGACTTGTTTGACTTCCAGGTTGTTGAGCACAAGACCATGTCAGCGGAGAATCGTCCAAGTCCTATTTTGTGCGCCTCGCTTTTCGACTTTATTGGAATGCATTCGGAACCATGACGGTTACAATGGCTTGCCAGGACGACTCGCGGCCGCGACTCACAATGGGAAGCGAGTCAAACCACAGTTCTGGCCTCGTCAGGGCCGCAATGGAGGGAAACGCAAAGATGTGTGGAATATTCGGAGGGCAGGGCACCAACAACTTGACGGCTCTCGACGACGTGCGCCATCTCAACCAATCTCACGCCCCTGTCCTCACAACCCTTCTTTCAAATTCCGTCCAGACAATTCTCGAGCTTGCGTCACGTCCCCACGCCCGCAGCTTTCACGAAGACTTGGGATTCGACCTCCGAACATGGCTCGACAGCCCGGATCGCGCTCCCGCCACTGAGTATCTCGGCCTGTCTCCCATCAGCTTCCCCATCAACACCCTACTCAGCCTCTCGCAGTACTGCATCTTATGTAACGCCCTGGGACTGCACCCTGGGCAGCTCAGGCAGCTGCTCCGCGGTGTGAGCGGGCACTCTCAGGGGCTGTTTGCTGCGGTGGCAGTCGCCAAATCCGACAGCTGGGACACGTTCTACCAAGCATGCGACGAGGCTCTCCGAATCTCCTTTTTTGTCGGTTTAGCATCTCACATCGCTGCTCCTGCCTGCACCATATCAGCTGCCGCAGCTGCGGACTGCATCGACCACCACGAGGGCTTCCCCTCCCCAATGCTCAGCATTGCAGGGCTGGACAAGCAGCAGATTATACAACTGGTGGAGCGCACCAACCAAAGCCTCAAGGACACTCGCCAAACAGTGCACCTAGCGCTAGCCAACTCAAGGGATCGATTCATCCTCGCCGGCCCGCCGTCCTGCCTCCGAAGCGTCTGCGTCTGGCTGCGGGAGATCAAGGCGCCCGACACGCTCGACCAGACCCGGATTCTCTCCCACCGACGCAAACCCACCGTCGACGTGCAGTTTCTGCCAATCTCCGCCCCGTACCACACCCCCCACCTGACCGGAATCGATGCCCAGGTGTGGGAATGGACTGCCGAGGTGGCGCTGACGGGGTGCGACCTCGGCATTCCCGTGTACCACACCTCCACGGGCCAGAACCTCCAAGAGTTGCGGTCAGCAGACTTGCTCAATGTCTTGGTCCGCGCTGTCACAGTCGAGCCGGTGCACTGGGCATTGGTGGTGCAGCGGCTTGTCGCGGACGGCGCCACGCATGTCTTGGACTTTGGGCCGGGGCAGATCGGCAGTCTTGTGCAGGATCTGACCGATGGCACAGGTCTGAGGGTGGTGCAGATCTCGGACCACGCTGGCTCGCGTGGTGTGACCGGCCGTGCGGAGTTACTGGCCGCCGAGATGCCCGCACCAGCTCCCAACTGGAAACAATTGTTTGGTCCCCGGCTTGTGACGGATGAATGGGGAACAGTCCGGGTCGAGACCAAGATGACGAGGTTGTTCGGCACGCCTCCTGTGATGGTGGCTGGAATGACACCCACGACGGTGCCGTGGGACTTTGTCGCTACCATCATGAGGGCTGGCTATCACGTTGAGATTGCAGGTGGTGGCTACTGGAGCGAGAAAAAGTTCGAGTCCGCGCTCAGGAGTATCGCCGCCACCGTACCCCCTGAGCGGGCTATCACCTGCAATCTGCTGTATGCCAGCCCCCAGACCATTGCCTGGCAGATTGGCATGCTGCGCCGCTTGGCAGGAGACGGCGTTCCCATTGATGGCATCACCATCGGCGCCGGCATCCCGTCTCCTGAGATTGTCAAGGAGTACGTCGAGTCCATCCCGGGGCTTCGCCATATCTCATTCAAGCCCGGGTCCCTCGCTGCCATTCACCAAGTCATCTCCATTGCTCAGGAGAATCCAGATTTCCCAATCGGACTGCAGTGGACGGGCGGCCGAGCTGGCGGGCACCACTCCTGGGAGGATTTTCACCAACCCATGCTCGCGACGTACGGGAAAATCAGGAGATGCTCGAATATCGTGCTCATCGCGGGCAGTGGGTTTGGGGGCGGGGAGGATACTTTGCCCTTCCTGACGGGCGAGTGGGCACACGAATTCGGGTATCCATGTATGCCATTTGATGGAGTGCTGCTGGGAAGCCGCATGATGGTAGCCAAGGAGGCGCACACCTCACTTCAAGCCAAGGAACTGATCATCAAGGCGGAAGGGGTGGATGATGCGGAGTGGCATGGGTCCTTCGATAAACCGACTGGCGGCGTCATCACCGTTGAGTCGGAAATGGGACAGCCCATCCACGTGTTGGCGACTCGTGGCATGATGCTGTGGAAGGAATTCGACCAAACCATTTTTTCGATCCGGGACAAGGCCAAACGCCTTGAACATCTACGTCTACACAGGGATGAGGTTGTTGACCGCTTGAACAGGGACTTTTTTCGTCCTTGGTTTGCCGTTGATGGGCATGGAGAAAGCATTGAGCTCGCTGACATGACCTATGGGGAGGTGCTTCGACGTCTGTGTCGGCTCATGTTCGTCCATGATCAGAACCGTTGGATTGACGAGACTTACCGCACGCGGGTCCACGATTTCCTTCAGCTGTCACATGAGAGATTCGGCTGTCCGAATTGGACAAGCCCCAAAGAGCACCGGCCAGACGTCTTGATACGCCAGTTTGAGCAGTCACTGTCGTCCAAAGCAGACGAGATGCTTTACGCCGAGGATATCTCGCTGCTGCTGGCCTCATTCCGACGTCCAGACTTGAAGCCGGTTCCATTCATTCCTCAGCTGGACGAGCACTTTGCGACGTGGTTCAAGAAGGACTCGCTCTGGCAGTCTGAGGATGTCGACGCTGTCGAGGGCCGAGACGCTGATCGCGTTTGCATCATTCAGGGGCCGGTTGCAGTTAGACATTCGAAAACCCATGAGCTGTCAGCAAAGGATATACTGGACTCCATCTGTGAGATGCACATCCAGGCGCTCCGCAAAAAGGGGCTAGAGGTGGAGTTGAACCCGGAAAGGGGGAGCTTGGCATCTTGGCGAGGCACGGTCAGGGGTGTCCGCGTCAGCTTGAATGCTTCTACGACACAATACGAGTTTCTTGAGGACTATCAGTCCGCAGAGAACGGGGTTCTAATCAAACACATCACTGAAGCTGCAGGCCCCTGGGCTGTGGCATGCCTGGAAAACAACTGGTTATTTCGGGGCGGCCGTCGACTTGAGAACCCAGTTAAGGCAGCCTTCTGCCCAGTCGCTGGCGATATCGTCGAGATCCGGCGGCGAGATTCCGAATCAATTCCTGATGATATTGCTGTTGTCACGCAGGGGGTGGGTAGTTCGAAGCTTCATTGCGTGCTCGGGCTATCACTCGAAGACCACGCATGTGTGCGTGTCACGCTGGCGCCCCGGACACCAAGCCCCGACCAAAATCCCACAGCGCAATTTTTGCTGGAACTCCGACCAAGGCCAAATGGTTTCACAATCTTCGAACACGACAGGGCGCATCTTGACAGCGTGAAAGCTCTGTACACTCAACTGTGGATCAATGAACCCATGCCAAAGGTTGCGGGTCTCAGTTCCGAGTTTTGCGGCGGCGAGGTGGTTCTGTCTCAACAACACGTCAACGACTACCTCAAGGTCATCAGCCAGAGCAATCCGTCCTCAATACAGGGGTGGAACCCAACTGGCAGTGTTCCCATCGACTATTGTGTGGTTGTTGCGTGGGAGGCTTTGACCAAGCCCCTGATGCTGCCCTCCCTGGGCTGCGACCTACTCCAGCTCCTACACGGATCGATACGCTTTCAGTACGCCACAGCCGCAAAGCCTTTGCAGTTTGGCAATGCCGTCAGCACATTCTCCCGCATCACAGCGTTGAACGTCAAGCCTACAGGCACTCTCATCCGAGTCTCGGCGGACATTCGGAGACAGGGGAAACGTGTGGTAAGGATTGAAGCCGAATTCTTCATCCGCGGAAGCACTGGCAGCCTCGAGCAGTTCAATTCGATAGAGGAACCGGAGTTTGTGGTTAACGTCACATCCCCCGTCGTCAATGCGCTTTTGGTCAGTCGCAAGTGGTTGCTATTCGAAGAGCATTCTCCCGACCTGGTGGGGAAAAAGCTTTCTTTCAAGCTGACTACCCACACCATGTTCGGCAACGACGGGAGTATTGCATTGTTACAAGTGTCGGGAATTGTCACGCTTGTCGATTGCGGCAACACCACCTTGCCAGCCATCCGGCTTGGTCGCGTCTATTTTGAAGAAGAATCTTGCTCCGGAAATCCTGTCATGGATTTCCTCCGTCGCCAAGGCACGCCTCGGGTCGTCCGACAAGAACTGAGCCACACGGGATGGGCGGGCCCTTCTTCCATTGTCCTAACTGCTCCAACACAAAGCTTCGCGTACTCTGCAGTATCTCGCGACACCAACCCAATCCACACGTGCCCAGTGTTTGCCAGGTATGCCGGCCTAGACGGCACGGTCATCCACGGGATGCACACCTCGGCCATTGTCCGTCGAGCGGTTGAGTGGGCGCTAGGAGACGCGGACCGCACACGTTTCCGCGGATGGCATGCCTCCTTCGAAGCCATGGTCCGTCCCGGCGACCGTCTGCGAGTTGAGATGCAGCACATTGCTATGGAAAGCGGCAGGATGGTGATTCGTGTTGAGGCGTTCAATGACGAGAGTGCAGAAAAGGTACTGGACGGAGAGGCTATGGTGGAACAACCGCCGACTGGATACGTCTTTTGCGGCCAGGGCAGCCAGGAAAAAGGAATGGGCATGTCCTTGTATGCTTCTATACCCGAGGCAAAGGCGCTGTGGGACCGGGCTGAGACGTACTTTCGGGAAAGCTACGGTGATATGCCCCGTCGGCTTGTGTGAATGTCGGGTGTGAGCTAACAAGTGCCAGGCTTCTCGATCCTCCACATCGTCCGCGACAACCCGAAAACTGTGACCATCCACTTTAACGGCAAGCGCGGGCGGCGTATCCGAGACACATATCTGGCCATGACCAAACAAGTCGCCCTTCCAGAAGGCGGCTACACGGAGGAGCCAATTCTCACGGGGCTGACACCCCATTCCAGGTCCTTCACCTTCACGTATCCCAAAGGGCTTTTGATGTCCACGCAGTTCTCTCAACCAGCCCTTGCACTCATGGATATGGCCGAGTATGCTCATCTACAGGCCCGGGGTGTGGTACAAACGGGAGCACAATTTGCAGGACACTCGCTTGGTGAATACGCCGCCCTGGGGGCCTGCACCTCATTCATGCCATTTGAGCGCCTGCTTTCACTCATCTACTACCGCGGTCTCAAGATGCAAAACGCCTTGCCAAGAGATCCCGACGGTGGGACCGACTACACGATGGTGGCAGCCGATCCGTCTCGCATTGGGTCAAGTCCGTCCTCCACTGTCCCACAACCGCGACTTGACATCAGTGCTAATCATCCGCAGGCTTTGGCGAAACCCACTTCCAGAACCTGGTCCATCTCATCGCCGATGAAACCCAACTTCTCCTCGAGGTGGTCAACTACAACATCCGCTCCCAGCAATACGTGTGCGCTGGTCACGTAAGCCCCCTTCCTCACCCAAACTTCAATTTCCCAACCCACTCACATCTCCCTTCCCCTCCAGTTTCGCGCCCTGACAATCCTGACCCACCTCACCAACACGCTCGCTACGCAGCTTTCACCTCACCTCCTTCCTGAGCCAGCCCTCCGCTCTCAAATCCGTGATCTCCTTCCATCAATCACACATCTAACAAACGCGACCCCTTTGCCCCGGGGCAAGGCCACGATTCCACTTACGGGTATCGACATCCCGTTTCATTCCTCTGCACTCCGCGGGCAGATTGACGACTACAGGGAGTATTTGGGGCGGTGCATTCGCGTGGAGGACATCAATGTTGAGGAGTTGGTTGGGAGATGGATTCCTAATGTGGTTGGGGAGGTGTTTGGGGTTGGCAGGGAGTTTGTTGAGAGGGTGGCTGAGGTTACGGGGAGGATCGTGGGAGGGGGTTAATGTGGGTTGGGGTTGGATGAGCGAGTGAAGTGTTAGGGTTAATTGAAGGTCATGCTTGTTCTTCGGCGGTGGCGTTGTCGAGACATAATAATTTTTGGAGATATGTTCAAATTGCTTGTGGTAAATACACCAAATACTTGGGCACGTTGGGCAACTCAAGTCACGGTTCGAAAGTTCCCTCAGTTTTGACGAGAGGTGCTGAAGAGGAGTCACGGAGCAGAAAGGGGTTGACCCTAACCCAAGTCAGCCGAGTCACCGAGAGAGAGTAAAGGGGTTAACCCTAACCCCAAGTCGGCCCCCTTTTCACCCTCTCGGAGAAGTTGCCATGACTTGCGCAGTTTACTAAGGAACTAACATAATCTACGCTATTTTTCGATCGTTCTAGTCAATTGTGATCGAGGTACATCACGTCGGAGCAGGAGGCATTCGAGGTTTCAGTGTGGTTGGCATGGAATACGGGAACGACGGCGACGGCAACAAAGGGATGGGCACAGGTGATATGAGAAGGTTTGAACATGTATAATTCTTTAATCACGCGTTCTGTCGTCTCATCTTCATGACCAAGCTCCGTCTCGTCACAGTCGACGGCTCGCGTCGTTGCCCCGGTCCTCCGCCGGCCCTGGTAACCACAACCGACGCTACTGACATCAGTCCTTTCGGGAATAGACAGACACATACAACTCCCTCTTAGCCCAAATCGACCAGATCTTCTGGTCCAAGAAGTTGCCAGTCTTAGCTTCGTCAAGCACAAGGTCGTAGTGCCACAGCACCTTAGCCAGCGTCAGGCGTATCTCTGCATACGCCAGATTGCGCCCGATGCAGTTGCGCACGCCGACAGACCACGGCTGATAGGCCGAGTAGTTGTCACTCTGGAATAGGGGGTGTCTCTTGTCAATGTAGCGCTCGGGAATAAACTCCTGCGGTTTGGTGAAATTGTAATCCGCATAGTAAGTTCCGAGGTGGCTGATTCCCACGCGCATCTCAATCACACGAACCCAGTTAGAATTGGTGTCATTGCCAGATCGAGGGGGCTACTTACACCCTCGGGAACAAACTTGCCACAGACCATCGACCCTCCGGCAGGCACCACTCGAGGCGGTTGGCCCAGCACGGCGGGATACATCCGCAGCGTCTCATCGATTACGGCCGTCAGGTACGGTAGCTGGGACACTTCGAGCAAGTTGATGTCCGCGGACCGCTTGAAGGTTGACCGGATCTCCTGCGTCGCCTTACCCAGCTTGCCAAACTTGCACAGTAGAAACGTGGCACCGCAGAGCACTGACGACGTGGTCTCGGACCCGGCGACCACCATGACAGCGGCGTTGTTGAGCATCTCGCCCGGGCTCATGCCCTGGCCTGAGTCATTGTCATCGACGCTCTTGATGATGACACGATCCCAGAAGTCGCCCTGATCTCCCGTCTTCTGCAGCCGCTGCTCCATTTTTGTCTTGGCATACGTGTAGTTCTCGGTTCGCTTCCCGCGCAGCTCCTTGGGGAGGACGTAGTTGGTCAAGAACTCAATGCCCATGCTGCGCAGCACGTGAGAAATGGCCACGCTCTTGAGGTTCTTATGGATGGCGTCAACCCACGGGTGCAGGGTGCGGTCGACCAAACTGTTGAACGACTCTCCGAACGACAGGGCACCGATTGAGTCGAAAATGGCCATATTGTAGTAGTGCACCATTTCCAGCGAGTTGCCCGTGTTGGCCACCTCCCTGAGAACGTCAACCAGCAAGTCCGCGTAGCGGACGATATTGTTCTCTTGCACGCGTAGCCCCTTGTCGCTGAAAGCATGCCCAAACAGACTGCGGAAGCGGGCATGGTTTCGCGTGTCAGACACGAGAATACTCATGATGCCGTTGGGCGCCAAGGGCAGGCGAACTGGGTCCTTGAGAAACTCGGGCCGACCCGGAACATGGGCGCATATGTCTTTCCATGCTTGGGCGTTTGCGTAGCTGATCTCGTTGGGTTTGATGCGGACGGTGTCTCCATATTGTTGATGGTACCGCATGAGATCATGGTGCATGGTGCCCCTGAGCAGAGTGAACTTCCATGGTAGCGAGCTGGCCCGCCAGAGCAAGGGGCCGGGATAGTCCGACAGAGGGTGCAAAAAGATGTTGTAGACAACATGAGCAGATAAATAGAGCAGGACCAGCCCTATCAGCAGAGTCAGGGTTGACTTCGAAAATATGCCAACGTCAAAAGGCGGCTGAGAACCCATCGTGGCGCTTGTCACAATCCTTGTCGTATGTCTTATTGATTTTATGCGAGTATGTAAAATAAAGGGCAACTGAAATCTTCGAAGTTCAAATTTGCGTTCCCTTTCCAGAGCCCTAGCCCGGGAGATCGGCGCAGGGTGAAGATGTTTCTCCCGAGCGTGCGCGACCTCGGGCAGCGGAGAAACGGTGTCGTTCTCCCTCCCCGCCACCACCACGCATGCGTCCACCGTAACGGAGCCATTCCCGTTTCATTCTTGCACGACTCGGGTGTAACCAGGTGCTAAGTTGACGGTTGCAACCAGGCGCCAGATTGATGGGAAAACGTAAAGGGCAAGGCATAGGTCCCAGAAATGCAAATTCCTCGCAAGTATGCCAAGGCAGATATTGCAAACAGCACCCCAAGCTCCCCACCCGCAGAGGAGCTAATCGTCTACCTGTTTGCCAAGGCGTACCACGTGTAGATCGCGTGCTCGGTGATGTGCAGTCCCCTTGGGTCAAAAAACCTGTAAGATGTTTGTCGAGAACGTATTTAGTTGGAATTTACCAAGCGATGAACTTTCCACATATCGTCACCACCCAAACCACCCTGAGTAAATGTACGTAGATTCGTATCTGGCTTCTTTGCGCTGTGCTTTGAGCCTTGACCCACGTAGTTGCTACCATTAGGTCTAGTTTCCAGAAGTGAAGTTGACGACGAACATGCTAGGCTTTCTCTCTCGACCGACCGTAATGAATAATTCTTCTTGGAAAAAGTGACATCAGTAGAGTGAAACCGGGGGCAGAGTCCAAATCAACAACTATTGTAATTGCCCATGAGCATGACAATTGACGTTCTACTCGTGATATGTCTCACCGACAAATCGTGGGCCATAGCTGGAAACGTGCGGTAGATTACAAGCCCGAGGGAGGGAGGCGCGTCGTTTAAAACACCAAGATGCCACATGCCCCTAACAGCCCCATTACACCTCCAGCTAGAGGAATGAGTGCCCGAATTGCGTTTAACCGACCCCACCGCATCACCAACCTCTCTGCCTCGGCCCAGGCAGGCTCTGTTCCCTTGACAGCCAAATCGTCAGCACGAAAGAGGGCATTGTTGGTGCCCTGCATGAAAGTCAGCGTATATGGAACAATGCTGATCGTGGTTGCTCCCGCAACGGCAAACACGCGCCACGGCTCGCCCGCCACATGCTTTCTCCAAGCGGCCAAAGCGTAGATGAGCCCGGTGGTCGCTGCGATGGCTGGACCCTTGACGTGGCCGGACAGGTAGACTTTTCGCCATTCGTTGACCAGCTTTCCGGGCTGCCGCGTGCTCTCAACCAGAACCGGGATTGTTATTAAAAAGACGCTCATGATGGCACCTGGAATCGTTGACAGTGTCAGTGCTGAGCAAAGTCGAGACTGGGGCAGCGCGTCAAGGTAGCGTTACCTGAGAGAAAGCATCCCGCCACGACCGCGATGTGCTCGGCACCAATGCTCCCCATGGCTGCAATTAAAATTGTGGTGGAGATTCCTGGAGCTCAATGTTGTTTGGAAAACGTGTGGAGTCCAACTGAGCGATTTTTCCTCCCTTCTCAGCTTAGAACTCTGACGTGCTGTGAACCAATACCAGAGGGCCGTGAGACGGTTTTGGGAAAGCTGACGACCCACGGTCGGACATCGAGTCTCGGTTGTGTCCTGGTCCAATCCCCGTTCCGTACCACCCCCGGCCCATGGTAAGTTACACCGTCATATATTCCGTATGTCTTGCTCGGTCTCCGCCTGGCCCGTGGCGGGTGCCGGTCGCTCGGTATGCGTCCAACACCGTGCGGGTTATGGATCACGACAACAACCTCCAAATAACCCAGCAGCTCAAAATTTGCTGGGAGGCTGACAAACGGCTACTCGCATTGCCTGGAGGGATCTTCATGCTTGAGCGTTCCCAGCATGCGAAAGTCAACACTGTGCACCGCCCTTACTGGCGTGTCCAGGCTCGGCCTCGCCTCGGCGGCACAGCAGCAACCCCTGGGTTCATCAGTATTTGGCTCCATCCCCGGCGTGGAAACCTTTTTCGGCTCAAATAACGACGACGCGCAGGCGGCGCAACGGGATGGCCGGATCCAGGGAACCGGCCTTCTCAGCTCCCACTTTGGTCCGTATGGTTGGCCAGGGCAGTCTTTTGACTACGTGATTGTGGGAGGCGGAACTGCTGGTTTGGCAGTCGCCAAACGGCTAGCCGAGGGCGGTTTGCACTCTGTGGCTGTCATTGAGGCCGGGGGTTTCTACGAGATCGAGGCTGGCAATGCCACCGAGGTGCCCATGTACCTGTTCAACTACTTCTTTGACAATGGCCATGTCAAGAACCCTCTGTTTGACTGGTACCAATACACGGTTCCGCAGCCGGTGGGTACCATCCTATCCGATCCATGTTCTGTTGCTGACAGCCCTCCAGGGTCTCGCGAACCGAGCCATGTTTTACATGCAGGGGAAGACATTGGGTGGCAGCACAGCCCGCGGCGCAATGCTTTATCATCGGTGAGCAGTGATTGGCGTCCAGTTCTGTGGATCAAGGCTCGAACTGACAGCCAATTCCCAGAGGATCAAAAGGGGCGTACAAAAAGTGGGCAGACCAAGTGGGTGATGACGCCTACAGCTGGGATAAGTTCCTACCTTTCTTTAAGAAGAGCATCAAGTTCTCGGGCCCAGCGACCAACCCACGTCCAGCAAACGCCACCGCTGTAAATGACCTTTCAGTCTTCGCCGAGTTCGGGGGCCCGGTCCATGTGGCCTACCCCCACTGGACCAATGCCATCTCCTCGTGGGTGGACAAAGCATTGAAAAAGATGGGTTTCCCAGTCGTCCAGGGGTTCTCGAACGGAAATCTTATGGGCCGGTCGTACATCACACACACCATCAATCCGTACACGCGCCGCCGTGAAACGGCATCAACATCTTACCTTCGCGAGGCGCTCCTCGAGGGCACCAATGTCAACCTGTACACGCGGACCCTGGCCAAGAAGATTTTGTTTGATGAAAATAAAAAGGCGACGGGTGTACAGATCAATACGGACGGCTTCGACTGGGTCATCGACGCCAAGAAGGAGGTCATCGTCTCAGCGGGAGTGATGCGCTCCCCACAACTCCTCATGGTCTCCGGCATCGGACCCCGGGACACACTCGAGAGCTTGGGCGTTAAAGTGCTGTCAGACAGGCCTGGCGTCGGCAAGAACTTTCAAGACACCATCATTCTCGGGCCGACCAATCCCGTCAAGGTCGAGAGCCACAGCCAGCTGATGGGCAGCAAGGAGACACTGCCGCGCTCCATCTACGAGTACAACAACTTCCGCACTGGCTTGCTCACCAACCCGGGTCAGGACTACTTTGCGTTTGAGAAACACCAGCCGGGTATGCTCAAGGCGTCGACCTCGGCCGACATTGACCGCGAGTTCCCCAAGGATTGGCCAACGTTTTCGTACATCGCGCTCGACGATACCTTCGTCCCACAGTACAACGGAAAGAACTATTTCAGCATGTCGGCGGCGTTGATGGCCACCTTTAGCCGCGGGTCCGTCACCATTGACAGTACCGACACGGCTCACAACCCGATCGTTGACCCGCGCTGGCTCGACGATCCCCGGGACAAGGAGATGGCAGTGGCCGCATTCCGTCGGTGCCGCGAGATTGTCGCAACCGAAACCATGCAGGAAGTCATTGATGGGCCGGAGCTGCTGCCGGGGAGCCAGTTCCAGAC